>Ga0255338_1000553_pt1 | contig 111562 bp, 102 predicted proteins | sample MeOH1_35cm_T4_19_FD_203715 | JGI IMG/M metagenome (GOLD analysis project Ga0255338, IMG submission 203715) | Sandy soil microbial communities from University of British Columbia, Vancouver, Canada - MeOH1_35cm_T4_195 | ecosystem: Engineered > Artificial ecosystem > Sand microcosm >... | reverse complement strand
TCAAGTGGATCTCGTCGTTCCCGGACAATCTCGCACTGGGAATCGAACGCGCGTCCGCGGCCCTGATTCTCAATTCCACCGAAACCGGCCGGCCGCTGGCGATGTTGGAGAGCTCGATTATCAGCGCGTGGCGGACCGCCGCGGGTGGGGCGATCGCCGCTCACCGCCTGTATGGCGGCGGAGCGCCGCCGCGGGTTGGCTTCATCGGCACCGGCCTGATCAGCTTCACGACCCTGAGATTTCTGCAGGTGCTGTTCCCCGGGATCCAGAAGGTGTATCTCTACGACACGTCGCGCGAGCGGGCCGAACAGTTTCAGCGCGTGGTGGATGGCCTGCACACGGGGCTGGCGATCCACCTCACCACCTCGCCCGAAGAAGCGATGCGGAACTCGGATGTGCTGACGTTTGCGACCAACGCCGGGATCCCGCACATCCACGACATCTCGGCGTGTCCCGAACAGGCCGTGCTCCTGCATCTGTCGCTCCGCGATCTGTCGCCCGAGATCATCCTGGCTGCGGACAACGTCGTCGACGATCCCGATCACGTGTGCCGCGCGAACACGTCGCTGCACCTGGCCGAACAGCAGGCCGGGAATCGGGCGTTTGTTCGCGCCACGCTCGGCGAGATCTTGAACGGGACGGCGGCGCCGAAGGCGGCCGGGCGATCGATCTTCAGCCCGTTTGGGTTGGGCATCCTGGACATCGCGCTCGCCAAGCTGATTTACGACCAGGCGATCGTTGAACAGGCCGGCCACCGCATCGCGAATTTCTTTCCGCGCCCGTGGTTTGAACGCTAGACGACGCCGACGCTCACATCCTCATCGCCCGGGACGGATCGATCAGCGAGGCTCGGCGCGCCGGCAACCAGCTGGCGGCCACGACGATCGCTAACAGGACGATGACAGCGGTCGCAATTGTGACGGGATCCTGCGGCGCCACGCCAAACAACATCGCCCGAACGAAGCGGCCGCTCACCACGGCGCCAATCACGCCAATCGTTGCGCCGGTCCCCGCCAGCGTCACCGACTCCATGACGATCGAGCGGGCGACGCGTTGCGGTGAGGCGCCGAGCGCCATTCGCAAGGCGATCTCCCGACGGCGTTGCGCAACCGTGTAGGCGAGGAGCGCGTAGACGCCGCCGGCGGCGGTGATCAATCCGCCAATCGCGAACAGCGTGATCAGCAGCATCGCGAATCGATCGAGCTTCACCGCCTCGCCGAGCAATTGTTCCATCGTGGTGATCGAATGCACGGGCTGATCTGGATCGACACGCATCGCGTTGGCGCGTGCCGTTTGCGCCACCGACATCGGGTCCACCGTCGTTCGGGCGATCACGTTCATCACGAGGTACGGGTTCTGCGCGTGCGGAATGTAGATCTCGGGTACCGGCTCGCTGCGCGGCCCCGTATGACGATCGTCGCGCACCACGCCGACGACTTCATACGGATACGGCCCCTGCTGGTAGTCGAGTACCAGGTTTCTCCCCACCGGATCTTCATCGCCCCAGGCCGCCCTCGCGAGCTTCTGATTGATGATCACCACGCGAGGCGCGTTGGGATCGTCGCGCTCAGTGAAGTCGCGGCCGGACATCAGCGGCAGGCCCAACGTCGCGAAGTATCCGGGCGTGGCCATGCGAATGCTGGCCGACGGCACGGCACTGCCTTCAGGTCGCGCGTTCTCCGGCCAGTACGGTCTCGTGAAGTCCGAACCGATGTCGCTCATCGGCAGGGTCGTCACGGCTGCGACCGATTGAATCGACGGCAGCTCACGGAGCGAGGAGAGCACCCGCGCGTAATAGCCGTTGGTTTGATCGTTGGTGCGATAGCGGGCCGCATCCGGCGTGATGCGCATCACCAGCAGGTTGGCGGTCTCAAATCCCACGTCGACGCGTCGCAACTCACCAAACGTCCGCGCGAGCAGTCCCGCGCCAACCAGCAGCAGCACCGCCGCAGAGATCTCGGCGACGACCAGGCCGGCGCGCAGGCGTCCCGACGCACGCGCCGACACCGCTGCGCCATCCCTCAATGAATCGCCGATCGGCGTGCGGCTCGCGCGATACATCGGCACGGCATTCCCGATCGCGGTGACCAGGAGGGCCAGGAGCATCGCGAAGGACGCGACGCGCGCATCTATCGTCACCTCCTGGAGACGCGGAATGTCCACGGGCGCCATCGAGAGAGCGGCACTCACCCACCACGCGGTCAGCACCAGCGCGACGGCCATCGTCATCAGCGCGCTCAGGGTCGCTTCGGCGATCAGCTGCCTGGTGATCCGGCTTGCGCCGGCGCCAAGCGCCAATCGGATGGCCATCTCCCGCGCGCGAGCCAGGCCGCGCGCGATCGCCAGGCTCGCCACGTTGGCGCACAGCAATAGCAACAGGCACACCATGGCCGCAAAGACCAGGAGGAGCTCGAGGCGGCTCGTCCGCGCCATTTCATCCGCGAGCGGAAGCAGCCGAACGCTCCAACCGGCATTCGTATCGGGATGCTCGGACTCGATCGCACTCGCCAGCGCCTGCATCCGGGCTGAGGCGACGTCGATCGACAGGCCGGTCTTGATCCGTCCGGTCACGCGCAGGAAGCGCGCCTCGCGTGGAAGGCCGTTTGGAAAACGCGGGCCGCGATACGACGTGCGCATATCCCATGGCGCCCAGAACGTCGCATGCGCATCAGGGACGACGAAGTCTTCGGGCATGACGCCGATCACGCGCCAGTCATGGCCCTCGACGGACAACGTCTTGTCGATGATCTGCGCGTCGGATCCCAGCGTTCGCCACAAGCGATAGCTGAGGACGATGACGGGCTCGCCGGCGGAGGCTTGTCTCGAGGTGATCGACGCGGCGCCTTCGTATTCCTCCGGGCGGAACGTGCGGCCAAGCATCGGTTGGCGGCGATAGACGTCGAAGAAACCGCCAGTCACATGCACGCCGCCGATCGGCGTGCCGCCGTCGCCGGCGCGCAGCGTCGCCGACACCGTCAGCATCGCCGTGATCGCGTCGAATGCATCGTTGCGATTGACCCAGTCGAGCACGTTGCCCGGCGCGGGCCCCTCGCGCAGCCGATCCTTGCCGGCATTCGACTCGAACAGCATCACGAGCCGATCGGGCTGACCGTACGGCAGCGGCTTCAGCAGCACCGCGTCCACAAACGCAAACAATGTCGCCGTCGCCGCGACACCCAGCCCGAGGAGCAACGAGATGCCGAAGGTCACGCCTGGGGCGCGCAGCAGCGCGTGCAGCGCCCGTGCGAGATCGTGCGTGGCGCCGACGAAGATGCGATCCCACTGCAGCGCGAACCACGTGGCGATGACCGCACCACGTCCGCGCTCGCGCGCGGCATCCAGCAACCGATCGCGATCGTCCCGGATAGCGCGTCGATCGAGGCTCATGCGCGGGCCTTCTTCAGCGCGCGGCTCGAGCGCGCGTGATGAACAATCGCCTCGAGGCGGCGCACTTCCGCAGCGAGCACGCGCTTGCCGTATGGCGTCAGCGCAAAGTATCGACGGCGTTCGTCATCTTCCGCGGCCGCGGGCCGGCTGCCGGATTCGACGATGAAGCCCGATTGTTCGAGATCGCGCAGCAGCGCGTAGAGCGCGGCGGGCCACAGCCGCACCTGGCCTTCGGTGCGTTCGGCCACCTCCTGCATGATGCCGTAGCCATGGCGCGGGCCATCGGCCACGGCCAGCAGGACGTGCAGCACCTTGGGCTTGAGGGGCAGGAGATGGTCGAGACTGCGCGGCCGGTCGCTCATCACCGCGCAGTATATACACAACTGTTTATAGTTTGTTCAATATCGTTCAGCGGTTCGAACAACGACCAGGGACGAACGGCTATTTACCCGCCCGCGCCGCCTCGATCCTCGCGATGTCGATCTTCCGCATCGTCATCATCGCCTCCATGGCGCGCTTCGCCGCCGCGCGATCTGGATCGTTCATCGCCTCCGTCAACGCGCGCGGCACGATTTGCCACGACAATCCGAACTTGTCCTTGCACCAGCTGCAGGCGCTCTCCTGGCCGCCGTTGCTGACGATCGCGTTCCAATAGCGGTCGGTTTCCTCCTGCGTGTCGGTGAACACCTGGAAGGAGATCGCCTCGTCGAACGTGAAGTTCGGTCCGCCGTTCAGCCCGAGAAAGGGCTGGCCGAGCACGGTGAACTCAACGGTCAGCACGTCTCCCGCTTTGCCGTTGGGATAGTCAGTGGGCGATCTGCGCACCGCGGTCACGCGGCTGTCCGGAAACGTCGCGGCATAGAAATTGGCCGCTTCTTCGGCGTTCTTGTTGAACCACAGGCAGGTCGCCATTCTGATCTTGTCGCTCATGCGCTCCCCTCCTGACATAACGGTAGCATCGTGAGCAAGACACTGGCTCTGCCGTTCACTCGCCCGTGTCGCCGATCAGCCAGGCGACCGCCTCCGCCTCGTCGCGGAAGACGCCGACTTCGCCCGGCAGCAACGACTGAAAGATCCTCGCCACGCCAAACTGCACGTCGGTGGATACAACGACGGCACGGCGCCGGGCCGCGGCGCCGCCGCTGTTGGCGACGCGGGCGATCAGTGATCGGATCTCATCGACGTGCGGCAGGTGGCCGTTGAGCCCTCGCAGATCAGCGAGGATCAGGCGGTGACCGCCAGGATTTTCCATCGCCATGCGCACCGTCTTGAGTTCAGCGAGTGACGGCCACGCGTCGGAAAATGTCAGTCGCAGGAAGCCCTGCGCATCGACCATTGCCTCGATTGGCATGCGCGAACTCTATCGCAATCCGGCGGCACGTGTTACTGGCCGGCCGGGGCGGCTGCCAGAGTTCGGCCGTCCATCATCGTCGGTCCAGCATGACGCGGATCCGACGCACGTGGGATGCTGTAAGAGATGGTTGGCCGGAACGGGACGCGGATCAGCTGGTGGCAGTGGCCGACCGTGTTGTCACTCGACGCGCCGATCGTGGTCATTGGATGGCAGGTCCTGCTGGCGTCGGTGGCGCGCGTCCGGCTTGGCTGGCCGCATGTCTTCGTGCTCGCGGTTTCGATCTGGCTGTCGTACTCAGCCGATCGATGGATTGAAGGCTGGCGGCTGGCGCCGGATGCGATTCGCACCGCGCGTCACGCGTTCTATCAGCGCCGGCGATGGATGTTGTTGCCGCTGTGGATCGCGGCCCTGGCCGCCGACGTCTCCGTGGCGCTCACCCGGCTCTCGCGCCACGAGTTGATATCGGGCTGGCTGATCGTGCCGCCGGTCCTCGCTTATCTGCTTTCTCACCAGCTGGTACACCGCAATCATCCCTGGCGCGTTCCCAAGGAGATCTGCGTCGCGTTGCTGCTCGGTGCGGGCGCAGCGGTGTTCCCGATCGCCGCAGCAGGCATCGAAAACGGGCCGCTCTGGCTGACGCTGGCGCTGTTTGTCGCGCTGGCCTTCGCCAACTGCGCCCTCATCTCGGTCTGGGAGGCCGAGGTGGATCGCAGCCACGGCCAGACCTCGTTGGCGCTGCGGTCGGGCGGCCACGGCTGGATACATCGGGTGCCGTGGGTGGTGGCCGGTCTCGCGGCGTTGCTCGGCGTCATGGCAGATGGGTCCCTGCGCATCGCCGTGAGCTGCGCGGTCAGCAGCGCGATCCTGCTCGGCATCGTGGACGTGCTTCATCTGAAACTCGGGTGGCGCGTGTCTCGCGTGCTGGTCGACGCGGCCCTCATCACGCCGCTGATCGCGATGGCGTTCGGGTACGTGCCGTGAGCAGTCCTGATTTCAACGGACTCGCACGCGTCTATCGGCTCCTCGAGTTCGCCGCCTTCGGTCGCGATCTCGAGCGCGCCCGGTTTTGTTTCCAGGATCGGCTCGCGTCGAGCCAGCGCATTCTTGTTTGTGGTCAGGGCGACGGCCGCGAGCTCGCGCGACTCGCCGCCATCGCCGGACACGCGGAGATTCACTGCATCGACGTGAGCGCGAAGATGATCGCGCGCGCCTCCGCGCGGTTGCGCGACGCCGACCGCAGCCGCATCGTCTTTCATCACCTCGATGCGTTGACGTCGCCGCTGCCGCTCGGTCCGTTCGATGCGGTGACGACGATGTTCTTCCTGGATTGCTTCACCGATGCGCAGGTGCGGGAACTGGTGCCGAGAATCGCCACGACGCTGTCGCCCGGGGCGCAGTGGCTGTGGGCCGATTTCCGCATGCCCGAGCGCGGCTGGTCGCGCCTGCGCGCGCGCGCGACGATCGCGCTGCTCTACGCGTTCTTCCGCTGGCAGACGGGGATTCCGGCACGAGAGCTCCCTACGGCCGAGGCGATCATCGCGGCAGCGGGATTCGTGAGCGACGCGTGCATCGATCGCCAGGGCGGCATGGTCCGCTCGCAGCTGTTCCGTGGGCGGGCCGCCTCATCAGTCTGAGAATCCGGATATGCGACGATGGCGCCAAGAGGAATGGAGGCCACGTGTCTGGATTCAAAGTTGGATATTTCGTCGGTAGCCTCGCCACCGCATCGATCAATCGGCTCCTGGCCAGGGCGCTCGTGAACCTGGCGCCACCGGAACTGGTAATGTCTGAGATCTCCTTCAAGGACCTGCCGCTCTACAGCTACGACTACGACGCCAACTATCCGCCGGTGGCCACCGCGTTCAAGGACGCGATCGCGGCGGTCGACGCGGTGTTGTTCGTCACGCCTGAATACAACCGCTCGATCCCCGGCGCGCTGAAGAATGCCATCGATTGGGCGAGCCGGCCGTACGGCACGAACTCATTTGCGAGGAAGCCGTCGGCGGTGATCGGCACGTCACCGGGAAAGATCGGCACCGCCGTCGGGCAACAACATTTACGGAGCATCCTCGGCTTCTGCAATTCGCCGCAGATGAACTCTATCGAGGCGTACATTCAATTCGAACGCGGGCTGATCACGGAAGACGGACAGGTCACCACCGCCACGACCGAGGAGTTCCTGCGTCACTACATGACGGAATTCCACGGCTTCATTGCCAGGGTCTACACGGCGCTGCCACGAACGACCTAGGACAGCAAAAGAGCCAAACCACGTTGGCGTGATTTGGCTCTTTCGATTGCCGCTGTGCCTGTCGGATTATCGTCGCGTTTCGAGGATCTGCGTGCAGGCCACGCGCGCGACGTTCCCCGAGGCATCGGTCGCCACGATCACGCCCTGCCCCTTGCCGACCTGGAAGTGTTTCGTCTTGTCGACGCCGACCGTGCCGATCAGGCGAACGCCGGGCTTGCCGATCTCTTCGATCTTGATCACCTCGCGGCTCGCGACTGGATACGAGCCAAGCTGGATCGTGGTGCGGCCGTCACAGTCGTCGGCCGCGAACACTTCGAAGATCCCGGGCGACTTGATCGTGCACGACACCACCGGCGGGGTGCGATCCGCGATCCCGACCGTGACCGATTGTGGCGCGGTGACGATCGGATCGATGCCGTCGTTGCCGGTCCACGTCACCAGGTTGCGTCCGACCGCGAAGCGCGCCGGCGCATTACTCGTGATCGCCACTGGACGCGCATGACAGACGTCCGTGGCCCGTGCCATGCCGATGTCGGGGGCCTGGCACGAGTTCAGCGTGACATCCGGCGGCGACGTCAAGACCGGCGTTGGCACCAGTTGCTGCCGCGGATTCGCCACCAGCGGGCAGTTGTCGGTGAGGTCCGGGACACCATCGTGATCGGTATCCGTGGCGGGGCTGACGAGGACTCCCGCGACATCGGCCGTCTGTGTGCCGTTGCGCAGTTCGTCGATCAGGCAGTGCTGCCCGACGCAGCCGACCCGGAAGCGCAACTGCGTCGCCAGCGCGATATGCAACTGCGCGGTCCCGCGGCGAAGATCGATCTCGCCGGTAACGTCTTCGCTCGGCCGTTGGTACGCCGTTTCCGGCTGCGGCACCGGCATGTTGTCGAGCACCGATTCGAAAATCAGCACTTGTGATTTCGGAATCGAGAAACGGTAGAGGCGATCTTCAAGCTCGCCGACCGGCTCACCCGTGAACGTGACGGCGTTGGCGAGCCGCACGCCGATCTCACGGAAGTCGACGAGCGCCGACACCCCGAGACAGTCGTGATGCGCCGCGAACGGCGTGAAGAACAGATCGAGCCTGGTCAGGTCGAACCGGACCGGGCGCGCGGCGCCGTCGGTGCGCGACGCCGCGGACGGCGTCACTTCCATTTGTCCGTCGGCGACGGTCGTCCGGACGTCAATGGCGCCGCCGCAGGGCACGCCCTGCACGACGTGCAGATCGCCCCTCAGCCTGGTGAAGACCACCTTCGAGCCAATCGCCATCGCCACCGGCGCCGACAGCACCATGGCCGTGACGACCGCGGCAATGAGACGTGTTCGCTTCGTATTCATCAGTGTCTCCTTGGCCGTTTACGGGATGATGCGAACGATCGTCACGTTCGCAAGGGTCGAGTTCTGTTGGCGGAGCGACGCATCCACGCGCAGCGGATACGCCAGCAGCGTCGCGGAGGTGTTGAAGACATCTTCGACGCACTCGGTGCCGGGACTGCAGGCGCCGATGACGCGCGAATACGACACCACGGCATAGCCGTTGTGATTGTCCCTGGCGCGGATGCGATAGCGTTCGCCGGCCGAGTACGATCCGAACGGTCCGCTCTCCGGCGAACCGAGGTCTTGCGTATAAACCAATCCGTCGCCGCCCAGGTTGATGATGAAACCCAGGTCGACTTCGGACGCGTCCATGTCCTGGCAGTTAATCGGCTCCGCACAACTGCTGCGCAGCGACAGGCGATGCCCGGTGTTGGTTTCGGTCACCGAGAACTCGACCCACGCGTCACCGTTGAGGACCGTCTGTGCTGACGCGGCGCCGGCCTGCCAGCCAATCGTGGCCGCGGTTTGCGTCAGGCTGTTGGTGCCGCCGTTATCGTCGGCGCCGATCTTGTCGACCCACGTCACGGGTTCCTGGTTGCGCCGCGGATCGACGAAGCCGGGAACCGGTGTGCCGCCGCTGCTGCAGGCGCCGTCGTAGCACGCGTCCTTGGTGAAGTTCGTGCTGGTATGCGCGTTGGTCACGCAGTAGTCGTGTACGTCTGCCGGGATGAAGCCGTTGCTCGCGGCCACCAGGTCCTCACACTTGGCGATACATGCTTTCGTGGGATTCGCGTAGGTGAGCGGAATCTGCGAGCCGCAGTTCAAGCACACCGCCGCGCCATCGGGAAACGATCCCGCGAGGTATTCAACCTTCTTCGGCAGCCCCAGGCACTCCGCCATCGCGTCCACCGACCAGTCGAGCGCGATCGGCTTGGTCTTGCCGGTCACGAGCGCCGTGGCCGCCTCGGACATCGGCATGAAATTGCCGGAGTCCACCTCCGCCTGCGTGGCGCACGTGCTGAGGTCCGGCTTCATCGGCTTGGGGAAGTCGCACATGATCGCGCTCGTCGGGTTATCCCCCGGCTGGAACACGAGCGGCGGCGGATCGGGAGGCATGCAGCTCGGCTTGTCGCATGGCGGATCGGGACAGTCCACGCCCTCGCACGGTGGGTTGGGGGGATTGTCGCCCTCGCAATCCTTCACGCACGTGCCGGTCGTCTGCAACGCGCAACTCGGCGCCGTGAAATACACCAGGGCCAGGAACGATCCGATCCCCAACCATCGAACGCTTGTCTTTAGAAACTCACGCATGGACACGATCCTCCATCTCTCGAATGGAAGGATGGCCACGAGTCAGGGTTATTACCGCACCGCTGAACTGGATTGAGTCGTTAGAGTCAGTTGGAAGTCCTCGCGCCGTGGCTTCCTGCTAATCTCGCTACTGATGCATCTCCCGAAATGGCTGATTGCGACGGCGCTGCGACCACGATGAAATACGCCTGCGTCGTCGCTGCCCTGCTGGCGACAGTGACCGTCGCCTCCGGCCGGCAGCCGCAATTCAAGTCCGGCGTCGAGGTCGTCTATCTCGATGTCACCGTCCAGGCGCCGGATGGTTCGATCGTGCGCGGCCTCGCCAAAGACGACTTCCTGGTTTACGACGAAGAGGTGCCGCAGGACGTGGCCGTCTTCTCCGCCGAGCCGGCGCCGATTAGTGTCGGCGTGCTGATCGACACCAGCGGCAGCATGAGCGGTGAACGCATGGGCGCGGCGATTCGGGCCGCTGATGCGCTCGGGCACTCGCTGCAGCCCGGCGACCAGTGGAGCATCTCCACCTTCGACAGCATCCGGCGGACGATGATCACCTGGCGTCCGTACAATCCAGGCATCGTCAACTCACTGAGAGCCATGCCGACGTCCGGCAGCACGGAACTGTTCAAGGCCGTCACGGACATGGTGCCCTACATGAAGGAAACGCCGCATCGCAAGCGGGCGATGCTGCTGATGACGGACGGCATCGACAACTCGATCATTGCCGCCAGCCGCGACGGCCGGGGCGATCCATTCGAGGCGCCAGGCCCGCTCGAAAGTTCCGCCAAGGCGGAGGCCGCCTTGCGCGAAGGCGAAGTGCTGCTCTACGCGCTCGGCATCAACGTGGCGGGACGAGCCGGCGCCGTGCACGTGCCGTCGCTGCAACGGCTCGCCGAACCCACGGGCGGGTCGGTCATCATTGCGTCGACCGTTCGTGAAGTGGAAGCGGCGGCGCAGCGGGTGGCCGAGGAGCTGCGTCAGCAGTACACCCTGGGGTTCTATCCGCAGAGCGCCGGCGACAAGACGTATCACCGCCTGAGGGTGATGACGAGACATCCCGACTACCGCGTTCGCACGCGCGCCGGATATGTGACAGCGAATCCGAAGTAGGGTGACGCAGCGCCTGGAGCCCCTACCGTCCCGCCACTAAGCGCATCGCCGCCTCGGTGGAAACGTGCTCCTTCACCTTGTAACCAAGCGACGGAAGATCGATGCCGTCGAGCAACGGCTCGCCCTGGCCGAGCAGGATCGGCGAGATGGCGAGGTGCATCTGGTCGAGTAGTCCGGCCTGCAAGTACTGGCGGATGGTGGCGGCTCCGCCGCCGATTCGCACATCTTTATCGCGAGCCGCCGACCGCGCCTGCTTCAGCGCCGCCTCGATCCCCTCCGTCACAAAATGAAACACGGTGCCGCCTTCCATCTCCAGCGGCGGCCGCGCATGGTGAGTGAGGACGAACACTGGCACGTGGTACGGCGGATTGTCGCCCCACCAGCCTTTCCACTCATCGTTCGGCCAGGGTCCGCGCACGGGCCCGAACATATTGCGGCCCATGATCCAGGCGCCGAGATTCTCGAACGAACGTACCGCGAAGTCATTGTCGACGCCGGTGGTGCCGCCGTCTCTCCCAAGCACGTTTTGTTGGAATGTGCGGGTAGGAACGAACCACTGGTGCAACTGTTCAGCGCCGCGGCCCATCGGTCGATCGAGGCTCTGGTCGGGGCCGGCGGCGAAGCCATCGGCCGACACCGTAAACGCGTTCACGCGAAGCTGGGACACGGGCGAGATTATCCATCACTCGAGACGTTTGATGCGTTCGGCCAGGGAGATCGCCGAACCGCGACTGGCTGCACATCGACGCGTGGGCACAGGAGATCGCCCCCGGGGGGATTTCCGGCATCTTCGTGAGATTTCCCCCACGAACACGCCGTGCAACTCTCGAATCCGGCGGTATTGGCTTGATTCACCATGGCCCTCATTTCGCACTTCCACGAAATACGTGATGAACCTGACGACGGCAGTCGCGGTGACCAAGCACGCAACCTTCAACGCGTTTGATTAAGGAGAGAACACCGATGCATCGCCGCGACCTCCTGCGTCTCTTGAGCTTGTCCACCCTTGCCGGCGCCGTCGGGTGCCGGGGATCGTCCGACAGCGCGCTGGCTGACGCACTCGCGCCGAAGACCACACCAGGTGCCGGATTCGTGCCTGACGTCGAGTTGCTGTTGACCGCCGCGCCTGATGAAGTCGCTGTGCTTCCCGGCGCGCCGACCAGGGTGTGGCGCTTCTCGGGCCGCCTGCTCACGGGACCTGCCGACACGCTGCAGACACTGCCCGGTTCTTACCTTGGCCCCGTGATCCGCCTTCGCCGTGGGCAGAAGGTGCGTGTGCGTTTCGCAAACCAGCTCGGCGAGGACTCGATCGTCCACTGGCACGGCCTGGACGTGCCCGAGAGCGCGGACGGCCACCCCCGCCTGGCCGTCGGCCACGGTCGCGACTATGTGTACGAGTTCGAAGTGACCAACCGCGCGGGGACGTACTGGTATCACCCCCACCCGCACATGCGCACGGGGGCGCAGGTGTATCAGGGCCTGGCCGGCCTGCTCCTGATACGAGACGACGACGAAGAGCGGCTCGGGCTGCCGTCCGGGGAAACCGAGCTTCTGTGCGTCATTCAGGATCGCCAGTTCGACGCGCGCAACCAGATGGTCTTCCATGGCGGCGGCATGATGGAAATGATCAACGGCTTCCTCGGCGACCGCGTGTTGCTGAACGGCCAGCCGCAGCCGACGACGGAGGTGGACGCCGCGTGGCACCGGGTGCGCGTGTTGAACGGGTCGAACGCGCGGATCTACAAGCTGGCCTGGAGCCGCGGTCTACAGATGGTCGTCATTGGCGGAGACGGTGGGCTCCTGGAAACGCCGATCGCTCAGCCGGCCCTCACGTTGGCCCCTGGCCAGCGTGCGGACCTGTTGCTCGATCTCACGAGCCTGGCAGCTGGCACGGAAGTACACCTCGAGAGCCAGGCATTTGCAGAGGCCGACGCCGGCGCGGGCGCCATGATGGGCATGATGGGCGGTGGCGCCTCCAACGTGCCAAATGGATCGCCGCTCCGCGTCATGACCCTGCGCACGCGCGCGAGGAAAGGCCCGGCCTTCCGAGTGCCCGAACGCCTTCCGTCGTTTGACGCGTCGTGGCCGCCGGCCGCCGGCTTGCCGATCCGCCGCGTGCCGATCACGTTTCAGCAGATGGCGTGGTCCATTGGTGGACGCACATTTGAGATGGGCGACGTCTCGCCAGACGAAACCGTTCGCGCCGGGTCAACCCATCTCTGGGAGTTCGTGAATCTGACCAACCCCATGGGCATGGAGGCCGCCCACCCCATTCACATGCATGGCCGTCAGTTTCGTGTGATCGATCGGACGGGCGGCCGCGACGCGAACTCGTTGCGGGCCGGCATCGTTGACGAAGGGTGGCGAGACACCGTGCTGGTGCTCCCCGGAGAAACCGTTCGAGTCCAAGTGACATTTACGCGCCATCCGGGGCTGTACCTCTACCACTGCCACATCCTCGAACACGAAGACATGGGGATGATGCGAAACTTCCGGGTGACGACATGAGATCGCCATCCCGCCTGGAACCCGAGATCACGAAACGCTGAGGCACATCATGGAACAGAGCCCGTACGGATTGAGCATCACACTGCCGGTCGCCTTCGACACCGCCGTGGCCGACACCACCGCGGCGCTCAAGGCTGAAGGCTTCGGGGTGCTGACCAGCATCGACGTGCAGCACACGCTGAAGACCAAGCTGAATCGAGATTTCCGTAAGTACGTGATTCTCGGCGCCTGCAACCCGGTACTGGCCGACCGTGCTCTGCACGCCGAGCTCGAGATCGGGCTGTTGTTGCCGTGCAATGTCGTCGTCTACGAAGCGGCCGGCGGGCAGAGCGTCGTCGCGGCCATGGCGCCGCTCGCCGCGCTCGGGATTGTTGGCGCCAATCCCGCGCTACAGGACGTCGCGAAAGAGGCGGATGAACGCCTGCGGCGAGCGTTGGCCACCCTTGAGGCAGCGGCGTCGAAGCCTGAATAACCATGCATCGCTGCGGTCGATAACGCTGAGGTTGTGCGATACTCCGCGCGTCACTTCTTCAGACGCCCCCTTCCATCCGTTTCGACTACGAGGTCAGCCATGAGCACCATCGAGCAGCGCAAGGACTCGGTTCGCCGATTTTGGGACGAAGTCTTCAATAAAGGTAATTTTGATGCGTTGCGCGCGATGGCGCCTGGATATCAGTACAACGGTGCCGTGCAGGACAACAAGATGTTTATCGGATGGGTGCAAGGCTTAAGAGCCGCGATGCCCGACCTGCACATCGTCATCGAAGACATCCTTGCCGAGGATACGAAAGTGGCGGTGCGCTGGCACATGAAGGGCACGGCGGCCGCGGACGGCATGTACCCCAAGGGAACGAAGGTTGATTGGACGGGCACGAACATCCTGGTTCATGACGCCACGACGGGGTTGTGCATCAGCAACGACCAGAATGGCCGCGCCACGTACACCGCTCCCGGCGGACAGCCGATCATCCAGGATGCCGGTGAGATTTACGCAGCGCCCAAGTTTGCCGCGACGACGGCGGTGTCGTCATAAAGGCGTGGGTCGGCCTCTCAGGCGTCGCGCTGAGCGTTCTCACGATGACGGTGCTCGCGACGCCCATGCAACAAACGCCGGCGACACCCGCGCCTCCACCCAAGGCGCGAATCACGCGGCCGTTTCCTGATTTTCAATTTCTACCGCCGCCGTCGCAATACAGCGGACCCGTGTTTCACCTCAGCCAGGACTACCCGGCGACCCTGCCCGCATCGCGGCCGGCGTTCATGAAGACCGACTTCAAGGCCGACTGGAAGCGCTACATGACCGAGGTGCGCGACTATTGCCTCGAAGGCAACGCCGAGACCGACTGGCGAGTCGAACAAAACAAAACGCGCGGCTGGTATCACATGCCCTTTCAACATTGGGGTCCGTTGGCCCGGGAAGGCATCCACGGCCTGACGAAGGAAGCGCCGGTCCAGGCACATCAGCTCGCCGAGACCCAGAGTTACGGCGCCGGCCAGGCATACGCGGTCGCGATCTATAACGACATTGCCGGCTACACGATCGGGCAAGTCTGGAACCGCGATGATCCCGCTGGCAGCTTCACCGGCACGCGTTTCACCGACGGCGCCACGGTGTGTAAGGCGCTCTTTGTGGATCTCGGGTCCGACTCGCTGACATCGCAGGTGCCCAGCCTTTCGAATCCGCTGTTATGGGAAGGGTATGTGACAAAGACCTTCGCCGACTCGCAACGCTCGCGCCGCAACATCGCGTTGCTGCAACTGGACATCATGATCAGCGACGCACGATCGCCGACCGGCTGGGTAATGGGCACATTTCAATACAACGGCGATCTGAACAACACCAACAAGTGGTTGAACCTCGTGCCGCTCGGACTGATGTGGGGAAACGATGAAGGCGTCACCGCCGATGACTACACCAATCCAACACCGAAGAAAACGCGCATCAACCCGGCGTTGAAGGACACCGTGATTAACGCGGCGGCAGAACTGCCGACGACACATCTCGGTTGGAACGGCCGGTTGAACGGCCCGCTCGATAACCCGCGCAGCTCGTGTATCAGTTGCCACATGACCGCGGAGTATCCGCGCGTTAGAAACATCAGCCCGTTGTTCGAGCCATCAGTGTCGGAGCGCTACACGGATCTGAAACAGGTCGGCGATGCCACCTGGATGCAATGGTTCCAGACGCCAAAGCCAGGCGCGGTCTTCGATCCCGCTAATCCTGCCGATCCGACGCGGCCGCCGCGTTCGACCGACTTCGTCCTGCAGTTGTCGGCGAGTCTCCAGGCGCTCGAAGACTGGCAGTATCAGGACGGCAACTTCGCCAGCGACTGGGCATCGCCAACTCCAGGCAGCAGACCGCCGATCAAGCACCAGGCCCCGCCAGTGCTGCGCAACGCCCTGCCGCCAAAGCCATAGGCGATGACGGCCCCGCTCTCACCCGGCGATTCGCTCGGTCCCTACACCATCGAAGCCCAGGTTGGCGCGGGCGCGATGGGCACCGTGTATCGCGCCCGTGATGGCCGGCTGCAGCGGACCGTGGCGATCAAGGTGATGACGGCCGGCGACGCGCATGGCGTCCAGGCCGATCGCTTCCGGCAGGAAGCCGTCGCGATCGCGGCGTTGAACGACTCGCACATTTGCGCAATCTACGACGTCGGCGTCGACCAGGGCATCAACTTCCTGGTGATGGAATTCGTGGACGGCGAGACGATCGCGGATCGACTCGCGCGTGGCGCGATGCCGATGGCGCAAGCGGTGGAGTTGGGCCGGCAGCTGGCCGTGACACTGGATCGCGCGCATCGCGCCGGCATCATCCATCGCGATCTCAAGCCGGCCAATGTGATGCTGACGCGCGAGGGCCCGAAGCTGATGGACTTCGGGTTGGCAACGATGCGGCAACGCGACTCGGTCGCCAGCACCGCGACGCTGACGCAGCAGCACCTCACCACTCCCGGCATGATCGTCGGCACGGTGCCGTACATGGCGCCGGAAGTTCTCGAAGGCCACGCGGCCGATGCGCGAAGCGACATCTTCGCGCTCGGCGCGATGTTGTTCGAAATGCTGACCGGCCGCCGCGCCTTTCCGGGTGACGTGCCAACGACGATCATCGCCGCGATCCTGACGTCGACCCCGCCGCCGCTCTCGCAAATCATCACCGGCTCGACGCCGCTGCTCGATCGCGCCCTTCGCCGATGTTTTGCGAAGGACCCCGATCAGCGATGGCAGAATGCGCGCGACCTCGCGCTCGAGTTGCAGGACTGGGATGCCGCAGGCCTTCTCCCGGCAGCAGGCGCGCCGCGCGCATCGCGTATGGCGAGAACCGCCGTGGCAATCGCGGCGCTGATCGCGGCCCTTGCCGTTGGGGCGTTCGGCGGCGGCTTCGCGAATCGCGCGGCAGCCGTGCCGCCGTCATCCATGAAGTTCCGCGTCCCGGCACCCGATGGCGTCACGTTCACGCTGAGCGAAGCCGGCCGGGCGGGTGCGCAACTCGCCGTCTCACCGGACGGTCACCAGATGGCGTTTGTCGCCGCGACCGGCGCGGGGCCAAGGCAACTCTGGATTCAATCGCTGGACTCGATCACCGCCGCAGTGGTCCCGAATACGGACGGCGCTGCGTTTCCGTTTTGGGCACCCGACGGCACCGCGATCGCGTTCTTCGCCGGCGGTAAGCTGGTGCGCGTGTCGCCGGGCGGCGGCAATCTTCAAATCCTGTGTGACGCGCCGGTCGGGCTCGGTGGAACGTGGAGCAGCTCCGGCACCATTTTGTTCTCCAGTAGTTTTGGCCGGCCGATTTCCCGCGTCAGCGCCGTCGGAGGAGAAGTCTCGCCCGTCACCGCGCTGGTTGAGGCGCGTCAGGAAACAGATCATGCCTGGCCGCAGTTTCTTTCCGACCAGCGGCACTTCGTCTTCGGCGTGCGCAGCAAGAGCGACCAACACACCGGCGTCTACCTCGGCGACGTCAATGGCCCTGCCGTCACGCTGCTGACCAATGCCGCATCGCGCGGCATCGTCATGGGCGACCAGCTGCTGTTCTGGCGCGAGGGCCGGCTCCTGGCCCAAACGCTCGACATGCGCACGCTGACGTTGACGGGCGAGCCTGAACTGGTGGCCGACGACGTCGCGCGCGGGCCATTCATCCGCTATGCCAGCGCCGCTGCGGGCGGTGGCACGATCGCGTATCAACCATCGATGAGAATGATCTCGCAGTTGACCTGGGTTGATCGCGGCGGGAACGACGCCATGCCGGTCGGCGACCCCGGTGAATATTTCAATCTGAGTTTGTCGCCGGACGAGCGAGCCGTCGCGCTGTCGACCATTGCGGCGCCATCGGCGGATCGCGACATCTGGACGTTCGATTTGAACCGTGGCTCGATGTCGCGTTTGACGTCCGAGACCGCGGACGACATGCTGCCGGTGTGGTCGCCGGACGGCTCGCAGATCGCGTTCGTGTCCAACCGGAGCGGCCTGCCTGACATTTACCGGCGCTCGGCTTCCGGCGGAGGTAGTGAGGAATTGCTGCTGAAGTCGGCCACGCCAAAGTTCACCAGCGACTGGTCCGCCGACAATCGATACATTCTGTTCGACGCCATCCTGCCGGCGACGCGATTCGACATCTGGGCGTATGCCCTTGGATCGGCCACGGCGACGCCGTTGATCAATACGCGGTTCATCGATCGGCAAGGCAAGTTCTCGCACGATGGCAAATGGATCGCGTTCGTGTCTGAGGAAACCGGCCGGCCCGAAGTCTACGTGCAGCAATGGCCGGCGACGGCGCAGCGCTGGCAGATCTCGGCGAAGGGCGGTTCGCAGCCGATGTGGCGGGATGATGGCCGTGAACTGTTCTTTCTGGACCTGGCCGGCGCGGTCATGAGCGTGGCATTGCCACCGGGCTCGCAGTTCACCGCGGGACTGCCGGTGCGCCTCTTCGATTCAGGAATCCTCAACCTCGCGGGCGGCGCCGACTCCAATCAATATGCCGTCGCGAAACACGGCCAACGCTTCCTCGTGAACCGCTCGCCGAAGGCGCCCTCACAACCGCCACTGACGGTCGTCACGAATTGGAGCCGCTCACGGCGCTGACGCACCTGTTTCGTAAACCCCCACAAACTTCGCGGATGGTCAGATTTGCACGTGGACCGCGAGTCGCTCCGGCAATTCGTTCGACGGGATTGGCCGGCCGTCGCCAGGTCGAACGACGGTCGCAATGCTCGAAGACGCCCTGGGCCCGAGCGATCTCATGCCGGTGTTCGACGCCGAGCTCAATCGTTGGCAACGAACCGGCCAGTAGTCCAGCTCCCCGATTCGCACATCTTTCCCTCGAGCCGCGCGAGCCTGCTTCAGCGCCGCATCCGATCCCGCCCATCACGAAATGAAAGACGGTGCCGCCTTCCATCTCCAGCGGCGCGCGGGCGTGGTGGGTCAGCACGAAGACCGGCACGTGGTACGGCGGATTGGCACCCCACCAGCCTTGCCACTCATCGTTCGGCCAGGGGCCGCGCACAGGACCAAACATGTTGCGGCCCATGATCCAGGCGCCGAGATTCTCGAACGAGCGTGCCGCGAACTCGTTGTCCCCGGAGTCGCGTCGATGGCATGGAGAAAAACGCCTCTCCTGTGGGGAATTTTCAGCATGCGAGGGACGGGGTCCGGCACATCGTGGCTCGATTCACGGGTGGTCGGCGCTCTAGCCCTCGGGTCCACGCCGGCACAGCGGATGCAGTCGCTACCGACATGGCACCGGCAACCAGCGTCGCGACCCGTGTCGAAAGGCACCGTCCGCTTGCTGACAGCTGGGATGCCATTGGCAACGGCGGCAGGCCAGCGCCAGGTGGCTACGGGGGCCACGCGGTCGCATGGGAACACCATCTAGAGGCGACCGACAGTGCACACACGCGGCTCATCGTGCGAGGACGGGCGTCCTCCCCCTGGCTGGATCGCGCGCGCGCGAAGCCGCCTGCCGGTCAGCGCCGCATCTTTATCGAATCCGCCTACGCCGTGCTCGCGACACTTCCTCGTCCGCTGCTCATCGGCTTCGCCGCAATCGGCCACCGGATCATGGAAGCACGGCACCTGAGGGGCGTTCAGCGACGGAGCACGGCGTCTAGTGAAACGGGGACGACAGTCGAACGATGGCGCCGCGCGTTGCTCAGCTGCGGAATTCTGGCTTCCGTCCTGTATGTCGCGATGACGTTGTTTGTCGGCCTGTTGTGGGAGGGCTACAGCGTCATCTCGCGCGTTCCGAGTGAACTGTCCGCCATTGGGACCCCAACGAGGCTGCTCTGGATGGTGCTCGGCGCCGTCTACGGCGTCCTGATGGTCGCCTTCGGATGGATCGTTTGGAAATCGGCGCCGCCCACCCGCGCCCTGCGCGTCGTCGGAGCGCTGCTGATGGCGCACACCGTGTTTGGGCAATTCTGGCCGCCGATGCACCAGCGCGCCGTGCTGGCCGCCGGCGGCGGCACGCTGACCGACACGCTGCACCTTGTGTGGGCGGCGATCAGCGGGCTCTTTTTCATGCTCATCGTGGGGTTTGGGGCAGCAGGGCTCGGCAAGCGATTCCGCGCCTACTCCCTCGTCACGATGGTGATCGTCCTCGCGTGCGGCGCGGTAACCGGAACGTATGCCTCACGGATTCAGGCCGACCTGCCCACGCCGTGGGTCGGCGTCTGGGAGCGCATCAGCATCGCTAGTTACATGGGATGGATCGCAGTGCTGGCGGCGGCGCTGTTGCGGACCGGAACACGCCGGCTACGACCACCAGGAGAGACGCGATGGACGACGTGAAGATTGCGCGCATTACCGGTGCATGCGGCCTCGCCTGCGTGGCACTGACCTTCGGTCAGTTTCCGTTGTGGCTCGTAGGAAGTCCGCCGTCCGTGTACGACGGCCGGGCATTCGCACAGCACCTGTTCGCCATCAAGAACGTCGCGTTCACTCGCATCCTGATGGACCAGGGCATCTACGTGAGCATGCTGGTCTTCGCGGCTGGACTTCGCCATCTGATTCGGCAGGCACGTTCAGAGAGCGAATGGATCGGCACGCTGCTCTTTGGTGCGGCTCTGGGTTGGGTGGCCGTGACCGTGGTCGCGGACGGATTGGAGGGCGGCGCCGTCCTCGATACTTTGAACGGCAATCCTGAACCGTCGGCGGTGAGCGCGCTCGTCGCCGGAACGCTTCTCATCTACAACGGATCGATTGCGTTTGCGATTACCGGAATGTTTCTAGGTTCGGCGGCATGGGCGACGTTTGATAGCGGCGTGTTGCCGCGCTGGACCGGATGGATCGCGATCGCCGGCGCCGTGCTCTGCGCAGCCTCGGTGCCTGCGATGTACGGCGGTCCAGTCGACTACGCAGGCTTCTACAACGCCGGCGGGTGGGGACCCGCGATCGCGGCGAACTTCCCACCGATGATCTGGTTCCTGGCGGTCAGCGTCGTTCTGATTCGCGGCCCTGGCAGCGGTCGCGTGGTGATCGCGCGAGTGGCCTGATTGAAACGGAGAATGCCATGTCTCGACCCTCTGCGTTCAAGACTCCCGAAGGTGAAGCCGCGTTTCTGGCGGCCTATAACGCCGCGATGAAATTGTGGCCTGTTCCGTATGACGAGATGGACATTCCAACGCCGTTTGGGATGACACACGTGATCGCAGGCGGTCCGAGGAAAGCTCCACCTGTGGTGTTGCTGCACGGGTATTGGCGACATCGACGATGTGGGGGCCCAACATCGCGGATATCAGCAAGGACTATCGGGTCTATGCCGTCGATGTCATGGGGCAGCCCAGTAAGAGGCGCGAACACGGCGCGCTCCGTGGCGTAGTGTGCCGCCGATTCAGCTGAAGAGAGATTCCCATGGTTCCGACCCTCCTCGTGATTCTCGCGGCGGCGGCGCTATATTGGTTTCCGCTTCGACGGTGGATGAGCCGTTGGGGCACCACGCCATCGGATCTGACGCGCGTCATGGCGGGCGATGGGCTGCTCGTCGATGCGACGTATTCAGGCACGATGGCCGTGATCGTGAACGCACGGCCGGAACATATCTGGCCCTGGCTCGTGCAGATGGGATATCAGCGTGGCGGGCTCTACAGCTACGACTGGCTCGATCGCCTCTTTGGCTATCTGGATCGTCCGAGCGCGACCCGCATTCTCCCCGAATTTCAGCACTTGGCCGTCGGTGATGCCATTCCCCTCGGGTGGGGCCCGAGCTGGCCGGTGGGGGCGATCGAACTGGATCGCGCGCTCGTGTTGGACATGAGGAACATGGGCGGCATCGACTGGGTGTGGCAGTTCGGTCTCTACGCGGTGGACGAGAGACGGACACAACTCGTGTCCCGCAGCCGGGTGCGCGCACGGACGGTGTCGGCGCAGCTGCTGACGTGTGCGATTGAGCCGGCGGGATTCGTGATGACGCGGCGGATGTTGCTCGGCCTCAAACAGCGGGCGGAAGCGCTCGCCGCGGCGCCGGGCGAGGCTGCTTGATCGACTGGCTCTATAACCGTTCGACCTTATGGGACGGTTCACTTGAACAAGAGGCAGCTACATTCTAAGTCGTTGATGTATTGGCTCCTCGGGCTGGGCTGGCCGGCCGAAGCTCACGCGATCAAGCAGTGCGGAGGCGGTCCGCGAAGCGTCCTGCTCTCGGTGCCGACGCTCAGTTAAGTTGTTGGGCCAGCCCGATGAGAAGCTTTTCGGGCCCGCGGATATAGCAGAGCCGATACGTATCTTGGTACCGAACAATATCTCCTACGAGTTCCGCTCCCCGCTTGCGTAGCCTCTCGATCGTGTCGTCGATGTCGTCCACGGCAAACATGACGCGCAGGTAGCCTAGCGCATTCACCGGGGCGTTCCGGTGGTCCGCGACGGGAGCAGGCGTTACAAACCGGGAGAGTTCGAGCCGGCTGTGGCCATCCGGCGTGCGCATCATGGCCACCTCGACACGCTGATCGCCCAGTCCAGTGACCCGTCCGGCCCACTCGCCTTCGATCGTGCCCTGCCCTTCGAGGTCGAGACCAAGTTCTCGAAAGAAATCGATTGCCCCGGCAAGATCGTCGACAACGATTCCGATGTTATCCATCCGTTTAAGTGCCATGTGTCCATTCTACAAGCGGTGGTCATCGCCGACTCCTCCTCGAGATCGGCAGCGATCAAGAGAGGCACTGACCGATTTCCGCAACTGGCTGGTCCGCGAGGCGCGGCATCGTTCGGGAAGGGACTCGAAGACTTCGCCCGGATCATGAAGAGCATCGACGTCATTCGACTCGTTGTCGAAGGCGAGCACAGCGTGGCACTCGTGAACATCGACACCGTCTTCGGCGTCATTCCGTTCGCCGAGCACATCCACGTCGTGAACGGGCAGATCGTGTCCATCCGAGCTACTGCGATCCACGGCCTATGCTGGGCTGGTCGTCGTCCACGACAGTCAGGATGGCGCAGCGCTACGGCCACATCAGCACCGATGCGCGGCGAGCGGCGGCGATGAACGCGCCGCGCCCGAAAATCGCGGAAACGGAGAGCGATGACGCCAGGGGTACGGCTGCGAAACAAGGCGTGGTCCATTAGCGGCATTCGCAGCCATCCGGGCCGAGCCGCTATTTTGCAACAGGCGCGTACACCTTTGGATCGAGCCGCCCCTCCGAGTCCATCGACACCTTGATTGGTATTCCCTCAGGCAGACCGGCACCTGGAACCGACACGACGTAGTACCTGTGGTATCCAAACAACTGGAGCTGCTGCCAAGCACTGAGGATACGAACCGTCTGGCCTCGCTGCAATGGCACACGATAGGAAACAAAGCGATTCGCGACGCCGGGCGGGGTGTACAGCGTGATCGTTAAGAGCTTCTGCTTGTCGGGGTAGTCGTTCCAGGCGTGCGCGATCACGTCAGAAACTGTTCGATATTCGGCACCGACGAAACCAGCATACGGTTTCCGTTGCGTGATCTCGCGCGGCGGAAACGGCGATTGCAAGCCGCTCATCCCCAACGCGATCACCATTACTAGGAGCGCAACAAGCCCGGCGACCGCGAGTGCCGTGTACGCGATGATTCCCTTGATCAGCGGTCGCATCCTCAACCTCGCTGCGTGATTAAATGCCGGTGGAGGGCGAAGATACCGCGATTCGCGACTCGGTCCCCACAAAAACCCCCACACTTTCTTGGAAGCCGACCGCGCAGTCATTCTAAGTTGTTGATGGTATTGGCTCCTCGGGCTGGCTTGCCGGCCGAAGCTCACGCGATCAAGCAGAGCGAAGGCTGGACTCGATGCCATTCGCGGCGAGGCGAAGCCGAGACGGATGCCACTGAGGACAGCCCGAGGACCACGAACGGAGACGAAGTCGAAGTGAGTGGCTCCTCGGGCTGGACCCGAACCAGCAACTCTCCGGTTAACAGGTGCTTTCAAGACCATGCCACGGTTTGATACTGAGCAACTCGGTCTACCATTCCCCGAGGGAAAACCGCTCGCCTGGCCCCTTCAATTCCACACCCTGTAGTACCCAGTAACATCGAGACTCCCCACAATTTCCCCCACAGTGGAGCGCGACCTAGCATGGCCGTGATGTGATCACGACGATGTGTCAGGCATTGCACCGACAGCAGGCGCCTCTGGAGGCAATGAACTCGCCGCGCCCGAGTTTCACGGATATAGCGTTCGAGCACGACGCGGCCACGACCGCGAAGGACGGCGCGGTCCACTAGCCGCACCAAGTCGCCCAACTAATCCGGGGGGTATAAGCAGAGACCTAGCGGAATGCCACGCGATCCCAATGCCGTGAGCGTAGCCGGCCAAGGTCAGGCCCTCGTCGTCGGTTTTCATGAACAACCCGCAAAACAGATCCACGCGAAAGCGGGTCGTCAGCGAACCCCACACCGCCAGGTCATCGCTGAGCTGATCGAGTATCCAGCACACTTGGCCGTCAAGATCCTCCGGTTCGCGATCGGTCGCGTCAATGGACCATCGTCCGGTCCGACGAGTTCGCTCGGGGGTGGATCCCAGGATCACGTCGCCCTTCTTCCCGGCGCTGGTCGGCGCGCACCCAAGAAGCTTTGTGATCTCCTCTGGGTCGAGGTCGTCTCCGAATATGAGGAGAGCTGCGGCTGACTTTGCTACGCATCCCATAACTTGTTTCAGCGCCAATCGGCTTGGCGAATCTTATATGCTCCGTGGCTCTGCGAGCGCTGCGCGATAGCGAACTGCGTCAAGGTACCCACAAAAGTCCCCACACTTTATCGAGCGCTGATGGCGGCTTTGCTCTAAGTCATTGATCTAAATGGCTCCTCGGGCTGGCTTGCCGGCCGAAGCTCACGCGATCAAGCAGAGCGAAGGCTGGACTCGAAGCCATTCGCGGCGAGGCGAAGCCAAGACGCGATGCCACTGAGGACAGCCCGAGGGCCACGAACGGAGACGAAGTCGAAGTGAGTGGCTCGCCGCACTGGACGATTTCCGCAACTGGTGATTCGAGAAGCGGCATAAATGGCCTGTTACTGAGAGGGCGCCAAGGTTCCTCAGTCGCGGTTCAGGTGGTGGCCTGCAGTGATGCGATTAGATGACAGAAGCCTTCCTGTTCGGTGGCGCAGCACTCCGCAATCGCATGTTCGAGCGCTGATTCCAAACTCTGCAGCGCCGCTATTTTTCCGCGAACATCGTGCAACTTCGACGCGGCCAGGTCGCGGACGTCCTGGCAGTGCTTCCCGTCGTCCAGCTTCAAGAGAGCACCAATCTCGTCGAGCGTGAAGCCGAGGCCTTTGGCGGCAATCACAAATTTGACGCGACTCACGTCTTGAGCGGTATATCGCCGCGTTGGGCGCTTACTGCTTTGTTTTGGCAGTAATCCCCTTCGCTCGTAGAAGCGAATCGTTTCGACATTGACTCCCGCTGCTGTCGCCAGCGTGCCAATCGACATGACCGATGCGTGATTTAGCATCTCGCTTGACTCCGTACCTGAGTACGGAGTTTAACCTCAAATCTAAGGCATGACGCCGTATATGAGAACTGTCTTGGTAATCGCCTGCGTGCTGACATCCATGCTGCTGGGCGCCGCGCATTCTGCAACCGCGCAGGCGGGCGGTACGCGGGCGAAAAGCGCCGAGCGAACCGTTGTACTGAGCGTCCGAGGCATGACCTGAATCGGTTGTGAGGCTGCCGTGTCGCAAGCCGCAAAAAGCGTGGACGGAGTCAAGGATTGCCGGGCCGACTTCAAGAAGAAGATCGCGGAAATCACCTTCCTGCCCTCGAAAACGAACCCCACTGCAATTGCGAAGGTGATTGCCGAGAAGACCGGTTACAACGTTTCTGTACCAAGCAACAACCCGAAGCGATGACGTTTCTCACAAAGCGCGGACTATTCGGTGCAGCCTTGCTGGTTCTAAGCCTGGTGACCGCGTGTTCGCGTACGGTGCCGCCGAAACCGATTGATAAGCCCTCAATGGAGAAATTCATCTTCCTGACTCGGCAAGGATGTGTGAACACGGCGACGATGCGCGAGAACTTCGACAGCGCATTGAAGGCAATGGGCTGGTCGACCGAGTATCAGTTCCTCGATGCCGACACATTGGCGCCGACCGACCCGCGCGGTGGATACGGAACGCCGACCATCCTGTACGACGGTCGCGACGTGTTTGACATGCCAGAACCTCCCACGCCTCATCCGCCGCCGACGTGACGGCTGTACCCGGGCGGAGTTCCGTCCACGGACGCAATTCAAGCGAAGTTAAAACTCGTCATTCGTTGATCGCCGGCTTGACCGCTCCTGGCTTCGAATCCCGTTCGGGGTTGATTGCATTCCCCAATGGCCCGAGCTACTGGCTGCTCCGTGAGGCGGCTTGAGATTCGCGGTGCGAATCCCACCTTCTGCGTGAAGCTCCGCGGTCGCACACCCCACAAACTTCGCGGATGGCAAGATTTGCACGTGGACCGCGAGTTCGTTCGACTGGATTGGCCGGCCGTCGCCCGGTCCAAGGTCCGTTCCTGGCACGATCTCAAGGCCCGATGCTCGGCCGCTGAAGTGCTCGCCATGGCAGATCTGATGCGCACACACGCTCAGCGACTCCGCCCCGACTGGCCCACACCCCAGCACCGTCTCGACGACCTCCTGGTCCACCAGCGCGTCGGAGAAGCCCTGCGTACCGTCGTCTGCCAGCGCTGCTCGAAGATGCCCTGGGCCAGAGTGATCTAATGCTGGTGTTCGACGCCGAGCTGGGTCGTTGGCAACGAACCGGTCAGTAGTCCAGCTCACTTTTTCAAACCAGCAGCCCAGTTCAACGTCCAGCGGCGCGTTGTCGCTATCGCCGACGATGGTGTTGACCAGGAACTTCTGGCCGTTGGCGGCGCTTGAAGAAGGAGCATCCCCGCGTCTTGTCCGCGAAAGTGTTACCCATGTCTCCGGAATGTCACCTATGTCTCCGGAATGGAGAAATGGCGCGACGCGAATGCGCGCCCTGACCCGCTCTTCAGGTATCGCTCGAATCGCCTCGCATCTCGTTCGGTCGGAAATCCAATCGTGACGGCGACGGACCATGGTCGATGGCCGACGGTGCAGCCGCACGGCCCCCGATTGTGCCACTCGAGTCGAGCCGCCACATTACTGGTGATGCCGGTGTAATGGCGCGCGGGATTGGCGTCACTCCTCAGGATGTAGACAAAACGTTTCTCGGTGTTCTCCATGCAGACGATGGAGCACGAATTGCGCCGCGAAGGTTCAGGCGCGTTTAGCGGATCGCGGCTGCGGAGTACGCAGATCGTTAGATCCGGGCGCTCATTCGAGTGGGCAGAAGTTGCGATCAGAAACCTCGCCCGTGATGAGCGCGAGCGGTCGGCCCTCGCTGTCGTCCGCCTTCGCGCTACGCGCTTCGGCGAGACAGCCTTCGCCTGATGATGTGTTCGCGATCAGCGGCCGGCGGAGCCGGCCTAGCCGTAGCTCACGCGCAGCGTGAGCGAAGGCTGGCTCGCCGCACTGGACGATTTCCGCAACTGGCTGATCCGAGCTGCTGCGTAAAAGGGTCCCTGTATTGCGTCATTTCGCGCTGGCGCCACCGGCCGGCCGCAGCGGCTTCGGCGCTTGTTGGGCCGCCGTTCGTCGGTCGACAACTCGGTGCTACGGCGCTGCGGGCGTCCAGCCAACGCCGTAGCGCGTTTCAATCATCACGATCGGCTTCGCGCGACCAGGTTCGATCACGAGGTACCTCAGCCGATCGAAATCAGCGCCTGGGAAGCAGGCGTTAGTCACGCACGGCACACACATGGCTCCCACAGCGCACTTCTGATCGACGGGGACGCCAAGCCGGTTGAGGATCCCATAAATGTTGTCGCTGTTGGCGGCAACCAGCACGACACTTCCGGCTTGTAGCCGAAGCACCCCATCTGCGATAGGTCCGATGGCGGCTTGGCGTGCTGTTGAATCTGTGACCGATTGACCATCCAGTAATGAACCTGGCGCCGGCAGTTGCTCAATTTGGAGCTTCCGAATAGCCGCCACCGGTTCCGCCGTTTGACGAGCGCGGCTCGTATGGCTCGCGAATACGTGTGTGAACTTGATGTCGCGGAATGTCTGGATGAGCAGTTCAGCACGTTGGCGGCCGACGGGCGTCAAGGGGAACGTCGGCGGCGCAGGTGAGGACTCAGGATGCCGCACAATGACCACGGTAACGGGCTGGGGTTGTGCAACAGCTTCTAGGACGCCAACACCAAGCGACACGATGCAGGCTATTGCAACTGTCCTGGCCGAGATACGTAGCACATTCATGCGAATTCCTTGATCGGCGCTGTGTGTCTACTCGACGCGAACGAGCTTCATGCGCGTCGTGCTTACGGGGATCGTGGATCGGACAACGTCCTGACCGATCCTCTGGTGGCTATCGCTCGATACCCACACGAGCGTCATGACGTCGCCATCGACGCTGAATTGCTCGTTAATGAACGCCGCGTTGGGGCTTCTGGCGAGGATGAATCGAAACGTGATTGTAGAGCCGCTGAGTTCGTAGGTTCCCGAACTTGCCGCGAGCGAATCGTACGCCGCCACCTTCTCTTCTGTGGTGGGAACTTGTGTTTTGAACAACGTTCGCGGCATGTGGCCCGGCACCCACATCAGGCTGTAGTGGTTCTTCGCGAAAATGAACACGCTCGGCTGTGGCGCGGACTCACTGTATGCGCCGGCGCCGGTCACGACGATATCTGCCACCTTCCAGACACCTTCGAGCGGTCCGCGAACGGCTACTTGGGCGACAAGAGTCGAGTTGCAAAGACTGAGAGAGATGAGCAGTCCGATTGCCAGTTTCAAGATGGTCCCTTTCGCTGTTGTCATCGTGCCAACGCCGGCGATGCGATCCCGGTGCCTAACGTGAACGACGAGCCAACTGCCGCTACAACTGCCGTGCCACGCGCAAGCCCGAGCAACTGGCGCAAGCGAAACACGGCTTCGATGCCAGTACAGTGGGCTCCGAGAAGATTGCGAACACCAAGCGCCTTGAGCCGCCCTGCCGTCCACTCGAGCACGTCGTCGGATGCGGCGAAGAGGTGAAAGCCGCCGATCGCGGCTTCGATTGGCACATCGGCGATCGCCTTCCTGGCGTACTCGAGCGTGTTGACGATGCCGGCATGGGCGCAGCCGCTGATGACCACCAGACCTGTGCGCGTGTTAATGGCGATCGCCGTGTCTTCCGGAACGTTGTCCTCGACCGGCCCGCTTGGCAGCTGCAGCAACTGCGGGTGGCCCGGCGTCACGGACCAATTCCGCTCCGGATGCACGCGCGGCACGGGCCCGAGCAACCACACGCCCGGCAACAATTCGAACGGCGCGCTGTGTTCGATAAACTGCCCGCCGAGCTTTTCAAAATCCGCCTTGATCCGCAGCAACCCACCGGCTTCCCGGCCATCAATCAACCGGCTGATGAAGATTCCCTCGGGCACATGCACGCGCGACAGCGCCGCCGGATTTTTTGTCATGACTGAACGCCGGAGCGCCAACAGGCCGCCGGTGTGATCGGTGTGGTTGTGCGTCAGCACGACCTCGGTCACGTTCGACAGGTCGACCTTCATCTCTTCGACATTGCGCAGCACCGTTTCAGGGCGGGCGCCGGTATCGAGCAGAATCCGATGGCCATCGACTTCCAGGAGCGCGGCAAACCCCCACTCGCCGATGCCGTTCGGTCCACTCGCCCCGACCAGCATCGTCGAGAGGACGGTAACCTTCACGTTCGCGGCTTGAGCGCGAGTGGCGCCCTGCGCAAGAGCAATTGACGGAACAAGAATCGCGAGCGCCAACGAGGCGGCGCGGAACTGACGTGTGATCGAAATCATTCGTATTCTCATTTCTTCAACTCCGGAACGTGCCGTCTGCCGCGACTTCGAGGCGGTTCACTTATTCGACACCAGGCGCTTCAACTCTTCGAACCAGTTGAGCACCACGACGAGACTCGGAGGCGCCGCGTCTTCGCCCGATGTGACTTCCTTGATCATCAGGAACCGCCGCCCGTCAGCGCTCACGTCGTAGTTGCGGACGTTGACGAGCACGGCGTACTTCGCGGGGAATACGGCCGCAGGCACACCGGCGGAGAAGGTCCCACCGATGCTCTGCACCGCAACCGAGGTCAAGGTGCCCGCCGCATTGACATAGAACAACTCGCGTCCGTTCCGGGCCCATGCGGGTCTCGTGCCTCCGCCGGTCGATACCTGCCATTTGCCATCAGCGGTCTTGGGGTACGGCCTGACGTAGACCTCCATCGCCCCGGACTCATCCGAGTTGAAGGCCAGGTATCGGCCGTCGGGAGAAATATCGGCAGCGAAATCTGTTGATGGCGTCTGAACGAGCCGCTCACCGCGCGCGGCCGGTACGACCGAACCATTGGCCGCGGAGTCCGGCAACGGGAACTGAATGACGTCAAAGCCGGTGGCCGTGGACCCGACGTGAGCGATCAGTTGCTTGCCGTCTGGCGTCACTGTAGAAGGGAACTGCCCCTGCCCGTTCTCCTCAGTTGATGTGATGCGCGCGTCCGCACCAGTGCCGTCGGCGGCGTGCCAGTAGAGATTCTGCTGTCCGCTTCGCCGGGACGAGAAAATAATGTGCCGGCCATCGTGCGTCCACACCGGCTGAATATCCAGTCCGGGATCAAATGTGAGCCGCGTCAGCAGCGGTTTCGCGAGATCCAGCGTCCAGATGTCGCCGTCCTGGTCGCGGACGTCGAGCGCCAGACGCTTGCCGTCCGGCGACAGACGCGGAACCACATAGGCGCGCGGCGGCACCGGGATCAATTCCTCGCGACCGCTGCGGTCCACCCACACCAGCTGGCGGCGCGGCGCCTGCGAGGCGTCTCCTGGTTGGAATATCAGGGTGCCGGTGCGCGCAAGCGCGAAGCTCGCGGCGCCCGTCTCCGCCACCACGACGTGATCGACAACCGGCATCGGATCCCCAACGACCTCAAGGCGCGTCGGATCGAACCCGACCGCGCGCAGTGTTCCGGACGCCGCGTACACGAGATAGCCCGGCGGCCTCGAGACGGCCGCATTTGCCTTGATCGCGCCAGGCGACGCGGCGATCGTGTCTGTGTAAACCGCGTCGCTGCCGCCGCGAATCAGGATCTTGCGCTGGCCGGTCGCGAAATCCAGCACTGCCACAAGGTGCCGAGAAGCGCTGGCCGCCTCACGATTGTCGGACAAACTCAAATCGGTTCGGACCGTAAACAACAGACCGCGGCCGCCCGGCAATACCGATGGCAGACCGTGGTCGGTCTCCCCCTCTTGCGTGTCAACCGTCGTCAGCACCTTCGGTTCGCCGCCGCCGGCAGGCACCCTGAGCAAACCCGTGGAGCCGGCCTCGGTGCCAAAAACGATGGTGTTGTCGTCGCTCCAGCTGCCGCCGTAAGACGCGCCAGAGCGGGCAACGGTGATGACCGGTCCGCCGCCAACCGACACCTTTCGAAGCTCCGCTTGGGTGAAGAAACCAATCCACTGGCCATCGGGCGAAAAGAACATGTCACGCGCGCCGTCAGTGCCGGGAAGAGTCACGGCTTCGAGTTGATCCAACCGTCGGACGGCGAGCACGTTACGGACGCCATCCCCGCGGGTGACGTATGCGATGTGGCTGCCGTCTGGTGAAATGGCGACGTTGCGATACCCACTCATCGGCAGCGATTGCGGCGGCACGATCGAAAAACGGGTAATTGCCGCCGCCGTCCTCGCACCAGGTCGGGTGACTGACCAGACGAAGATACCGACAGCGCCCGTGATGAGGACGGCGACGATGGCCAACAGCCATGGGCGCAACGGTGATAGTGCTCCCGGCTGCACCGACTCGGGCATCGTATGTCGCGCGGAACTCTCGAAAGCGCCATCCATCGCCATACGCACGGCGGAAATGTCGCGGACCCGCTGCTTGGAATCCTTCCGAAGACACAGGCGTATCGCCTGTGCCACGCCCGAAGGTGTCTCGGTTGGCAGAGCGGACCAATCCGGATCGTCACGCAGCACCGAGACCAGCGTGTCGGAGATATCGTCCCCTGCGAACGCGCGCTTCCCGGTGAGCATTTCGAATAACACCGCACCAAACGCCCAAATATCTGCGCGGCGATCGACCGACTTACCTTTTGCCTGCTCAGGCGACATGTAGGCGGCGGTGCCGAGAATGATGCCGGCCTGCGTGGCGTGAATCGACAGCGTCGGTGAGTTCATCGCGGTGGCGGACGATCCGGCGGTCGGATCGACGGCCTTGGCTAAGCCGAAGTCCAGGACCTTAACCGTGCCGTCGGGACGCACCTTGATGTTGGCCGGTTTCAAATCGCGATGAATGATCCCGTTGTCGTGCGCGGCTTCGAGGGCCTCGGCGATCTGCCGCGCAATCGGCAGTGCTTCGTTAATCGGAATCGCACCACGCGCGATTCGCTGCGACAGATCCTCGCCTCCAACGAGCTCGATCACCAGCGCGGTGACGCCACTGGTCTCTTCGATCCCGTAAATGGCCGCGATGTTCGGGTGATTGAGCGATGCGAGCACCTGCGCTTCGCGACTGAATCGCGCAAGGCGATCGGGATCGTTCGCGACTGCGGGCAGCAGCACTTTGATCGCCACGTCGCGATTCAACTTCGTATCGCGCGCGCGATAGACCTCGCCCATGCCACCCGCGCCGAGGGCGGAGGTGATTTCGTAGGGGCCAAGCCGCGTGCCTGGCGAGAGGCTCAACGGGCGACCTCTCGACGTCGGTGGCGCACCTGTCTAGGCCTCGAAGAGACTCCTTGGCAGACCAGACTCTCTGATGATGCTGGCCAATGTTCCGATTTTGAGCTCTGGATGGTCTGGTACAGGAACGGTAGTGGATTTACCCAACCGCGACCTCGACGCTCGTAATGAAGACCTCGCTGTGCAGCCGTCGTGCGACCTCGGTCGGATCGGCGGTTTCGAAAGACAACTCCAGCGCCTCGATCAGATTGGTGCGAGCGGATTCGACGGTATCGCCCTGGCTCGCGATATCCAACTGCGGGCACAAGGCCACGTACGAGTTGTCCTCTCGTTCGATGATGGCGGTGAGCTGGCGGGTGGCCTTCATGGATGGATTGTAGCCCACCGGCGTCAGCCGGCGGGCGGCTCCGGAGACTCACCTGTTGTGATCCGATGGGCAGGCTCACGGCTTTGTCACCACGGTTCGATCGCCGAATTTGACCATCCAGATGTCGCCGCTCGCGCTGCCATGTTCGAAATACAAGAACGCTCCGTCGTGCGACAGGCGCGGAAAGACGATCGTTTCGCCCGAAAGCGCCAACAATTCGCGCGCCTCTCCGCCGAGTCGATCGGCAATGAACAGACGGCCCCGGCGGGAAAACACAAACCGGCGACCATCAGGCAGCCACGTCACCGATGATGAACGGGCGTCCGCGGCGTCGCTCGGGGACGTGGCGCCGCCAATCCGGCTGAAGCTCTTGGTGTCCAGCGAATACACAAATGCGCCGACGTCGGTCGTGCCGGCCAGGAACCGGCCATCGGGAGACCAGTCGTTCAAGAACATGCCGGTCGATCGCAATACCTCAGGGAGCGGCGGCAATACCTCTGGTGCCTGGGACAAATCACTGCCGTTATACAAATGGATTCGCTGGCCGGCATCGATCGCCGCGATCCGTGTTCCGTCCCGCGACTGGATCGGGTACGTCCTGTTGCTCATGTTCGGCAGCTGCCGTAGGGCGCCGCCGTCGCGATCGATGCTCCACGATGCGAACGTTCCGCTGCGATCCGAATAAAAGAGGATTTGACGTCCGTCGAACGACCACCGCGGCACGCGGTCTTTACCGGGACCGCTGGACAGCTGTCGAAGTCCACTGCCATCGCTGCCCATCACATATAGATCTTCGCGCTGCCGTCCGGAGGTATGCACGACGAGCTGTTGGCCATCCGGGCTGACGTCCAGGGTCGCGAAGTCATTCGGTCCCGCCGTGACCGGCTCAAGTGGTCCCTGAACAACCCCATTTCGCGCGTCGAAACGCACGCGGCCAAGGTTGTTCGTGACCGTCCACGTAGCGTACGTTCCGACGCGACCGTCAGCCGACAGGCTAACGTTGCGGATATATGACGCCGGCACCGTCGTCGGCTGCGGATCGCCGGTCGTGATTCCCGTCGATTCGTTGATCGCGACACGCCACAGGTTCATGCTGCCCGCGCGGTCGCTGAGAAAATACAACCACGCGCCATCGGGCGACCAGACCGGGTTCCAGTCGTAGGCCTCATCATCGGTCACTCGAACGGGATCCGTGCCGTCCGCGGCAACCGTCCACAGATCGCGGTTCGATCCATTGACCTGACGTTTGGCAACGTCGACGGGTATGCTCCAGAATGCGATGCGACGTCCGTTCGGTGAGACGCGCGGCTGCACGGCGTCGCCTGAGAACACGCGACGGGGTTCGCCACCCGACGCCGCCACGATCCACAGCTCGCTGACATTGCCGCGTGATTCAACGGTGGGCGCCAAATCGGTGGCGAATACGATCTGTTGTCCGTCGGGAAACCATGCCGGCTGGAATCCTTTGGACGTGAGACGGCGCACGGCCTCGCCGGTGCGTCCCATCACAAACAGGCCACCGCCATCACGATCCGACCGGAAGGCAATGGCATCGCCGTCTGGTGAAAACGCTGGCATCGAGTCGTTTAACAACGAGTCTTTCGTGAGGTTGATGGCGACCTGACCGGTCGTGCTCTGTAGAAAAATGTCCGTGTTGCCAACGGGTCCATTCACATAGACCACCCACTTGCCGTCCGGAGACACAGCGGGTTGCTGGCTGACACCGAGTTGAAGGGACAATCGGTCGACAGTCATGGATGGTGGCGCCATCGCTGCACTGCGACTCGGTGATCGCGACAGCCACCATCCGCCTGCGCCGAGCGCGGCGACCGTGATCAACACTGCGGCCCACATTAGCCGCGACGCACGCTTCGGCCTGGCCACAACCACTGGATCGGTCGCGTGCGCATCGTCGATTTCGATGCGGACGGCGGTGGCTGAATCCAGGCGGCGCTTTGCATCCTTCTCGAGGCATCGCCGAAGAAGCCTGCGTAGAGTCGGGGACACGGTGGGCGGCAGCGCCGCCCACGCCGGTTCCTTCGTGACAACCGCGATGATCGTATCGGTCGCATCGTCCCCGGCAAACGCGCGCTGCCCCGTCAGCATCTCGAACAGGACCGCCCCGAACGCCCAGATGTCAGTGCGTCGATCGACGGTCTTCCCACGCGCCTGTTCAGGACTCATGTAGGCGGCAGTGCCGAGGATGAGGCCGGCTTCGGTGGCGTGAATCGACAGCGTGGGCGAGTTCATCGCGGTCGCCGATGATCCGGCGGTCGGGTCGACGGCCTTGGCGAGGCCGAAGTCGAGCACCTTCACCGTGCCGTCAGGTCGCACCTTGATGTTGGCGGGCTTGAGATCGCGATGAACGATGCCGTGATCGTGCGCGGCTTCGAGGGCCTCGGCGATCTGCCGCGCAATCGGCAATGCCTCGTCGAGCGGAATCGGCCCGCGCGAGATGCGTTGAGACAGATCCTCGCCTTCGACGAGCTCCATCACCAACGCTGTGACGTCGTTGCTCTCTTCGATGCCGTAGATCGCTGCGATGTTCGGGTGATTCAATGACGCCAGCACCTGCGCTTCGCGACTGAATCGCGCGAGGCGATCGGGATCGTTCGCAACCGCGGGGAGCAGTACTTTGATCGCCACATCGCGATTCAATTTCGCATCGCGCGCGCGATACACCTCGCCCATACCGCCTTCACCCAACTTCGCGAGGATCGTGTACGGTCCGATGCATGTGCCGGCCATGACGCTCACTTTTTCAACCCCGACATCCAATTGAGCGTGACTTCGAGGGGGGCGTTGTCGCTATCGCCGATGATGCTGTTGATCAGAAACTTCTGGCCGTTACCACCGACGGCGAAGTTGTCGGGCTGGTCGGGCGCATAACCCTGGGTACGAATCGGAAACAGGAGTTGAGGTGCGCCGACGTTGATCGGGCCGCCGCGGTCGGCGATCGCAAGTGCCATGAGCCCGTGTGACGACTCGTAATACAACTCGCGGGCGTCGGGGCGCCACACGGGGCCAATGCCGCCGCCGCGAGAGACCTGCATACGTGCGCCGGGACGGTCGAACGGCTGCACGAACACCTCCGGGCCTGTCGACAGCGCGAGGGTAAACGCCAGCCACTTGCGATCCGCCGATACTCGCGCCTGCGTTGCCGCAAACTGGTCCTTCACCAACAACTTGCGTACATCTGGCTGGCCGACCGCCTGAATCCAGATTTCGTTCCGGGGTGGCGGTGACGTCAGGACCTGGTAGCGGCCATCGGAGGTCACGTCGTGAAAATTATTCAAATCACCGGGATTGGCGACCTCGACCGGATCGGTCGCGCCCGGCGACAACGACCGGAGCCCGGGCTTGGGTCGCCTGGTCCTGAAATACACGTCGCCGTTGGGACCCAGCACGGGCAATCGACCTCCGGCCTGGAACGTCAATCGAAGGCCGTCGTTGCGTTGAGGCTCATAACGCCACAAGTCGGCGGTTGAAGAATCCACGTGCGTGACATTCGCGACAACACTCTCGTCGGCCGCGACCGCAAAGTCGGTGATCACGGCGGCGGGACCCACGGTCGACAGAACGCGGCCAACGCGGTCGAACCACGTGAGCTGATGAATGACCGCCGGCGGCCGGTCGACGATTAGCGTGCCGGCCGACGAGACCGAAAAGCCCGACGCGCCGGTGGTGGTTGCAAACATCAGGCTTTCGCGCAAGGTTTGCGCGGCGCCCTCGATTTCAAGACGCGTGGCGTCGAACCGCTGGGCGACCAACGCTCGCGGCGACCCGATGGTCGTCAACAAATAGCCGTTTGAGTACTGCGCACCACCGCCGCTTTCGACGATTCGCGTCCGCGCCGCATTGTCGAGCGACACGGCCCAAATCGTCGCTGCGGCTGTCCTGGACATCGTCAGGAACAGCACACGCTTCCCATCTGGCAAGAACGACGGCGAACCGTGCTGATACTCGCCGCTCGATTCGTCCAGAGCCGTCACGGCCGTGACCGGCCCGCCCGAATCGGCGATTCGGAACAATCCGCTGCCGCGCGGAGCGAAGACGATCGTGCCGTTCGTGCTCCAGGTGGCATTGGTCGAAAAACTCTCGATCGGCGTTCCGCCGGGCATCGCGCACAATCGGCGCGGCGCGCTTCCGTCCAAGTCCGTCCGATAAAGCGCATCGTCCTTTGAAAAACCGAGCGAACGACTATCGGGCGCCCAAAAGGGCTGGGACCCGTTCAGCGTGCCCGGCACCGGTTGAGGCTCAGCTTGATCAAGCCGGCGAACGAAAATTTGACTCGTGCCCGCAGCACTGATCGCCGAGAACGCCAGGGTTTCTCCGTCGGGCGACAACGAGAAAGAAAGACCCGCCTGTCGTTTGAAGCCGAACGGCGCCGGTATGCCGAAGCGCACCACGCGCGTAGGCGGGCGTTCTTCGCTTAGATACATGAATGCGAAGACGCCAGCCAGGCTTGCGAATAGCGCCGCAGTCGTCAACGGCAGCCAAGCCACGCGCTGTCGTGATGTTCCGGGTGCATCGGCAAGGCTGGTTGGGTCGTCAAGCTCGAGGCGAACTGCGGCCGCTGAATCGAGCCGTTTCTTGGGATCCTTCTCGAGGCACCGCCGCACGAGCTTCCGAATGCCCCAGGGCACAGTCGGCGGCAAGGCGTTAAAGTCCGGTTCCTTGCTGATTACTGCGACGATGGTGTCCGTCGCATCGTCTCCGGGAAATGCACGCTTTCCGGTGAGCATCTCAAACAGCACACATCCGAGCGCCCAGATGTCGGTGCGCTTATCGACGCTCTTTCCGCGTGCCTGCTCGGGCGACATATAGGCCGCCGTGCCGAGAATGATGCCCGCTTCCGTTGCATGGATCGACAAGGTCGGCGAATTCGCCGCGGCCCCTGATCCCTGATCCCCGACCCCTGATCCCTGCTTCGCGAGTCCGAAGTCGAGCACCTTCACCGTGCCGTCTGGGCGCACTTTGATGTTCGCCGGTTTCAGATCGCGATGAATGATGCCGTGATCGTGTGCGGCTTCGAGGGCCTCGGCGATTTGCCGCGCAACCGGCAGTGCTTCGTCAATCGGAATCGGCCCGCGCGAGATGCGTTGAGACAGATCCTCGCCTTCGACGAGCTCCATCACCAATGCAGTGGTCCGGCTAAAGCCGGACGCCACATCTGCCGGGATCTCCTCAAGCCCATAGATCGCTGCGATGTTGGGGTGATTCAGCGATGCCAGCACCTGCGCTTCGCGACTGAATCGCGCCAGACGATCGGGATCGTTGGCAACTGAAGGAAGCAGCACCTTAATCGCCACGTCGCGATTCAATTTCGTATCGCGCGCGCGATACACCTCGCCCATGCCGCCTGCGCCGAGGGCGGAGAGAATCTCGTACGGACCGATGCGTGCGCCGATGTTGAGGCTCATGGGTTCTTCAGCGCCGCTGGCCAGTTCAGAATGACCGTGAGGGGTGTGGCCGCCTGGTTTCCCAGCGGCACATTCATCATGAAGCGAGTGCCATCGGCACTCACGCCGTAGCGCCGCGACGGTAAGGGGAGCACGTTCGACCGCGTCTGGAATAACGGCTTCGGCACGCCGAGACGAAAACTCGGCGCGGTCTCGACGTCGACCGCCATCAACTGCCCATCGCCTCCAATGAAGAAGAGTTCACGCCCATCTCGCCGCCACCGTGGTTCCGTCCCGCCGGCGACGGAGACTTGGAACTTCGCGGCGCCACTCGGGAAGTCCTGCACGAAGATCTCCGGCCGCACAGTTTCGTCCGACACGTAGGCGACCCACTTGGCGTTCCACGAAAAATGACCACTGGTGAGCTGTGCGCCCCTGGGTGGACTGGGAGGATAGCGGAAGGGCTTATCCCCTCCAGCGGTCGGAAGGGCCCACATCGCTCCGCTCGGGCCATGGTCGTAGAGGAGGAATCGTCCGTCGGACGACCAGTCGCGCGGGAACGTCGACAGGCCGGTCGCGGTGAGCAGTTCGTCAGCCCCGGCGCCGCTGCTCGCCTTCCGGTAAATGCCCGGCGGCTCTCGTCGTGAATAGAATGCGACCCATCGTCCGTCGGCTGAGAAGATCGGGTCGGAGTCGGTGGCCGCATCGAATGTGAGCCGCGATGTGGTGCCGCGGCGGCCATCGAGCAACCACACATCGTAAGGCTCGAGGGTATTGGCGACGACACGATCGCTCGATGGATCGAGAAATGGATTCGAATAATTCGAGACGGCCCCGACCGTCGATACGGTCTTGCCGGAGCGATCCACCCAGGACAGTTGCGCAACCTGATCCGACCCGGCGCGGTAGGCCACCACTCCCGTCAGCGACAGCGCGATCGCCGTCTGGATCCCCCGCTGAATCGCATCCGGCGTGAGCGACACTTGAATCGGCTCACCCGAGAGCGTCCCTTTGCCGGCATCGAACCGCTGGGCGACGATCGGTCCCCCATTCCGGAAGAGCAGGTGACCAGTCGGCGAGTAAAACGCCTTGGAATAGAGAGGCCGCACCAGATGCTCTTCGGGCGTGTCGAGAGCGCGCCACATCAGTTGGCTGCCTTCGGCACCGCCGGTGCTCGCGAGATAGATAAAGTGACGCCCGTCCGGCATGAACACTGGCCACTGATGCGACGCCATCCCTGGCTGGAGCGTCGTGAGCAATTGCGGCTCGCCGCCGCCAGCCGGCACCCGAAGAATGCCACCGGCGTTCGCACCACCGGCGTTCGCATTGCTGAAAAGAATGACCTGTTGATCGTTCCACGTGCCACCAGCCGCGTTTCCCACGGCTCTGCAGATTGTCCGGCTGGCATTGTCGGCAATATCGAGGCGCTTCAATTCGCTGCCGGCGAAAAATGCAATCGAGCGTGAATCCGGAGACCAGAAGGGAGAACTGGCTCCTTCCGTGCCAGGCAGAGCCTTGGCGTCGGCGGACGCCAGCGATCGAAGCCAGAGCCGTTCGCGGCCGTCCTCCTCCGCAACGAATGCGAGCTGGCGGCCGTCTGGCGAGAGCGCGAATCCATCCGGTCGGCGGCTGGAGCCGGTCTCGACGGTAAAAGTGACGAGGTCGCCTGTGGCGGGCGCGCCGGGTCGCGCCAGCCACCCAGCAGCAGCGGCGATCAAGAGCAGCACGGCGCCGGCAACTGCCGGCATGAATCTCATTGCGCCGGCGCGTTGCGGCCGTGCGGTGCCTGATGCCTCGTTGGCCGGCGCGGTCAGCGCCTCGTCGATCTCCAGCCGCGCGTCAGCGGCATCCGCCAGCCGGCGCCGACGTTCCTTCACGAGGCATCGCCTGAGCAACCTGCGGATCGTCGCCGGGGTGTCGGACGGCAGCGCGGTCCAGTCGGGCTCGTCCTTCAACACCGCCGCCAGCACGTGAGAAACCGTCTCGCCTGCAAACGCCTGGCGACCGGTCAGCATCTCAAGGAGCACCACGCCGAACGCCCACAGATCGCTGCGTTTGTCGACGCTCTTCCCTGCCGCCTGCTCAGGACTCATGTAGGCGGCGGTGCCGAGAATGACACCTGCTTCAGTCGCGTAGAACGAGAGCGTCGGCGAATTCATCATGCTGACACTGGATCCGCCGGCCGGATCCATGGCCTTCGCAAGACCGAAATCCAACACTTTCACGGTGCCGTCATCGCGAACCTTGATATTCGCGGGTTTGAGGTCTCGATGGACGATGCCGTGCTCATGCGCCGCTTCGAGCGCCTCGGCGATCTGTCGCGCGATCGGCACTGCCTCATCGATTGGAATCGGCCCGCGCGCGATTCGTCGCGACAGATCCTCGCCGTCGACGAGCTCCATCACAAGCGCGGTGACGCCGTTGGCCTCTTCGACTCCGTAGATGTGCGCGATGTTTGGATGGTTCAGTGACGCCAACACCTGCGCTTCGCGGCTGAATCGCGCGAGGCGATCGGGATCGTTGGCAACTGAAGGAAGCAGAACCTTGATCGCGACGTCTCGATTCAGTTTCGTATCGCGCGCGCGATACACTTCGCCCATCCCGCCGGCGCCGAGCGGAGCGAGGATCTCGTGGGAGCCGAGCTTCGTTCCCGCCGTGAGCCTCACGGCCTTGCCACCGGCGCAATTCGCCGCAGTTCATCGAAGAAGTTGAGGAGCCAGACCACCTTGTCCTGATGGTTAGCGATGCCTTGATCAATGGAGTCGAGCGCGATCCGCTTGCCGTCCGGGTGCAAGTCAAACATCCGATAGCGTCCCCGATGGCTGTAGCGACCCACTCCCCAAGGCACCGGCTTCGCCGCTTTGAATGAGTCTGCCTCCGCTGCATAAGCCGAAACCATGATCTGTCCGGTCGTTGCACCGTAAAGCAACTCAGGCGTGGTTTTCGACCAGGTGGCGTGACTGCCGCCGCCCACCGACACCTGCGATTTGCCTCCCGGCCCGGGAAACGGACGCACATAGACTTCGCTCTGTCCCGATTCATCGGAGTCGTATGCAAGCCATTTTCCGTCAGGGGAGAACATGGGCTCCGTCTCATTGAAGCGGCTGTTCAAGAACACCGTCGCTGCGCCGGGCTTCCATCCCGGCGATTCGTCGCCAGCGATCGGCAGCATCATCACGTCCCAGCCGGTCGTGGCGTTCAACTCTTCGAATGCCAGTAGCCGTCCATCGGGATGCCACGAACTGGGCTGTTGCTGCTTCGGGCTCTCATTGAGACGCTGCGCCTCGCCCGTGCCGTCGGCGCGTTGCCAATACATGTTGATCGAATGCTGCCCGCGATATGAGCTGAAGGCAATTCGCCGGCTGTCGGGTGTCCAGACGGGCTTCACGTCGGACGCCGGATCAGACGTCACGCGCGTCAGAGTGTCGCGCGCCCATTCATAGGTCCACACGTCGTTCTGAGCGCCGAGCATGGAGAAGGCAAGCCGCTGGCCGTCGGGCGCAAAATGGAGTTCATACCAATTAGCCTTCGTTGGCCGCAGTGGTGTCGGTTGTCCGGACCGCTCCAGCCAATCAATCGGCCAGCCACCGCTGCTTTGGCCGGCGAGATAAATCGCAATGCCCGTGGAGGAGATCGCAAACTGTGCGCTGCCCGTGGTCGGATCCGATGTCACATTTTCGATGGCCGGCACTGGAGGTCCGGTGACGACGAGGCGATCGAGATCGAACGGTACGACGAGGAGCGCTCCGTCGTGGATGTAGACGAGGTGCCCGCTGGATACGTAGCGGCCGTGGTAACCACCACGCAGCACGACCGTGCGTTTGCCGACAGGCATTTCCTGAACGACGAGATCGGCGTCGTTATACGCGCCGAACGTATCGCTGGCAGTGAACAATAGCGCTTTTCCGCCCGGCAATGCCTGTGGAAAGCGCGCATTACGACCGCCGTCGGAGACTGCGCGCAGAGGCTCCGGTATTCCTCCAGCCGAGGAGACCTGCATCAGCGTACCCTGCTGCCCGGGAATATTCGGTTGGAAGATGATGGTGCCATCCTCGCTCCACCAGGCGCCGCGAGTGCTTGACGAATCGCAGAGCGTCACGGCGGCGCCGCCCGCGACCGAAATTTTCTTCAGCTTTCGGTCAGCGAAGAACGCAATCCAGTCTCCGTTCGGTGAAAAGAACGGTCCCCGCGCCATCTCAGTTCCGGGCAACGGCATGGCCTGTAGTTGATTCAGCCGTCGCACGTACAGGAGGGATCCGCCGTCGCGACCGTCGACGGCCGCGAACGCGACGACCGTACCGTCCGGTGACACGGCTAACGCGTCGCCACTGACATAACTCAGCGCCATCTGGTCGCCGAGTTCAGCGTTGAAACGCAGCAGGGACACGGGTCGATCAGGACGCCATGGCGCCCACGCGGTTACGACTCCGATGAACGCGACCGCGAAGACGCCGGCAATCGCCCATGGCAATCGTCGCGCAGATTTGGACTGCGGTCGGCTCAGCGATGAGGCGCCGCCATCCCCAATGGTCGGCGTCAGCGCCTCGTCGATCTCGAGGCGGGCGCCGGCCGCCGAGTCAAGGCGTCGCCTCGGATCCTTTTCGAGCGTTCGCCGTAGCAATCGCCGAATCGGTGACGACGTCGTCGACGGCAACGACGTCCAATTGGGCTCTTTGCTTACCACCGCCACGATCGTGTCGGTTGCATCGTCACCAGGAAACGCGCGCGTACCCGTGAGCATTTCGAACAGCACACACCCGAGCGCCCAAATGTCGGTGCGCTTGTCGACGCTCTTGCCGCGCGCCTGTTCAGGCGACATGTACGCGGCGGTGCCGAGAATGATCCCAGCCTGCGTCGCGTGAATCGACAGCGTCGGCGAGTTCATCGCGGTCGCAGATGATCCGGCAGTCGGATCGACAGCCTTCGCCAGTCCGAAGTCGAGAACCTTGACCGTGCCATCAGGACGGACCTTGATGTTCGCCGGCTTCAGATCGCGATGAATGATGCCGTGGTCGTGGGCGGCTTCCAGGGCCTCCGCGATCTGTCGCGCGATCGGCAGTGCCTCATCAATCGGAATCGGGCCTCGCGCGATTCGCTGCGACAGGTCGTCGCCTTCGACGAGTTCCATCACTAATGCTGTGGTCCGGCTTAAGCCGGAGACCACATCGGCAGGAATTTCTTCGAGGCCATAAATCGCCGCGATGTTGGGATGATTGAGGGACGCGAGCACCTGCGCTTCGCGACTGAAGCGCGCGAGGCGATCCGGATCGTTCGCGACCGCAGGGAGCAACACCTTGATCGCGACGTCGCGATTCAACTTCGTATCGCGCGCGCGATACACCTCGCCCATGCCGCCCGCGCCAAGCGCTGACAGGATCTCGTAAGCTCTAAGTCGGGTGCCAACAGTGAGACTCATTTGAGCGGCACCAATCGCTTCAGTTCCTCAAACCAGTTGACGACGACGTTGATGGTGCGCAACGACCCGTCGCTCGCGCCCGCATTCGCGCCAATCACAATCAGTCGTTGGCCATCGTGCGTCACGTCAAATGATCGGTAGGCGCGGGCCCTCGAGTAGTAGCCAAACGAGTTGGTGAGTACGGGGGTTCCAATGTCGGCCCTGCCGGCCGCATTCACGCGCACGCTGGCGCGCATCACCGCGTTCGGCGGGCCGGCGCCCCCGCGCAGGTAAAAGAGTTCGCTGCTATCGCGCGACCAGATCGGCATGTAGCTCGCTCCTCCGCCGGATACCACACGGCGATCGCCGAGAGCTGGAAATCGCTGAAGGTAGACCTCGAGCTGGCCGCTCTCGCTCGACGCGTACGCGACCCAGCGACCGTCTGGTGAGATCGCCGCCTGCGTCGCCGCGGGAATCAGGGACCTGGGTAACTCACCTGCGGTACTGTCAAGACTGACTACGGTGGAGTCGACTTCAGCCAGGAGCGTGCGCCCGTCTGGTGACCAGGACGCAGGTTCGACGTGGCGTGCCTTGTCGAAGGTCGCCAGCACCACCGCAGCGCCGGTACCATCCGCGGATTTGCGTTGAAGGGTCCACTTACCATCCCGGGCCGATGCAAACACGATCGAGGCGCCGTCGTTGCTCCACAGCGGGTTGGCGTCATAACCGGCCTCCGTCGTGATGCGCGTCAACGTGCCGCGCGCAATTTCCAGCACCCACACATCGGACTCGACGCCGCTATTGATGACGACGGCAAGGCGCGATTGATCAGGTGACAGCGCCAGGTCCTGATAGTCGCGCGGGGGTGCTGGGAGCGGCTCGGACCGTCCGTCTCGATCGACGAACGCCAGGTTCCTCATGAAACTCGATTGCGCACTCCCGGGAATGTACGCCACGGTCCCTTCGTCGGACATCGAGTATTGAACAGCGCCGCCACCTTCGACCCGCACGCCCTCGAGCACGGGCATTGGCGTGCCGGTTATTTCGAGTCGATCTCGATCGAACGGCACTGCCCACAACGCGCCGCTGCGAACAAAGATCAAATGGCCGGTGACCAGCAGGCGACCGGCCACCGCATTTGGCAACAGCAGACGCGACTCGTGCGAATCGAGATCCAGCACATGAAGGCCGCCCTGATCCGGCCGGTTTGACGAGAGCGTATAGAGCACGGACTTACCACCCGGCAGAATTTGCGGATACCACGCTCGATTGGCGCCGTCCCCTTTGGAAATGAGCGTCAGCTCGCCTTTGGCCGAGATGGCCTGTAAGCCACTCCCGGTGTTGTCGCTGCCAAAAACGATCAGACCATCGTCACCCCAGGAGCCGCCGCGTGCGCTGGCGGCCTTCGCGGCGAGTATTTGCGACGGGCCACCGGCCAGCATCGCCTTCTTGAGGCTCTCATCAACCCGAAATGCCAGCCACTGGCTATCCGGTGAAAAGAACAACGGTTCGAGACCGTTCTCAGCCTCGACGATCACCGACGAGTCGAATTGATCGAGCGGCCGCCGAAATAACTGAGAACTACCGTTGCCTTGCGCACGGTAGACGAGCGTCCGTCCATCCGGCGACACTGCCAAGAGCGTGCCGCTCGACGGAATCAGCGCGTAGGAATCGGGCAGCGTGATCGTGAAGCGCCTGGTCGACGGCGTTGCACCAGCCTCGGTTCGTGGCCATAGCGACCAGGCTGTAGTTGCCGCCAGAGCGAGTAACCCGAGGGCCATCGCCGTTATGAGCCAGTTCCGGTGTGAAGCGCCGATCGCAAGCACGTTGCCACGCGCCACGTTCGTACTGTCACCTGCGGCTTCGTCGATCTCGACGACGGCGCTCCCGCATTCGCGCAGGCGCGATTTCGGATCCTTCACCAGGCAACGCCTGAGCAGGCGGCGGATCGAGGCCGGCGTCTCCGCGGGCAGTCGCGCCCAGTCCGGCTCAAACTTCAGGAGCGTTGCCAGCGTGTCGGAAATGTCCTCGCCCGGAAATGCCTTAGCGCCAGTGAGCATTTCGTAGAACACGACACCAAAGGCCCAGACATCGGCACGCTTGTCGACCGGCTTGCCCTTCGCTTGCTCGGGCGCCATGTACGCCGCCGTGCCCAGAATGATGCCGGCCTGCGTACCGTGCATCGACAGCGTCGGTGAGTTCATGGCGTCCGCGCTCGATCCACGCGTGGGATCGATCGCTTTGGCGAGTCCGAAGTCGAGCACCTTCACTGTGCCGTCTGGACGGACCTTGATGTTCGCCGGCTTGAGATCGCGATGGATGATGCCGTGATCGTGCGCGGCTTCGAGGGCTTCGGCGATCTGGCGCGCGACCGGTAGTGCCTCATCGATCGGTATCGGTCCTCGCGCGATTCGCTGTGAGAGATCCTCACCCTCGACGAGTTCCATCACCAACGCCGTCACACCGCTGGACTCTTCCAGTCCATGGATGTGCGCGATGTTTGGATGATTGAGCGACGCGAGCACCTGCGCCTCGCGGCTGAATCTCGCGAGGCGATCCGGATCGTTGGCAACTGAAGGAAGCAGAACCTTGATCGCGACGTCGCGATTCAACTTCGTATCGCGGGCGCGATAGACCTCGCCCATCCCGCCCGCGCCGAGAGCGGAAATGATTTCGTACGGGCCGAGACGCGAACCGCTGATCAGCGTCATGGCTTCTTCCCTAACAGTGCCGGCCAGTTGAGCAGAACTTGAATGGACGGATCGTTACGGCGGACGACAGCGCTGACGATGAATCGCTGGCCGTCCGCCGTCACATCGTAGGGTGGCGCGGTTGAGGATGTTTGGGTGGAAAAGAACTGAAACAGCGCGGCCGGCTTGCCAAACTCAATTGGCGTCGTGCCGTTGACAGGCACACTCATCAAGGTGCCGTCGAGCGCGAGATAGAACAACTCTTTACCGTCCCGGCGCCATCGAGCGGAGGTGCCGCCGCCCGGCGACACCTGGAAGCGAGGACCCGGCCCGGGAAAACTCTGGACGTAGATCTCGAATCGCCCGGAACTGTCCGATGTATATGCGAGCCATCGGCCGTCGCGAGACAGCGCCCCCTGGGTTTCGCTCGCGGGTGTCTGAACGAAAGGGATCGCTTTGCGATCGATCAGGCTCAAGACCCGAATATCGAAATCGTCGCTGGCACCGGGACGCTGCCCCTCGCCTTCCTCATAGATGACCGACGTCCCATCAGCCGACACGTCGGTGGGGTGGGCGTGCCGGCCGACCGGTTGATACAGGGGCGTTTCGCTGCCTTCAGCCCCCGCGGCCATCTCGAACATGACGTCCCTGGCGTTCACGCCTCGATAGAACACCAGACGCTCGCCATTGGGCGACCACCTCGGCGAGGTCCCGTTGGCGGAGACTCGCGACAAGACCGCGCGGGCCAGATCGAGGACCCACAGGCCGCTGCGATCCATCGCAACCCGGCGCTGGTCGGGCGACAGCGTGGGCCGCAACGCTCCCGCTGCTTGCTCGATGCGTTCAAGGACCCGGCCGCTGCGATCGATCCATTCGACCTCCGTGGCATCAACCAGTCTGCCGCCAGTGATAGGCCGATACGCGACGATGCCGTGACCGGAGACGCTAAACCCGTCGACGACGTCCTGCGCCAACCGGTGCGGTTCGCCGTTCAGCCGCAACGCAGCCACATCGAGCTCCTGTGCGTAGAGCACGCGATCGCGAACGAACAACAAATGCCCTTGGACGTACCGCGCCATCGTCGGAAATGTCAGCACCCGCGTTCGTGTGGTGGCATCAAATGCCGTCGCCCATGTCCCCGCCGTCGCCGGATCGGGGCTTTGCACGCTCTCCAGGAAATACCGGTCGCCGGGAAGAAACGCAGTCGCGTCGTGAAGCTCGCCGGTTGAGGGGTGAGCCAGTGGGGCGGGGACACCGCCGTTGGCGGCGAGGCGCCAGAAGCCATTCTGGTCGCTATAGAGAATCACCCCGCCAGGTGTCCACACCGGCGACCGCGCGGAACTCAATCGTGTCTGGCTTAGCACCTCCGGCGTTCCGCCGGCCACGGCCACTCTCTTGATGCGATAGGACCCCATGAACGTGAGCGACCGACCATCGGGCGACCAGCCCAGCGCGGCGGCGCCCTCGGTGCCCTCCAAGGGGCGCGCCTCGGTGGTAGCGAGATCGCGCAGCCAGATGCGCCGTCCGCCGTCGCCGAAACCGACGAACGCTAGCGTGCGGCCGTCTGGCGACAGCGCGAGGTCGCTCGCGGAGCGAGAGACGATCACCTGATCCGTGTCGTGAATACCGAACCGCATAACGTCGGGGGTCGGAGCCGCCGGTAATTGAACGGAGAAAGCCCAGACGGCGAGTCCGGTCACGACGGCTCCGATCGCGAACGCGGCGGCCAGCCATACCGGCGTGCGCCCTCGCGACGACGGCCGGCTGTGCGCATCCGTCACACCGGTATCCGAACCACGCGTCGCGATCGTGTCGTCAAGGTCGAGCCGCGCGGCCGAAGCCGAGTCGAGGCGCCGTTTGCGATCCTTTTCAACACAGCGCCGCAACAATTTCTTGATAGAGGCGGGGGTGGTCGCCGGCAACGTGGACCAATCCGGATCGTCTTTCAAGACCGCGGCAATGACATGGGACACCGTTTCGCCTTTGAAGACTGGCCGGCCGCTCAGCATTTCCATCAGCACGACGCCAAACGCCCAAAGATCGGTGCGCCTGTCGACGCTCTTCCCTGCTGCCTGCTCCGGCGACATGTACGCAGCGGTGCCGAGGATGATGCCGGCCTCAGTCGCGTGAATCGACAACGTCGGCGAGTTCATCGCGTTGACATTCGATCCCGCGTTTGGATCCATCGCCTTTGCGAGACCGAAGTCGAGCACCTTGACTGTTCCGTCCGCGCGAAGCTTGATGTTCGCGGGCTTCAGGTCGCGGTGAATGATGCCGTGATCGTGCGCGGTTTCGAGGGCTTCGGCGATCTGTCGGGCGATCGGCAGAGCTTCATCGATCGGAATCGCTCCACGCGCAATGCGCTGCGAGAGATCCTCCCCTTCGACGAGTTCCATCACAAGTGCCGTAACGCCGCTGGATTCTTCGAGCCCGTGAATGTGCGCGATGTTCGGATGATTCAGCGAAGCGAGGACCTGCGCTTCACGACTGAATCTTGCGAGGCGATCCGGATCGTTGGCAACTGAAGGAAGCAGAACCTTGATCGCGACGTCTCGATTCAGTTTCGTATCGCGCGCGCGATACACCTCGCCCATGCCGCCGGCACCGAGGGTAGACAGGATTTCGTAGGGGCCAATCCGCTGTCCCGCCATGAGGCTCATGGCGTCGCCTTCGTCGTCGTCAGGGCTGGCCAATTGAGCACGACTTGAATCGATGGATCATTGCGTCGCGACACGGCGCTGACGATGAACCGCTGGCCGTCCGCGGACACGTCATACTGCGGTTTCTGCGTCGGCGATCCGCGTTGCGATGAGAAGAACTGAAAGAGCGGGACCGGCGAGCGGAACTCAATCGATTGGGCAGTACGCGTCGTCGGCACCGCCATCAGCGTGCCGTCGAGCGCGAGGTAAAACAGTTCGCTTCCGTCCCGGCGCCACCGCGCCGACGCGCCGCCGTTCGGTGACACCTGCGTGCGATCAGTGCCCTCAGGAAACCGCTGCACGTAGACTTCAAATCTGCCGGAAGTATTGGACGTGTACGAGATCCAGCGGCCGTCAGGCGAAAACATTGGTTGCGATTCGGCGTTCGGGCCCTGGATCACGGGCCTGGCGGCACTATTCCCAGCGAGCGGCTTGACCCAGATGTCGAAGCCATCGCCTCCCTCGAAGGCGAGATATTGGCCGTCCGCAGACGTATCGATGCCGTGGGCGTGGTCGCCGTCGGTCGCACCTGGCGCCACGATCACGGTTTCCGCATCGGGACTCCCCGGCCGCATCGCGAAGATGGCGTCCTTCTGATCGCGATACGCCGACTTGTGGAAGAACAGCCGTGAGCTGTCGGCCGACCACGTCGGGGCATTCGCGCCGCCGCCGCTCACCTTCGACAACACGCCGCGGCCGACTTCGAGGATCCAGATATCGCCACGCAGGATCATCGCCAGCCGCCGGCCATCCGGCGACAGATTCGGTGAAGCGCCGCCGGCCGCCTGATCGACGCGCTCGATCAACCGCCCCCGTCGATCCATCCACGTCAGTTCGGCGGCGTTCGGACGATCCGATGCGTCGAGCGGGAGATAGGCGAGCGTTCCATTTCTCGACACACTGAACACGCGGGCCGCAGGCTCCGCAAGCGCGATCGGGTCGCCAGAGAGTTTCGAGGTTGGCGGATCAAATGGCTGTGCATACAACACGCGATCGCGGACATACAGGAGATGCCCGAGAGCGTACTGCGCGCCACCAGGAAACGGCAGGATCTGGGTACGCGTCGCGCCGTCTGTCGCGACAACGAAGGTGCCGGCCTTCGTCGGGTCGGCGCTCTGAACCGACAGCAAGTAGTGGCGGCCGTCCGGAAGGAAGCCGGTGGCGTCGTGAATCTCTTGCCCGGACCGCATCAACAACGTCACGGGCGTTCGGCCGGCGGCATCAGCCCGCCAAAATCCTCGGCTATCGCCGGACAGGATCGTGCCGTCTGGTCCCCACTGCACGGACCGTCCACCGCCCGCCAACTGGCCGCTGACGCTGTTGGGGCCCCCTGTGCCGATGGATTCGGGCGAGCCGCCCGCGACGGCCACCTTCTCGAGTTGCCCACCGGAGTGAAAGGCGAGCGATCTTCCGTCAGGGGACCACGCCACTCCGAAGGCCGAGTCAGTTCCGGGCAACTCACGCGTCTCGAGCGAACCCGTGTCATGAACCCACACGCGCGAACCGTTTTTGCCAAACCCGATGAAGGCGAGCGATCGGCCGTCTGGCGACAGCGCCATGTCGCCCTGCACGCGAGACACGATCACCTGATCGCTATCGTGAATCGCAAACCGCACGGCCGCAGGAGTCGAAACAGCGACATCACTTTGTACGAGGACCCACACGGCGGCGCCAGTGATGAGGGCCCCCGCCGTAAACGCGCCGATGATGGCAGCGGCGCTCGAACGCGGTCGCGCTGACGGCGTAGTGGAATCGCTCGATGACGGCTGTCGTACGTCGTCGATCTCCAACCTCGCGACGGCGGCATCAGGCAGCCGACGCATGCGGTCTTTTTCCAAACAGCGACGCAGGAGACGTCGAATGGATTCCGGCGTCGCCGGCGGCAACGCCGACCAGTTCGGCACATCTTTCAAGACGGCGGCAATCACGTGAGAAACGGATTCACCGGAGAAGACCTGGCGGCCCGTCAGCATCTCCATCAGCACGATGCCAAACGCCCAGAGATCGGTGCGCTTGTCGACAATCTTCCCCGCCGCTTGTTCCGGCGACATGTACGCCGCGGTGCCCAGAATGATCCCGGCCTCAGTGGCATGAATCGAGAGCGTCGGCGAGTTCGCCGCGTTCCCTGATTCCTGATCCCCGATCCCTGATCCCTGTCCGACTGCCTTCGCGAGTCCGAAGTCGAGCACCTTCACTGTGCCGTCCGCGCGAACCTTGATGTTCGCCGGCTTCAGATCGCGATGAATGATGCCGTGATCGTGCGCGGCTTCGAGCGCCTCGGCGATCTGCCGCGCGATCGGCAAGGCTTCATCGATCGGGATCGGTCCTCGCGCAATTCGCTGCGACAGATCCCCGCCTTCGACGAGTTCCATCACCAACGCGGTGACACCGTAGGATTCTTCGATGCCGTAGATCGCAGCGATGTTCGGATGATTCAACGACGCGAGCACTTGCGCTTCGCGGCTGAATCGCGCGAGGCGATCGGGATCATTCGCCACTGAAGGCAGCAACACTTTGATCGCCACGTCGCGATTCAATTTCGTATCGCGCGCGCGATACACCTCGCCCATGCCGCCGGCGCCGAGGACGGCGAGGACTTCGTAGGGACCAAGCCGCTGTCCGGCAAGCAGGCTCATTTGGCTTTGGCGATCAACGCCGGCCAGTTGACGGTCACTTCAATGGCGGGCAACGGCGAATTCTGGCTTGTCACATAAAGCAGGAAGCGTTTGCCGTCGCGCGAGATGGCATAGGGAAAACGCTGACCCGTACCCAATGGGCCGGCGATGCGCGTGTCGAACAATTTCGTAGGCGCACCAATCCCCGGCGTCGCGGCCAGGTCGATCGGAACGACCATCAATGCCTTGGTCGGACTCAGGAAAAAGAGCTCCTTGCCATCGGGACGCCACCGAGCGTCGGTGCCGCCGTCGATTGACACGCGCCACTTATCGCCGCTCACCGGCCAGCGCTGCACGTAGACTTCGGCGCGGCCCGATTCGTCCGAGCTATAGGAAAACCAATGACCGTCCGGAGAGAACTGGAACTCGATCTCGAGAAACTCGTTCGTCGCCGCTAGCGGAACTTCTGGGGTGCGCTTCACGAAGTCGAATACCGACTGGCCGCCGGCCCCGGTCAATAAGGCGATGGTGTGGCCATCCGGGGACCAAGACATCGTCGGTGTGTTGCCAACGGTTTTGATGACGAGCTGCTCTTCCGAAACTCCTCCGACGGCTTTCTGGAATACGTCCACTGTGCCCAATCGATCCGATGCAAACACAAGGGTTCGCCCGTCCGGCGACCACAACGGATCGGCATCGTCGGCGGCGTCAACGGTGAAGCGGGACGCGACGTTGCGCGCGAGGTCATACAACCAGATATCCCGTTGCTGGTTAGCGGGATCAAAACATTCAAGCGCGACACGATCACCGGCGGGCGACAGTTCGGGGTTACGACAATGGCGATCCAACTTCAGGCTGGAGCCTGGCACACCGGCGCGATCGAACCATCGGACACTTGTGAGTTCGGCGTCATCAACCCTGCCCGGTCGAAGGGCGAGCGTACCGGTCTGCGAAACGGAGAAGAAGCGAACTTGGTTGCCCAGGTTCCTTCCAATCTGGACCGGATTGATGGTGACTGGATCGCCTTCGACACGACCCTCAGCCAAATTTAGCCTCCACGCCAACAGACGCGATTGGTTGACCGCCAGCAACCACCCCGGTGCGGCATACATCGGCTGCACGCCTTCGACGAGAGGCTTCGGAGGACTTGAACCATCGATGGGGACGAGCAAGACGCGACCGGTTACGCTCGCCGCCGTACCCGAACTTTGCTGCACCAGAACATGTCGGCCATCCGGAAGGGCGGCAGTACCTATGAACGGCACTGCAGCCTGTGCGGCTGAGACGACGCGCAACGCCCCCCCGCGATCCGAAACTGCGACCACGGCCCCCTCACGGACGAAGAGTACTTGTCCGTTGGAGGACCACGAACCGCCGGTCCCGGCAGCGACGCCGCTCGCGCCAAGCGCAGTCAACACGGCGAGGCCAGTGCTGTCGGCGTCGACGCGGAAGAGTGAATCATTCTTGAAGAAGCCAATCGAGCGGCTATCCGGAGACCAGAATGGTGTCCCGCGTGCGCCTGTCAGGCTAACCAGCTGGCGGATACTACCGTCCGCCATCGACCGCGCATACCACGTGAATGCACCTCGATCCCGATCGCGGCCCCGCAGCAACATCTGATGCCCATCCGGGGACAACACATAGTTGACGGCGAACTCATCCTCAAACGACACGCCATCACGTGGGGTGATCAGAAACCGTGTTGGTGAGCCGGCATCGCCGGCGGGGGCCATTCGATTCAGCCACCCAGCGATCAGCCCTGACGCAATGGCGGCGCCCAGGGCGAACACCGCGACAATTCTCAGCGCACGGCTGACGCGCGATCGCTGCGGTGGTGCGGCTGCGGCCTCAGGCACCTCTGGTGCCTGGCCGTCGAGCTCTGTCCGCGCATCACCGATATCCCGGAGCCGCCGTTTGGGATCGCGTTCTAACGCGCGCGGCAGCAGGCGTCTGATACCGACCGGCGTATTCGGCGGCAGTGCGCTCCAGTCGAACTCGCGCGTCAGCACGAACGCGATCGTGTCGCTGAGCGTTTCACCAGCGAACGGATTGCTGCCGGTCAGCATCTCATACAGCACCACGCCGAAGGCCCAGATGTCGGCGCGCTTGTCGACAGCTTTGCCGCGCGCCTGCTCGGGCGACATGTAAGCGGCCGTTCCGAGAATGATGCCGGCCTCGGTCGCATGGATCGACAGCGTCGGCGAATTCATCATGCTGACGCTGGAACCGCCGGCCCGCTCCATTGCCTTCGCAAGGCCGAAATCAAGCACCTTCACCGTCCCGTCTGGACGCACCTTGATGTTCGCCGGCTTCAGATCGCGATGAATGACGCCGTGCTCGTGCGCGGCTTCGAGCGCCTCGGCGATCTGCCGGGCGATCGGTAATGCCTCATCGATTCGGATCGGCCCTCGCGCGATTCGTTGGGATAGATCCTCGCCTTCGACGAGTTCCATCACGAGCGCTGTCACGCCGGCGGACTCCTCGAGGCCATGAATGTGAGCGATGTTCGGATGATTCAGCGATGCGAGCACTTGCGCTTCGCGACTGAATCGCGCGAGGCGATCGGGATCGTTGGCGACTGAAGGGAGCAGGACTTTGATCGCGACGTCGCGATTCAACCTCGCATCGCGGGCGCGATGGACCTCGCCCATGCCCCCTGCGCCCAGCGTCGAGAGAATTTCGTAGGCGCCGAGGCGAGTGCCGGGGATTAGGAGGATGCGCGGAGTATAGATGAGTTGACGGTCGACAAACGGAGAGAAACGGCCGTATTCACGCGCTCCCGGCCACATTCCAAAGTAGACTCTCGCCCTGAGCCCACCCCCCAACCCCGCGGCTCAATGAGGCAATTCCTATGGACATCACCAAACGTCGCGTCGGAGACGTCACGATTCTCGATCTCAAAGGCAAGCTCACGATTGGCGACGGCGCCGAGGTGCTGCGCGATACCGTGGCGAGCATCGTGTTCCAAGGTGAGCGCAAGATACTTCTGAATCTGGCCGGCGTGCCGTACATGGATAGCGGCGGACTTGGTGAGCTCGTTCGCTGCTCGGTCATCACCGGTAAGGCGTCGGGGGCCGTCAAGCTGATCAACCTGACCAGCAAGATCACCGACCTGCTCGCGATCACGAAGCTGTCGAACGTATTCGATACCTTTGATTCGGAATCCGCGGCACTCGGCAGCTTTCAATAAAAACGCTAGGTCTCCAAAATATCCGGCGCGAAGTGCCGTGTGCTAAACGCGCGGCCCGAGCCTGATTTTAAATATTTCTCGCAACGCCGTGCCGCTTTCTCCGTCGCAAATCGCAACGCGACAACTAACGACCACGGTCGATGCGACACCGTGTATCCGGACGGACCGCGATTGTGCCACTCGAGTCGCGCATCGACGTCTGACGTGATGCCGGTGTAAAAGCGCGACCGGTCGCGCTCACTCTGGATGATGTAGACGGTGCATTTTTCGCCGGTGACCATGGCGGAGCAGTACGCACGGAAGGCGCCATCACGATTTCGGCGGCAACGGAGAAGGTTGGATGTTCGAGTACGCAGAAGTCGCGTCATCGGCGCGGTCTGGAGGCGGAAGTTTATGCGAGACCCACCCTCGCTGAGGTCCGCCTTCGCGGCCCAGATCTCTCGGCCGCTTCGGCGAGACAGCCTCCGCCAGTTAGTGGTTCGCATGTGTGAGGGTCGGCCGGAGGCCGACCTAGCCGTAGCTCACGCGAAGCGTGAGCGGAGGCTGGCTCGCCGCACTGGACGATTTCCGCAACTGGTTGGTCCGAGGAGCGGCGTAAATGGCCTGTAATTGACAAGTTCGCTCGGGTTTCGCCAAGGTCAGTCTGGCTGAGATGTGGCGAGAGCTTCGGTACGACGACCCCTGCCGGACGTGAATGTGAGTTCAAATGGCAGGTCGGCCGGACGTCGTTGCTGCGGTTCCGCAGCAACAGCATGGCTGATGCGCTCCAAAGTTGATCGTGTGAACCTGCACGGCGTCTTGACCGCTGGGGCCCGGCCCGATTTGCTGCGGCATAGGCGGCGTCGAACTTGGACTCGCAACCGCAGCACTCGGACCTGGTGATGCGGGTGGTTCTGGCATCGCAGCTGTCGGAATCTTAGGGATGCCCGGTCGTTGCAGATAAGCCGCGTAACGCTGTTGAACACGCGTCGCGAACGGCGGAAGTAAGCGGCCGACACGCTTGTCCTTTACCTCGGACCACTTGCTTATCCGGATCTCTCGCAGCTTGAACGAGACGGTCTTTTCTTCATGCAACGCGAAGACAATGGCTTCATCGTCGCGCTCGGTAACTAGGCCCCTGTCGCGCTCAAGCTGCTTCGACATGGCTGAAGGGCCCAGTGACGACCCTTTCAGGAGATACAGCTCGGGGTCATTGACTCCTTCGCGAGGAATGCAATCGCAATCCGGGCGGATATTGATGTAATAGTTGCCGCTCATCTTGAAGACATCGCCGGTGGCGACCCTGTCGTCGTGAAGGCGTTCGCTCCGGACCAGTCTTTCGCCCTCTAGCACCTTGAGGAGATCCGATCTGTAACGCACCGGATCTTGGTCCTTTAGTTCCTCAAGCTGTTTCACGAATTCCTTCATATCCATATCGAAAGGAGTCATCCGCGAAAGTAGATTTCTGCTTATAAGGCGACCCAACTCATCGGAACCAGGCACGCCATCCGCTTCAAACGTTTGCCACAACACAACTGGCCAGTAAATGCTGCTTGCGTAGAAATCGGCGAACAGCGCGTTCTTTGCCTTTTCGTACTCCAGTTCCCAACGCCTTAGCGCAAGGGCTGAAGGCACCGTGGCGGCCCAATCGTTCAGCACCTTCATAACGCCGGTACCAATCACCTCATCCTTGCTCTTCACGAAGAGATGCGACGGTTGGCCGACTTGGTATAGCCCCGCGCGCTTGCCGAGGGTTGCCTTCACGGTCTCAACATCAGCGTTGGTAAAAATGAACACTGGCACATACCGGTTCAGCTTGAGACGATCGAGAAAATCGAGGATCTCTTCGACCTTGTTTTCCTTCAAGGCTTCGCGAATCGCTTCAATGGGACTTGCGCACAGTTGGCGAAACGAGCGATGCACCGCGCTGAGCCGGTCGTGCTCCAACAGCAGGACCAGGTATTGAGTGACTGTGAACAACTGTGAGCGTCGGCCGTTCAAGTACGACGTCCGCCTTTCAAACGCTTCCGCCGCCACGGCCCGCCCGGACTTCGCCGGCGCGAACGGTTTCGCCTGCTCCTTGATGAAGTATTGGTAGACGCGTACGCGCTCATTTAACAGGCGCAATGCCGACTCGACCTGGTGGGTCATCCTCTGCCGTTGTTCGTGTGTAAGCCCGGTCGCATCGGGCCCGCTCATCGAGAACACCACGCCCACGTCACCGGCTTTCGTCATGAACGTTGAGTCATCGACGAAGCCCCACAGCGCGATGAGCTCATTGAGGGCACCAGCTTCGCGATAGTCGCGAACAATACGATCGAGGCGGATCATTGGCACACCTTCACGGTAACGACGGTGTGCTTGGCGGGATCGAACCGTCGGTGCGCACGCGACGATGACAAAAGGATACGAAGCATGTCTGGATCGCTTTGTGTCGACCACCATGCGAAAGCATAGAAACCCAGAAACATCAGCAGTCCGGCCACAAACGAGTAGAAGAGGTTGAACGTCGCAGCGCCTAGCAGCATCGCCAAGAAGAACAGCCGTCGGTCGACGCCGGAAATGGTCAACGGACGATGGAGCGCTTTGTGAGTGACCCTGAGACTAGGGGCCGAAGCGACGTTTGAGCTTTTCATGGGACTCTTCAGAACAGCCAAGTCATGAACTGAGCGGCGAACAGTGCGAGCCCCCCACCGAACACGATGCCGGAGATCTGTCTCTTCGCGCCGCCCTCGCCATACATGAACATCAACCCGCCGATCACGATCGAAACCAAAGCGAGCGATCTGGCTAGCGGTCCAGTAAACGTGAATTCGAGATTGCTGGCTGCCCGCTCCCATGGGGACTGCTGCGCGAAGGCTGTCAACGGCCAGAGCAGCACGACCATCGCCGCGGTCACGACTATTGATGCCTTTGCCCAGCGCCGTGCCACGTGCAGCGGCAATAAATTCCGGAAGTTTGTGCTTGAATTCGCCGGAGCGACGACGTTAGAGTCTCCGCTCAGTTGAGAGAAACCGTGAAGCCTGTGGGGCATGTCGTTTACCTCTGATGCGATGACGACCTTCCCGCAAGATCGTCCAGTAAACGAATGAACGCCGAGCGACACGGAAACCTTACAACTCGAAGCGCGTCGTAAACACCAGCGTCGTAAACGGAAACGAATCACTTATCCCGCCGCGTCCCCCACGGCGATGACGGGATGAACCATGGAGCACCTGCGAACGATTGGGCTGCTCGATAGCGACGGTCAGCCATTTCATCCGCGCATAGAGCGCGTTCTCATTCAACTGCTCCCGCGCCTGCGTCGTGAGTTCCCTGCGCTGCACGACGAAGTGGGTCTCGCAGAGATCATGGAAGAAGCCGGGCGTCGTATTCGCCTTCGAGAAGAACGCGGGCCAATCGAACGTCTACATGGCTATGCGTGGGTCACCGTTCGCAGCATTGCAACGTCGCGAATGCGTCTCGGTTCAGCGAAGCTCACTCAGAAAACGCTTGACTCAGAAGCCGGTAACGCTCGATTGTTGGTCACCCCGACGTCACGAGGAACGGTTACCGAAGTTGAGCAAGCAGTGCTGCTTCGCGAACTACTGCAAACGCTCTCGCGGGAGGAGCGGATGATTTGTCTCTGGAAGAAAGCTGGCTTCTCAAGCCAGGAGATCGCGCTCCATCAACGACGCACGGTGGTAGCCGTCGATACAATCTTTTCGCGCGCGAAGCAGAAGATCAGGAAAGCATTAGGTGTCGACGACGCCACTGACGTGCGAGCGCGCCGTTCGTGTTGAAGGCGATGGCTGAAAATCACCACCGCAAAGGCGGCAACGACGATCACGACGAAATCGACCGCGTTCTCGCACACGCGAACCCGAACCCCGACAGAGTCGGATGCCTTCCTCCTGACATTCTCGCCAGCTTAGCCGCAAGACGTCAGCCTTTGAATGCGCCAGGGTACGAGCACCTCTTAGAGTGTTCGGAGTGCTATCGCGAATTCCGAACGCTACAAGGAAGCGCGGACGAATCATAAGAACTCTATTCTCAGCTGGTGGTTAGCAGCGCGGCGGTTGCTTACCTTGGGAGAACTGAAATAGGAACCGTTCTCACGCGCGGTGAAACCCGGCTCTACCGCGAACGTGCTTCAGCGGCCGCCGCCATGAGGCGGCGCACTTCATCGCAATCCATCGGCGAGGGAAGTCCGAAGCCACGGCCATATCCGAACAGCTCAGCGATCGTTTTTGAGCCGAAGCGGCCGTCCAGCAGTTCCAGTTGATCGGCGGTGATGAGCGCGGGGTGAGGGACACCGCACGCGCGACTCAGGGCGAGAACGTCCTTCCGCATGGTGATGATGTAATTCGCCAACCGCGCGGATTTAGTGATGGGGTCCACTCCTCGCGCCAGCCACGGGTGATTGCTCGCCACGCCGGTCGGGCAGTGATTAGTGTGGCACCGCTGCGCCTGAATGCAACCGATCGCCATCATCGCCTCGCGGCCGACGTTAATCGAGTCGCAGCCCAGAGCAAACGCAAACAGGGCTGCTTCGGGAAAGCCCAACTTGCCGGATCCGATGAAGACGATTCGCTCATGCAGTCCGTACTCTGTGAAGATTCTCTGGACGCGGCTGAAACCCACCTTGAACGGCAGGGCCACGTGATCCGTGAACACCAGCGGGCCGGCGCCGGTGCCGCCTTCGCCACCATCAATCGTAATGAAGTCGACACCGCGGGTGCCGCTCTCCATGGCGCGCGCCAGATCCTCCCAGAAAGCCGAGTCACCGACGGCGGACTTGATCCCGACCGGGAGTCCTGTTTCGCCGGCGATCAACTCGACGAAGTCGAGCATTTCGTCTGCGTTCCGGAACTCGGTGTGGCCGGCCGGACTGATGCAGTCGATGTCCATTCTGATGCCACGAATGTCCGCGATCTCCTGCGTGATTTTCGCCCGTGGCAGCAAGCCGCCGACGCCGGGTTTTGCGCCCTGGCTCAACTTCACTTCGATCGCGCGAATCTGCGGTGCGCTCGCGATCCGCTCCTTCAGTTTGGCCATGCTGAAGCGGCCGTCAGCGTCGCGGCATCCGAAATACGCGGTGCCGATCTGCCACACCAGATCGCCGCCCTTCAAGTGGTGCGACGACACGCCGCCTTCACCGGTACTCTGCAGGCAGCCGGCAATCTGGCTGCCGCGGTTGAGCGCCTCGATCGCAGGCCCGCTCAGCGATCCGAAGCTCATTCCCGACACGTTGATAATCGATGCCGGGCGAAACGACCGCGCTCTGCCCCGGGCGCCGCCCATCACTTTCGCGCACGGAATTCGGTACTGTGGATCGAAATCCGGGTCACCGGGATGATGGGCCTCGAGCGGAAACGTGTCGTGCTTGATGATCAGATAGCTCGGTTGCAACTCCATCTCGTTGTCGGAGCCAAACCCGAAGTAGTTGTTGGCGCGCTTCGCCGACGCGTAGATCCATCGGCGCTGATCGCGGCTGAACGGGCGCTCCTCGTTGTTGTCAGTAACAATGTATTGGCGAAGCTCAGGACCGACGGCTTCCAGCAGGTAGCGGAAGTGCCCGATGATCGGGAACGTCCTGAGGATGGCGTGTTGCCGTTGCACCAAATCGAAAATGGCAACGGCAATCAAGCCGACAATCCCGGCAGCTACGAACCACATCATGCGGCCGATCCTCTCATATTCAGCACCTCCGGATACCTGGTCTCGCATCCAGGAGAACTGACAGCATGGATTCTGAAGTAGGGCAGCTGAAGGGCCACCTCATCGGGACGCTAACCCTAGCACCTCGCCTCGCCGCTTCACTGGCGCCGCCCTTGCGTGTCCGATCAACCGCGGTCCCCTAACAGCGCCGCGGCGCTCGCACCTGCTAGCGAACGTCGTTGCATCAGCGCCGCTTCGCGAGCCTCCTCGCACTCCTTGCATCGCAGTGCGAACGGCAGCGCGCGCAACCGGGCTTCTGAAATCCCGGCCCCACAGTTCGAGCAGTCGCCGTAATGGCCCGCGTCAATGCGTCGCAGCGCATCGTCGATCTTGTCCAGCGTTTCTGCTTTGAGCTGGATGAGCGCAAATCCGATGTCGTCCTGGACGTTCACTGCTGCGGTTTCGGCCTCGTCGACGCCATCACGATCGATGCCGCTATCGGCTCTGACGTCACGAATTCTCTCGTGAACTTCGCTGATTAGTGCTGCCCGCCGCTTGGCGAGCACCGTCTTGAGCTCCTCGAGCTGCCTCGCTGTGATTGCCGTGGGTTTCGTAGACTTCGACATTGGTGCACTCCCGTCAACTGGAACGTTTCTGTGCCTTGGTCGCCCGACGATCGCGATGAACGAGCCAACTGCGATGACCCGGAGACGGCGGTTCATGCCGCGACCGCGAACTGCTCTTCGTCCGACAGTGGAGCGATCGCCTGCTCCACGGGCGGGGGCAGGATCAGGACGGGAACTCCGGCCGTTCGAATCACGCGAGCCGCTGTCGACCCGTAGATCAGCCGTCCGATCAAACCTCGCGCAGTGACACCGACCAGAATTAGGTCAGCGTCGACTTGCGCCGCGACGCGCGCGATCTCTGTGGAAGGATCGCCGGTCACGACGCGGGCATGCACTCGCCTCGATGCCCTCGCGCTCGCCGGGATCGTTTCCGTAATTCTTCGCCAGGCATCTCGAACCAGATGCCGTTGATATTCGGACTCCATGCGGTGAGACACACGTCGAGAGTCAACCTCTGGCGGCACGCCTCGAACCACGTGCACCACGGTCACACGGCTGCTGCCGTCCGCCATCATCAGTGCTCTCTCGACCGCCTCACTTGAGCCTTCATTGAAGTCGACCGCAACCAGAATGTTCTTGAAGGGCGTCAGCGAGCCGGCGACTCCGTTAGGAGCCGGCACGACCAACACGGGCTGCGTCGCCTCGACGGCAACAGCTTCCGCGACGGAACCAAAACGGAAGCGGTCCGACCCCGATCGCTCGCTGGTGCCCAGTACGATCAGGTCGGCGCGACGCGCCGAGGCATGCAACAGAATCACGCCGGCCGGATCGCCATGCTGTACGCTGACGTTGAAGCGGACTCCCGCCGTTTGCGCGGCGTGGCGCAGGGCGCCGATCAGGGCGAGCCGCTCTCGAGCGTGCCAATTGAATCGTCGGTCTGTCGGCACGGCGTGCACGACTAGAAGTTCGGCGTCATACGTGCGGCTGAGCGAAAGGGCATGATCGAAAGCCGCCCGCGCCGGTTCAGAGAAGTCGACTGCCGTCAGAATACGATGAAGTTTGGTCACGCAGCTGCTCCCTGTTGAGAATTCGAGTACCCGTTGAATCTCGCGACGTCAATGGCCGTGGTTCACGCCACGGAGTTGGTCAAGCAACCTTGCTCGCCAGTCGAAGAACATGGTCAACAGGGCTGTCGCTACCGCTGTCGAGGCGATCAACACGCCGAATTCCTTGATTCCGTTCACGATTCCTCCTTCGTTTTGCGCTGTTCGTTGGCGGTCCGCCGACAACGGTGCGGAGTGCGCGCTCGAGCTCGACGCTGAGGAGTTCAAGCTGGCTTGCCGATACTCCGAACCCTTGCGCGTAGCTCACTATCCGGCCACCATCGAACAGCGCCAGGATTCCGTCCTCTCTGTCCAGCAGCGCATCCACCTGTTCGTGGATCCGCTGCACATCACCACCAAGAGATTCTCTAAGGGTCATAATCAACGCTCCGTATTCGAGGGCGTCGAGGCGCCGAGGGCGCTCGAGCGCAGGAACGTCAGTTCGCTAGCCCGCGCGCCCAACATCGCTGACGCTTCCGTCCATAGCGACGTTGCTTCGACATGCGGGCACTCATCGCCACAGAGATCAGCGTCGGGATCGGAGCGAAGACGTCGCTGGTGCGTCACCATCGCGTCGTGCCAGGCCTCGAGTCGGGCACGTAGCGATGCGGCTTCTGCGGTATCAGTTCCCAAACTGGCGATGGCATACGGGTTCATCTCAAATCACCTCGTTGCGGCATACACGTGCCGCCTGCTGTGAGAGCGTCGGATTGGATCGAATACTGCCGCCTTACGAACGGGCGGTAGGACAGGCGGTGTCGGCGGCGCCAGGTATGAGCGCGACGCCATCACCGCCTGTGCAGAGGCAGGTGTCGAACGATGAAGTGAAAAAAGGCAGCATGGCAATTTGCGCGAAGCCACCGGGCGTACGCGCTACCTTTCTACATAGCAAATCGCGATCCCGATATTTCACGCCGCAAATGGCCTGATTTGAAGACCGGCGCGCCTTCACTTTGAAACCAACGTTTCAATTTGCAATGCCCGGTTATCGGCGCGGGGCACGCTCCTCAGTTTGGCCCTCGCCGACTCGCGCTGGTTGGCAGGGTACGGAAACAGATCCACGAGGGACTTTCTGACGCCCGGCGAAATGTTCATGACGACGTGACCACGATGAAGCTGGCTGGGATGCGTCAACCCGCATGCGTGCGTAATCATCTGAACATCGCGTTCGAGCGCCAGCGAATAATTACCGACTCGCACGCCCTTGTCGGCCGGATCCAATCCCGACTGGAGCCACTGATTCTGAGTCGTCACGCCGGTTGGGCAAGTGTTCGTATGACACCGAAGCGCCTGGATGCACCCAATCGAGAATAGAAAACCCCGAGCGATGTGCACGATATCGGAGCCAAGAGCAAGATGGGTCGCGACTTCACCACCGGTTGCGATCTTGCCAGACGCAATCAGCGTGACGTCATCCCGCAGTCCTTCACGACGCAGCGCGTTGTCGACCGCGATGAGCGCGTCCACCAGTGGCAAGCCGACGTAGTCGGTCATTGCCAAGGGAGCGGCGCCTGACCCACCCTCGTTTCCGTCCACCGCAATGAAGTCAGGCCCGTCGCCGCGCTTACGTATTTCCCGGCATAAGTCGTCGATCTCCGCAACCGAGCCGACGACCATCTTGAGTCCAACGGGCTTGCCCGTGAGTCGCCGAACGCGTTCGATGAAGTCAAGCAGCGACGGTGCATCGTCGAACTCTTCGAAGCGGTTCGGCGACTGGCAATCCACGCCCATGGGAATGCCCCGAATGGTCGCGATGTCCTTTGTGATCTTTTCCTTGGGCAGCATGCCGCCGTTGCCAGGCTTCGCGCCCTGCGCCAGTTTGATCTCCACCATCTTGACCTGTGGCAGCGCGAGGATGGCGGCAGCCTTCCGCTCGTCGAAGCGACCGTCAGGCGTGCGGCAGCCGAACTTAGCGGGACCAATCTGATACAGGATGTCGCCACCGCCCTCCACGTGATACGGCGACAGCGAGCCCTCGCCGGTACTCATGTAGCACCCGGCCAGTTTGGCCCCACGAGATAGGGCACGTACCGCGTTTGGCGAGAGCGCGCCGTAGCTCATCCCGGAGATATTCGCGAACCGTCTGGGCGAATAAGGTTGCGCACGCTTTGCGCCAATGACCTTTGGCCGCGGGAGATCGTCATCTGTCGCGCCGCGAGGCTTGAGCGTCGGATACATCGACGGGACGATATGCATCCGCCCGGGCTCGTTGTGATCAACCTGAGATCCGAAGCCGATCATGTTGTTCTGCCCCTTCGCGGAGGCGTAGACCCAGGAGCGCGTCACGCGGTTGTATGGGCGCTCCTCGAGATCGCCGGCAAAGAAATATTGGCGCAGCGGCTGCCCCATTTCCTCGAGCAAATATCGAAAATGGCCGATGACCGGGAAGTTCCGCGTCACAGCATGTTGACGCTGCGTGAGGTCGCGCACAGCCACGATCGCCACGATCAGGGCAAGAAACCCGAGGGCCAACAACGCAATCGTCACGAGCGCGCCCCTCCCTCGTGCATCCTTCGCCACCAAGCGCGGAAAGCGGATATGCCAGTAACAACAAAGCCGACAAGCAGCGCGACGCTCAACACCGACTCAACCGCCATTCGCAACTCCCCTGGAAAAAAACAGGTGACTGGTTCGTGACAGAGCAACATCCATTCCGGCAGATCTCGTCTCGAATCCGCCAAGCGCTTTAGCCGACACCTTTCAAATGGAGCGGTTGGCTTTCAACTTGAAACGCGCCGTCACACGTGAAAGGGCGCCGCTGCCCAAGGACCGCGTGGCCCCGCTTTTGCCTCTACGGTCCATGACGGCTGCGGCATCCCGCAGCCAATCACCAAGGAGGCCAAAGTGATTACGTCAGCTGCTGTGATTGAGCCTGCTCGACGAAGCAAACCGCGCACGACCGCCGGGCTTCACGAGCTGCTTCAGAGAGTCGAACGCGAGTATCGAGAAATGCCAGGTCTAAGCGTCACAGCCCCGCAGGCCGAGCGGCTTTGGGGACTTGACAGCACGACGTGCTCGTTCGTGCTGATGACACTCATTCAGCGTGGCGTTCTGAGGCGAACGGCGAGCGGCACCTACGTTCGAGGATAAGCACGGAATGCCCAAGTCGAAAGGATGTTCATGACCAACGTTGCCATCAACGGACTGGGGCGCATCGGACGGGCGACGCTGAAGATCGTCATGGACACGCCCGGTTTGAATCTTGTCGCCGTCAACGATCTCTCGGACGCGAGCGCTCTCGTCTATTCGCTCAAGTACGACACGGTCTACGGGAGATACGAGCGGTCTGTTGAAGCCGCAGGGGATCAGCTCCTCGTGGGCGGACATCGTGTGCGGCTTCTGCGCGAACGCGCGCCGGCACGGTTGCCGTGGAAATCGCTCAACGTGGACATCGTGTTCGAATGTACCGGTGTACTAACAGCGCGCGAAGACCTCGACGAACATATCCGGGCCGGCGCCAGAAACGTCATTCTGTCGGCACCGTCGCGAAGCGAGGACGTCGACACGATTGTCCACGGAGTCAATGTCGCCGGCGCGGTTAGCCCGGTCATTTCGTGCGCGAGCTGCACCACGAATTGCATCACGCCAATCATGGAGATTCTGGAAAGACGAATCGGCGTGAAGAAAGCGACCCTGACGACTATTCACGCTTACACCGCCAGTCAGGCGATTGTCGACAGGTCACAATCCAAGGCTCGAATGGGCAGGGCCGGCGGAGCGAACATTATTCCGGCCTCCACCGGTGCAGCGAAGGCGACCGCAAAGGCACTACCCGAGTATCTCGGCCGCTTCAATGGTTTGGCGTTTCGCGTACCGGTCACGGTCGGGTCGCTCGCAGACATCGTTGTTATCACTCGGCGCCCGACTACCGTCGACGAGGTCAACAACGTGTTCGTGGAGGAAGCACAGAGCGAACGTTATCGCCACGTGCTCGGTGTCACTGACGATCCAATCGTTTCGTCGGACATCATCAAGGATCCACGTGCGGCTGTCGTCGATCTGGCCCTGACCCAGGTTGTCGACGGCGACTTGCTCAAGGTAATTAGCTGGTACGACAACGAATGGGGGTACTCGAATCAAATGGTTCGTGAGGCCCTTCGAATCTCCGGCAACGTCCATGACACTGACGCTACGACCGATTCCGCCATTCCGGCTTGATTACACGGTCTGGGCACTGCGACGGCGCGGGCGCAACTTGATCGATCGTTGGGATGGCGCGACCTACCGGAGAGTCGTGGTTGTGGAAGGGCGGGCGACTGAGCTGGCCATACATCAAGCCGGCTCGAATGGCGACCCACGCATATTGGTAGTCGCAACGCCGCCGCCGCGGAACGGATCGGAAACGCTTCACTTGCGCTCCGTCGTGGAGCGGCTTCTCGGACTTCAGATCGATCTGACTGCATGGTATCGAATTGCCGACGCGGACACGAGATTAGGTCGGCTTGCTCACCGCTTCCGGGGAATGAAGCCGCCAAGATTCCCGACCTTGTTCGAAGCGCTGGTAAACGGCTTCGCTTGCCAGCAACTATCGCTGGAAGTCGGCCTAGAGCTGCTTAATCGCCTGGCGGCAATCAGCGGGCTCAAGTTTGGTAAGGGTTCGGGCGTCCGCTACGCGTTTCCGTTGCCCGTAGATTTGCTCCGCCTCCCCGTGGAGGCCTACCGGGCGATTGGATTTAGTCGCCAGAAGACTAGGGCAATCCGGCAATTGGCGGTGGCGACCACACGAGGCCTGGCGTTGGATTCGCTCGTCGACGAGGAAAACGCGGTGGTTCGCGAACGCCTGCTCGATCTTCACGGTGTCGGCCGTTGGACGGCCGAATACGTTCTGCTCAGGGGGCTTGGTCGGCTACAGACATTCCCTGGCGACGATGTTGGCGCTCGAAATCGATTGGCGAAGTGGCTGGGAGGCTCAATCCAACTGGACTACGACGGGGTGGCCAACCTCGTTGACGGCTGGCAGCCATTCGCCGGCCTCGTGTATTTCCACCTCCTACTCCAGGGCCTATCGGAGAAGGGAATGTTCGAAGTCGGACCAGGGATTCAATTGGAGCCAAGCGATGATGCAGTCCAGAACGCGCGAGACCGGTTCAGTAATGGCCGCGGATGAATCTCTTCATGCGTTTGTCGACAGTCTGCCGCAGCTCGTCTGGATGGCCGACCGGACGGGTGCTGCCTGCTGGCATAACCGTAGATGGCACGAGTACGCCGGTGCGAGCGCGGAAGCCTCGCAAGGATGGGGTTGGTTGCAGTTCGTTCAATCGGATCATGCGAAACGGGTGGAAGCAGGCTTGCGGAGCGCCGTCGCCGCCGGCAGGGACTGGGAAGACACGTTTCCGCTAGGCGACGCGAACGGCGCGACCCAATGGTTTCTGTCGCGAGCAGTCCCTCTCCGCGACGATCGAGGAGCGATCATGCAATGGTGCGGCACTAGCACCAATGTGACCGGACACATTGGCGTCGAGGAGGACCTTCGAGCAGGGGCGCGGCGGAAAGACGCGCTGCTGGCCTGGCTGGGTCACGAGTTGAGGAACCCTTTAACGCCGATCCTGACATCGGCTCATCTCCTGACGATGATCGGGCCTAGCGATCCGGCCGTACGAACCGCCCGAGAAACCATCGTTCGCCAGGCCTTGCACCTGTCGAACCTGGTCGACGATCTACTGGACGCCGGTCGGCTTTCATTCGGCAAGCTGCGGCTTCGACGAACGCCGGTGGAGTTGACGCCGCTGATCACTCAGGCCGTCGAGGCATGTCAGAGCGAGATTGAACGTCGTCAACATCGGCTAGAGCTCAATCTCGCGCCAGTCCCGGTGACGATCGATGCCGATCCCACTCGCATCGTTCAAATGGTCTCAAACCTTTTGAACAACGCAGCCAAGTACATGCGAAATGGCGGCGCGATACGACTGGTCACTGAACTGACAGGAGCAGTCACCGTGGTGCGCGTTCACGACGAGGGAATTGGAATCGCCCCCGACGTATTGGCGCGCGTTTTCGATCCGTACGTTCAAGTTGGTGTGGGCCCGCTGCACACGCAGGGACTCGGCATCGGTCTCGCCCTTGTCAAATCAATCGCTGAAGGACACGGCGGAACGGTAGAAGCTCGAAGCGAGGGGCTCGACCGCGGGAGTGAGTTTATCGTCCGGCTGCCTGTGACAGACCACGTCGCCTTCTGAGAAGAAGCAGTTCAGCGCCGGGTGTTGCGACGTTCAAGATCGGGGGAATGCGACATGTTGGATAGCACCGTCATAGAACGTAGCAGCCAGCCGGCGCGCCGCGCGACAGCTGCACTCTTGCCAATCACCCACTTCCTCCTCGCAATCGCAATTGCCTTGTCGGCACTCTTCGGTAGCTATGCCGGCGGCGATTGGACATGGTGGCTTAGCCAAGCCGGCATCCGTAAAGTGCGGTGATTGGCGACAGCGAAGTTGGCGTTTCATTTCGGAGGTGATTGATTCATTTTGCAATGCGGCGGTTTCGCCGTGGCCCTTGTAGCCCTATGCAGATCACGGACCGCTTCTTGCGTTTCTTTGTAGTCATCAAGGGGGTGACATGAATACCGCAGAAGAGAACCGCAATCCTTCAGCTGAGCCCGCGGCGCCAAAGAATGCCCTGAAGGACATCGTCGCGCGCATCGAAGGCGAATACCGTGAGATGCCCGGGATGTGTGTCACGCCGCCGCAGGCGCAACGTCTATGGGGTCTCGATTCTGCCACCTGCGAGTTGGTCCTGACGGCGCTGCTCGATCGCGGGATTGTGAGAAGAATCCGCGGTGACATGTACGTAAAATGCTGACGTCACCTTTTCGGCGCGCGCGACTCTAATAGTGAGGTGCTGCAAATGCGGATAGTTAGTGCCGCGGTGCTCGAAGAGTGGACGGTCCTGCCCGACGAAGCTGTGGTGGCACGCGTTCTCGATGGCCAAGTGGCGTTGTTTGAAATTCTGATGCGTCGCCATAACGAGCGCCTCTATCGCGCCGCTCGTGCGATCGTTCGCGATGAAGCGGAAGCGGAAGACGTCATGCAACAGGCCTATGTCAACGCGTACGCACACTTGCGGCAGTTCGATGGACGCGCGTCATTCGCAACCTGGCTGACGAGAATTGCGGTCAACGAGGCGATCAGCCGCGCACGGAAGCGAGGCCGTTACGAGTCATTCGATGACCAGGACCCCGCATTTCAGAGAGTACTGCCGATGCCGAGCGCGAACAACCCTGAGCGGCAAGCCTTCGATTGTGAGATGCGAGTCATCCTCGAGAGTGCCATCGACGCGCTTCCAGACGGCCTCCGAGAAGTCTTCATGCTGCGCAGCGTCGAAGGCCTGAACACAGCCGAGATGGCGAGCAGCCTTAGCGTGAGCGAAGACGTGGTCAAGACCCGACTGTCGCGAGCGCGAGCGGCGTTACGACGTCAATTGTTCGATCGTGTCGGTGCCACGGCCGGCCAGAGCTTCACCTTCCTACGGCCGCGATGCGATCGCGTGGTGGGCGCCGTCTTGGCGCGCATCGGTTAACGGAACCCATCAGCCGGCGCGAAAAGTCATACGGTTCCCACGCCACATGGGGTATTCCGCGAATTCTCTTTTGCGCGCCAGTCTTTGGGACGGATCGGTGTTTGCTCTAGACCGAGGCGGAGACCCACCCAATGGAGCACACGATAGAAGTCAGTATCGACGATGCGGATCCAGATATTGCGCCACAACTCCGTGCCTATGCCGAGCGACGGCTGACGTTCGCGCTGCGCCGGTTCCAGGAGCACGTGCGTCATGTCAGGGTCCGTTTGACGGACGTTAACGGCCCTCGGCACGGTGTCGACGCGCGTTGTGCGGTCACGGCGCGCTTGACGAATGGCAAGGAGTTATTCGTGGAAGCGACTACCGCGTGGCCCTTCAGATCTGTCACGCAGGCGGCTGGCCGACTCAGCGAGGCGATCCGACGCGTTTCATCATGCAATCAACCGTTTCATTCCGAAGGCTCATCACGGCAACCTCCTCGCCGTTCTCGAGAAGATCGACTGGCGTGAAAGTTGAGCATCTATGCCTGCCCCTGACGCGTTAACGCGCGACGAGTACGAACGCGAGTTAGACACGACCCTTGACGGGTCGTTCCCCGCAAGTGATCCGCCCTCGTGGACTCTCGGAGCGTCGTCTTGGATGAATGTCGGAGACACGGTGGGCGCCGCGCCAGCCGCCGAGGCGATGGACGTGGTGTCCCAAGACTGCGTTCGGATTGAACGTAAGGTGGGGACGCTCCTGGCGAACCGGCAACAGCTGACCTATAGGGCGGTTGTCGGTAGAATGGAGGCGCAGGCACATGTGAAACAAGCACCCAAGCCAGACCCGATCGCGCACGCGCAGTTCGAGCTTGGACAGGTGCTGGACTTCCGGCCCGATCTGGGAATCATCCGACTCCACGAACAACGCGTGGTGATTCTCAGCGCGGCAGCGATGGGTCTGATCCGGAAGGAGCTCATCGATACCGTCGGGGCAGAGATCGCGCGCGGCGTGATGTTGAGGTTTGGATACGCCGACGGTTACCACGATGCCGTCAGCCTGCGCGAGCGTTCGATCTGGACGGACCCGCTTGATGGACTCCGCGCGGGTATCACGCTACACCGCCTCGAAGGCATTGTTCGCGCCGAAATACTTTCGGTTGAATACGACCCCACGTCAGGACATTTCGAGGAGGAGGTTGCCTTTTACGACTCGTACGTGGCCGAACAGCACGTCTACCATTACGGCCAGGCCGACGCTCCGATGTGTTGGTCCCTCGCCGGGTATATGAGCGGCTATGCGAGCGCGTGTCTCGGGCGCGAAGTGTACCTGCGAGAGACTGAATGTACGGCGCAAGGCGCCGCGCGATGCATTTTGATTGGCCGCGACGCCGCCGGCTGGGGAGACGAGCTCGAATCGCTTCGCGCCGATTACCAAGGCGCTACGCTTGAGAAGGAACTCGAACATATTCGCGGCGCGGTGCATCGTGAACTGCAGGTGCTGGAGCGACGCGAACGGCAGGTCGCGAAGCGCGAACGCGAGTTGAACCTTCTGCGGGAGCGCGTCGCACGGTTTGCGGCGTCGAAGCACTTTGTGGCACGTAGCGCGGTGATGGAGGATGTGCTCGATCTGGCGGCGCAAGTGGCTCCGATCGACACAACGGTGCTCGTGTACGGTGAAAGCGGGACCGGCAAGGAATTCGTCGTCCGCTTGATACACGACCAAAGTCCGCGCGCAAGTCAGCCTTTCGTCTCGGTGAATTGTGCGGCACTCACCGAAACATTGCTCGAGTCCGAGCTATTCGGGCATGTCCGCGGGGCCTTTACGGGGGCGGTGCGCGACAAGGCGGGGTTGTTCGAGGTCGCAGGCGGGGGGACGTTGTTCCTCGACGAGATCGGTGAAGTGGCGCCGACGGTTCAGGCGAAGCTTCTCCGGGCATTGCAGGAACGCGAGATTCGGCGCGTCGGCGCCGAACGTACTATCAAGGTCCAGGCACGCGTGATCGCAGCCACGAACCGGGATCTCAGAGCGGCAGTCACGGCCGGCACGTTTCGCGAGGACCTTTACTTTCGCCTTGGCGCGTTCGTGATCACCGTGCCGCCGTTGCGTGACCGCCGAGAGGACATTCCAGCTCTGGCACAGGAATTCGTCCGGCGCGCGTCAGCGCGGGTGAAGAAGGAGGTCTCGTCCATCTCGCCGGATGCCATGATGGCACTGATGACGTACCGATGGCCTGGGAATGTCCGCGAACTCGAACATGCTATTGAACGCGCCGTCATCGTCGCAGCTGGCTCGAGTATCAAGGCGCGTGAGTTGCCTCCGGAGGTATCCCAGAAGACGCGGCCCAAGCATTCGGACGACAGCCTGGACCTCAAGGAACAGGAACGAGCCCTCATTGAGCGGGCGCTGGATCGCTATCGCGGCAACCGCAAGGAGGCCGCCGAAGCACTGAAAATCAGCACTGTTACGCTGTGGCGGAAAATGAAGGAATACAACCTGGATCGTTAGACGTCGTTTGGCCTCCTGTTTGCTTTTCCAAAGGGTTATGCGTGTCTACGTGTCATCGCTAAGCCCAGCGATCACCTCCCAAATCCTAGCGTATGCGGAGTACCGGCTGTTCGCCGTGCTGGCGCGCTATGCCGATGTTCGCAGCGCCCAAGTGGTCTTGCAAGAAGACGCCGTGGGTCTGCGATGCTCGGTCCAGATCGACTTCGACAGTACGGCTTCCGCTCGCACGCAGGCGAAAGGACCGCACGCAGCCGGCACGATCGATCGAGCCGCCGAGCGGGTCGTCCTGCTCATGCGTCGGCGCTTTCAGCCTGAAATTGCTGCCGCGTCAAACTGAAAGCCTTAGATCGCCTAACCCTTGTCGAGCAGCGAGCGGAGGTCGACTTTATCGTCCCGTAAGCGGTCGGGGTCTACGGGCCGCCGGGCTTTAATGAGCGGCATCGTGCGCCGGACGTCTTTCGCATTGTTGAGCCCGACGACCGCGTCGATCAGGCCTCCGGTCATGTAGAAGGCCGCATAGCTGGCGCCATTCAGTTGCCCGCGCACAACGAGCTCGTCGTACGACGTGTGAAAGCCCGCGTATTGGATGTTCGCGTCGTACTGATCTGACCAGAACCAGGGAACCTCGTCGTATGGCACACGCTCGCCCAGCATGTTCGGTGCTGCGCCGGCGCCCTGGCGCATCGCGTTCTGCCAGTGCTCGACGCGAATATGCCGACCGAAGACCGGGTGGTAATGATTGGCCACATCGCCGGCCGCATAGATTCCGGGGACGTTGGTGGCACAGAACTGATCCACCACGACGCCGTTATCCACGTGTACGCCGCTGCCGTCGAGAAAATCAACGGTTGGCTCAACGCCGACGCCGAGGACAACGATCTCACAGGGAATCCGCGTCCCTGCCTTCGTCGCGACTGCTTCAACCCGGCGACCACCCTCGACAGCGGCGACGGAATCATTGAATATTGTGCGCACGCCGTAGGATTCGTGCAGGGTCGCAAGGGTCGCGCCTACGGCTTCGCCAAGAATGCGACCCAATGGCGCCTTCCCTGGATCGATGCAGGTGACCTCGAGGCCTTCGTGGCGGAGCGAAGCCGCGACTTCACTGCCGATGAATCCCATGCCCACCACCACGGCCTTGCGGCCCGGACGCATCTCGGCGCGCAATCGGTCCGCATCGCGGACGTCACGCAGGCTGTGCACCCCTTCCAGGTCGACGCCGGGGAGGTTTGCGCGGCGGTTGTGGACGCCCGTAGCAATCAAGAGGGTATCGTAGGGCACTCGCTTGCCGTCGGCGATGTGAACGATACGCCGGCCTGAGTCGACCCTCGTGACGCGGGAGCCCAACATCAGCTCAATGCTCTGAGTCGAATAAAACTGCGGCGGACGAACCATTAACTTTTCAAGCGGCACGGCGCCGCGAAGGTAGCCCTTCGAGAGCGGTGGCCGCTCGTACGGCACACCGTCCTCAGCGCCGATCAACGTTACAACCGCATCAACACTTTGCTCGCGTAACGCGATCGCTGCGCTGGCTCCCGTCAAGCTCGCGCCAATGACGACGTGGGCGGCCATCAGACCTCGATATGCAGCGCGTCGCCGTCAACGCGCGTGCGGTATACGCGGATCGGGACGACGGCGGGAGGCGCTATTACCGCGCCGGTGCGAACGTCGAACTCGGCGCCATGACACATGCACGTCACGGTGGTGCCGGCAAGATCACCTTCGGCCAGTGAGCACTGCTCATGCGTGCACTCATCGTCAAACGCGTAATACGTGCCCTGCACGTCGGCGATCGCAATTCGCGTCCCTTTCACGTCCACGACCGCCATGCCATTAGGCGGAACGTCGGCGGTCTTAATCGCAGGAACAAACACTTCAGCCATCTATGCCTCCATTGGAAATGCCTCCGAGAGCAACTCCAACGCGGAACAACGCAAGCCGTGCGCCATAGGTTGCACGGTCAATTGACCAGTGGCGAGCGCTGTGAGGGTTCCGAGTTGAAACGCCGGGCTTTCAACATGAAAGCCCGGCGAACCAGTCTGCATGGTGTCACCTTTCCGTCGCATCGTGCTCTATTCGAGTGAAGCGGCCCGCCCGCGGCGGCCAACGGCAACGCGGCATGGAACGTGCTCATCAAGCAGGTGGAGGCAAATCATGATCGCGCTCAAACACGTTCTCGTCGCGACGGATTTCAGCGAGCCCGCGGAAGTGGCTGTCAACTATGGCCGGGATCTGGCGCGCGCGTATGACGCAACTCTTCATGTCATCCATGTCATCGAAAACATGCTGGCATTCTACGGTCCGGAGATTGGCTTTGCGATGGTCGACATCGAACGCAATATCGAATCGGCGGTACAGCGTGACCTCGATGCAGCGATTTCGAAGCACGCCGGCGATCCCTTGAAGGTCATCACCACAGTGAAACAGGGTTCAAGCGTCGCGAACGCCATCACCGAGTACGCCGAGGCCAATGCGATCGATCTGATCATCGTCGGCACGCATGGTCGCGGGGCTGTATCAAGATTCCTGATGGGCAGCGTGGCCGAGCGCGTCGTCCGCAGTGCACCGTGCCCGGTGCTGACCGTGCGCACTCAAGAGCGGGACTTCGTCCACGTGAGTGAAGACCAGGACAGCCAGCAGGCCAGTCTTGTCGGGTCACCAGTAACGAATCACCAATAAGGAGCCATTCATGAAATGTTGGATCACTGTCGCCGCCCTGTTGTTGCTGCCCGTCGGCGCCCTCGGCCAGGGCATCAACGATGCGGAAATCGCCGCGATCGTCGTGACCGCTAACCAGGTCGATATTGACGCCGGCAAGCTGGCAGTGTCGCGATCGAGCAACGACAAAGTCAAGGCGTTCGCGCAACTGATGATCACCGATCACAGCGGCGTGAACAAAGCCGCGACCGAGCTCGTCACGAAGCTGAAGGTGACACCGCAGGCGAACGCCACCAGTAGGGCACTGCAAGCGGGTGGGGACAAGAATCTCGCCGATCTTAAAACTCTGAAGGGTGCAGCGTTCGACCAGGCGTATATCAACCACGAATACGCGTATCACCAGCAAGTCATCGACGCCCTGGACAAGACGCTGATTCCAGGCGCGGCGAACGCTGAACTGAAGGCTTTGTTGATCAAGGTGCGCCCCGCCTTCGTTGCGCATCGCGATCACGCCAAGAGCCTCCAGTCAACGACCGAGGTGCAGTAGGCCATGAAGAAGGCCGCTGTACTCGCCGCCCTGGCTGTCTCGCTGTCAACTTTCCTCCTGTTGGATGCAGTGAACGTGGCCAGGGCGGCCGACGCCGCCCCACGAGTGCATACGGTCTTGATCGAAGGCATGCGATTTCAGCCGGAGGGACTGACGGTGGCGGCCGGGGACACGGTGGTCTGGATCAATCGGGACATGGTTCCACACACGGCGACGTCGGCATCCGGGCGCTTCGATTCGAACGAAATCGCACCAGGGAAAACGTGGACGTATTCGGTTCGAGCCGCGGGCGAGTTCGCCTATGTCTGCACCTACCATCCATTGATGAAGGCCGTATTGCGCGTCAGGTAGCAGATGCCTAATGCCGAAGGGTTTGCGCCAGGGTGGCCAGGCACCGCACCGCGATGGACGTCAAGTGCTAAGAGCGGGATCGGCACGGCTGTCAGCCGGGACAGCCGTGTGTGGTTCACGCTCAGCCACGGCATCGTGAATGAAGTTTACTATCCGCGCGTCGATCACGCGTGCACGCGCGATGTCGGCCTAATCGTTACCGACGGTCGCTCGTACTTTTCGGAAGAGAAACGCGACGCGCGCTCGCGCACATCGCAAATCAGCCCCGGCATCCCTGCGTATCAGCTTTGCAATACCTCGGTTGATGGCCGCTATCGGATCGAGAAGGACGTGATCACCGATCCGTGGCGCGATGTGCTCTTGCAAAGAATTCGCTTTTTCCCAACCGACGGCGAACTGTCGGACCTGAGGCTCTTCGTCCTACTGGCACCCCACCTTGCGAACCATGGCGCTGGGAACACGGCGTGGGTTGGCGACTATAAGGGCGCTCCGATGCTGCTGGCGTCGCGAGGGGCTAACGCCTTAGCGCTCGCGTCGAGCGGACCTTGGCGTGCGCGTTCCGTTGGCTTCGTGGGCACCTCCGATGGCTGGCAGCAGCTCAAGGCGGACGGGCATCTCGCGACCACATTCGCGCGAGCTGAGAACGGGAACGTCGCGATGATTGGCGAGATTGATCTCGCCGCGTGCGGCAGCGCGTTTGTCCTGGCGCTGGGGTTTGGTCCGACCGCAATGGAGGCCGGGCAGCATGCGCTGATTAGCCTCTCGGAAGACTTCGATGGAACTCAAGCCGAGTATGTAAGGGATTGGCGCTGCTGGCACTCGAAGCTGGAAGGTGGCGTCCCGACCGAGCGTAGGCAGCCGCTGTATTCGTCGAGCGCCGCGGTCCTGCGAACTCATGAGTCGAAACGCGTCGAGGGAGGCGTGATCGCCAGCCTGTCGATTCCGTGGGGCTTTGCAAAACAGGACGAAGATCTCGGCGGCTACCATCTCGTCTGGCCGCGTGATCTGGTTCAAACCGCCGGCGGCTTCATTGCGATCGGCGCTCACGAACATGTGAGACGCATCCTGCGATATCTGCAGGTGACGCAGGAACCCGACGGTCACTGGTCGCAGAACATGTGGCTCGATGGCACCGCCTACTGGCCGGGACTGCAACTTGATGAAACGGCCCTGCCGATTCTCCTGGTCGACCTTGCCGCCCGCCACCATGTGTTGGACGCGACTGCGCGTGATGCCTATTGGCCAATGGTGCAGGCGGCAGCGAGATTTATCGTGCGTCACGGACCGGCGAGTCCACAGGATCGGTGGGAAGAGACACCGGGCCACGCGCCGTTCACGATCGCTACCGAGATTGCGTCGCTGCTCGTCGCCGCCGATATGGCGGATCGGGCCGGCAATGCGAGAGCGGCACAATATCTTCGCGAGACGGCCGATGCATGGAACTCGAGCATCGAGCGGTGGTTGTACATATCCGGCGGGGCGTTGGCACGTCGTCACCAGGTCGATGGCTATTACGCGAAGCTCGCGGCTATTGACGGCGAACAGGGGGCGCCGGTCGTAGGGCTGGACGCCCTCGCGTTCGTCCGCTTCGGCCTGCGCGCCCCTGATGATCCGCGAATCTTGAATACCTTGACGATCGCAGACAACACACTCAAAATCGAAACGCCTTACGGCACGGTGTGGCGCCGCTACGACGGCGACCGCTACGGCGAGCAAGCTGACGGCGGCGCCTTCGATGGTCAAGGAATTGGGAGAGGCTGGCCGCTGCTGACGGGTGAGCGCGCGCACTACGAGATAGCGGCCGGACACACTGAACGAGCAGCCGCATTAGCAAGAACCCTTGAACGGATTGCGGGAGAGAACGGGCTGATCCCGGAGCAGGTTTGGGATAGCACCGATATTCCAGCGCGCGAGCTGTTTCTCGGACGTCCCACGGGGGCCGCCATGCCGCTGGTGTGGGCGCATTCCGAGTATCTGAAGTTGTGCAGATCGTTAGTAGATCGCGAGGTCTTCGATCGGCCGCCTCAGACAGTTCAAAGGTATCTCGTCGACAAGATTTCATCCAATCGCAACAGCTGGCGCTTCAATGATCAACTTCGAACGCTTCAGCGCAGCAGTGTATTACGTGTCGAAACGCTGGCGCCGGCCGTGGTGCACTGGACCGCCGACGGCTGGCAGAGCACGCGGCAGACGCCGACGATCGATACCTCCCTTGATTGCCACGTCGCTGACCTCGACACGGAGCGTCTGACCGAGGGCGATCAGCTTGAGCTGACGTTCTTCTGGCCGGAGGTCCAAAGGTGGGAGGGAACCAACTTCGCAGTCTCGATAGTGGCATTGCAGCATGAAACACTCGTCTCACGTTGAAACGATTTCGGCAGGCGTTAGCGGATGGTTTCACTCGCAACGACAGCGGACTGAATGTTGCTATCAATGGTGTATGGATTGAGGCCCGCATCATGACGCTCAGAACCGCCCTTCTCGCCGCCACCGTCGTCACGCTGTTGTCGTCCGACGCTCATGCGCAGAGCCCTGCGGTTCAGGAGCGTGCAACAGCTGATTTCCGAATACAGGTTTGGGGGGTGGCTGCCGCCGATTTCGACGCCCGCATGTTGATTTACGCGGACATGCGCGCCGATCTTCAGCACGGCCTGCCGCAGTTGCGACTGACTGATGATCCTCGGCAAATTCTCCACGCGGAGCATGCGTTAGCTAAGCGAATCCGCGCCGTCCGCTCCGGCGCCCACAACGGAGACATCTTCACTCCAGAGATCTCCTCCGCCTTCAAGCGCGCGTTGGTACTCGAAACGCGACCTTCCACCTGCGCGTCAATCCTCGATGACAACCCAGGTAGCTTCTCCTATTCGATCAACGACACCTATCCGAAGCGGCGTCCGCTTTCAACTGTTCCGGCGGGAATCCTCACCTTGCTGCCAAGGCTCCCAGTCGACGTCGAATACCGTTTCCTCGGGCAGCACCTGATTCTGCACGATACAAGAGCGAACGTAATTCTCGACCGAATCCTCGATGCGATTGAGTGCAATGACATCGAGGATTGACAGTCGCGTATGATTCGTCGGTCGTGCGCTTTTACTACTTCGAAATGCTCGGAACCGCAGTGTTCGCCATTACCGGCGTGCTGGCTGTAACGCGCCGGGGACTCGATGTCTTTGGCGCGCTCGTGCTCGGCATTGTGACGGCGCTCGGCGGCGGCACAGTCCGGGATGTGATTGTAGGAGCGCAACCGTTCTGGATCCACGACTTCAACTATGTCTGGGTCGCGAGTGCGGGCGCGCTCACGGCGTTCTGGATCGGGGAGGTGTTTCGAAACGGCCAGCGAGCGCTGCTGTACTTCGACGCTCTCGGTGCGGCGCTGTTTGCGATCACCGCTGCGAACAAGGTCTTGCTGTTGCAGTTCGGTGGACCAGTCGCCGTGGCGATGGGTGTCCTTACAGGGATCGGCGGAGGCTTGATTCGAGATGTGCTCGCCGGACGCCCGACGCTGTTGATGTCGCGGGAGGTCTACGCCACGCCAATTCTTCTAGGCTGCGTCGCCTTCGTGCTGCTGCGAGCGGAAGCGCCGTCGTTTCCGTATGCCGCCACAGTTGGGTTCACCATCATTTTCGGCGCGCGTGCATTCGCCATCCACCGACACCTCGAAATGCCGATGTGGCTCACGCATCGCGAGCCCGACTAGGTACACACCGCTTACGTTTTGAAAGCAGACATTTCACACTGAAGGACCACACACCGAACGTCGCCGCAATTCATGAATTGCGCGCGGCACAGGGCTTGCTCTGACATCTTGTGTGAATCCACTGCTCTTGCTCATTCAATGCGGCCAGTCCGTCTGGCTCGACAGTATCAGCCGCGGCCTTATAACGGGCGGCGAGCTCCAACGTCTAATCGAACGGGACGGCGTGACCGGCGTGACGAGCAATCCGACGATTTTCGCGAAGGCGCTAACCAGTGGCTCGGACTACGATCAATCGTTCACCGAGATCATCCGCTTGCACCCTGACATCAGCGACGCCGCGCTCGCCGAACGCCTAATGATTGAGGATATTCAGATGGCCGCTGATCTGTTGCGGCCGGTCTTCGACCGCACGCGGGGCACTGATGGTTTTGTGAGCCTCGAAGTCTCACCAACCTGCGCTGGAAATACCGAAGCCACCATCGCGGAAGCGCGACGCCTGTGGTTCGATGTCGCCAGGCTGAATGTCATGATCAAAGTGCCTGCGACCGGCGCGGGGATTTCAGCGGTTGAGGTGCTTACCGCTCAGGGGATCAACGTCAACATCACATTGATGTTCTCTCTCGCCCACTACGAAGCGGTTGCAAAGGCGTACCTGCGTGGTCTGAGCGGTCACCAGGGCGGGCACCATGTCTCATCAGTGGCATCTATCTTCGTGAGCCGGCTTGACGCAGTTGTCGATCCGTTGCTCGATGCCATAGGGTCACCGGAATCGCAGCGCTTGCGCGGCCGGGTGGCACTGGCCAACGCGCGACACATCTATCGTCGGTTCAGGGCAATCTTCCACGGAGAGCCGTTCGTCGATCTGCGCCGGCGCGGGGCCCGAGTCCAGCGGCCGCTGTGGGCGAGTACGGGGACGAAAGATCCAACGTATTCCGATGTCCTTTACCTCGAGAGCTTGGTGGCGCCAGAGACGATCACCACCGTGCCACCGGCGACGCTCGATGCGTTTCGCGATCACGGAACTGTGAAAGCGGGCAACTTGGAGGCAGCTGCGGAAGCGGATGACGCGACTCTCGCCGGCGCCGCTCGACTCGGCTTAAACCTTTTTGCCATCACCGAACAGCTGCAAGCGGACGGTATTGCCGCGTTTGCGAGGTCATATGACCAGTTGCTGGACGCGCTCGCTCTCAAGCGGCGGGCAATCCAAGGGGCCGCGAGGTGACATGCGCCATAACTTCATCTTCACGATCGGCCACTCAACCCGTCCTATTGATGATTTCATCCACTTACTGAAATCTCATGGTGTGCAACGGGTGGTTGATGTACGCACGCTGCCGCGCTCGCGTTTCAACCCCCAGTTCGACATCGCGAGGTTGCCCGCCCTCCTTCGGACGGCAAACATTTACTACACGCACTTGCCTGGACTCGGCGGCTTGCGGCGGCCGCACCGTGACTCGCCGAATATCGGCTGGCGTAACAAGAGTTTTCGCGGATATGCCGACTATATGCAGTCCGCAGACTTCAAACGAAGCCTCGAACGATGCCTGGAGCTGGCTAGCGTGGAACGCGTTGCGTTGATGTGTGCTGAGGCCGTTCCTTGGCGCTGCCACCGTTCGCTCATCGCCGACGCGTTGGTGGCCCGGGGCGTCGACGCGCTCGAGATTGCGAGTGATTCGCGGGTGCGACCGCATACCTTGACGCCATTCGCGCACGTCGACGGGGCGGAGATTACGTATCCGGCCGTTCCCGACGACCGCAACACTGAAACAGTTCGATGAGCGACACTAGTGACGCCTGCGGTCAGATGCGTAGGGGCCGTCGTCTGATGCCCGACGAAGAGGCCCGAACGTTTCTCAAAACGCAGAAGGTGGCTCACGTTGCCACGGTTGGCGGGGATGGATGGGCTTATGTGGTTCCGCTGATCTACATCTATGAAGGCGGGCAACGTTTGTTCGTGCACACGGGTGATCATCGTGGCCATTTCGAACGTAACATTCTTCAGGACCCTAGAGCCTGCGTTGAAGTTTCCGAAATGGGGCCGATTCACCCGGGGCGGCCGTACGCTAAGGATTCATCCCAGCGGTACGAACAACGTATAGAGATCTTGACCGGTAAACACAGCGCCCAGAGAATGATCCGGCTGAGTTTTGGGTAGCCGGCTTCGAAAACCCATTCCGACGAGCCGTATTTGTATAGCACTCGCTCGAAGAACCAGTTCTTATCAGACACGTTCTCTACAACCCGGAAAGAACCGAAAGTGACCACGCTCGTATAGACGAGCGCCGAGTTGCAAAGGACAGCGATGACACCTCAACCATTGAGCCCCAACGATGCGAAGCAAATGTTGGATAGCGGCGAACATATCGTCTTTGTTGATGCTCGTAATCCAGTCGCATGGCAGAACTCCAATCAAAAACTACCTGGTGCGATAAGGATTCCCGTCGACGAAGTTCCTCAACACCTCGGCGAACTGCCGCACGGTGCGCTTCCCGTCGCCTATTGCACTTGACCGCACGAAGCATCTAGCGCCCGGGTGGCGCAATTGCTCGTGCAAGCCGGCGTGGATAATGTGCGTTACCTGCAAGGTGGATTTGAGGCCTGGAGGCGTGCGGGATTTCCACTCGAGTCCAAATAGTTCGCGGCTTGCAGTTGAGACGGGGGTCGCCATGAACACGATGGACGGTAAAGTCGGCATCGTTACGGGAGGCGGATCAGGCCTCGGAGAGGCAATCGGCAAAGCGCTGGCCAGCCGAGGAGTCAAAGTTGTGCTTTCCGACATCAATGTGAAAAATGCCGAGAGAGTAGCGAGAGAAATCACGGAGGCCGGCGGCAGCGCGAGTGTCGTGCAGCAGGATGTCGCCCGAGCTGAAGACTCCGAACGAGTGACCGCCCATGCCGTGGCGACGTACGGCGCGCTGCATTACGCGGTGAACAACGCGGGTATCGGTGGTGCGCAGGCATCCGTCGGCGACGTCGATCTTGCAGACTGGGATCGCGTAATCAACATCAACCTGAATGGCGTCCTCTACGGTATGCGGTATCAAATCCCGGCCATGCTCAAGACCGGCGCACCCGGCAGCGCCATCGTAAACATGGCATCAATTCATGGCACCGTTGCTGCTATCGGTAACGCAGCCTACACGGCTGCCAAGCACGGTGTCGTAGGACTCACGAAGAACGCGGCGGCGGAGTATGGCCCTCAGGGTCTCCGAATAAATTGCGTCGGCCCCGCTTACATTGACACGCCACTGCTTGCTAATTTGCCGGCTGACTATCGGTCAGCACTGATCGCACGGCACCCCCTCGGCAGGCTCGGTCGGCCGGACGAGGTCGCACCGCTGGTTTGCTTTCTGTTATCAGACCAAGCTTCGTTCATTACCGGCGGATATTACCTGGTGGACGGCGGCTACACGTCGGTTTGACCGGTCGAAGCGCGGGTTCTCGGCTGTACTGATACGCGGACGTTCTCCAGGGCGAGACGTCCCGCATCGCAACGTTCTGATTCCGGCTCTGAAAACACGCATCGCGCTTGAACTGCCCTGATGTGAGTGACAAGTGATGACTAACAACGAATACATCGAGAATGCCGTCCTCGGTGGAGGCGAAGCGGGCAAGTACCTCGCCTGGGATCTTGCACAGCAGGGGCAATCCGTTGTCGTCATCGAGCGCGCTTTGATTGGTGGCGCGTGTCCAAACATCGCGTGCCTGCCAAGCAAGAACGTGATTCGAAGTGCCATGGTCGCGAACCTTGTCCGCAACTCCGCGTCTTATGGCGTGCTCAGCGACGGCGCGACGGTAGACATGCACGGTGTCCGTCAGCGAAAACGCGACATGGTCGACGGCATGATCGCAATCCATAAGACAAAGTTTGCGGTCCCACGCCTCGAGTTCCTTCTCGCCGAAGGCGTGGTCGCTGGAACCCGCACGGTCGAAGCGAGGCTTCAGGGCGGGGGGCGCCGCCGCTTCGTCGCGGAGCGCCTGTTCCTGAATCTCGGCACGCGGGCGACGATCCCCGCCGTACCCGGTCTTACCGAAGCCGCGCCGCTAACCCACGTCGAAGGGCTCGAGCTCGACCGGCTCCCGTCACACTTGATTGTGCTCGGCGGCGGATATATCGGCGTAGAGTTCGCGCAGGCGTTCCGGCGACTGGGCAGCCGCGTGACTTTGCTTGAATCCGGGCCGCAGTTGCTTGGCCGCGAAGATCCGGATGTTGCCGCAGCTATTCTCACGATGTTCGAGGAGGACGGCATAGAGGTGCTGCTCGGCGCTCAGACGCAGGTTGTGGAGGGCCAATCCGGTGACGCGGTGCGCGTCGGCGTGAAGACGCCGTCTGGCATTCGCACGATCGCAGGTTCCGACATTCTCGTCGCCACAGGCCGTGCGCCAAACACGCGCGACATCGGGCTCGACCAGGCGGGCATCGAACTCGACGCTCGCGGTTTCGTTAAGGTGGACGATCATCTCCAGTCGACCGCGGCCGGAGTATGGGCGATGGGCGACTGCGCGGGGAGCCCGCAATTCACGCATGTGGCATTTGATGATTTTCGCGTGGTAAGGGACAACCTCGCGGGAAAGCCGCGCAGCACTCGTGATCGGTTGATACCTTACTGTGCCTTCATCGATCCCGAACTCGCGCGTGTGGGACTCGATGAGATCACCGCACAACAACAGCGCATCGCCGTTCGTGTTGTGAAGATCCCGATGACTTCGGTGCTGAGAGCTCGAGCGATCGGCGAGACGCGCGGATTCATGAAGATGCTGCTCGCCGCGAGCAGCGACCGCATCCTCGGATTCACGATGCTCGGCGCGAATGCGGGCGAAGTGCTCGCCGTCGTCCAGACGGCAATGCTCGCCGGCCTCCCGTACACCGGGCTTCGCGATGCGATCCTCACGCACCCGACGATGGCCGAAGGCCTCAATGTGCTGCTTGCCAGCGTCCCGCCAGACGCGAGCACAAGAATGGCGGCACGGGCGCTTGCGCGCTGGGAAGGCGAAGGCGGGCGCGTGCCAATTGCGAAAACGCGACAAACACAGGAGAACAAATGAGCAACTACAAGGTCGGGTACTTTGTCGGCAGCCTCTCCACTTCCTCAATCAATCGGCTACTCGCAAAAGCGCTGGTGCGCTTGGCGCCGGCCGGGCTCGAGCTGACGGAGATATCGATCAAGGATCTGCCGCTGTACAACCGAGATTACGACGCGAACTACCCGCCGATAGCTAAGGCATTCAAGGACGCGATTGCGGCGGCCGATGCGGTGTTATTCGTAACCCCGGAGTACAACCGCTCGATTCCCGGTGCGTTGAAGAACGCCATAGACTGGGCGAGCCGGCCTTATGGAACCAACTCGTTCACGCGAAAACTATCGGCGGTGATCGGGACGTCGCCAGGCAAGATCGGCACCGCTGTTGGGCAGCAACACCTGCGCAGCATTCTTGGCTTCTGCAATTCACCGCAAATGAATGCCATCGAAGCCTACATCCAATTCGAGACCGGCTTGATCACCGACGATGGCGAAGTCACAAACAAGGATACTGAGGAGTTCTTGCGCAGTTACTTGACGGAATTCCACGCCTTCATCATGCGGGTCTATACGGCCCTGCCGAAGAACACGTAGCTCGAAACAGTTCACCCGTCGTCAAGACCGTCACGCCTCGAAGGTGCCGAACGGCCGTTCCGCGCGTGAGAGGCAGGAAGCCAATCCAGGCCAATAGCAGTAGAGGGAGAAATCTCGTCTCGCTTAACGGACACTCAGGCGAATGACCAGTACGGAACACGGCGCCGACTCGATGACGGACGCGGCGGTACTGCCAAGTGTTAGCCTAGCCAATCCACTTCTTCCGCGTGTGCCGACGACCACCAGTTCGGCGTTGACGGATTCCGCGTATCTTACGATCACATCTTTTGCAACACCGGCCATGACCGCCGTGGTTCCAGGCAAATCGATTTCACGAAGCGTGTCTTCGAGCCGCTGCTTCGCGACGGCATGCAGGTGATCGATACCTTCCAGCGCAATCGGGGAACCGCCGACAAGGTACGGCAGCGCGGCCTCGGGAGCACTGCCCAGCGTGAATAGACCGATGTCGAAGGCGTGCAGGAGATGCAGCGCCGACCCCCGCCGTCGCGCTTCAGCGGCCGCCGTGTGAAGGGCAGGAAGTGATGGGTCGGAGAAGTCCGTGGCTGCGACGACGGGGCCCTCTGGGGAGTGGCGCGCAATCAACACCGCCGTGGAGGCATGGCGAACTACGTCGAGCGCCACTGAACCTGGCGCTGTTACAACGACGCCCGCGCCTGCAGCCTCTGATTGCCTAAGAAGGCCAACGTGTGCGGTGCCGTAATCCAAAATGACTTCGACACCGGATGCATCGATGCCTGGCACCGCATCCACCTGCTCTTCAACCGCCGCTCGCGCTTTCGCGAGCAGTGATTCTTCGACCTTCAGGTTGGCGCGTCGAAACTCGCTGAACACCGAGCCGTCAGGAATCAGTTCGGGTATGACGTGGCAAACAAACCACTTACTGGCGAGTCCGGTCGCTAGCCGGGCGCCCTGACGGAGGGCTTCATCGGCCGCCGACGACAAGTCAGTCCCAACGAGCACCGGCCCGTGCAGTGTCATGAGTATTCCTTTTCACGGGCGGACCGCCATCGACCACGCCGCCGCAGCGATTGCGGTATGAAGTTCCCGAACGGCCGACCCTTGCCGAGGCAGAGCAAACGCTGATCCGCGTTCCATCGCCGACACTTCACGACAGAAGATCGAGAATGCTTTCATTATGAAAGCGATCATTTCACTCTGAATGCGCCAAGCGCCTCACACGAGAGTTTAGACGTAATCCCGACGGCTCGAAAGTTGCTTCACCTAAGGAGTCTTTGCAGTCCAACTCCAAACAATACTGAAGCCATATGCCCATTGCAGCTCAGTTTCCCGAGCGCCACTATCTCAACGAGAGTCACGGTCTCGCATCGTGGCTACTGACACGCGATCACAAGCGGATCGCGATTCTTTACCTAATCACGATTTCGGTGTTCTTCTTCATTGGCGGATTGTTTGCCATTGGTATCCGCCTGGAACTGGCCACACCGCAGGGGGATTTCGTTCAGGCCGGCACCTACAACAAGTTCTTCACCATGCATGGCGTGATCATGGTGTTTTTCTTCCTGATCCCGTCGATTCCAGCGGTCCTCGGCAACTTCCTGGTGCCGATGATGATCGGTGCGAAGGACCTCGCATTTCCTCGGCTGAATCTGTTCAGTTGGTATCTGGCGGTAACCGGCGGTGTCTTCACGATGTACTCAATGCTCACGGGCGGCATCGACACCGGCTGGACCTTCTATACACCGTTCAGTTCCACAAGCTCCAGTACCGACATCGTACCGACCGCGGTCGGCATCTTTGTCATGGGCTTCTCTTCGATCCTGACCGGATTGAACTTCATCGTTACGATCCATCGGATGAGGGCGCCGGGCATGACTTGGTTTCGGTTACCGCTCTTTATCTGGTCGATGTATGCGACCAGCCTGGTGCAGGTACTCGGGACGCCAGTGATTGCCATCACTATTTTGTTGCTGTTCGTGGAGCGCACGTTTGGCTTTGCGATCTTCGATCCTACTCGCGGCGGAGATCCCGTGCTGTTCCAGCACTTGTTCTGGTTCTATTCGCATCCAGCGGTCTACATCATGATTCTGCCGGCGATGGGCGTCGCGAGCGAAGTCATTTCGACTTTCTCCAGAAAAATGATCTTTGGCTACAGTTTCGTCGCGTTCTCGAGTTTGGCGATCGCGTTCTTCGGTTTCCTGGTCTGGGCGCATCATCTGTTTGTCGCTGGCATATCCACCTATGCCGCGATGGTGTTTTCATTCCTGAGTTTTGCCGTCGCCATCCCGTCTGCGGTCAAGGTCTTCAACTGGTCCGCCACGCTCTACAAGGGCGCGATCTCGTTTGAGACACCGATGCTCTATGCATACGGATTCATGGGTCTGTTCACGATTGGTGGTCTCACCGGCCTGATGCTTGCTACGCTCGGCATCGACATTCACGTTCACGACACGTATTTCGTGGTGGCGCATTTCCACTACATCATGGTCGGTGGCGCCATTATGGGTTACCTCGCCGCGTTGCATTTCTGGTGGCCGAAGATCACGGGGCGGATGTACTCCGACTTCTTCTCCCGGATCAGTGCGATCCTGGTGTTTGTCGGATTCAACGTCACCTTCTTCCCGCAATTCATTCTCGGCTACGCCGGAATGCCGCGACGCTACCATGCGTACCCCGACGAGTTTCAGGTGCTCAACGTCATGTCGTCAGCCGGCGCCACCATCCTGGGCCTTGGTTACGCGTTGCCAGTCATGTACTTTCTGTATTCGCTTAAACGCGGCGCGATAGCCGGAGCCAACCCATGGGGCGCTACGGGGCTCGAGTGGCAGACAGCATCTCCGCCGCCGACCGAAAATTTCGCTGTCGTCCCCGTAGTGACGCGCGAACCCTACGACTACGAGCCTGAGTCTGTAGTGTCCACGATGGAATCAAGTCATGCTGCTCAGTCTTAGGATTCTGATCGACGGTCAGCGTCAGTGACGGTTTTGACGACGCGGTCCCTCGGATACTCCAGGTTTCGTGAGCCACGGTACTTGGACGATCGCCGTGACTCATGCCGCCTGCTTTTTATGCGCGTTCCAGCGTCTAACCAATTTGCTGAGTTCCCTAAGCCATAACACCGAGCTTGCCACGATCGCGCAGGAAAACCAGTCGCGCGCGGCCAGATCGGTCGTCCCAAAGGCACGCTGCAGTAACGACACGTGCACGACCAGGATCTGCAAAACGATCGATCCGCCAATCGCCGCCCAGAGCCACGCGTTGGCGAACAGCCCGACGAACGCGCTTCGTTCGTCGGACCGCGCGTTAATCACATTGAAGATCTGAAACAGCATCAGCGTCGTGAACGCCATCGTCTGCGCATAGCGCAGATCACCGGAACCCGTTATGAGGCCGCCTGGAAGAGACGCGTCAAGTACCAGTAGCGTCCCGACCGCCATGATCGCGCCGACCAGCATGATGCCGCGCCACATCTGGGCCGTAACGACGCGCTCGCCGATCGGGCGTGGCGGCTGCCGCATCAAGCCCTCGTCGGCGGGGTCCATTCCGAGGGCGAGTGCCGGCGGCCCATCGGTGACGAGATTGATCCATAGAATCTGCGTCGCAAGGAGCGGTAATACCACCGCGTCTCCGCCGGGATCGAGACCGATCGGACCGGCCAGCAGCACCCCGAAGAACATCGTCAATACTTCGCCGATATTCGATGACAGCAGATAGCGAAGGAATTTGCGAATGTTGGCGAAGATCGCCCGACCCTCCTCGACGGCGGCGACGATCGAGGCAAAGTTATCGTCGGCAAGTACCATATCGGCGGCTTCCTTCGAGACGTCGGTGCCCGTGATCCCCATCGCAATCCCGATGTCCGCCTTCTTCAAGGCAGGTGCATCATTCACGCCGTCGCCGGTCATCGCCACCACGGCGCCAGCGCGACGCAGGGCATCAATGATCCGTAGTTTGTCTTCCGGGTTGACACGCGCGTACACGGACACTTCCGCGACCGTCCGCGTGAGGGACTCGTCGCTCTGCTTTTGCAGTTCTGCGCCAGTCACCACCCGCCCGTCCTCGCTGATGCCGAGTTCGGTGGCGATCACTGACGCCGTCCGCGGATGGTCGCCGGTGATCATCACCGGTCGGATGCCAGCGGCGCGCGCTTGGCTGACGGCTGCCTTGGCCTCGGGTCGCGGCGGATCGATGATGCCAATCAGCCCGGCGAACACGAGATCCCGTTCCAGTCGTTCATCGGGATGGGCGACATGTTCCGCGAGAGCGTCGGTGGGGAGCCACCGCGCCGCGACGGCGAGCGTACGCAACGCCTGGCCCGCTAACGCCTCATTCGTCTGCAGAATCTCCATACGCCGATCGTCCGTCAGGGGCCTTCGCTCGTGACCAATCAGCTCTCGGCTGCATCGTGCGAGGAGAACGTCTGGTGCGCCTTTCGTAAAGACGATACCTCGATCATTTTTCTGGGCGTCGCGATGCACCGTGCTCATCAACTTTCGTTCTGACGAGAACGGGACCTCTCCTACGCGTGGGAGGTGATCATAGAGTTCGCCAGACCGACGGCCTGCCTTTCGAGCCGCCACAATCAAGGCGCCTTCCGTCGGATCGCCCTGTACGACCCACTGGCCATCCCGTTCAGCCACTGTCGCGTTGTTCGCCCGGTCCGCCACAGCAAGTACGCGCTCAAGCTCGGCGCCGAGCGCGCCGTCGATGACGCCTCCCCCTTCGCGTACCACTGCGCCGCTTGGCGTATACCCGGCTCCCTCGAAGACGACGCGTCCGCTGGCCGTAACGACCACTCGCACCGTCATCTCGTTCTTGGTCAACGTTCCGGTTTTGTCCGAAGCGATCACACTTGCCGATCCCAAGGTTTCGACCGCCGCCAGGTGCCTGATGATGGCTTTCCGGCGCGCCATCCGCTGTACGCCAATCGAGAGCACGGCAGTCACCACTGCCGGCAGGCCCTCCGGCACAGCAGCCACCGCGAGCGCCACACCCAGAATGAGCACGTCAAAAATCGCCGCAACGTTCCGGACTTCTTCGACCGTGATGATCGTTGCGATCATTACGACCGCAATCGCGATTACTACCAAACCGAGCAGCTTGCCGGTGCGATCGAGCTCTCGTTGCAAAGGGGTGGCTTCCTCGGTGGTGTCGTGAAGTAACCCGGCAATGCGGCCGATCTGTGTGCGCATGCCGATGGCAGTAACGATGGCCGTACCGTGTCCGTAGGTGACGGCAGTACCGCTGAACACCATGTTGTCCTGATCGCCCAAAGACATCTCTTCGGTGATCGCCTCGGTATCCTTGGCAACGGGCATGCTTTCGCCGGTCAGCGCCGCTTCCGCGGTTTGCAGGGAGACCGACTCAATCAGGCGCCCGTCAGCGGCGATTGTGTCGCCCTCCTCAATGAGGATGATGTCACCGACTACAAGTTCCGCCGCAGCGATGCTGCGACGGTGGCCCTCGCGAATTACCGCAGCGTCGGCCGCTCCCATCGCTCGGAGCGCCGCGACGGCGGCTTCGGCGCGCGATTCCTGAATGTAGCCCATGGTCGCGTTGAGCAAGACCACAGCGAGAATGGCCAGGGCCTCGTAAGGCAGTCCCGCATCACGTTCGTATGCCCACAAGCCGGCAGAGATCGCGGTTGCGGCCAGTAGCAGCAACACGAGGACATTCTGAAACTGCGCAAGGAACTTGCGCCATGCCGGCACCGGACGCTTGGCGGCGAGGGCGTTCGGTCCGTCGCGCGCGAGTCGCGCGCTTGCCTCGCGTTCGTCGAGCCCACGCGCGATGTTGCTGCCTAGCGCGTTGACCACCTCATCAACGTTCACGCGATAGGGCGAGTCCGCCATCGTTCACTCGCATTCTGAACTTCAACCTCGTCGAAGGTCAAAGGCGTAAATGACGCATGCACTTCACGAGAATGGCGCAGAAGTTTGCTCTGTTGGGTCGTAACCTCTCGTTTTGAACCGCACCCGCAAGGAGTTAGGCATGTTACGCAGCTTCAAGGACCTACTCGGATTCGCGATCCGCGCCACCGATGGACGCGTCGGAACACTCAGTGATGTGTATTTCGATGACGAGACCTGGCTCGTTCGGTATTGCGTCATCGATACGGGCCGTTGGTTGACAGGACGGCATGTGCTGGCTGGTTCGCGGCCATTGAGCGTGTTGGACTCCACCCGCCGAGAATTGTGGGTGCGACTGTCGAGAACCGAAGTCAGGCGCAGCCAGGCCGCCGGGACCGATAAGCCAGTGTCCAAACAACGATCCGCAGCCGTCATGTCCTCTCTCCAGCGCCTGGTGCCGCGGCGCGGCCCAGACTCGTCCGCCCTGAGTTCGCGGATTGCTGCTTCTCATGATCGTCACCTCCGAAGTTGCAACGCGGTGCTCGGCCACCGGTTGATCGGCAGCGATGCCAGGATCGGTTGGGTCGACGACTATTTGATTGACGACAAGAGTTGGAGCGTCCGCCATCTGATCGTCGACACTGGAGATAACGTGTCTGCCGGACCGCGAGTGCTTGTGGCACCAAACTGTATCGATAAAATCAGCTGGGCAGACGCAGCCATATCGGTCAACTTGACGCGTGCCGCAGTAGCAACGGCTCCGGGCTATCAGCCGGCTGAAGAAATCGTTCCTTTCACATGACGCGGTTTCCCCTCGCGAGGCGAAATGCTCGCGTAAGCGATTGAGGCATCGACGTCGACGATGTGCACAGTCGTACTGCCCCCGATGGCGGGCCACGAGAGTAACAACAGGCGAGGACCGATGGCCGTGATAACGCCTGGTAGTCCCGGTGGATCGACCATCGCCGCCGCACCCTTTTCAAGACGAACCTTGGTAACGGCGCCGTCGATGGTGATGTCGTAAGTCTTGCCGTGATGCGATGCCGGCGTCGCCGCGTCATTCGGCATCGCTTCGTACGCCCACCTGCCATAAAACCCGACAAACTCGGCGCCATGGACGTGGAGAATGGCGGCAGCCGCATCGCGCGACGGGCCATCGGGGGCCAGCACCATGATCACAGACTTGCCCGCGCGGACGTCGTCGACGTGATAGTTCAGGTGCTTAATCTCCGATCCGGCCGCCCCGCGTATGAGTGCGCGCTGCAGTTGCGCGAACACACCATGCTCGTCGCCGGACGGATCCAAACGATGCAGGTCCTGTTCGCCGTGCAGGACGTCGACGGCGTCGCGTTCGAAGCCCGCCGCCGTGAGAGCGTCGACCGCGCGCCGAGCATCAGCCGCATCGGTAATCGTCCCGACGACACGGTTCGTTGGATACGAAATGAAATCCTGGCGTTGTGCGTCGGCATCCATCTGAGCCTCCAGATCGTGACCTTTAGCGAGCATTTCTAGCGGCCCGCCAAGCTGAACGACACAGTTACCGTCAATACGAACGGCGTGGCTTGCCCATTCAACCGCAATGGCTCGTAACGCCATTGACGAACGGCGTCGATCGCTGCTCGATCGAGCACAGAGCTCGACCGAAGCACCTTAGTGTCGGTGACCTCGCCGGCGCGGTCAACTGTGGCTTCGAGGATCACGATCCCCTCAATCTGCGCGCTTTGCGCGATCAGCGGATACTCCGGATCAACGCGATGCACCAGCCGCGGCGCCGAGATGTCGCCTCCGACTCGAACAGGCGCGACAGGAGCCGGCGGTGGGGGCGGCGGTACTGTGCTGAATCCGCCAACAATCCCCCCCGCGATCCCGCCGGTGCCGTTCTCGAATCCCGGCTCGATGGCGGCAGGCGAGAACTCGCCACCCTCAAGCCCGGTCTCCGGCGTGATCGACGACGGCGCTTCGATCGGCGCAGCTATCGGCGCCTTCGCGATCACAGGCGTCGGTCGCGGCGTGGATGCCTTCGTATTCGCTGATCTCACGCGTATTGGCTCGGGTTCCGCGACCGCCGGTGCGGGCGGCGGCGGGGGCACGGGGCCCGCGACGAAAACCCCGATCGTCTCGCGTGGCTCCGGCAGTAAGTCCGTCGCATACAACGCTGACAATGCAGCGACCGTAATTACGACCACATGCGCCACCGCCGACAACGCCGTCGTCGTCCACCGCGGGCGCGGAACCCCGGACGACGGATTGAGAATGGTGTCGAACATGTGTTCCCTTCTTTCGAGTGAGCCGAGCCAAGATGCACTCTTTCGATGCTTCCGGCACATGGAATGTGTCGCGTTAGTTATGCGCCTTCCCACGGTGTGGCGGAGCATGAACCGTACCGAGCGGGCGCAGCCGTTCGATTTGAAACGGTGATGTTTCAGGACGAAACGGCCTCAACGCGACGCGCGCCGCCAACGATCGGGCGCGACCTGGCGGACGGGCGTCGGGTTGTCCTGCCTTTCACGGTTGCGTGGTCTCTCACGCAACGTGTGCTTGCGTGTTGCCGAATTGGTGCGTTGTACTTCGCTTGATCGCGCTTCCGCTTGAGGGCCATGTGGCTTTGAAATCATGCGTACTAGGTGAGCAAGGCTCAGGCCACGTTTGGCAACGCGGCGCGCCATCGAGCGCCTTTCAAACTGAAGCGAGGACTTTCACAATGAAGCGCGGATCATCGATGAACTCTCTTGAACGCCAGCAATAGTTCGGCTCAGAACTTGCAAATCCATCTGGAGAATACCTATGGGAGATCCTTGCATGTTCGAGTTTCATCACCAGCCGGACGCCTTCAGACTCCTGGTGAGTGCTTACCATCCGGACACCTTGCGCGAACCGTCATCGGGCCCCGCTTCGACACAAGGTGACCGGCTTCGCCACGCGTTGACATGGAATGTATTCAAGACGCTCGAACAGATCGCGCCCAGTATCTGGATGCGTCCCCTTGTGGCGAGAGCCACTGGTTTGCCGGACGGCTATGCGTCCGCACCGCACATTACGGCCGTCACGTGTTGGTCGATCCTGCAGCCTGCGCCCAATGCGGCGCTGCGCCGAGGTCGTCGCCGCAGTGTGCCGGTCGGCGTCATCGTCGACACCGATGACACGGTCATTACGTTCTTGATGCCGTCACCGACCGAGCTGCTCGACACCGTGTTATCCGAAACGGCGGAAGGCGGGCTCTTAGATGTCGCCGAGGCGACGGCGTACCTTGCGGGCACTCGGTCCGCTTATGTGAGCGTGGTGCTTCCAATCGAAGTCGAAGAACAGGTCTGGCGGCCGCGCGTTGAACGGCGTGCTGAACAGGTCAGTCGTGTGCTTTCGGCGAGTGGTCGCAGCTCGGAGAATCTTCGCGGCATGGGTGCGACGACCTGGAATGCGCTGCACCAGCTGCTATCCGAGATTGCACACTCACCATTCATATCGAGAGCGGAGCATCGCTGCGCAATGACGGCGGTGAACTGGATGAGTGAGCGGCTCACTATCGAGATCAGCCGCAAACGACTCGCATGATCAATGGGAATGGCCAGCAACTTTGCAGCCAGCAGTTCGCCTTGCGAGCGGGCGTAGCCGCCGTGCCTCGCGTATCCTGATTCCTGTGAGCATTCCCCAGACTGCTGCCGGGTTGCCACCGAAGTGCGCCTTGATCGAGGTGCACGTCTCGGACCTGAAGCAGCTCTTCAATTCGTTTGATCCAACGCCATTCCAAGGACGTGACCTCGATCCTCAAGCTGAGGAGTTCATCATCGGCTGGGCGCGCGATTCTACCGAGCGGCGTTCCTCTCGCCCTGCTGGTCCATGCCGATCACGAAGCCGGTTCGGCTGACGCAACCGAGATCTTGCGCAGTGCCGTGCGCGATCATTTCAAGCGCCGTGCGGAAACGACACGGCAGCGACTGCGTCAGTTGTTCCGCCTCGGGCGAAGGAGTCTGCTAATCGGCCTAGTGTTTCTCGCGACGTGCATAGCGCTCGGCGACGTGATAGAGGCGGCCTTACCTGAGAACCGCTTCGCCGGCATTCTTCGAGAGAGCCTAATCATCGGAGGCTGGGTAGCGATGTGGCGACCAATCGAAATCTTCTTGTACGAGTGGTGGCCCATTCGCGCGGAGGCGGTCCTCTCCGATCGGCTCAGCGCGATGATCGTCCGCGTGATGACGACGCGCGTGTCGTAAGTTCTGCTCGCTGCACCGACTTAGCGCTGAGTGCCGATACCGATCCTCGACTGAGACTGAGCACCACGCTGCAATCGCTGACACTGCGAGCAACGCGATGAATATGATGCGGCCGCCGAAACGATCGGTCAGCATCCCATCGGCAGGCGCGCCAGCGCGCCTGATCATCGCATCGCTACACCTCGGAGGGTGGCAAGCGTCGCAATGCGTGTGCTTGTCGACGAGACTGGGGCCCTGGATGCTTGGAGCGTGCCGAGCAGCCATCGGAACACTGAGCCGGTGGCGGACTAGTCAATTACCCTGAACTCCTCTAGCCACGATCGCGCTTCCTGGTCGCTAGTAAAGACTCCACTGCGCCAGGACGACGGTGACACGGTGATCAACTGACTGGCGAACCCGAATTGAGCCGCGGAAGCGACTAAACAGGCTCGAACCGAGGGGATGGGGCCATCGGCGATGATTGCATCAATAATTCGTCGAGCGACATAGTGCGGCGGCGTAATCGATTCACGCAAGTCAAGCAGCGCGCATGTCGATTCGGTGAGTAGGCCGTCGGTAATCAGTTCTTGCCGCAAAGCCCGGTACTGTTCGATGGTTGGCCACGCATCGGCGAATCGGAGCGTAATCAGAGCCGGCGCGAGGGTCGAGTCCGCATACAGGGGCATCAGTGATTCGACATTCTGGCGCATTGAGTTTGGTCTGACAATCCGACTCGACAATTTGAACCGATGCGAACTCCACGCCCTTGCAGTCAAACACCTTCATTCTCAGTCGGTAGTTTGTAAGTTCTCGCGCAAACGACGCGTTCAGCAATTACGCAGCATCCTCCGGTCTACGGGTGTTGCTGCGGAAGTGACTTGTCGCCGCGCAATTCGAGTGCGCCTCTTAAAGTTCGGTCCGACCTCAACGGTCCCGCTCGAACACTCTCCGACCTTGGGTCTTGGCGGACCTTGCGATGGCAACCGCCATCCGGCCGTCCACCCGACAACCTTCCTGACAGAAACGGCTTCGGCAGACAATGCCGTGCCGCCTGACTCTTATCTGGGAGAGTTATGGCGAGAATCGTCCGAAGTCGCATGGACGAAGAAGGACCACGCACGGTGACCGAGGCGCGAGTCCAGCCTGGTCGTAAAGCGGGCGATCCGCTCGATGACATTGAGCGCCAGTTCCTCGAGCCGGTTGCGCGCTACCTTGCAATCCTGCAAGAATGGTCTCTGGAACGTCTTTCTGACGGCACTGGCAACGTTCCGCAATCTGAACAGCCATGAAGAGCCGCGCCCGTCAGCAAACTGCCGCAAAGCCCCAGCCCGGACGTACGGCTGTTATGTACGTTCGTGTTTCATCCAAAGAGCAAGAGCAGGGTTTCTCGATCTCCGCACAGCGGCAATTGCTGACAGAGTACGCGGATCGCGAAGGCATTCACGTCGTTCAAGAGTTTGAGGATGTCGAGACCGCCAAACGAGCTGGCCGCACATCGTTCGGTGCGATGGTCGATTTCCTTCGTAACAATGAGTCGACCTGTCGAACCTTGCTAGTCGAGAAGACCGATCGTCTCTATCGCAACATCAAGGATTGGGTGACGATCGACGAACTCGCCATCGAGGTGCATTTCGTCAAGGAAGCTGTGGTCCTCTCGGAGGACTCTCGGTCGTCCGAGAAGTTCATGCACGGCATCAAGGTCCTGATGGCGAAGAACTACATCGACAACCTCGGCGAGGAAGTTCGCAAGGGAATGATCGAGAAAGCCAGGCAAGGCCATTGGCCCACCGTTGCGCCGGTGGGCTACCAGAACAATCTTGCGACCCATCGAATTGAACCTGACCCCCAGCGCGCTCCGCTCATTCTTCAGCTGTTTGAGTGGTACGCCTCGGGTGAATATTCCCTGAAGGCGGTGACCAGGAAAGCTGCCGCTGTTGGTCTCACGAACAGAAGCAGTGGCACTCCACTCGTCAAGGCGAAGATTCACCAGTTGTTGCAGAACCCCATCTATTACGGCGAGTTCTACTGGCTAGAGCAACTGCATCAGGGATTACACAAGCCGATCATCTCGCGGGATGTGTTCACGCGAGTCCAAGACGTGTTCGCTGCCGCCAATCGCCCGCGTCAGACCAAGCACCAACACGCATTCGCCGGGCTCGTGACGTGCGCCCGGTGCGGCTGCGCGTTCACGGCGGAGATCAAGAAGGGACAGTACGTCTACTACCACTGCACGGGCCATCGGGGCCCATGCGGCAATTCGTACGTACGCGAAGAGGAATTGGCCCGGCAGTTCGGAGAGGTCCTGAAACAGATCAGCATCCCGGACGAACTGGCCGGCAAGCTGGCGACAGTCCTTCGCGAAAGCCAAGCCGACAAGGAGAAGTTCGTCCGGACGTCGATGCTGCGTTTACAGCAGCAACAGATGTTGCTGCGGTCCAAACTCGATAGGGTTTACGAGGACCGACTGAGTGGCGCGATCCCAGACGACCTGTGGACGTCAAAGTCGGCGGAGCTACAAGAGGAACTTCGGAGAGTCCGAAGCCAGATGGAGCGCCACGAGGGCGCGAGTCAGGTTTATGAGACGGCGGGGCTCCAGATTCTAGAACTCGCGCAAAGTGCCTATTCGTCGTATGTTACGAAAAATCCGCGCGAACAGGCGCGCCTCGTGAAAACCGTCGTATCGAACTCCACGTTCGATCGCGGAAGTCTTTCTTCTACTTACATTAAGCCGTTCGATGTGTTCGCGAACGGGAGCAAAAGTGGAGATTGGCTCCTCGGGCTGGACTCGAACCAGCAACCCTCCGGTTAACAGCCGGATGCTCTGCCATTGAGCTACCGAGGAATACAGGCAGGACTTCTCGAATCGAGAAGAATCCCAATCGTACGACAAACCCTGCAGTTTCCGCAAATATTTGCGGCGGACGGGTTATTCCCCGGGCGGCTTGGGGCGGACCGGGTTGCCGTTGGCATCCACTTCGGTCTGCACCGTCTTCACGGGCCCCATCCCCATGATCTGGACGATCACTTCCTCGCCCTGGGAGCCGTCGTAGTGATGGTAGTTGGCGGGGTGATACATGAAGCCGCCTTCCTTGATCGGCACCATCTTCTCGGGACGGAACACGTCACCCTCGTCCGTATACCAGGTGCCCTTGATCACCGTCACGAAACGATCCTGATCGTGAAAGTGCGGGCGGCTGGTGACGCCGGGCGCGAAGCGATTGCGGATCACATAGATGCCGGGCTTCGACGGATCGCCGAACACCGTCGTGCTGACGAGGCCCTGCTCCGGCTGCATCCGCTTGTTATCGGCATCGACCAGCGGCTTCACCGGCGCGCGTTGCGGGGCCGGCGCCTGGCCAGTGACGGCAATGCTCATGACCGCAATCGACAGCGTCGTCGACGCGGCAAGAAGAAGAAGTCGGGCGCGGTTCATTGGTGCCTCCGCGCGGACTATAACCCCTAATGAGGTCCCTAAAAAGACGTGGCGGGAGGCGAAGTGCGCCTCCCGTCGGTGGGATGGGATAGTTGTCGCTTCCCGGAGTGGGATGCGAGCGATGTGTTATCCCCTACTAGAGCAATCGTGATGCCAACAATTTGAGGCCGAAGAAGGCGCCCCAGCGAGCGTGGGTGGGAAGATCACTACCCATTTAGCGAATTGCCGCCGGCGTCCCCCTGAAGCAGCCCACCGTATATGGAGACTCGCGCGTCACATGGTAGTGGTAGCGCGTGACCGCGGCGCCGTCCACGGTCACCTCGCCGGCGCGTGGTGACGAGGTGACCAACTTCCCATCACCCACCGGAATGTGCGCCGGATCGACCGGTGTCGACGCAATCGTCGTCGTCACGGCCGGTGGCGTCGCGGGCGTCGGCGTCGTCGTGGTGGGGGTGGTCGTCGTTGGTGACGTCTACTCCTGGCGCAGCGACACCAACGGATCGACGCGCGCCGCGCGACGTGCCGGCAAGTACGAGGCGAGCAGCGTTGCCGCGACCAGCAGCGCGCTGGCGAGCGCGAAGATCCGCGGATCGACGCTGCTGACGCCGAACAACATCGTCTTGATGAAGCGCGTGGCGATCGCGGCCAGCACCAATCCAATCACCACGCCGGTTGCCGACGCGCGGAGCGCATCGCCGAGGATGCCGCGCAACACGCCGGACGGGCTCGCGCCGATCGCAATCCGCACCCCGATCTCCTTGGTCCGCGTCGTCACGGTATAGGCCATGACGCCGTAGACGCCGCCGATCACCAGCAGCAACGCGGCGGCGGCGAACGCCACGAGCGCGCGCGACGAGAATCGCTGCTTCGCAACGGACCGGCCGACCGTGTCCTCCATCGATTCCATGCCGAACACCGGCAGGTCGGCATCGGCGCCACTCACGGCCCGTCGAACCGACTCCTGCACGCCAGCAGTGCCGGTCCGCGTCTTGACCAGGAACCCGAGACTGCGCCCCGGTCGCTGATAGAGAGAACCATAGAGGTGCGCGGTCACGGGCTCATCGAGACGATCGTGCTTCGCGGTCTTCACGACGCCGACGATGGTGATGGGTGGTGGTGGTCCTTGTGGTCCGGGACGCCCGATCCGGATCGTGCGGCCGACGGCATCCTGACCGGGGAAGAAACGCCGCTCCGCTTCCTCGTCGAGGATCATCACCGGCGGCGCCGTGGGATCATCGGACGCGGCGAACCGCCGTCCCCGCAGCAGCGGAATGTCGAGCACCGAGAAGTAATCGTCGCTGACGTTGATCAACTCGGCGATCGATGCCTCCGCATCGAGTGTGCGGCCGTCGATCATCACCGGCGCCTTGGCCGGCGCCTGCGCGAGGGGCACCGTCGTCGCGAGCGCCGCCGACTGCACGTCGGGGATCCCGCGGAGCCGATCGAGCAGCCGGTGGATCAGCTCGTTGCGCGATTGCGGCGTGCGATACGGATCGAGATCGGGATTGTTGGGCACGGCGATCCACGTCCGCGCCGTGGTGACGCGAGCGGGATCGAATCCGGGATCGACGTCAAGCAACTGCGACACGGTCGTGACGAGCAAGCCCGCGCCGGCGATCAGCACCAGCGACAACGCAATCTCGGCGATGACCAGGGTCGTGCGCAGCCGGCGCTGCTTCCGCCCCGTCGTCATGCCGCGGCCGGTCTCGGACACCGCGGTCATCGGGCGCGTCCGGCTCGCCTGCCACGCCGGTGCAATGCCGCACGCCAGACTGGTCAGCAGCGTGACGGCGATGGCAAACACAATCGCCACCCAGTTGAGATCGATCTCGTCGATGCGCGGCAAATCGGCCGGCATCGACGCGACGAGCAAGGACTGCGTCCAGGCCACCACCAGCAATCCCACCGCGCCGCCGACCGAGGCCAGCACCAGGTTCTCGGTCAGTAACTGCCGGACGAGCCGGCCGCGGCTCGCGCCGATCGCCAGGCGGATCGCAATCTCACGCTGGCGTGCCGAGGCGCGCGCCAACAGGAGGTTCGCCACATTCGCGCATCCGATCAACAGCACCAGGGCGACCGCTGCGGAGAACGCCATCAACAACGCATGCACGTTGCCGATGACGGTGTCCTGCAGGCCATCGCGGCGGATCGACCAGTTGCCATCCGCCGGATAGTCCGCGGCATGATCGGTGCGAATCGACGCGGCGAGCGTATCGAGCTCCGCCTGCGCCTTCTCGATCGAGACGCCCGGCTGGAGTCGCGCGATCGCCGACGGCAGCATGCGCGCGCGCCGCACCGGCGGCGACTGGAACGGGTTGGCGCGGAACCCGGCATGACTCCAGAGATCGATATTCGGCAACGGCGCCGCGGCCGGATGACGAAACCCCGGAGGCATGACGCCGACGATGGTGTAGAGATCGGTGTCGATGCGAACCTGCTTGCCGATCGCGGAGGGGTCGCCGCCGAACAGCCGATGCCAGGCGGCGTCGCTGAGGACCACGGCCTCCGCAAATCCATCCGCCTGGTCCTCACGCCCGATCACGCGGCCCAGTTGCGGAGCTACACCGAGCATCTCGAAATAGTTCGCGCCGCTGGCGACCATCACCACGCGTTCGGGCCGCTGGCCGCCGGTCATGTTGGCGTCGAACACCCACACCGGCGTGATCATCTCGAACGAGCTGGCGCGCGCCGAGAGGTCATCCATCTCGGGCACCGAGAATCCAATGTTCGAAAGCGACATTCCCGGAAGATTGGCGTTCACCGCCACCAGCCGCTCGGCATTCTTGAACGGCAACGGCCGCAGCAGGACGGCCTGGACGATGTTGAACATCGTGGTGTTGACGGCGATGCCGAGGGCAATCGTCAACACGGCGACCACCGTATGGGTCGGCGACTTGAGGAGACCGCGGACACCGCCGCGCAGGTCCTGCAGGAATGAGGTCATGACCACATAGCTATACATCCAGCGGGTGGCCGCGTATCCCCGGTCGTCAAATTTCGGAGGGACGAATCGTGGTGTTGATGACGTTACGGCTCATCCGCCTCGCCGGCCGGCTTGCCACCCGACATCTCGAGCCAGTCGAGATCCTCCTCGATGCGATGAAAGGCATCGTCGCCGATCTCATGGCTGGCACGCATGGCAATGACCGCGTCGCGCGCGGCGCGCAGGGCGCGGCCGCGAATGTCGCCGTGTGCCGCCCGCATCGCGGCGCCGCGGGAGCCGCTTTGCGCGTCCCCGAGGTTGGCCTTGAACTCGTGGCGAACCGCATCCGCGACCGGCGAGCGATCCTCGGCGAACGCCGCCAACCCCGCGCGCAAGGCGCGCTCGCGAGCGGCGCTCACTTCGTGCCCGACCGGATCGTCGTCCTGCAAGTTGAGCGCGCGCATCAGCGGCTTCAGCGTCATGCCTTGAATCACCAGCGTGCCGAGCACCACGGTGAAGGCGGTCAGGACGATCAACGCGCGATACGGAAAGTCACCGGGCAGCGCCAATGCGGCGGCGAGCGACACGATCCCGCGCATGCCCGACCAGGAAATCACCAACCCGCTGCCGAGCGTCGGGCGCAACATCGGCCGCGGCGGATGGAAGCCGTGACGCCGCTCGCGCCAGCGAATCGCGGCGTTGAACAGCATGTGCCACGCGACCCGCACGACGATCACCGTGACCAGGACGGCGCCCGCGACGGCGAAGTAGCGGTCGCGATCGACGGTTTCGAGCGTGCCGAGGATCGGACCGATCTGCAGGCCGATGAAGATGAAGGCAAGAATGTTGAGCGCGAAGATGACCGTTTCCCACACGGCATAGGTCGGGATCCGCACCTTCGCCGGCGTGCGTTCCGGCGACGTGCGCGCGACCGCCATCGCATAACAGCCCATCGTCAAGACGCCGGACAGTCCGATCTGCTCGGCGAGAATCCACACGCCGATCGTCGTGACGAACTGCAGGATGATCGCGGTCGGCAGGTGCTGGACGCGATCCATCAGCCGCTGCATCAGCCACGCCAGTGCCGGCCCCACGACGACGCTGCCGGCGACGGCGAACAGGAAGGTCGGCGCCACGGCGCCGAAGGAAAACTCTTTCGCGATCGCCGCACCGACGGCCAGGCGGTAGATCAAGAGCGCCGTCGCGTCGTTGAAGAGGCTCTCGCCTTCGAGGATCGTCAGGATGCGGTGTGGCGGCTTCAGTTGACGCAGCACCGCGGTCGCCGCCGCGGCGTCGGGAGGCGCGACGACGGCGCCGAGAACGATCGCCGGCGCCCACGGCAACGACGGCATCAGCGCGCGCGCGACGATGGCGGCCGCGATCGTCGTCAATCCGACCGCGAACACCACCAGGCTCGTCACCGGGAGCCAGTTGTCCTTGAGGTCCCGCGGCGACGCATCGTAGGCGGCGTCGAGGAGCACCGGCGCGACGAAGAGCGCCAGCGCGAGCTCCGGTGGCAGCGAGAAGGTCGGCGACCCCGGCAGGAACGCGAGCAAGGCGCCACCGACCGCGAGGAACACGGGATAGGGTGCGCCCATTCGCCGCGCCACACTGGCCAGGAACACGGCCGCGAGAAACAATCCCAGGATCTGTTCGAGCCCCGCCATTCGTGTTTGCACTCTGAGCCTACATCAATGGCACAATGCGCCATCCATGACGATCGCCCTTGCCTCCGACACCAAGGAAGTTCCGGGACCGTCGTCGTGGATCCCCGGCGCGAACTTCCTGAAGTTCCGGCGCGATCCGCTCGCCTTCTTCACCGACACGCAACGCACTTACGGCGACTTCGCCGGATTCTCGTTCGGCCCGCAGCAGGTCTACCTCGTCAGCCACCCGGCGTGGATCGAGGACGTGCTGGTGAACTCCGCGAAGAAGTTCACGAAGGGCGTGGCACTCCAGCGCGCCAAGCGATTGCTCGGCGAAGGGCTGCTGACGTCGGAAGGCCAGGCGCACCTGCGGCAGCGCCGTACCATCCAGCCGATGTTTCACCGCGAGAAGGTGCAGGGCTTCGCGGCGGCGATGGTCAAGCACGCGGTCCGCTGGCGCGATTCGGTATCGGCCAACAGCACCATCGACGTCACGTCAGAAATGGCGGCGCTCACGCTCGCGATCGTCGGCGAAACGTTGTTCTCGAGCAACGTCCAGGGCGACACCGATGACGTGCGCGAAGCGCTGACGGCGGCCGTGCAGAGTTTCGGCATCGCGTTTCTGCCGGGGATCGAATACCTGGAGAAGCTGCCGCTGCCGATGTTCGTGCGCGTGCGCAAGGCGCGCGAGCGGCTGGACAAAGTCATTCATCGCGTGATTGCCGAACGTCGAGGCGAGTCTAAAGACTCGCCTCTACAACAGGGTGATCTTGTCTCCATGCTGCTCGCCGCTCGCGATCCGGAGAATCCCACCGAAGCGGGGATGAGCGATCAGCAGATCCGCGACGAGGCGATGACCATCTTCCTCGCCGGCCACGAGACCACCGCGAACGCGATGGCGTGGACGTGGCATCTGCTCGGCACCTCGCCCAACGTGGAGCGCAAGCTGCACGAGGAATTGGCGCGCGTGCTCGAGGGGCACACCCCCTCCGTGGACGACGTGCCGAGGCTCGAGTACACGCGCGCGGTGATCGCCGAGTCGATGCGCCTGTATCCGCCGGCGTGGACCATGGGCCGCAGGGCGATCCAGGCGCACACCATCGACGGGCACGTCATCGAGCCGGGCGCGCTGGTGATCCTCAGCCAGTGGATCGCGCATCGCGATCCACGATGGTGGCCGAGCGCCGATCGATTCAATCCCGATCGCTGGGCCGAACGTCACCATCGTCCGAAATACGCGTATTTCCCGTTCGGCGGCGGCTCGCGCATCTGCATCGGCGAATCGTTCGCGTGGACCGAGGCGATCCTGCTGCTGGCCACGATCGCGCAACGCTGGCGCTTCATCGGCGGCGCGGCGCCGGCGACGGAGCCGCGCATCACTTTGCGTCCCAAAGATCTCTATATGCAGGCGGTTCCCAGGTAGTCGAGAATGGAGGGAGATGTCCCTCCTGTCCGCCACCGACCTCCAGAAAACTTACGTCTCCGGCGATTCCAGGGTCACCGCCCTGGCCGGCGTGTCCTTCGACGTCGAGGCCGGCGATTTCGTCGCGCTGATGGGACCGTCGGGCTGCGGCAAGTCCACCCTGCTGCACCTGTGCGGCGCCATGGATCGCCTGACCAGCGGATCGCTGAAGCTCAACGATCGCGACCTGTCGGCGATGGGAGACGATGAGCTGACGCGGGTGCGGCGCGAGCAGGTCGGCTTCGTCTTTCAGTTCTTCAACCTGCTGCCCACCCTCACGGTCAGCGACAACATCGCGCTGCCCTGCCTGCTCGCCGGCATGAACGCCGACGAGGCCGAGCAACGCGGCCGCGCGCTGGCGGAACGCGTCGGCATTGCGCACCGCCTGAATCATTACCCGCAGCAGATCTCCGGCGGCGAAATGCAGCGCGCCGCGATCGCGCGCGCGTTGATCCACCGGCCGGCCCTGCTCGTCGCGGACGAGCCGACCGGCAATCTCGATTCGGAAAACGGCGCCAACGTGCTCGGCTTGATCGCCGAGTTGAATCGCGAGCTCGGCGTCACCGTACTGCTGGCGACGCACGCGGCCGACATCGCCGCCGCGGCGAAACGCACCATGCGAATGAAGGACGGCCGCTTCGCATGAGATTGTTCCGGCAGTTTATTCTTCGCCCGCTGCTCGCGGAAAAGATCCGCACCATCACCACGGTGCTCGGCATCTCCCTCGGCATCGCCGTCGTCATTGCGATCCAGCTGACCAACGCGAGCTCGGTGCGCGGGTTCGAGATGGCGCTCGAAACCATTGCCGGCAAGACCGCGATCGAGATCGTCGGCAGCGGCACGGGTGTCGATGAAACGCTGATCCCGCAACTCGGGTGGCTGCGCGAGTACGGCGTCCTCAGCCCGGTTATCGAAGGCAGCGCCGCGCTGGTCGTCGGCGACGTGAAGCAGTTGTCGCGGCGCCAGATGGAAGCGGTGAAGATCCTCGGCGTCGACATCCTGCGCGATCAGCCGTTTCGGGATTACCACCTGCTCGAGATCCAGCAGCCCAGCGAGGGCTCAAGCCCTCGCTCTCCAAACGTCACAGACACTTTCAACACGCAGGAATTCCTGCAGGTCCTGACCAGTCCGCAGACGGTCGTCATCACCGAGAAGCTGGCCACGCGGCGCAACTACCGGCTCGGCAGCGAACTGCGATTGATGATCGGCGACCGCGTCCTGCCGTTCATCGTCCGCGGCATTCTCAAGAACGAGGGACCCGCGAAGGTCCTCGACGGCAATTTCATCCTGATGGACATTGCCGCGGCGCAGCTGGCCTTCGACCGGCTCGGCCGCGTCGATCACCTCGACGTGCTGCTGCCCGAGGGCGCCGATCTTTACAAGCAACTCGAGGAGGTCGCGAAGCGATTGCCGGCGGGCGTCTCGGCGCAGCGGCCCGCGCGTCGAGGCGAGCAGGTCGAGACGATGCTCGCGGCATTCCACACCAACCTCACCGCGTTGTCGTGGATCGCGTTAATCGTGGGCCTGTTCCTCGTCTACAACACGGTCACGATCTCGGTGGTGGCGCGGCGCCAGGAGATCGGCACGCTGCGCGCCCTGGGCCTGAGCCGCAACAAGGTCCTGCTGCTGTTTCTCGGTGAAGCGACGGCGCTGGCGACCGTCGGCATCGTGATCGGCCTCGGCCTCGCCCGGCTGCTGGCGGATGCGGCCGTGACGATGACGTCACGAACCGTCAGCACGTTGTACATCGCCGCCGTCTCCGCTCCTCCGGAAATGACCATGACGCATGTGTGGTGGGCGATTGCGATCGGCCTGCCGCTGTCGCTGATTGCCGCGGCGGTGCCGTCGCTCGAAGCGAGCCGCGTGCCGCCGACGGCCGCGATGCGCGGCCACGACACGCTCGAAACGCGCGTTCGCTTCACCCCGGCGCCATTCGTCATCGGCCTGGTCGTGCTCGCCGTGGCATATGCCCTGGCGCAACTGCCGCCGATCGGACGACGGCCGGTGTTTGGCTACATGTCGTCGTTCGCCATCGTGATCGGCGGCGCGTTCCTGGTGCCCGCGATCATGTATGGCCTGGCGCGCATCGGCCGGATGACCCTGCGGCGGCGCCTCGGCGTCGAAGGCCTGCTGGCCCACGCCAACCTGACGTCGGCAATTCCTCGACTCTCGATTTCGGTCGCCGCCCTGTCCGTCAGCCTGGCGATGATGGTGGCGATCGCCGTGATGATCGGCAGCTTCCGCGACACCGTCGTCTACTGGGTCGGCCAGACACTGAAGGCCGACTTGTTCATCGGACCCGGCGTTCGGCCAACGGTGGGGTCCGAACAAACCGTCTCGGAGGACGTCATCCAGGCGATCGCGAAACATCCGCAGGTGGAGGTGCTCGATCGGTTCCGGAACATCGACCTCGTCTACGAAGGCAACCTCGCCGTCCTCGGCGGCGGATCGTACGACGTCGTCCTCGACCATGGCGGGCTGTTGTTCAAGAGTCCCGCCAACGCGCGCGAGGAATTGCGCCAGGCGGTCGGGCAGGACACGGTGATCATTTCGGAGCCGTTCGCCCATCGGTATCACAAGCGCGACGGCGACACGATCCAGATCCCGACGCCGCAGGGCACCAAGCCGTTTCGCGTCGTGGCGGTCTATTTCGACTACGCGAGCGATCGCGGCGTCGTGATCATGGACCGCGGTACGTTCCGCAAATATTTCGGCGAGCTGGCGCCCTCGGGGGTGGCGGCGTATCTCAAGCCTGGCGCGGATCCCGACAAGGTGCGCAGCGAAATGCTCGACATGCTGGACGAGGGCCATCGCGCCTTCATCTTCAGCAACCAGACGCTGCGCAACGAGATCCTGGTCGTCTTCGACAGCACGTTTGCGATCACGTTCGCGCTCGAGCTGATCGCGATCGCGGTCGCCATGCTCGGCGTCGCCGGCACGTTGTTGACGCTGGTGCTCGAACGGCGGCGCGAACTGTCGCTGCTCCGATTGACGGGGGCCGATCGACGACAGGTTCGCCGGATGGTGATCATCGAAGCGGCGTTGATTGGCGCCGTCAGCCAAGGCATCGGGCTCGCCGTCGGTTTCGCGCTGTCGCTCGTGTTGATCTACGTGATCAACGTGCAGAGCTTCGGCTGGACGATCCAGTTTCACGTGCCACTCGCCTTCCTGGCCCAGGCCTCGATCGCCGTGGTGATCGCGACGTCGATCGCGGGCATCTATCCAGCCAGTCGAGCCGCCCAGTTGGTGTTATCGCATGATGAATAAGAACAACGGTTCCAGGGGTTCCAAAGGCATCGTTCTCGCTCTAGTGCTCGGTTCAATTGCCATCGTCGCCGCCCAGGTAACACCTTGGCGGCAAGCTGAACCTGGCTATCAATACTCGTTTCCGCGCGATCATGCGGCGCATCCCGACAACAAGATCGAGTGGTGGTACTACACCGGCAACGTCAAGACCGCTGACGGCCGCCGCTTCGGCTACCAGATCACGTTCTTCCGCGTCGGCATCGATCACACGCCGGCGAATCCCTCGAAGTGGGCGATTCGCGATCTCTACATGACGCATCTCGCGGTCAGCGACGCCAGGGGGCAGCGGTATCGCTATGCCGAGAAGCTGACGCGCGGCGGGCCGGGGCTGGCCGGCGCCGACGTCGATCGGTATCACGTGTGGAATGAGGATTGGACAGCAGGGATCAGGGAACAGGGATCAGGGATCAGGGGCCAGGGGGTGCACGTGCTCAAAGCGCAAAGCCCTCAGGCCGGTATCGATCTCGTGCTCGACGAAGGCAAGCCCCCGGTGATTCATGGCCTCAACGGCATCAGCCAGAAGGGCGCGATGCCGGGCAATGCGTCGCACTACTACTCGCTGACGCGGATGCCGACGAAAGGCACGATCCAGGTCGATGGCGAGTCGTTCGCGGTCACCGGCGAGACGTGGATGGATCACGAAACCGGCACCAGCTTTCTCGAGCCGGAGCAACGCGGCTGGGACTGGCTGTCGATCCAGCTCTCGGACAACCGCGAGCTGATGCTGTACCAGTTGCGGCGCGCCGATGGCAGCCGCGATCCGCGCTCGAGCGGGACGCTGGTCGCTGCCAACGGCAAATCGATCCATCTCGCGGACAAGGACTTCACGCTGACGCCAGGACGATCGACATTCAAGTCGCCGAACGGCGCCGTCTATCCGACCGAATGGACGGTGGCGATCCCGTCGCAGAACATCACCTTGCAGATCACGACGCCGCTCAACGATCAGGAGTTGTCGCTCGTGAAGTCGACCGGCGTGGCGTACTGGGAAGGGATGATCGATGTAACAGGCCGTCAGGCCGTCGGGCCGTCAGGCAGTCAGGAAGTCAGGGGGTCAGGCTATCTCGAGATGACCGGATATCACGGCAGCCTCGGCAGGGTTCTCTCTTCGCAGTAGGTTCGTACGGGTGCGTACGGGTGCGTACGGGGTGCGTACAGGTGCCTAAGGGGAAGTTTGCAGTTATCGGGGCCGGCGTCTCGGGGCTCGCGGCGGCGCGGGCGTTGCGTGATCGCGGCCATGACGTGGCGGTGTTCGAGCGTGCCTCACACGTCGGCGGTCGCGTCGGCACGCGCGTGCTCACGTCGATCGAGTTGCCGAAAGGCCTGTCGGGCGAGGTGGCATTCGATCACGGCGCTCAATACTTCACCGTGCGCGATCCGCGCTTCTCCGAGCTCGCCGCCGAGTGGGAGCGCGATCGCATCATCGCCAAATGGACCGGCCGCATCGTCTCGTTCGATGGCGAGGGATGGGAAGACGTCGATGCGGGCACGAATCGGTACGTTGGTATTCCCGGTATGAACGCGATCGCCAGGGCGATGGCCGTGGGCCTCGACGTGCGGCTCGGCGAACGGATCGAATCTCCAGAGTCGATATTGCAATCGTTCGATCGCGTGATCGTGGCGACGCCGCCGGCGAACACCGCGGCAGTCTCGATGAAACCGTGCTGGACCGTGATGGCGGCCTTCGCGGAGCGCGTCACCGCGCGCTTCGATGCCGCGTTCGTCAACGGCAGCGCGCTCAGCTGGATCGCGCGCAACTCGTCAAAGCCGAAACGCAACTGGCAGATCGATACGTGGGTGCTCCATGCCTCTACCGCGTGGAGCCAGGCGCACCTCGACGATCAAGCTGACGACGTCGGCGCGTTCCTGATGGAAGCGTTTGAGGACCTGATTCCCGCCGGCCTGCCGCGCGCGTTCTACGCCACGGTGCATCGCTGGCGCTACGCGACGGCCGATCCGCCGCTCGCAGTGGGCGCGTTGCAGCATCCTGGATCGAAAATCATCTTGTGTGGAGATTGGTGCAAAGGCTCGCGCATCGAAGATGCGTTTCTGAGTGGAGTGGCGGCCGCCACCCTGATCCCTGATCCCTGATCCCTTATTCGTCCTTCGCCGGCTTCTTCTTGTTCGCCTTGGCAGCCTTGCCGATTCGTCCGCGATCCCCGCCGGTCCACCGCATCTGGATCAACGTGCCGAGCGCGCCGAGTGCGAACCATGCCCACGGCAACCATCGCATGCCCGGCGCGGGATTCAACGGATAGGCCACCCACACATCACCGGCCGCGGCCGATTTCAGCGGACCCATGTCGCCCATCACCGCCATCCCGCCGACGATCATCGTCCAGGCGCCCGCGAACGCCGTCGCCAGGATGATCACGTAGCGCTGCAGCCACGTCGCCACCACCGCGCCCGCCACGGAAAACAGGATGACGACGGCCGGATGCGGATCGCCTTCGATCTGCGTCCAGATCACGTTGACCAGCAACGCGCCGACGCCGGCGCCGACCAGCGCCACACCAACAAAGTACGCCGCCAGCAACAGCGCCGCGCCGGCCATGCCGCCGACGATGGCGGCGATCACCATCGGGGTCGTATCGCCGGCCCCAAACACCGAGCTCGCGGCCAGCGCGCCGATGATGAAACCGAACACGGCCAGGACGACCTTGAACGCTCGATAGCCGAAGAAACAGGCAAGGAAGCCGCCGGCGATCAGCACGGCGGCGGCAGGGACCTGATATGCCGAAGGCAACATTGGGGTTGCCGAGAATTCTACACTTCCCGGCGGCCATCCATCGCTTTACCGACGCTGAGGTCGTCGGCGTAGTCGAGATCGCTGCCGACCGGGATGCCGGTGGCAATGCGGGTGACGCGCAGCCCGAGCGGCTTGAGCAGCCGCGCCAGGTAGATCGCCGTGGCCTCGCCTTCGACGGTCGGATTGGTCGCGAGGATCACTTCTTCGACGCCGCCGGTGGCGATGCGGGCCAGCAGGCCCTTGATCTTGAGATCGTCGGGGCCGACGCCCTGCAGCGGCGAGATCGCCCCCATCAGCACGTGATACACGCCGCGAAACCCGCCCGAACGGTCCACCACGCTGACGTTCTGGGGCTCTTCGACGACGCAGATGATGCGGTGATCGCGGGCGGTGTCGGCGCAGAGGCCGCACGGATCGAAGTCGGTGATGTTGTTGCAGGTGGTGCAGTAGGTGACGCGATCCTTGACGTCGCGGATCGCCTGGCACAGCTTCTCGGCGTCTTCACGCGGCGTGCGCAGGATGTGAAACGCCAGCCGCTGTGCGCTCTTCGCGCCAATACCGGGGAGCTTCTTGAATTGTTCGACGAGTTCCTGCAGCGATGCGGGCAGTGACGACATCAACTACAGTCCGGGCAGGTTCAATCCGCCGAGCAGGCCGCCCATCTTCTGCTTCATCGCCTCGTCCACCTTGCGATGCGCGTCGTTGACCGCCGCGACGATCAAATCCTGCAGCATGCCGACGTCATCCTTCGAGACAACCTCGGGATCGATCTTCATCTTGAGCAGGTGCTTGTGGCCGTTGACCGCCACGGTGACCATGCCGCCGCCGGAGTGGGCTTCGACCGTCAGCTCCGACATTTCACGCTGCAGGCGTTCTTGCATCTCCTGCGCCTGCTTCATCATGTTTGGAAAATCCATATCAGCTTTCAGCTACCGGCGTTCGGCGTGCAGCCTATCTTTCCTCAATGGTGGTCTTTTCGACCGGGAAGATTTCGAGCACGGCTTGCACGGTGGAATTCGCCATCGCTTCGGACTTCAGGTCATCCGGCGACGATTTCACCGGCGATGACAGCGGCGACACGGGCGAGGCAGGAGCGGGCGACGGTGTCGCGCCGGCCTCGGCG
>Ga0255338_1000552_pt1 | contig 111619 bp, 93 predicted proteins | sample MeOH1_35cm_T4_19_FD_203715 | JGI IMG/M metagenome (GOLD analysis project Ga0255338, IMG submission 203715) | Sandy soil microbial communities from University of British Columbia, Vancouver, Canada - MeOH1_35cm_T4_195 | ecosystem: Engineered > Artificial ecosystem > Sand microcosm > Unclassified... | reverse complement strand
TGTTCTTAATATAATCCATTAATATCGTAGACTTTAACCCTCCAAATGAAGGTTCGGTAAGTATAGCGAACTGTTCATTAAAGCCATATTGAGCAAAAGCGCCAATTGAATAACAAAACCCAAACTTATTGTTAATCTCCCATCTTTGTATTTTAGGATCACTGAGCTTGTAGGCATTAATATTATTTCTTAAGTTTTTTGAATTAATCATTCCTGCGCCCAGACTCACTTTTGGTCCTATACTGAATTGAGCATATGTTTTGTTTATAAATAAACATACAGTAAGGATAAAAATAAAATGTCTCATAGTTTCTGCTTTACAACTAAGATGAAGTAAACCTGATTAAGGTTGGAAAAACAAAAAAAATTTATAAACTGTATTTCAAATTTAAATACAAGCCTATAAGAGAATTTTTGGTGTTATTAAAACCAGCCGGCATTCTTTTGTTACCCTTAAAATTATTGTTAAGACCAAATTCGGTGTTCGCGCCATATCCAATAATAATACGATTCAGTATTTTTTCCTGTCCTATTGCCAATTTAACACCATAATCTATTGAAGCATATTCATTATTTTCAGCCGCAACCGTTTTGTTGTATGCATCTGTATAACTTTTTAAATAGGCTCCATAACCACCAATCTTAAGGGTATATCTTGAAGGTGTCTTTTTAATATATGGCTGATCAATATTTAATTGATATGAAAGAACCAGTTTTGTGTAATTGAATTCAATATCACGATTTGCATAAAGTCCCTCGGTAAACATATTATATTGCTGACGTATTTTTGAATTGTAATACAAATCCATTGATATAGCACTAAGTTTTGAAAAATTATAATTTGCAACTAAGCCGTAACTACATGCAAAAGCGGCTGAAGTTTGTATTAAACTGTTTTCATCAAAACTTTTTTGTGTTTCATTATTTATTATCCATGTATTGTTGTAAGAATAAGTCAAACCAATTTCAAATCTTTTTTTCTTTGAACTTATAGAGCTTTGAATATTTGCAGTGTCCCCGATACCATAATTTTGAGAATTAAGAATTAGTTCTTTGTCATTATCATCATTAACCAAACGTGTTGTTTTGAGCGGAAGAATTGCTGCCGTATATAAAGAATCGTTGTCTGCGATTAACTTATTCTCCTTTGTTTCCGAAGCGTTTACCGAGGATTCTTTATTTAAATTTATATGCTCTGGGTTGACAGATTTTTTAATACTTTTATTCACGTTTTTGTTTATTGCGCCTGTAAGCATATTTGATTCATTTAAACGTAAAACTCTATCAACCGCTTCGCTTCTTCCCTTTGTAATTTCCTTTTGTTTCAGAGTTTTTTGATGTGAATTATCCAGGCTGTTTTTACGTGACTCATGAACCTTTGAATTTGACGATTTTCCTATCGTTTCATTTCTTTCCGCAATATGGTTCTTGTTTTTTTCGACATTATCAAAAGGAGTGGCCAACTCATTTTTATGTGACTCGTGAGCAGCCACAGACATATCATTAGAATAAAATGGAAGTATGCGCCAATTATTCAAATACAAGCCACCTAATATTAAAATTAGAAACAAAAATGCCAGGTTGGCGATTTTCCTCCTATACAACACCGGACGTCTGTCTAATTCTGCATTAATTCTTTCCCAAACCTTATCAATATTCAATTGCTTATTTACAACATCCCAAATGTGGGGAGGAGCGCTCTTGTCTATATTTTCAAAAACAGCTTTTATTTTAGTTTCAAGATCTTTGTTTGAATCAGAAAATGGGAGTTTATCGGACAAAGAGTTCCATAGGTTCTCCGGCGCTTTCTTATGTAAGCCATCGAAAGTTTCTTTAATTTTTTTCTCTATGTCTTTATCCTCAGCCATTTCGTTTGATGATGGCTTCTTTAAAAAGAAACCTTGCGCGGTTTAATTGAGATTTTGAAGTACCTTCAGAAATATCCATTATTTCAGCAATTTCTTTATGATTATATCCTTCAATTGCATAGAGTTTTAATACTAGCGCTGCTTTTGAAGGCAACTGATTAACCAATTTTATAATATCGTCTGCGTTTAATTTTTCCAATATTCCGTCTACTTTAGGTTCAACAAAATATTCATAAGTGTCCTGAAATTCCCGTTCTGTTTTTTTTCTTCGATAGAACTCCAATGCAGTATTAATTACAATTTTTCTTATCCAACCCTCTAATGATCCCTGAAATCGAAAAGTATCAAGCTTGCGAAACACTTTAATAAATCCTTCCTGCAATATATCACAAGCCTCATCTTCATCGTCAGTATATATCAGGCTAACATTATACATCTTATCCGCAAATTTTCTGTATAACATTTCCTGATATTTTCTGTCGCCAGAAATACACCCTTTAATAAGTTGTTCGTCGGAAATTGTATGTAAATCTTCCTTGTTCAAGTTGTTAGTTAAAAATTACCCGGGAAACGTCATCGTGAACCCTATCCTTTACTTCTTCGTATATATTGGAGTTTATTGTATCATTGATTAAGATTGTTTGGGCTCCACCTACAGCAGCTACTTGCGCGGTATCAAGCATTGCTGTAGTAACTGTCTGAAACCAATATACAGGATCCATTGTGATCTCGGCAGTTGATGCAACGTTTTTATCGAGAATAATATTGGTGCTGCCTGAAGATGTTTTTGAAACAACCTCATATGCTTCATCAACGCTAAATTCAAATCTTATTGGGTAAGTAACGTTATTAGTAGAATTTTTATAACTTCCTGTAACAATAATATTTTGATCTCCCTCATCGAAAGTTTTAAAAGAAATTTTAATTTGGGAATAACTACCTTGGGGAATTTCAAAATTCCATTCCGGAACTACATTGTTTGGATCGAAAATAACTAGAAGCGGATTATATGTTTTATTAAAATAAATATCTCCGCCTTGCTCCCTGTTTCCGTTAAAAGTAAAATAAGCTAACTTAATGTTTCCACCAGTAAATGAAAGATTACCCCCTAAACCAGGAGTTCTGTTAATATCCATTTTAAATTTAACACTTGTGGGCTGCTTCCATTTATCCTTCTTTTTACAGGAACTCCATAAAAACAAAGAAGTAAGTATTAACAATTTGAAATGATAAGCCTTTATCATGCTGATATTTTATTTAAGATGTAAATTCTGTATAAAAGGTTGGAATTGATAAAAAATAATGAAAATTGGGTCTACAAGTCATTTTCCATTGATTTTCTTAGGAACCAGCCTTCCGAGAATAACTAATCCTTCCTATTGCGAAAAAGCCCTGATTTCTGATTGTCGAGGATTGTTTTTGCCTTTCAGATAAAATTTTTAAGCCCCCGCAACAATTTTTTTGCGAAGGGCTGTTGCTGTAGCAGAAATGTCTTTTATAGACTCTATTGTAGTTTGTTTGCTTTGCTCAGCAGTTTCAAAATTGGTTAATAATATTTTTAAGTCGTTAAGTATAAATTGGGCCTTATCGTCAAGCTTAGATGCATCAAGCATAACCACAAGATTTTTAAGAGATTCCTTTTGTTTTAAAATGGTTTTTACTACTCTCTCCGAATTAATACTTTTTGCAATTTCACAAGAAACATACAAACCTTCAATCCATGAACCTGCAAGAATAATAGCCGAGGTAGCAGGCCTGTTATTGCTCTTTAAAATTTCATCGGCTTTTTTAAAAGCTGCTGTAACTACTTCCAATGTTGAGTCTTTATTCTGCTTATTAGCCTCCATCCTGTCAAACATTTTCTGATCAAAAGCATTACTCACTCCTAGATCACTTGCCAGAATGTTCACGCACTTTAAAAACACCATGCTTTCCTGAGTTTGTTCAAAGGAGCTTGCAATTGTAAGGTCTGACCCATAAATACCCAGATTGACTGCCTTTGAAAATTCTACGGTGTATTTGCTTACGTTATTTGGATCATTTAACAGATCGGCATTATATTCAATTTTTTGTTCCTCAATAAGCTTTAAAATTTCGGTGCGATCAGGCATTGAGTTAAAAACGTTCTGGGCATTCAGCTTAGTTTCCTGAACAGCCTTTTTGGTTGACTCATCTTCAACAATAGCGTCATCAATTTTCTCACCATTGGTGCAAAAAGTAAACGCAAGTGCAAAAAGAAGAAGAGCAAATGTTTTAAACGTTTTAGTCATAAGAGCTATACAAATATATATTATTTTTTGATTCCCTTATCGTAAATCACCCTGTTTATTTCCTTGCCGTTTTTATCGTAAAAAATCCATTCGCCATGCGGAACACTTTGCAATTTTCCCTTTCTGCGATCATTCACAATTACATAGTTGCTAATGGCCTGCACTTTCTGGTTTGTATAATAGGAAATACTTTTTCCACTTAATTTTCCTTTCTTAAAATTCTGTACACGATTTGTGCCGCCGTTTTCATAATAGTAGGTCCACTCGCCATGCTGATGCCCTTTGCGGTATTTACCTTTTGTATCCACAAAATTGCCGCGTTCAAACCACTGCGTGTATGAGCCGTGTTTAATTCCGTTAACATAGGAAATCTCTTCGCGCGGCTGCCCGCTCTCGTAATAATAATTCCATTTGCCATTTTTTTTGCCTTTGGCGTTGTATTTTCCTATGTAATTTTGTTTTCCGTTAATATGCCAGCCTTGCCATAATCCTGTAATTACTCCCAGGGTAAATTCTCCTTCGTCTTTCTTCACACCATTTTCCCACCAGCTGGTCCAAACGCCATTTTCTTTCCCGTTCTGGTAAGGACCTTCCTGGAGTTTTTTTCCATTTTCCCACCAGGTTGTCCAGGTTCCGGTTTTAATTCCGTTTTCGAAATTTCCTTCCCGCCACTTCTCACCTGTTTTGTAAAAATAATTCCAGGTTCCTGTTTGCTTGTCGTTTGCGTATTCACCTTCGCTTTCGGTTTTACCATTTGAATAGTAATAGGTCCACTTTCCTTCTCTTAAATCATCCTTCAGCGTACCCATCATTTCTGGATTTCCATCGGTGCGATTAAATTTCCAGAGACCATTCTTTTTATTATTGATGAAATTTCCTTCGCTTTTTAACTTATGATTTGGAAAGTAAGATGAATAATAGCCATTCAACATTCCTTCCCGGTAATTAGCTTCGTAATCAAGTTCTCCGTTAGGATGAAAAAATCTCCAGGTACTGTCCTGTAATCCGTTTTTATAAACACCCATGGCGCGGATAACACCACTATCATAGTTAGCAGTAACGCTACCGTTTCCGTTTGTGACAAGTGCCTGACCTTTGTTATTCCAAAGATCGAGAAGATAAAGCGTGCTGTCGCGGTATTCTTTTACAAATTTCTTCTGACCATTTTCATAAAACTCTTCCCATCGTCCGCAAGGCTTACCATTGCAGAAATTTTGAACACCAGCGGCTTTGCCCGATTTGTAATACGTTTCAATTGTGCCAACGCGTTTGTCTTTTTCAAAATTTCCTTTACTTTCAATTTGTCCGTTATCAAAAAAATAGATCCACTCGCCTTCCTTCTTGCCATTCACAAAAGGCTCGCGGCTTTTTACCTTGCCGTTTTCGTGAAAGGAGGTCCAAACGCTGTCAGCAAGGTCATTATAGTATTTTGTTATTTGCGCGAGTTTTCCGCTTTTAAAATAATAGGTGTTGGTTCCCCATTTCTTACCACGGAAATATCTTTCTGCTGCCTTCTTTGCTCCGTCTTCGTAATAAAAGGTCCAAACGCTATCCTCTTTTCCATAATTGTAAAATCCTTTCCGGCTAACATTACCTGATTTGTAGAACTCGAGGTGCGGGCCGTGGGGCATGCCCTTGTAATAATCAGTTTCTGACTTCAGTTGGGTTTGCTTATCATCATAATATTCTTTTTTTAGCTGTGAGGCCAGCGGGAGGCTCACCAGGACTAAAAGAAATAAGGCCAAAAATCTCATAAGGTAAATTTAGCGGGTATAATGCAGGAAGAGGCGTTTGGTTACCTCTTTTGTGAACAATAATTTGTTGGGAAGTGCAGATTTATTTGGTATGATACAATCCGTTTTCAAACAAAAACCTAGTTACTGTGTAATAGCTCTTTATATCGCGGGTTACAGAACTATTTTCAGCACTTAAATTAGTTAGTTGCCTAATTGATTTAACATAAAGAAAAGGGGTTAGATTTAGTTTATACAGATGCTCAGTTTTAAGATTATAGCGGTAAATAACCGAATCAGTAACTTTATAAATATCCTCCCCATAATTTCTATAAAAAACCGCGTGGTTTGAATTTGGTGTAAGGCCTGAGCCAAGCAAATGGCTTCTTCCATTAAAACCCGTTTTTTGTAAAATAAATTCCGCAACATCAGCGTGTGAGCATATAACTGAGTCTTTAGTGTTTTTTGTTTTATGATCAATTACAAGTAGTGGTACATGAAACAGTTTTACTTCCTCATCCCTTTTTGAATGCCACTCTCCATGATCGCCAGTAACGATAATAAGGGACTTTTCAAAAATTCCGGAATTCTTAAGTTGCTTAATAAATTGCCCTAAGGCATAGTCAGAATACAGAAAAGCTTTTTCACTTGGCGTTAAATGTTTAAATGAAGCAGGTGTTTTATAGTCGTTGGGCAATTGGTGAGGCTCGTGATTGCTCATGCTTAAAACAACAAAGAAGTTTTTTCCTTTACACTGGTTTATGTAATTTGAAGTATAATTGAATAAAGATTCATCGTCGATTCCCCATAAATTTTTAAACTTAAATGAAGTAACGGATGACATATCCTTTATCTGCATTTTCATGTCTGAATTCAGCAACAAGCTCATATCATCATAATTGGCATCACCCCCATGAATAAAATGTGACGTGTATTTGTTTTGCTCAAGTAATTTTGGTAAACCATTAAACGCTAGTTTTAATTTATTCTTTCGAAAAAGATTGTAGCCAAGAATGTGTGGAAAACCATAAACCAAAGACGAAATTCCATATTGCGTTCTTGGCCCGCATGCGAAACATTTGGTGTATAGTTTGCCCTGATGACAAAGCGAATCAAAATTAGGACTCAGATTTTTATCGCCATTCAAAACACCGGTGCGATTTGCCCCAAAACTTTCCATCACCAGGAGGATAATATTATCATAAGCAGAATCCTTATACTGCACATTTCTTGCTAACGAAGCAGGATTATCAAGGGTAAAACTATAATTTAAATTTTGTAGGGCTGTATTTACCTCCAAAGGATAGGGCTGCGAATTTTCCATTAAAGAGGTAAGCCAGGAGTAATAAGGATTAGTGGCAATTTGTTTTGATTCCTTAGAGATTTTCAATTGATCAGTATAGTAATTGATTGGAAATGGTAAATACAACATCGAACATGAAAACAGAACAATACCTGAGAGAAAATCTTGTTTAAGCGTTTGATTAACAAAGGAGGGAACGAATCTTTTTCTAAAAAAAAGCATTATCGGAGTAAAAACGAGCAGGTAACTAATGAACCACCATTTCATTCCTGAATCTCCAAATTTTGTTACAATATCATTTAAACGAAAAAGATTAAAAGAATTAAATCCTGTCCGTGCGCCTAAATAATTAAAAGAAAAAAGATCGAGGGAATTTAATATAACCCAAATAAACAGAATTGTATAAAAAAAGAAGTTTAATACTTTTAAAGGAATGATTTTAGATAAAATTAATAAGGCAAGGAATACGGTACATATAAAACAAAGATCAAACAACAAGCCTAAGGCGATAGAAAAAATTGTATCAGAAAATGATTCGATCCTGGAATGACAGATTAATAATAACGCCAGACGCAGAATAATGCCTGCAAAAAGAACCATTGCCGCGGGTTTGATGAGCTTTGAAAACAGAACCATTATTATTGAAGAGTTATTGTTTCTTCTACTGACCTGAAAGGTGTTACAATTTGAACCTTCACGGATTTTTCTTTTGTTAAGGCTTCAAGATTTATTTCATTGAAACTGTTTTTAATTTTTTGATTAAGGATTTGTTTACCGGAAACTTCATAAACCGAAAATTCAAAATCATTGTTTTTTCCCATACTTGTAAGCAAAAGTTTTTTACCGGCTATCGGCAAAACGGAAACAGTTAGTAATTCATTGTCCAGGGCTTTTTTACTATACATATAGCTTATCTTTTTTTTCAAAGAAGCGTTTTTCTGATCATCCGTTTTAAAGTAACTGAATTCAGTATGTTTCTTTCCACTTATTTTTTCCGATTTTTTTTCTTCCTTATACCAAACCCGCACATAATCAACATCAAAGCTATTTGGAAAGTACGATTTACTATTAACACCCGGCGCAAAGCCAAAACCGTCTTTCGCAGGGCCGGTTCCAATTATTAAACTCATTTGCTGCGAGGCGAAATCGCCCTCAAAATAAGCGATGCCTTCACCATTAAGATACCATTTAATATAGCCGTCCTGCCATTCACCTGCCAATACATTAAAGGCTTCGTTTAGAGGACGGGTTGTTTTAATCCATCCCGAAAAAGGCTTTTTAAAAAGTCTGCTATTTTTATATTTTTTGTCGCACCCTGAGGGACAATGAGTAGCCACGTGAATTGAATTTCTGCGCTCGCCCTTTAATTCAAAAAAATCTATCTCGTCCTTCTGATTATTTCCATATAACCAAAAAGCAGGCCACATACCGTACGAATCCGTAGTTTTAAAGCGCATCTCAAAGTAACCTTTACCATATTGCGCTTTACTCCAAACATTACCACAACTGTATAAATACCTGAATTTATTTCCATTTACGAGTGAAGCGGCATATTCTTTTTTAAAGGCTGAGTCTAGCTGCCAGCCAGGAACTTCATACAGCCCTGTATCGCGATAACACATGAATTTGCAAATACCATTTGAAAACTCAAGCCGTTCCTTTTTCATTAAATAGTCGAAACGGTAATTTACCTGTGAATAGCTGTAAGCGGGAATCCATTTTTCTTCGTCAACCGATGGCCCGTTGAATTCATCTCCGTCAAAATAATACCATTTTATAACCGTATCCTTTTTAATCTGCCACATTACCTGCGAACAGAGGGTAAGGTTAATCAGAGATAAAAAAAAGATAAACCCGATTTTCATTGGAACTAATCGTTCAACTTTAACACGGCCATAAACGCGCTTTGTGGAATCTCAACGCTTCCAACCTGTTTCATGCGTTTTTTACCTTCTTTCTGCTTTTCCAATAATTTACGCTTACGTGAAATATCACCACCGTAACATTTAGCAGTAACGTCTTTACGTATTGCTTTAATGGTTTCACGCGCGATAATTTTTGAACCAATTGCAGCCTGAATAGGAATTTCGAATTGCTGGCGCGGTATAAGCTCTTTCAGTTTCTCGCACATCTTTTTTCCAAGGTTGTGGGCGTTGCTTCGGTGTACCAGCGCTGATAATGCATCTACAGGTTCGCTGTTTAAAAGTATATCCATTTTCACCAGGTCACTCTGGCGCATTTCTAAAGGAGAATAATCAAAAGAAGCATACCCTTTTGAAATAGACTTTAAGCGATCGTAAAAGTCAAACACAATCTCTGCCAAAGGCATTTCAAAAATAAGTTCAACCCGATCTGCGGTCAAATAATTCTGATTAACAATAGTACCGCGCTTTTCAATGCAAAGCGTCATAATAGGACCAATGTAATCACTCTTGGTAATAATGTTGGCTTTTATATAAGGTTCTTCGATATAATCTATGCGCGCAGGATCAGGAAGATCGCTTGGGTTGTTTACAATTACTTCTTCGCCTTTAGTTAAGTAGGCACGGTACGAAACGTTAGGAACAGTTGTAATAACTGTCATATTGAATTCGCGTTCCAAACGCTCCTGAACAATTTCCATGTGAAGCATTCCTAAAAATCCACAACGGAAGCCAAACCCAAGGGCTGCAGAACTTTCAGGTTCCCATGTTAAAGACGCATCGTTGAGCTGAAGTTTTTCCATGCTGTAACGAAGCTCTTCAAAATCCTCAGTATCTACCGGATAAATACCCGCGAATACCATTGGCTTCACATCTTCAAATCCTTCAATGCCTTTTTCGCAGGGGCGATCAACATGAGTAATGGTATCACCCACCTTTACTTCGCGTGCGTTCTTAATACCTGAAATAATATATCCTACATCGCCTGTTAATACTTCGTTACGTGGTTCCGGTTTTAATTTTAAAACCCCAACTTCATCAGCAAAATAACTGGCTCCGGTGTTTACGAATTTTACCTTATCACCTTTTTTTACAGTACCGTTTACAATTTTGTAATATGCAATAATTCCTCTGAAACTATTAAAAACACTATCGAAAATCAAAGCCTGTAAAGGCGCGGTTGGATCGCCAACCGGCGGCTTGATGCGTTCAACAATTGCGGCAAGGATGGCATCTACACCCATTCCTGTTTTTCCGCTTGCCGGAATAATTTCATCACGCCCGCAACCGATAAGATCAACAATCTGATCTTTCACAACTTCGGGTTCAGCGCTTGGAAGATCCATTTTGTTAAGGATTGGAATGATGGTTAAATCATTTTCCAATGCAAGATATAAGTTTGAAATCGTCTGAGCCTGGATTCCCTGGGCAGCGTCAACAATAAGTAAAGCCCCTTCACATGCGGCAATGGAGCGCGATACCTCGTAACTAAAATCAACGTGACCCGGAGTATCAATTAAATTAAGAACATATTTTTCGCCCTTATAGGTATATTCCATCTGAATAGCGTGGCTCTTAATGGTAATACCACGTTCTTTTTCAAGATCCATATCGTCAAGAACCTGGGCCTGCATCTCGCGGCTGCTAATAGTTTTAGTGTGTTCCAGCAGACGGTCTGCCAGGGTACTTTTACCGTGATCGATGTGTGCGATGATACAAAAGTTACGTATATTCTTCATTCTGCTCCTTGTCTTGTTTTTAAAGGGCTACAAATATACTAAATCCCTGTGAGTTCGGAGTTTAGAGTTTGGGATTCGGACTTAAGTTTAAAGTTTTTTAGTTTAGGAAAGTTCGTTCAAAAGGTCTTTCAAATCGAGGGGTTTGGTAAACATTTCAATAGTACCGTCTATTTTTAAAGGCCAGAGCTCCTTTGGCCTGTCCCAGTATAGCTCTATGCCATTGCCATCCGGGTCATCCAGGTAAAGCGCCTCCGAAACTCCGTGGTCGGCCCCGCCGGTTAAGGGATAGCCGTGATCGTTCAGTCTTTTTAAAATGGCGGCAAGATCCTTACGGGTAGGATAAAGGATAGCTATATGGTACAGGCCTACGCTGCGTTTTGAAGCCGGTGGCGCGCCTTCGCTGTACCACACATTTAAGCCAATATGATGATGGTAGCCGCCGGCTGAGATGAATAGAGCTTTATCACCATACTCAGTAACCAGCTCAAAACCCAGAAGGCCGCAGTAAAAATCCCTGGCCCTATTGAGGTTTGAAACCTTTAAATGAACATGGCCGATGCGTGTTTGGGGAGGTATTTTGTAATTATCTTCCATTGTATTGTTTTTAATGAAATACAGAAAAGCTTATGCCTGTAAGGTGTGTTTTTGATGCTTTTTCATCGCCCATCAAATACTTTGAACGTTTGATTTATAAAGAGTTTGTTCAAAAAAGCAGGGGGTAAAAATTTACCGAAAACAATAAGTTGCGACTGAAAATCCGGCAGATTTTAGAACGGTGGGACTGGCGTTTTGCGGAGTTTAGTTAGACGAGAATTAGTTTTTCCTAACAACTACGCGCGGTAGGCTGGCCCGTCGCTGAGAAGTCAGCTAAGGGGCTTGCGTTTAAATTTTTTGACAGGCTTAATTATCATATGCCCCCCCTTAATCAAACAACAAATTTCAGCCTCCGCCATATAATTTTTCTCTACTGCAAAATTAATTCATAAGCCATAAAAACCTTGCTATATTCTATAGCTTTCCTACCCCAGTTATACCCCAGTCCTATAGGAGTTATATATGACTCCTATATGACACAATGGCATTAGTAACCTCTTTAACGGATATTAATAATTATTATTCAAACCCTCAATACTCTTAATGTTCTAATTAAGTGCGGGTCCAAGGATCGAAAACGCCTTGTTTTTGTCGGATACTGAGCGGAGTCGAAGGATGACCAAGAAAAAGTTGCAAATAAAAGAAACTATGCTTTAGGGTTTAACTTAAAATCAAGAGCGCAGAGACGGTAGACGGGCCTTGATCCGCCGCGGCGGATTGTTTACTTTTCATCTAAGGAAAAGTAAACAATAAAAAGACAATTTGTGGTTCAACTATTTTTCTCCTCTCAAACTAACCATTCATGAAACAAGTCTGATTTTATCATCATTAGCCATGAAAATATGTTGCAGGTGTATGTAAAAATGTTGTGCTTATGCAAAATTTATAATTGACAACCAGGTGTTTAGAAGTGCTATGCGGAATTACACGAATACCCAACGAGGATAAACGCACTTTTTTTGATGCGGTTGTTCCTTTGTGTTCATAAACTTTAAAAGTATATAACATGAAAACAATTAAAAAAGTTTGCTCCACAGTGATGATAGCAGCTATTGCATCGGCCTTTTTATTTACCGATTGCAAAAAAAACAAAACAAATTCTCCCGCAGACGAACCATCTTCACCAACAAACACCTCCAAAAAATATACGTTGGTGATTGACAACGGGGCTCAATCGGTTGAACAGGGAAAAACCATTTCCTACAATGCGCACCTTGTTTCTTCAACAGGGGCAGTTATTAATCCCAGCGGAATTACATGGAGCAGCAGTTTCGGAAGTTTTTCAGGCAGCAACTTTACATTTAACCAGGATACAACCGGTACTATTTCAGCATCGGTGAGTTACGAAGGTGTTACCTACTCCGCCTCAGTTCCTTTAAGTATAACACCAGTTAAAAGTTCACAGATATTTGCGGTTGTTCCTTCTGCCATTATCTGGTCAACCAACTCAGGGCCTATACAGCTAACGCCTGTTTATTTTGGAGGTAACGCTACTTATGCTTATACGTCGGAAAACAACAGCATTGCAAGTGTTTCCGGCAGCGGTTCTGTTTCGTTTAATGCTATAGGCAGTACCAATATAAAAGTTACAGCAACCATTAATGGCAAAACGCATGAAGTAAAAGTTCCAGTTGTAGTTGTTGGTGTTCCTGAAGCTCCGTTACCGGTTGCAAAAGTTGTAATTACACCTGCATTAGGACAAATGTTTAAAGGTGAAACATTGCAGTTAAATGCAAAAGCATACGATAGTAACGGAAATGACGTAACCAATACGGTAAGTTTTAATTATACAGTTATTCCTAAACTGGAAGAAGATGGTGTGCCAACAAATGCAGCTACGGTAAATGGTTCAGGACTGGTTACCGCAGTTAATTTAGGAAATGTATATGTTCAGGCTTCCACCAATGGGGTTATTGGTCAGGCAGAAATTGTTGTGAATCCTGATACAGTTATTCTTGTAACGCCGTTTTATGCAAGCCTGGGAGGGTTTGATCCTATTACCATGCAGCCAAACCCAAACAGTCAGAATTTTACCGCTAACACTTACAAAGTAGATCGTGCAGCTTACAAAGCAGGCAGCAGCAATTTTCTAACATCAATTGCAAATCCTGCCAACCTGCAATGGGAAGTTCCTGCAACTGGAATAGCTGAGATTGATCAGTACTTTAACATTATTACTTTAAGTAATGCAAACAATACAAATGTAACTGCTACGTCTATACCTGGTAAAACAGGAGCTACAGTAGTAGTTGCCAAATCCGGCGGGATTTATTTTGGCGCGGCATCTGTGATGGTTATGCCATAAAAATTAACAACTATGCAGAAGGCCATTCCTTTTATGGGGAATGGCTTTTTTTATTAAGAATGTGCAATTGAAAAAATTTGTGATATTTCTATTGCGATTTTGGATAAAGAAAATTAACTTTATGAATAATCGTTACTACAGTGAGGTTTCTTCTATTATTCATACTATTTTATTCCTGCACTAATGGTGCAAATCTTCGCAAAGAAGGAGAACCTTATGCAAAATCAGGCAAAGACAGTTCAGGTGCAAAAACCTGCACCGAATTGTGCGGTAAGGTTATTGGAGTAGTAAATCCGAAAACTAATTTAAATGAAAATTATATTTTCGATCCTTCACTTTACAGTTTTAGAATAGACACTATTGCGCAGGTTAAATTCTGGAGACAGGTTATGAAACTTCACCAGGATAGTTCATTATTGTGCTTTGCCCATAACCGCAACGTAATTAAAAAAATATGCAATAAGGACTGGAACCAAATGGGTGATGCTGAGAAAAAATGCTATCGCGATAGTATTAGAATGTCTTATCAGCTTGATTCAACGAATAGAATTCTTTTAACTACAGGAAAAAAATTCTTTTATGATTTTGATAAAACGTATCAGAATTTTCACAGCGGAATTAATTGTTTTGTAGAAAACGGAGTTGATCCCTGGTATGCGCAGGCTATTCTGCTGATTGAAAGTCCGAATAAATTACAAAAGTCAAACGCGGGCGCTTACGGTCCGTTTCAGTTAATGAAGGATGTAGCAAGAATGTACGGGCTAAAAGTAAACCGACACATGGACGAGCGTGCAAATTTTGAACGCAGCGCTTATGCCGCCAGCAGCCTTATTAAAACTGTTTGCATTCCTAAAGTTCATAAAATACTTGATTCGCTTGGCATTGTTAATCAAAACGAAAATGAATTATGGTTTAAGCTTTTGGTAATGCACACTTATCACGCAGGCTCTTACAACGTGCAGAACGCATTATTTACCTTCATGCCTAAAGAAGGAAATATGAATCTTATATACAATCTCTGGCATGCACAAACCTCAAGATTTAAAAGTGCTTCACAAAATTACTCTCAATTAATTTTAGCAGCCATGCTTGAAATGAATGAAAGAATTGAAACGCTGAAAGATCCTATGGCTGTATTTCCTGCCTCAAGCGAAGGAACAACTAAACTGGATTAGATTGTTGTTTTTCCGAAGGGTTGGTCATCCGAAGAATAAAGCATCTGTTTTCTGTATTATTACCCTGTCTTCCCTCCGTTCAAGATCCTTCCTTCGTTAGGGCGACAACCAGGTGTCATGCTGAAGAATGAAGCATCTGTTCTTATTGCCCAGTATTCTTTCCGTTCAAGATCCTTCCTTCGTTAGGATGACAATCTAGTCTGTCATTCCGAGGAACGAGGCATCTGTTTCTATATTACTAATGAGACTGCCCTTTAAAAAAAGGGCTTTAAAATTATTTGCCTTTTGGTTTAGTGCCTTGTTGTGGTTTTGGCGGAGTGAAATAGTCTTTTGCTTTTTGATTATTCGGATCAATTTCTTTTAAAGCGTTAAACATTTCATCTGCTTTTGCTTTATCTTTTTTAGTTACATAATAATAACCAAGATATTCATAAGCTTCAATTACATCTCTTTTGTATGTTGTAGCTTTTTCTTCAGGTTTTATTGTTGCTAATACCTGCTCGTATTGAAACTTCGCAAGGTCCTTTTCAACTTTAGGATCAGCAGAAGCATTAGCGCGTCCTCTCCAGGTATATGCAGTAGGCCATGAAGGATTTAAACGCACAAGTTTTGAGAAGGCGCTATCAGCCTGCACATATAACGGAATTAATTCCGCTTCTTTTTGAGACCTTTGTTTAACATCCTTTATTGTTGCTATAGTTTGATATTTTGAACCCGCAAGGAAATAATAAGAGCGCCCCAAATTAAACCAATCGTTATTATTCAGGTTGCTTATAAGTTTTTCAGTTCCTGTTAAACCAAGTGTTTTTGGATCAAGAGCAATTTTCTTTTCGTAATAAGTGATGGCTTTGTCGTATTTTTTATTTTTATAAAAATGATTAGCTATTTCACTATAAATGTCACCTGCAATTATAGGATCAAGCGCAACGCCTTTTTCCATCTCAATAATGCCAAGGCTATCCTGACCGGTTTTCATCATCAATAACCCCTTGTATTTATAATCAGAACCTAAATATTTAAAATTAGGACCTGCTCCTCCAAAGAAATCATTCAAGGCTTTATTTCCTTTTATATAGGCGTCTTTATCTGTTTTGTCACCCATTTCGTAATAACTGTAGGCTGCAATTCTATCCAGATATACATTTTTGAAATTGTTTTTCTTTAAGTTTTCATATTCCGCAATCGCTTCAGCGTACTGTTTATTTTTAAATAATGCGCTCATAAAACGATAACGTGCAAAATCACTATTATTCAACTCAAGATATTTTTTCCAGTTTTCAATTGATTTTGCATTTTGTCCTGCAAGAAAAAAGAGTTCCGCTTTTTCACGAAACGCCGGAGCAAAAGTGGCATCAATTGTTTCTGCTTCTTTGTATTTATCCAGCGCCAGTTGGTAATTACGTCCGCGTTGATATAATTTTCCTTCACGGATAATTCCTTTTGCGCTTTTTGGATTTAAAGTGGTTGCAGTTTTGTAGCTTTTAATAGCCGGACCGCCATCAGTTGGTGTTTTTTCTAACTGAGCATCTCCCAGAATGATATAATTCTCAGAATTTTTAGGCTCCAGTTTAATGGCATTGTTAGCCTGGTTAATAGCCTCATCCGGATTTTTATTATCCGTTGCAAGCCATGCTTCGGCTGTGCGACGCATTACCTCAGCGTTTTTATTCTGTGCAATGCTTGCGGCTTTAAAAAACTGTGCCTTGGCGTCGTTTACGTTGTTCTTTGCTAATAAAACTTTTCCCAGTCCTATATAATTTAAAGGATTGGTTGGATTCATTTCAACGCCTTTGGCATAAAATATATTTGCTGTATCCAGCTCGCCCCCCTGAAAACCATCGAGCTTCCCGCTGTTAAAATAGTTTTCACCGAGGTAAAAATAGTTTTCGCCTTTATTAGGTTCTTTTGCAATTAAAGCGCGTAGGTCCGCAGCAGCCGATTCAAAACGTTCGCTCTCGGTTTTTTTAACCGCTTCCTGTAAATTCTGTGCAACTCCAATAGTAGTAACTAAAGAAAGAGCTGCGATATAAATTGTGTTTTTCATTAGCATAAATAAGATCTTAAATTTAATAATTTATTTATTTTGCAAGGTACATGCCACAGTTTAATGTAAAAAGCATTTTAGCGATTTTTAGCGAATGAGTTTATTCAGATGGAATGGGTTCCATATTTACCTTAACGCTTCGCTCCTGTTGCTTTGTTGGTAAAAGCCCCTGCTTTAAAAAAATAGTCTGGCCTTTTGGTCCGGCAACAAAGCTTTCAAAACCTTTTCCCAGGGTAAATTCGCCACTTCTGCGCATTACATAAATAGTTCGCGTGAAAGGATAAGTTCCAAGTTTAAATGAGCTTTGGTTCGGATATTCGTATTTAATTTCTTTTTGATTGGACGATGGCTTGGCAACAGCAATAAATTTGATTTTGTCTTTGTTAGCCTTGTAAAGTGAATCATCCATATCACTCAACCAAGCAAAATCAATAAACGTGATTGTATTTTTATTATTTGCTACAAAATTAATACTCTCTATTGTTGAACCAAGCGCGTTGCAATTTGAAGAAAAACGCTCTCCTTTTAAAACAGAGTCTAACAAGTAATGCATAATTGCCGAATTATTACGGTCAAACAACACATTTAGTTTCGTTTCATTGCTGATTGAATCTTTACATACAAATGGTTTTGTTAGCAATTCGATAACTTGCTCGAATGTTAATGTATTACAAGGTGTGTTTACGTTAGTAATCAGGGCTACTCCACTTTTGGCCACTGCTGTATACCGTGGAGTAAGATCTTTGCTGGCAAAGTTGTTTTTTTCTTTCTCATTAAGCAAGCGGGATATCACAATGGCTTTGCAGCTATCGTTATACAGCGCTTGTACGGCGGCGCCCTCTGTAACAGAAAAGAGTTCGAGATGAGCGTCGTGATACAGCGACTCAAAAGTGTATACCTGGTTATTAACATGGGGATGGAGGCCTTCATCATAGTACACTTTTAACTTTCCTGATGTTGGAGAATTATCTTCGTAATCATTCTTAAAATAGGGATCGGTGCAGGCAGTAATTGTAACAAAAAGTATAATTACGTGCATGATACTTATTAAAAGATGCCAGTTATGACGCCTTGTTCTGCAAGTTATACCAGGCAACGAAATATTTGTTCTATTTGGTAGTTTCATATAATATATAATTTAAATCCTTCTAACGAGACCATACTATGTCATGCCGAGGGACGAGGCATCTGTTCTGTATTTGTTACCCTGTCTTTCTCCGTCAAAGATCCTTCCTTCGTCAGGATGACAGAGCCTTGTCATGCCGAGGGACGAGGCATCTGTTTCCATATTATTAATTCCAGTCCCTCCTTTTCGTAAAAGATCCTTCCTTCGTCAGGATGACAACTCGACTATCATGCTGAGGAACGAAGCATCTATCCTAATTCATCATTCAAAAAATTCCATTCCGGATTACCTGAATTTATCAATTCTATTTTCTTTTTGCGTGTCCAACCTTTAATCTGTTTTTCACGGTTAATCTCCTGATTAACATCCTCAAATCTTTCGTAGTGTATTAAGTTATAGCAATTATATTTACCGGCAAAATGTTTTTTATCTGTTAAACTATCCTCCTTATGTTCAAATAGTCTTTTTGCAAGATTATTAGTTACACCTGTATAAATAACTTTTTTATTAATGTTTGTGGTTATATAAACAAAATAATTATGAGTGCCTAAAGGTTTCAAATTTGCTATTAATCTGATTAATCCTTCCTTCGTCAGGATGACAACTCGAATGTCATCCGAGGAACGAGTCATCTGTTCTGTATTATTAATTCCAGTTCCCTCCTTTCTGTAAAAGATCCTTCCTTCGTCAGGATGACAATACGGTTGGAGGATGAAATCGTCCCTTTTTCATCTTGATTTTTTAATTACCTGGTAAATTCTGTAACTGCGGTACACAGCATACGCTAACAGCATTACTACAAAAAAAATCCGCTTGTTGCCATAAAGGCGTTCGCTCAAAAAATCTGTGAAGATAATGGCTACAGCTCCGGCCGTAACTACAAAAACCATTAACATTCCAAACCAGAGGGAAACAGTATGTAATCCTAATTTCATTCTAATTTTAAAGTATAAAAAAAGCCACAACTTAATGTTATGGCTTTTCTTTTGGTTTAGTTTTTAATTATTGAATTTTGAAGCTAATCGGCAAGTTGAAGTAACATTTTACTTCGCGACCAGTCATTTTTGCAGCCTTCCATTTTGGCATCGACTTAACAACACGAATCGCTTCTTTGTCACAGTCTGAACATCCCGGAACACCTTTTAGAATTTCAACATGACTGATTTCGCCATTTTCATTTACTACGAATTTTAAGAAACATTTACCGCTGATTCCGGCTTCACGCGCCATTGCAGGGTATTGCAGATTCTTTTGAATGAATTTTGCCATCTCAGCAATTCCACCCGGGAACTCAGCCTGTTCTTCCACTATCGTAAAAATTTGTGGTTGTGCAGGTTCTGTAGCCGTACCTTTTTCATCGCTTGGTGGAGCTACAATATCCTTGTCACCTTCCTGGTCTTTCTGGCCTACGTTTACATCCTTTACCTCTTCCTGCAATTTCTGAGGCTCTTCTTCAACAGCATCATCCTTTACAACAGGGGGCACGAACTTAACCATTTCAACCATTGGCGGTGGTGGTGGTGGTGGTGGAGGTGGAGGTGTTTCTTCAACCGGTGGCGGAGGTGTTAAGTCTACCACAATATTGGTCATATCCTGCTCAACTACTTTTTCTTCAGGTTTGTTATCTATTAAATATTTAACTCCCCATAAAAGTACCGCAAAAGTTACAACACCGCCGATTACAAACGTAACCACCTTGTTATAGTTTCTTCTTATTTCATAAGCGCCGTAAGCCGTGTTACGTCCTTCAAAAACCAGATCGTTCCGGTTATCAAAGGTTGCATCATTCCATGTATTCATTTTAACCTCCTGTTTTTTCGTTAACCATATCAAATTCAGGCTTGATCATATCAACAACAACGTATTTTCCTACTACGTTAATGTTTAATTCATCAATAAGATCAATTACGTTTTTGTATGTAGCCTTGTCGTCTGTTTTAATTAAAAAGGTTGGAGTTTCCTTGCTTGCTTTTGCTTCTTTAACCATACGTTTATATGTTGTGTCAGCAAGTTGCTTGTTCTGCAATTTTTCATCCAGTTTTTTAATGTTTTCATGGAGCCACTTGTTCTTTTCAGCAAGATATTTATGTAAGCCCTCTTGTCCGAAAGAAGTTTCCTTTAAAGCTGTTTTAGCTCCCTTATCATCATCTGCTGCCCTGAACTCTCCTTCATAATAAAAAATGCGATCATCTTTAGTTAACAAAAACGTAATCGCGTTTTTAATAGCGGGTTGCTTTGTAGGATCATCGGGAGGAGCAGGAAAAGTAAGCTCCATTGACTTGGGTTTACTGAACGTAGACGTTAACACGAAGAACGTTAGTAACAGGAACGCTAAGTCAACCATTGGCGTCATGTCTATCCTGGTGGATTGTTTCTTGGCGCGTTTCTTACCACCTTTACCGTGGCCGCCGCCGCCATCTTCTGCTATTTCTGCCATGTTATAATATCTTTAATTTATGGAGTCTTAGGATGGATAACAGTTCCTCCACCTTCGAGACTGGTTATTAAATTAAACTGGTAAATTTTTAAATCAGTAAAGGTTTTAATTACACCCTTCACATTCATGTATTTTGTTTGGCCATCGCATTTGATCGCGTAACGCGGCTTTTCTGCCTTCAGTTCCTGATTTCTTTCTTCGGCTGTTTTCTTAGCTTCGTTATAGATCTTTACTGCTTCCGCTCCACCAAAACTTATCCAGTCTTTTAATTGCGGGTCTTTTAATGAGTCATTAGGTACACCTCTTTGTGGTTTAAAGTTGGTGCGTTCGTTTTCGCTGGCATCAATGTAGCGGGGCAGATCCTTAATATCTACGCCAAAGCTTGGTAAACCGCTGAACTTTTTAATCTGCGGTTCGGAAAAGCTTACATTATATTTCTTACTCATTTCGCGCAGAGCGGCCATTTTAGCGGCAGCATTACTGATACCGAAAAATGCGCGGCCGTCCTTATCGATGGTAACCATAATATGATTATCGGGTAAGGTTACTTCGCCAATGGAAGATGGGGCATCCACTACCACCGGCTCAGCCATACGAAAACTCGCTGTCAACATAAAAAAGGTAACCAGAAGGAAAGCAAGATCCACCATGGGCGTCATGTCCAGGCTTGGTGCTCCTCCTTTTGATGGTTTTTTTGACATTGTGTTTAAGCTTTTATATTTAGATGAATACTTGTTTTAAATTCCATAAATAATTCCGAAAAATTATTTACCGCTGCTTTGAAACTCCTGGATGATTGAGAATCCGGCTTCGTCCATAGCATAAGTAATCTGATCAACACGGTTACTGAATATGTTATAGAAAATGATAGCGAAAGCAGAAGTTAAGATACCTACCAATGTATTTACAAGGGCCTCAGAGATACCTGTAGCTAGAGCGCCAGTATCAGGAGCACCTGCCTGGGCAAGAGCAGCAAAGGCTCTGATCATCCCCATAACCGTTCCAATTAGTCCACCTAAGGTACCAATAGAAGCCATTGTTGAAATAACCACCATGTTTTTTGAAAGCATTGGTAATTCAAGAGCTGTAGCTTCTTCAAGAGCTTTTTGAATGGCATGAACTTTAGCTTCTTTATCCATTGAACTATCTCCTTCAACGAACTGATATTTTGCAATTCCTTCATGAACCACATTGGCTAAAGAACCTTTTTGCTTATCGCATTCAGCTTTTGCACCTTCAAAATCATGCGCTGCAATTAACTGTTTAATTCTTTCAACGAATTTATCAGTATTACCACGGCCGGAAGCTTTCTGGATTGTGATAAAACGCTCAATAGCGAAAGTAATTACGGTTAAAAGGAACCCGATAAGGATTGGTACTATAAAACCTCCTTTGTACATAGTTCCTAAAATGTTGTGCGGATGTCCTTTGTCAGGATCGCCACCTTCAAAGTTAGATGGTGCGCCCAAAACCGCTTTGTAAATAAAAACCCCAATGCCAATACAGATTAAAATGGCTAACGCTGATACCACCAATGGGAAACCTCCGGATGTTTTTTTTGTGCTCATAGTTGTGTTATTTTGTTATTTAAGTTATTTTTTAAATTAAGAATGCCAAACTTAATAAAATAGTTTTGAAAAAAAACAATCGCTGCAACTATTTTATGTTAATAATAACGCCATTCCCACTGCAAATATTGGAAAGTTACGGCTGTAATTAATTGTTCTTTTATAAGTGGCAGTATTTTAGCGATATTTGGTACGAATATTAAGGAATTGTTATGTCAGCCGAAGAGATACGCGATTACTGCCTGCAGAAGCAAGGCGCCGAAGAGAGTTTTCCTTTTGACGAAAACACGCTTGTTTTTAAAGTTGGGGGTAAAATGTTTTTATTACTTGATCTATATTCATCTCCGGTCAGTTTTAATATTAAATGCGACCCTCAGAAAGCCATTGAGCTCCGTGAAAGATACTCCTCTGTTCAGCCCGGTTATCACATGAATAAAACGCATTGGAATACCGTGGCATGTGATGGGTCAGTTCCAAAAAAGTTGATTTTGAGCTGGATAGACGAATCATACGATCTGATCTTGTTATCGTTACCAAAAAAACTGAGGCAAAGTATTAACCTTTAGGCTGATACTACATCCTTTTAATAAGCTTAAATTGTTAACATAATTGGAGCGTAATTACTTTTTTACCTATATTCGCCAAAATTTATAAATCCTAAAACATGAAAAGAAAAATTACTTTATTACTTTGTGCGGCAGTCGGAGCACTTTCGATGAACGCACAGGTGCTGTTTAGCGAGAACTTTACGGCTACCTTCACACCTTCATCTGCAGGCTGGGCAATGACCAACCTTTCTTCCCCGGTTAACTCTACTGTGTCTCCATGGTTCCAGGGAAATGGTACAGGTGTATTTCCTGCTTTTAACGGTGCTGCTAATGATTATTTCGCGAGCAACTATCAGATGATCGCTGCTGGACAAGCCGGCACCATCAGCAGTTGGTTAATTACTCCAACGTTAAGCTTATTCAACGGAGCTGTTATCCAATTCGCTTCAAGAACTACAACATCTTCTACTATTTATCCTGACCGTTTACAGTTAAACATGAGCACTGCAGGTACATCAACTAATGTTGGCGCAACTGCTACCTCTGTTGGAGATTTTTCAACTACTTTGGTTGACATTAACCCAAGTTTAACAACAACAGGTTATCCTACAGTGTGGACTATTTATTCAGCAACATTAACAGGAATTACAGGTACTGTTACCGGCCGTTTTGGTTTCAGATATTTTGTTACAAATGGTGGACCTAACGGAGCAAACAGCGATTACATTGGTATTGATGCGGTTCAATACTCGTCCCCATGTACAGCTCCATCTGTTAACATCAGTGCTTCTTCAAGCGGTATCTGTTCTGGAAACTCTACTACATTAACCGCCAGCGGTGCTACTAACTATACATGGAGTGCTGGTTCTCAAACTGCTACTTCCATCAGCGTTTCTCCGGCTACTTCAACTACTTACACTCTTTTCGGTGAAACAGCCGGTTGTGTAGGTACCACTACTGCAGCTATAACTGTTACTGCAACTCCTGTTCTTTCTATCTCTAGCGTAACTACCTGTGCAGGCACTTCTACTACATTACAGCCAACCGGTGCAGCTGCATCTTATTCTTGGAATACTGGTGCAACTACTCAAGCTATCGTAGTTGCTCCTACCTCTAATACTACTTATACTGTTACCGGTACTAACGGTACTTGTTCTGGTAGTGCTACAGTTTCTGTTTCTATGGGTTCTAACTTAAGTGTTAACGTTTCTGCCTCTTCTTCATCAGTATGTAGCGGTAACTCAGCTACTTTAACTGCAAGCGGCGCTACAACATATTCATGGAATACCGGTGCTACTACTGCTGTTATAGTTGTAACTCCTTCAGCTAACGCAACATATTCTGTTGGTGGTGTTACAGGTACATGTTTCGGTGGTAATACAGTGGCTATCACTGTTGCTGCCAGCCCTACTGTTACTGCTAGCTCAAGTGCTTCTATCGCTTGTACAAGTTCAACTGTAGCCTTAACAGGTTCAGGTGCTACTTCTTACACATGGGCTTTAGGTACTCAAACCGCAACATTTAACCCTATCAGCTTAAATACAGGTACTGCTACAGGTGTTATTACATTAACTTTAACAGGTGCCAATGCTAACGGTTGTAAAGCTTCTACTGTACTTTCTCAAACAATTACTAACTGTACAGGTATCGACGCTGTTGAAGCTAACGCTTCGAAAGTATCCGCTTATCCAAACCCATTCACTTCTGAATTAACAATTTCAGGTGTAACCGGAAGCGTGAAAATCTTCAATACTTTAGGTCAGTTAGTAGCTACTTCAGCTGTTAACGAAAACGAAACAATCAACACTTCTGGTCTTGCTAAAGGTGTTTACATTGTTAAAGCTTTCGATACTGAAGGAAAAGAAGTTAAAACGATCCGTGTGATCAAGAACTAATTTTAGTATATAACTATTTAAACCCGGAAACTTCATTGTTTCCGGGTTTTTTATTTTATTATGGTTTAACTAAGCTTTGCATTTGGTAAATTTGTAAACACAAATAATCATGACAGTTAACGCACTCCTTGAACGAGCTCTTAAATTTGAATTCCTTACTATTGAGGAAGGCGTTTTCCTTTATGAAAACGCAGCTACTGCCGAACTGATGTTCGTTGCAAATGAACTCCGTAAAATTCAGAAGAAGAACTCTAACAAAGTTACCTGGATTATTGACCGTAATTTAAACACCACCAACGTTTGTATTGCCAATTGCAAGTTCTGTAACTTTTATAGAATTCCCGGCCATACCGAGAGCTACATTACCAACATTGAAACTTACAAAAAGAAGATTGACGAAACGATTAAATATGGCGGAGAGCAATTGCTGTTACAGGGCGGGCATCATCCTGACCTTGGCCTTTCGTTTTATGTTAATCTTTTCAAAGAAATAAAATCACTGTATCCTAACATTAAGCTTCACGCTCTCGGGCCGCCCGAAATCGCGCACATTACCAAGCTCGAAAAAAGCACACATGCCGTAGTTCTTAAAGCACTGATGGATGCGGGTCTTGATAGTTTACCCGGCGCTGGTGCCGAAATTCTTAACGACCGGGTTCGCCGACTGATAAGCAAAGGCAAGTGCACTGGCCGGGAATGGATGGAAGTAATGAAAGCTGCTCATCAGTTAAATCTTACAACCAGCGCTACTATGATGTTCGGACATGTGGAAACCGTTTACGAACGCTTTGAGCACCTGGTATGGATGCGTGAAGTACAAGCCCAAAAGCCTGCGTACGCCAAGGGTTTTATCGCCTTTATTCCATGGCCGTTCCAGGATGACGGGACGTTACTGAACCGACTTAAAGGAATTAAAAATAATGTTACTTCCGATGAATATATCCGCATGATAGCGCTAAGCCGCATCATGTTACCTAATATCGAAAACATTCAGGCCAGCTGGTTAACAGTTGGTAAAGCCACCGCTCAGATATGTTTACATGCGGGCGCCAATGACTTTGGAAGTATAATGATAGAGGAGAACGTTGTAAGTGCCGCGGGGGCGCCACACCGGTTTACGTACAAACAAATTCAGGATGCCATCCGCGAAGCCGGGTTTGAACCGCAGCTGCGTACGCAACAGTATGAAGACCGTCCTATTCCTGAGAACATTGTAGAACAGGTTATCTCCTACTAATTCGTTTTCGTTACTGTGTTTAGATAGAGGAAAAAATTTATCTTGCAGTTGTGAATCCAAGATGTTTTTTAATAGTGGCTTTTTTAGCATGCTGGCTACGAATTAATTCACAGCATAACATTAATTACATCCGGCAGATAACCGTTGCGGATTCTATTTTTGAACACAAACCCGATTCCGCTGTTACCCTGCTTAAAACCCTCATCAATAAATTATATTCTGAAAAAAAAGATTACGAACTGGCTCAAGCGTTTAAATCTTTAGGGCGCGCTTATTATTTCAAAGCCAACTATCCTGAAGCTCTTCTTAATTATCAGCAATGCGATAAGCTGTTACAAAAAAATCGTTTTGATGATATCAATCTTTCCTTAAGAAATTTATACGGCACGTTTTATAAGAAACAAAAACAATATGATAAGGCAAAAGAAGAATTTGAAAAAGGTTTGAAGCTGGCTGAAACTACAGGAGATTCTTCGGCACTAGCTGGTTTTTTGGGTGATATCGGTCTGGTACATGCCGAGCGAAATGATTACAAAGATGCCCGGCCATACTTTCAGCGTTCGCTAAATATTTATCTCAGGATAAAGAATGAACTGGGCGCATCATATGCTTATGATTATCTCGCGGAGGCATATGCTGTAGAAGGCGATTTTGATAATGCAATTTCATTTATGAAAAGCGCGCTCTCAATCCGTGAGCGTTTAAACAACGAAAGCCTGGTTGCCGTTAATTTGAATAATATCGGAGAAATATACATTCAGAAAGGTGATTTCGAAACTGCTGTTACGTATCTTACTAAAAGCAGTCAGCTATCTGAAAAGCTAAAGTACAACGATCTTTTGCAACACACCCTGGGGTTACTTTCTGAATGTTATAAAGAATTAAACAATTACAAACTTGCGCTGGAATTCAATGAAAGAAAAAACAAGCTTAAGGATAGTATTTTTAATGTACATAACGCAAGTCTGATTCATGAAGCGGAAGGCAAATACCAGTCACAAAAAAAACAGAATGAGATTGATATGCTGAATGCAAAAAATGAATTAAACGAACTTGAAGTTTCTAAGCAAAGAAGCATCATCGTTTCATTCGGTATTATTATTCTGATTGTTGTGGTTGCGCTTGCTGTTATTTTCAGGTATTACGGCAGGTTGAGAAAATCCAACCGGATAATACAACAACAACAAATAGAAACCGAGCACCAGAAAAAAATAATTGAAGAGAAGCAACACGAGATACTGGACAGTATAAATTACGCGCAAAGAATTCAAAAAACCATTCTTGCTCAGAAAAGTTTGCTTGATAAAAATCTTCCTGAACACTTTGTACTTTTTCATCCTAAGGATATTGTTAGTGGAGATTTTTACTGGGCAACTGAAAGTTCAGGGTTCGGAGCTCAGAGTTCGGAGACACTTAATACTAAACTTCAAACTCCCGACTCCAAACTATTTTATCTGGCGGTATGCGATAGTACAGGACATGGTGTTCCAGGCGCTTTTATGAGTTTACTAAACATAGCTTATCTCAGCGAAGCTATTAACGAAAAAAATATTACTGAGCCAAACCACATTCTCAACTACACAAGAAACCGTCTCATAAACTCAGTGAGTATGGATGGGCAAAAGGACGGATTTGACGGAGTTCTTTTAAAAATAGAAAACACTAATAATGGCAATAAATTAACTTATTCCGCGGCTTATAATCCTCCTGTACTAATATCACGTAAACAAGTTATTTCTTTACCTTGCGACAAAATGCCGGTTGGCATAGGAGAAAAAGAAGATAGCTTTTCACTTCATTCTATTGAATACAACCCCGGTGACACTTTATACTTATTTACTGATGGTTATGCAGATCAGTTTGGTGGGCCGAAAGGAAAAAAATTGAAATACCGGCCTTTAACCGAAATTCTTGCGGAAATAAGTGAAGAGCCAATGCATATCCAGTCGAAAATTTTAAAGCAAAGGTTTGAAGAGTGGAGAGGATCCCTTGAACAAATTGACGACGTTTGCGTGGTTGGAATTCGTTTATAAATGCACTTATTCTTGCAACTTAGTCTAATTACTTTTTATCTGGAGCTTAACTTAGTCATGTTATCTTTTTCATGACCTGTTTGATTCGGTAATCTGTAGCTTTTCAGGAATTGAAAATCCTGTATATTTGTGTATGATCAAAAAACTTCTTCTCCTCCTGCCTTTCATATTTTATTTCAAGAATGTCTCTGCACAAACTCCGGCCCAGGATACAATTTATCTCATGAACGGTCATGTGGTTGGCGAAAAAGTGATTGACACTTTGCTTGGAGCGGTTACTATTAATAATACGAAAAAGCCCGGCAAAAAAATACATTACGAATTGGATCAGCTGTACATGGTACGTTTTGCTGATGGTTACAAGCGGTATTACTATGAGCAGGATTCTTTAAAAAGTAATTGGTTCACACGGGAAGAAATGTGGATGTATATGAAAGGTGAACGTGATGCCCGAAAGGGTTTTAAAGCAAGAGGCTCTCTAATCGGCGCAGGCATTGCAGGATTAGTTGGCGGTTTAACCGGCACTTTTTGGGCACCTATTGCTCCATATGGTTACATGGCCATGGTTGGAATTCCAAAAGTGAGAATAAAAGCAGAAACAATTAGTAATCCTGTTTATGTTGAAAGCGATGCTTACATTCTCGGTTATGAAAGGGTGGCACGCCATAAACGCCGTATTCAGGCTGTTATTGGGGGCACTGTAGGATTAGCTGTAGGTTTTGGACTTTATGCTTTTCTACATCCTTATTATCCTGAATCAGTCAATATCGGCTTTTCGAAATAAGATGCCTGGGAAAGTGTATTTGTTCATTGCGTGAGCTATTTAATTTTTCGTTTTGTTTTTGCCTTTTCTGAATTTTCTTTTATCCTAAACCGAATTATTTTTTTTACCAAAGCTAATGGGATTTTTTCTTCAATAGGAAACTGAATGGCGCCTTTCGAAGTTTTATACTTCGCTAATTCATTTTTAAAAAACAAAATTGAAGAAGGCGTAGGATAAAAGCCAATATGTTTTTTATTAGCAGCGTACCACACCAATATTCCGTTAAGCTTATATGCCGGCATATTATAACTTATTAATTCTTCTGATTCTGGCGCTGCTTGTTTTATTGTCTTCCTTAACTCTTCTAACTTGCCTTTAACCATTTTGGGTAAAACAGACAGGTATTCATCAACGGTTTTAAATTTTGTTTTTGAAATTGTTTCCATCTTATTTGTTTTAAGGTTTTCTACCCGAAAATAAAGTGTTTATTTTCTGTTTAATGTTTCACCTTTAAGTAAGATTCATTAAAATTTATACCATTTAAGCTTTATCACTTTAATATAAAAACCGGGATATGTTGTTTATTATACGAAAAACAGACAATCCAGGCTTACGTATAGCAATAATAGCAGAGCTTATTTTTTAGTTAGTTTTAATAGCGGGAGGATTTTCTTCCGCTTTTTTATTGGTTTATATTCATACTTACAAAATATTATGTATAAGTAATTTATACCTCTTTTAAGATAGGATAACTTACTGTCATGCTGAAGAATGAAGCATCTGGTTCTTTACGATCGGTATATTTCCCATTGAGATCCCTCCTTTGTCGGGATGACAAATCGAGAGAATAAAAGTTTCACTCTGTTTCTGGACTCCCTTCGAATTCGCCAGAGCCTTGCTTGGTCCGGTTAACCCAATTACTTCTTCAACTCATCTCTTATTTCCATCAGAAGTTTTTCTGATACAGTTGGTTCAGCAGGAGGTTGAGCTTCCTTTTTATTCATTTTATTAATTGCCTTAATAGCAAGAAATAAAACAAAGGCAACGATAAGAAAATTAATTACGTTAGATAGAAACGCGCCATATTTAACCGTTCCCCAGGTAAGATCCTTTATATCACTGATGTGAGCTGCATCCATTGCAGGTTTGAGTAAAAGCGGTGTAACCACATCCTCTATTAATGAATTAATAATTTTTCCGAACGCGGCACCAATGATAACACCTACTGCAAGATCAATGACGTTGCCTTTCATGGCAAACTCTTTGAATTCTTTTACAAAACCCATAACAAAATTAATTTATTATGAAGATACTTAATTTGTGCCAAGTACTTTAAGCAGCTCGTCTAATTTTGGAGTCAAAATAATTTCAGTTCTTCTATTTTTCTTACGCGCTTCAGGGGTTTTAGCGGGATCGAGTGGAAAAAATTCCCCACGGCCTGCAGCAGTAATTCGTTTTGAATTAATTTTAGCACTTGACAATAAAATTTTTGTAACAGAAGTAGCACGAATAACACTCAGATCCCAGTTGTCTTTTATTTCTCCGGCGCCCTTCATTGGAACATCATCGGTATGTCCCTCCACCATTACGTTAATGTCTTCATTTGTTTCAAGTACTTTTGCTACGTTTTTCAAAGCTTCAACACCGCGCGCTTCTACATTTGTTTTGCCGCTGGCAAAGAGCAAACTTTCCTCCATACTTACATACACTTTTCCGTTCTTCTGCGTTATCGTTAAGCCTTTGTTTTCAAATCCAAGTAAAGCATCACTCAGTTTCTTTTTAAGATCAGCCGCTGCCTGGTCCTTCTGTGCCAGAATAGTTTCAAGTTCTTTTACACGTGCTTCACGCAGTTTAAGCTGAGCGCTTAATTCATCAAGTTCCTGTTTTTGTTTATTTAATTTTGCTTCAAGCGCTTTTAGTTCATCTTCTTTCTTTAACAATTGCTCTTTAGTTAGTTGAAGATCTCCGCTTAATTTAGCGTTGTCGCTCGCGCTTCCGCTTAACAATTTATTTAAGCGATCCATTAATTGCTGATTCAATTGATCGAGCTTATCGTATTTGGAAGTTAAGTTTCTATAATTACTTCCGACTATTGTTGTGTCACGTTTTAAGCCAACATTTTCTTTTTCGTTCTTAACCATTTGTTCTTTTAGTTCGGCAAGTTTAACCTCATTTTCCTGGGCAGATTTTTTTAATGAAGCCAGTTCTGTTTCACATGCTTTTTGTTTGCTTTCCGCCTCTTCAAGCTTTCTTGCGGGTACACACGAAAATCCAATTACAGCGCACATCAGCGCAATCGAAAAATATTTTTTTACCATGCTTAAATTTACTTTTAATATTTAAAACTATTTATCGACTATATCCATGTTTTTAACAATAATGCTGTTTATATTTGAATTTAACAAACCTTATAACCTATGCAGATTCGATCATTTGAAGAATACCAGCAAGCCTATGAAAAAAGTGTTAAACAACCGGAAGAATTCTGGGCCCAAATAGCAGAAAATTTCAAGTGGCAGAAAAAATGGACGAAAGTCCTTGACTGGAACTTCACTGAGCCTAATATCAAATGGTTTATTGATGGAAAGCTGAATATTACAGAAAACTGCATAGACAGGCATCTTCCGCAAAAGGCCAATGATGTTGTATTTTATTACGAACCAAATGATCCTTCAGAAAAGGGCGAAACAATCACCTACCAAAAGTTACATGATGAAGTTTGCAAACTTGCGAATACCTTAAAAAGTTTCGGAATTGAAAAAGGCGATCGCGTTTGTATTTACCTGCCAATGATTCCTCAGGCGGTTTATGCGTTGCTCGCCTGCGCAAGAATTGGAGCAGTACATTCTGTAGTGTTTGGCGGTTTCAGCGCTCAGTCGTTACAGGACCGCATTAACGACAGTAGCTGCAAAATTGTTCTTACCAGCGATGAAGCACACCGCGGAAACAAAACAATCCCAATGAAGGCGACGGTTGATGAAGCTCTAACCATCTGTGAATGCACTCAGAAAGTTCTTGTGTATAATCGTACCAATAAAAAGGTAAATATGCTTGCCGGAAGAGACTATGACTGGAACACAGAAGTTAACAAACAATCTGCCACTTGCAAACCTGAGATAATGGACAGTGAAGATCCTCTTTTTATTTTATACACTTCAGGCAGCACCGGCAAACCTAAAGGTGTTGTTCACACCTGCGGTGGATTTATGGTATTTGCCGCCTATACTTTTGTAAATGTTTTTCAATATGAACCGGAACAACTCTTTTGGTGTACCGCTGATGTTGGTTGGATTACCGGACATTCCTATATTGCATACGGTCCGCTGCTTGCCGGCGCTAAATCCGTTTTATTTGAAGGAGTGCCTAATTACCCTGATGCCGGAAGATTCTGGCAGGTAATTGATAAATACAAAGTAAATACTTTTTATACCGCGCCAACTGCCATTCGCGCGCTTGAAGCGGCAGGACTTGATTTTGTGAAGCCATATAAACTTTCTTCTTTAAAGGTTTTAGGAAGTGTTGGAGAACCAATTAATGAAGAAGCCTGGCATTGGTACAACGAAAATATTGGTAAAGGGAAATGCCCGATTGTAGATACCTGGTGGCAAACAGAAACCGGAGGAATAATGATTTCTCCTATTGCCGGAATCACCAAAACTAAACCGGGCTTTGCAACGCTTCCATTGCCCGGAGTCCAACCAATACTGGTAGATGACAAAGGAAAGGTGATTGAAGGAAATGGTGTTGAAGGAAATCTATGTATAAAATTTCCGTGGCCGGGAATTCTTCGTACAACCTGGGGCGACCATGAACGCTGCAGAAAAAATTATTTCGCCACATACCCCAATCTGTACTTTACCGGAGATGGCTGTAAACGCGATGAAGATGGGTATTACAGAATTACAGGCCGCGTTGATGATGTAATTAATGTTAGCGGTCACCGTATTGGAACTGCGGAAGTAGAAAGTGCCATTGACGAAAATGAGGATGTAGTAGAATCTGCAGTGGTAGGGTATCCTCACGACATAAAAGGTCAGGGTATTTATGCTTACTGCATCGTTCCTAAAACTTCAAAGTCTGAAGATCAACTTAAAAAAGAAATTACCGAAAGTGTTAACCGAATCATTGGTCCAATTGCCAAACCTGATAAAATACAGATTGTAAGCGGGCTGCCTAAAACACGCAGCGGTAAAATAATGCGAAGGATATTGAGAAAAGTAGCCGAAGGCGAAATACATAATTTAGGAGACACTACAACATTGCTAGATCCTTCTGTTGTTGAAGAGATAGTTAAGGGCAGGCTTTAAATTGAGAGCGTTTTCATATAACTACTTTGAATCTCCCTTAGGAAAAATTGAAATAAGATGGGATGAAGAAGGAATTTACGCGTTTCATTTTATGAACGAAGGAGCTGCCTTAAAACCCGAATCCGAAAAGACCCCGGTATTTGTTACAGAATCTTTGCAACAGCTCGGTAATTATTTCAACGGCAACTTAAAACAATTTGATTTAAGACTTCAATTCAGAGGAACAGATTTTCAGAATAAAGTTTGGCAGGAACTTGCTAATATTCCTTTTGGAAAAACACTTTCTTATCTTCAGCTTGCCAGGAAGCTGGGTGATGAAAAATGCATACGCGCGGCCGCTTCCGCCAATGGGCGCAACCCTTTTGCCATTGTTATTCCCTGCCACCGTGTTATTGGCTCCAACGGAAACCTTACAGGCTATGCCGGCGAATTATGGCGAAAACAGTGGCTTTTAGAGCATGAAGCCAGAATTTGCGGAACATTCCAGCAGTTGTTTTAATGTTTCTTATGGCGGGGGCGTTTTAATTCTTGCCTGAAATTCGTATCTTCATATCGCAATTGTTACCATTAAGCCCCTGTTATGCAAATCGACTTAGAAGCGGAACGTAAAGAGATCCTAAACCGCTACAAACTTTTAATCAAAGCCTGCAAACGCCGCCTTGAAAAAGGTGACAAGGAAATTATCCGCAAAGCATTTGAAGTTGCTGTAGAAGCGCATAAGGAAATGCGCCGTAAAAGCGGTGAGCCTTATATCTACCATCCTATTGCCGTTGCACAGATTTGTGCCGAGGAAATTGGCCTTGGCGCCACGGGCATAGTTTGCGCTTTGTTGCATGATACAGTTGAGGACACTGATCTTACCCTCGATGATATCAGGGGGTTGTTTGGTGATAAGGTGGCTCAAATTATTGACGGGCTTACAAAAATTTCAGGTGTTATCGATAATACCTCTTCCATTCAAGCCGAGAATTTCAGAAAAGTTTTGTTAACTATGAGCGAAGACATTCGCGTTATTCTTATCAAACTTGCCGATCGCTTGCATAACATGCGTACGCTTGAACACATGAAGCGTGACAAGCAGATAAAAATTGCAAGCGAAACATTATTTCTTTACGCCCCGTTAGCGCATCGCTTAGGATTAAACACTATTAAAACCGAGCTTGAAGACCTTGGATTAAAATACACCGACGTAGAAGCGTATAATGAAGTTGCAGAAAAGCTAAGAGAAACTGAACCTGAACGAAAGCGTTTCATTCAAAAGTTTATAGAACCATTAAAAGAAATTTTAACCGAACAGGGATTTAAGTTTAAAATTTTTGGAAGGCCTAAATCAATATACAGTATCTATAATAAGATCAAAAAGAAAGGTGTTGCCTTTGAAGAAATTTATGATCTGTTCGCCATTCGCATTGTAATTGATACCCCTCCTGAACTGGAAAAATCAGATTGCTGGAAAGTTTATTCTATTATTACCGATTTTTATCACCCAAGTCCTGATCGCCTGCGCGACTGGATCAGTACACCGAAGAGTAATGGTTACGAAAGTTTGCACACAACTGTAATGGGTCCGGAAGGAAAATGGGTTGAAGTGCAGATCAGAACTGTACGAATGGACGACCTTGCGGAGAATGGATACGCTGCACACTGGAAATATAAAGAGAGTGCCGCAGATAAAGAAAGTAAATTCGAAAGCTGGCTCATGCGAATTCGTGACATGCTTGAAAATCCGGATCCAAACGCTCTTGAGTTTATCGATGACTTTAAGCTTAATCTTTTCAGCGACGAAATATTTTCATTTACTCCAAAAGGAGATATGAAGACTCTTCCTGTTGGTTCAACAGCACTGGACTTTGCTTTTGAGATTCACACTAAGGTGGGCGAACACTGTATTGGAGCTAAGGTAAATCATAAACTTGTTCCGCTAAGCTACGAACTGAAAAGCGGCGATCAGGTTGAGATTCTGACCAGTAACAAACAAACGCCAAAAGAAGACTGGCTCAATTTTGTAATTACAGCAAAAGCAAAATCTAAAATAAAAAACTGCCTAAAAGAACAACGAAAAAAAGTTGCCGAAGAAGGCCGCGAAATTCTGGAAAGAAAATTCTATAGACAGAAACTTGATTTTACACTTCAGAATGTAAACGATTTTTGTAATTATCTGAAACTTCCTTCTTCACAGGAATTATTTTACCGCGTTGCTTTAGGCAACATTGACGTAAAGGAAATCAAAGCCTTTATGAGATACAAGGAATCTCCGGGAAAAACCGGTCAGAAAAAAGGAGAAGCTCCTAAGATTGAACAACTTGTTACCAACGCGCGCGGCAGCAGTAACATGCTGGTAATTGGGGATGACATGCAGAAGCTGGATTACAAATTATCACCTTGTTGCAATCCAATTCCGGGCGATGACGTGTTTGGATTTATTACTGTTGGTGAAGGAATTAAAATACACCGTGTAAATTGCCCTAACGCCATTAAACTTTTATCCAATTATGCTTACCGCGTTGTGAAAGCCAAATGGATGAGCGACCAGCTTATTTCTTTCCTTGCGGGTATTAAAATTACAGGTACAGATGAACTTGGACTTGTAAACAATATCACGAAAGTAATTTCAAATGAGAATAACGTGAACATGCGATCCATTAATTTTGATACTGACAATGGAATATTTGAGGGTACTATTATGGTTTACGTTCACGATACCAAACACCTCAATCATTTAATGGATAATCTTAAAAAAGTTAAAGGAGTTAAACACATCGAGAGGATCGATGAGAAAAATTAACTCTTTATTTCTCTCATCTTTATTTTCTGAGCAGGATTTCCCTGATAGATCCAGTATGGTTCAAGGTTATGTGTAGCAATACTACCAACCGTTAGTAAACTATGGCTGCCTAATTTTACACCCGGACAAACAACTGTCTTCGCGCCGGCCCAGGCCCCTTCCTCCAGTGTTATTTCGGCCACAACAAGATCAAACGTTGTACGTTTATAATTATGATTACCGCAAAGCAGCATGGCACCCTGCGAAATACAGGAATTGTCTTTTAAAGTAACATGCGCAAGATTGTCTATCCACACATATTCACCTATCCAAACATAATTGCCAACCGTGAGCTTCCACGGATATTTGATAGATACGTGCGGTTTAATAATAAGGCCTTTGCCAACTTTAGCGCCAAAAAGTCTTAATAAAAAACGCTTAAAGCCGTAGAATGGGAATGAAGATTTAAAAAAACCAATATTTACAAAATACCATAATGCCCTCACCGGCAGTGATGCTCCAGGCTTATACCATGCATTGGTGAAAGAAGATAAATCAGTTTTTAATTGACTCATTAAAGAGATGTTTATACTTTTCTATACTTTGTTGAACATTTAATTTATTGCTAATATAAGTAATTGCATCTTTACTTTTATTTCGCATTTCATCCTGAGAGCTTAGCGCCAGTTCTTTTATGCATTCAACAAATTTTTCTTTACTATCTAATGTAATCGCGTAACCAGCGTTATGTTCCTCCAAATCGTTCCAGGGGGTTTGGTCGCTTATAATTACCGGACAACCAGAAAAAAGACTTTCCACAATCGAATGTCCAAAATTTTCGTTTAGTGTGGGCAAAAACAATACGTGGTAAGGAGCAATAGCTTGCTGCACTTCAGAAAATGAAACCTCGCCCTTATAACTAACTTTAATATTCTTAGGCAACCTATTAATTAGCTCTTTGCAACCGGTCCAGTATTCCTGATCTTCGAGGTTTCCATAAATATCGTATTCAATTAATATATCAGCAGGAAGCATCGCAAGTACCTCTAACGCGTAACGCAAGTTTTTAACCTTTGCTATGCGTGATAAATAAAATAATTTAAGTTGCCCTTTGTTTTTTGTTTTCGGAGTATTAATTGCCCGTGCAGAATTTAAATTTGGAGCAATATAAACCTTTGCGTTTTTAAACTGCCGGAGTATGTCTTTTTTTTCCTGCTCGTTAGTGGCGTGAAATGCGATGTTGCTATGCCAGCCGGATAACTTTGAAAGGAAGAGAAAAATATTTTTCTTAATAGCCTTTAAACCCATTGCTCCCTCACCAAGCATTCCCCTTGGAGCAAGCAATACAGGCGCATTTAGCTGATTGCCGCTTTTTGCCCGCACAATACCAATTGAAAAATTATAGGACCAGAAACTGTTAACGTAAATCAACTGAGGTTTTATTTTATTAATTAGCCCGACAATATTTTTGACATTAAGATGAGCTGGAGAAAAATAAAAATAATTTACACCCTCCTTTTCAACTAATTTATCAGGTTCAACTGACTTATATTCTTCAGCACTTCCTAAATCACGGTTACTGGTTAATAAGTAAATGTCATATTCATCTTTTATTAAATTAACAAGAGAGAAAATTGAACGAACAGGACCGCCAGCCTTGGTGCCAGGCAGGTACCAATCTATAAGGATTACTATTTTTGGTTTTCCTTTAATGGCTGATATTATTTCGTTTAAGCCAGTTGTTTAGCACCACAATGTGCCACACACGACTCCATGTTACTGTTGGATCATTGTTTAAAAAGCGTTTCCACAAACCTAATACTGCTTCTGCATTGCAAAATTCCAATCGGGCAAACTCCGAAATATTCTTCTCACAAAAATCTTTTAACTCATTTCTAAGCCATTGCTGCCATGGCAATGTAAATCCCATTTTTGGCCGGTTCACAATCTCTGAAGGAAGAAGATCGCCAAGACTGTCGACCAATAATTTTTTTGGAGAATGTGGAAACTTGGTTTTATCATCAAGGCTTAATACAAATTCAAGCAATCTATAATCCAGAAAAGGTTCACGGACTTCCAGTGCAACAGCCATACTCATTTGGTCTGTATCCCTCAATAAAACATTCTGTAAATAAGTATTTATTTCGCACAAAGAAACTGCGCTTAACAAATGATCCTGCATTTGCGGAACATCTTTAATTATTTTGCTTATAGAGGCATAAGGTTTAGAATCTTTTAATAGCAACGAAAGTTCTTTTTGTGTAAACACGCTTCTGTTGAGAGGATAAGCAGATTCAAAATTTATAGCGGGTAGGGATAATAACTCCGCGATTTTATTCCCTCCAACCGATTTTTTCCTGCTCCGAATAACAGCACCTGTTATCTTTCTGGCAAACTGCGGCACGGTGTTTATCCATGCTTTCTTTTGCAGTTCTGCCATGCGTTTAAACACGTCATAACCTGCAAAAAGTTCGTCACCACCTATTCCACTCAAAGCCATTGTAACACCGGCTTTTTTTGTTGCAGCAGAAACAATGTAAGTGTTAGGGCCGTCTCCGCTTGGATGATCCATTGCGGCAAGTGCTTCGGGCAAACTTTTTAAAAAATCTGTAGGTGTTAATTTTATTTCGTGATGTTGGGTGTTGAATTTTTTAGAAATGAGCTGCGCGTATTTAGATTCAGAGAATTCACTTTCATCAAAACTTACATTAAAAGTTTGTATCTGCTCAGAACTCACCTTACTCATTAATCCAACTACAGCACTGGAATCAATTCCGCCTGAAAGAAATGCTCCAAATGGAACATCGGCAACCAATCTCTGCTGTACAGAATGCGCAAGCAGTTCATTTACCTTACCGCAAATTTGCTCATAGGAAAGATCAGGGTGCGCGTTTATTTTATTAACGTTATAGTATTGTGTGATGCTTGCTTTACCATTTTCAAACTCCAGAAAATGCCCCGGCATTAACATCTGAATCCCCTTAACTATTGTTGCCGGAGCCAGCACTGTTTGAAACATCAGATATTCTGAAAGAACATCTGTATTTAGCTTAAAATTTTTTATACCCGATTGAAGAATCGGGCGAATCTCGCTTGCAAACAAAAAAGCTTCGTCGCAGTAATGATAGTATAAAGGTTTAACACCAAGCCTGTCTCTCGCAATAAATAGTTTTTTGTCCACCGTATCGTAAATGGCAAAAGCATACATGCCATTAAAGTATTGCAGGCACTGGCTTCCCCAACGTATGTATGCTGCAAGAATTACTTCGGTATCGGAAGCTGTTTTAAAAAAATATGGAATGTTGGAAGAGCCCTGTGACGCCCTTTGCAATTCAAGTTTAAGATCGAGATAATTGTAAAGTTCGCCATTATAAACAATTACATAACGTTTATCGGCGCTAAAAAAAGGTTGATTGCTCTCTTCACTCAAATCAATAATTGACAAACGCCGGTGTCCAAGGCTCAGGTTTTCATTACTCCACAAACCATCATGATCCGGACCACGATGAGCGAGGCATTGATTCATTTGCCTGGTTATACGTTCGCGTTTTTCGGTAGAAATTTTTGAAGAAACTATTCCTGTGATGCCACACATATTACAACAGATTCACAGCTTTAAGAAAGCGTTCGTCCTTCATCATTAGTTTTATACCTTCTTCAACACTGATAAGTTCTTTGTTCAGAATCTCCCTCATTTTCGAATTATCAGGCTGACGGCGTGTCATGTCACCTTCTTTTAATGGAGGAAGGTGCGCAATTTTAGAATTGGAGTTACTTAAACGGATTACAAGACTTGCAAGGTCTTTAATTGTAGTGAGGGCATCATTTCCAACATTTACCACATCATTTACCATCAGTTTATTTTTGAAAATTCTGTAGCACACCTCAACCGTATCCTCTACATAAGTAAAGGTTCTTGTTTGAAGACCATCACCATATATTGTAATATCGTTGTTTTTTAAAGCCGCTTCAAGAAAACGCGATACTACGAAATCGGTACTTTGATTTGGACCATATGTATTAAAGAAGCGAAAAATAGTATATGGCAAATTAAACTCCTGCCAGTAGCTTCTGAAAAAACACTCACCAACGTTTTTTACCACCGCGTAGGGCACCCGTGAATTAAGAGGAGTGCGATGTTCGTTTTGCGGAAGCTCAACCGGTTCTCCATAAACTTCAGAGCTTGACGCGTAATACACATGTTTTACTGATGAATTCTTTGAAAGATTGAGAATGTTCTTAATTCCTTCGATGTCATTTAAAACACTTATTGGATTTTCCTGGGTACGCTGAACTCCAACCACTGCGGCAAAATGAAACACATAATCGAAATTATAAGATTGCATCACACTGGATATATCAGCAAAGTTGTTTACATCGGCTTTAATAAATTTCCAGTTTGTTTTTTCCTCTGAAGGTAATTTACTTATGAAGCCGGTAGACAAATTATCTACTATCACAATAAAATTGTCGGGGTCAGAGAGTAAGCGTTCAACCAGCGCACTGGCAATATTGCCTGCACCACCGGTAACAAGAATTTTGGTCTTATCTGAATTCATCATATATCTGTGCTATAGTTTGAGACCACTGCGGGGGATTTATTTTTTGCGCCAGACGATGGCTGTGTTCGCCCATTTTAAGCAGTTGTGCACACTCTAAAGATATAATCTTTTTTAATGAATTCTTAATCTGCGCGACATTTTCTTTATCGAAGGAATAACCATTTTTGTCTTTCTCAAGAAAGGCTTCAAGGGCACCCACCTCATTACTGAGCAACAAGGGAAAACCCGCGGCCGCATATTCCTGCACAACAACGCCCCAGGGTTCAAAGCGACTGGGCAAAATAAACACACCAGTTTTTTCAAGTATTGGCTCTAAATCCTTTGGCTGAACGAAACCAAAATGTTTAATTTTTGGATGTTTTACAGGCTCAATGCTTCCCGTACCCAGGCACCATAATTCCCAGTCATGATCCAGTTCGGCGCTTAACTGGATAAAAGCCTGCCAGAGGTCTGTTATCCCTTTAAAATCGTAATAGCGACCAACGTATAAGAATTTTTTTGGGAAGGTTTCTTTTTTATGACCTATTACTTTATTGTAAACATTATTAAACTTTTCAAGATCACAGCAATAGAAACCAGTTTTTATTTGTGCGCTTTTGAATCCAAGCTTTAAAGCGTAAGTATATTGCGGCGAACCAGGAACCCAGATATGAGAGAAGCGGTTTTTAAGAACCAGTCTGCTTAGAAGTGCTGCAAGGTATTGCTTAGCCGTACCTTTCCAGTGTGTATCACAGGTGAGTACGGTAGGGATTTTTTTGAACCAGGGTTTTACCACGGCCAGGTAATCTTTATCAATCCAACCACTGCAAATTATCACATCGGGTTTTATACTACCTATAAGATTACTGAGCTGTTCACGATTGTAACTATTCTTATCGTAAACCTTAACGTTTTCTGAAAAACTGAACTGAAATGGCGCCTCTTTATTAACCGGCCAGCGCACAATGTGCACGTTGGCAGTTTTTGAAAGTTCCTTACAACAGGCGATAAAATAATCGGCTAATTCGGTATATAAAAATAAAACGTTCATCAGTATGATGAAAGAGGGACTACACGATGTTTACTTCTCTTTCAAGATTAACACCAAATTTATCAAATACTTTCTGTAAAACATAAGAAGACAATTCATAAACAGCTTTACCCGTGCAATGATTTTTATTTACAAGAACCAACGCTTGCTTATTATGAACGGCGGCGCCATTCAGTTCATAGCCTTTCAAGCCACATTGCTCAATAAGCCATCCTGCGGCCAGTTTATAATTTCCATTTGTAAGAGGGTAAGCCACAATTTCAGGAAACTGCTGTATTAGAGAATCGTGCTTTTCTTTCGAAACTTCCGGATTTTTAAAAAAGCTTCCTGCATTTCCCGTTTCCGCAGGATCGGGTAATTTACTCTTGCGAATGCGTATAACCGCATTGGAAACATCTTTTATAGTTGGATTTTTTATGCCCGCGGCTTCCAGTTCAGAAGAGATGGCTCCGTACGAAACATTTACACAGGCCTTTTTCTTTAAAGCATAACTTACCGAGGTGATTAAGTACTGATCCTTATATTCACGCTTAAAAACGCTTTCACGATAACCAAAATGGCAATCTTCTTTACTAAAATTTCTTTTTTCGCCACTGGTCATGTGATAAGCTTCCAGCTCTTTAAATACTTCCTTAATCTCTACGCCATATGCGCCAATGTTTTGCATAGGGCTTGCACCAACACAACCGGGTATAAGGGATAAATTTTCGAGTCCACAAAATCCGTTATCAATGCACCACATCACAAAATTATGCCAGTTTTCTCCGGCGGCTATTTTTACAGTAACCTCAGAACCGTTATCTGAAACTATTTCTTTTCCTTTTAAATTATTCTTAATAACTATACCTTCAAAATCTTTGGTAAACAACAAATTACTACCGCCCCCAATCACAAGGTGTTTATTTTCCTTATACTCTTTTGTTTGTATTAATTCAAGAAATTCCTGTACCGAATTTATTTCAACAAAATAATTACATCGGGCCTCGATACCAAATGTATTAAGGCTTTTGAGGTTTTTGTTCTCAGTAATCTGAATCATGTTGAGCAAAATTAAATAATTAATTAGGTGTAATATTTCTATCTTTAAGGCAATATCAACAAACGGTTTGTTTACAACACAAAAAATAGCGGTGGTAAGCGTTATCAATGATCTGGTAACCGATAACAGGGTAAACAAAACATGCCGTGTTCTTATTGAAAGCGGTTATCAGGTTGTGCTAATAGGCAGAAAACTTCCCGGTTCACCTGATCTCCCTGCCTGGCCATTTAAAGCTGTCCGCATGAACTTGCTATTTAAGAAAGGTCCTTTGTTTTATTTCTTTTTTAACCTGCGGCTATTCTTTAAACTCCTTTTTACAAAAGCTGATCTTCTTTTTGCAAATGACCTCGACACACTATGGCCGAATTATCTTGTTTCAAGACTAAAAAAAATACCGGTTATATTTGATAGTCATGAACTATTTTGTGAAGTGCCGGAATTGCAGAACGCTCCCTTTAAAAAAAGAATATGGGAGAGTATCGAAAGAAAAATTGTTCCAAAGCTTAAAACGTGCATAACGGTTAACGAAAGCATCGCAAAAATTTTTGAAGATAAATACAAAGTAAAATTTAACGTTATTCGTAATATTCCGGAGCAATTACCAGGCGCCGTTCCTCCGGATAAATCAGAGCTGAATCTGCCGCCGGATAAAAAAATTATCATTCTTCAGGGAGCCGGAATTAATATTGACCGGGGCGCTGAAGAATTGGTTGATGCAATGGAGTTTGTGAATGATGCCTTACTGCTGATAATTGGAAGCGGAGACGTGTGGAGTATTCTGGAGGAAAAAGTGAAACAAAAAAATCTAAGCAATAAAGTACATCTGATTAAAAGAATTCCGAAAAGTAAACTCAATGCTTACACCAGTATTGCCGATCTGGGAATAAGCATTGATAAAAACACCAACCCAAATTATTTTAACAGTCTTCCTAATAAATTGTTCGATTATATTCACGCAGGAACCCCGGTTTTAGCTACACGCCTTCCTGAAATTGAAAAAATAATCTTAAAATATAATATTGGGAGTTTTATTGAAAATCACAATCCCAAACACATTGCTGAAAAAATTAACCATCTGATTCATTCACCACAACTATTGGAATACGCCCGAAACACTGCTCTGGCCGCAAAAGAACTGAACTGGGAATTTGAAAAAGAAAAATATTTAAGCATTATTAAAGGGCTTAAGTATTAATTTTCTTAATTTTATACTTATTATTTTATGGAATTTTCGGCTCAACAAATAGCGCAGCTTCTTAACGGAAAAGTTGAAGGTGATACAAATGTTATGGTAAATAACCTCTCGAAAATTGAGGAAGGAAAACCAGGCACATTATCATTTTTAGCTAATCCCAAATACACCAATTTTATCTATACAACAGACGCAAGTATTGTTATTGTAAATGATTCTCTAAAGCTTGAAAAGCCAATAAAACCAAGCTGCACACTTATACGCGTTGAGAACGCGTATGAATCATTTGCCAAGCTTCTGGAAATGTATAATCAGGTTAAGGGTGTAAAAACAGGAATTGAACAACCAAGTTTTATTCATCCTACTGCAAAATTGGGAACAAACTGCTATGTGGGTGCTTTTGCCTATATCGGCCAGAATGTAAAAATTGGAAACAACGTAAAAATTTATCCGGGCGTTTGTGTGAATGATAATTCAAGCATTGGCGACAACACCACTTTATTTGCCGGCGTTAAAATATATCATGAATGCGTTATTGGGGCTAATTGCACAATACACTCAAACACCGTTATTGGAAGCGATGGATTTGGATTTGCCCCGAACACACACGGAGAAACTTTTGCAAAGGTTCCGCAGATAGGAAACGTAGTGATTGAAGATAACGTTGAAATTGGTTCGAACAGTAGTATTGACAGGGCCACAATGGGATCAACCATTTTACGTAAAGGTGTTAAACTGGATAATCTTGTACAGATTGCCCACAATGTTGAGATTGGTGAAAACACAGTAATTGCAGGCTTATCCGGAGTAGCAGGGTCAACCAAAGTTGGAAAGAACTGTATGATTGCCGCGCAGGTAGGCATTGTTGGACATATTAAAATTGCTGACGGCGTTAAAATTGCCGGACAATCAGGCGTGGCCTCAAGCATTGAAAAAGAAGGGGAAATTGTTCAGGGCTCACCGGCGTTTGGAGTTGGCGATTACAAAAGAAGTTATGTGCTGTTCAGAGGTCTTCCAAAATTGAATGATAAAATAAACGACCTTACCAAAAAAATTGCTTCAAAATGAAAGTAGATATACTTGCCATTGGAATTCATCCTGATGATGTTGAACTTTCGTGTAGCGGAACATTATTAAAACATATAGCATCTGGTAAAAAAGCCGGTATTCTTGACCTAACACGTGGCGAGCTTGGAACGCGCGGAAACGCCGGGTTACGTACTAAAGAAGCCATGAAAGCCGCAGAAATCATTGGAGTAAACTTTAGAACACAACTGAATTTTAAAGATGGTTTTTTTGAAAATAATGAAACGCATCTGAAACAAATCATTGAACAAATAAGAAAACATCAACCTGAAATTGTTTTATGCAATGCCATAAGCGACCGTCACCCTGACCATGGACGCGCTGCTAAATTAGTTGCTGATGCATGTTTTTACAGCGGGCTTGCAAAAATTGAAACTGATTTAAAGGGGAAAAATCAGCAAGCCTGGAGACCCAAAGCAGTTTATCACTATATACAGGATCAATTCATTCATCCTGATTTTGTAATTGATGTTTCTGATTTTATTGAAAAGAAGCATGAAGCGATTATGGCGTTCTCTTCACAATTTTATAACCCGAAATCAAATGAACCGGAAACTCCCATTTCAAGCAAGGAGTTTATTGATAATTTAAACGCAAAAATGTCGATCTGGGGACGCGCTATCAATGCAAAATATGCTGAAGGGTTTACCGTTAACCGTTATCCGGGCGTTAAGAGTTTGTTCGATTTAATTTAAAAACTCTTTTATACTTTTACATACTTCAGGAACATGCTCAAGGTTCAAAGTGTGACCCGCATTAGGAATAACTACTAATTTAGATCCTGAAATATTACGGTGTACTTCACTCGCCATGTGCACCGGCAATAAAAAATCCTTTTCTCCCTGAATAACCAAAGCAGGACACTTTATTTTTTTTAGCTCGTCTCTATAGTCATCCCTCTCCTTGGTTGCACGCATTAATTTAAAAATTGCATCGGAATTCTGATTCAGTTCTTTTCTTGCGTCTTTCATCATTTCAATCGACACCAAAGGATTTGCAAAATAATGTTCGCTAAGAACATTTGGAAGCATTACGTCCAGCATTAAATTATAACCACCCGCTTCAAGCGCCCGCCACCAACTCAGTTCAATAGCGTTATAATACGCGGTTTTATGAGCAAACGTGGAAATAAGAATGAGTTTTGAAATTTGTTGAGGAAATAAAACGGCAAAATGCTGCGCAACAATACTGCCATATGACAATCCCGCAATGGTTGCTAAAGAAATATTTTCCTTATCGAGAACTGCTTTCACATCAGAAGCGTGTTTGTCAAAATCACGCCACTCCGCCTCTTTGGAACTTTGACCCTGAAAAATAAAATCAAGAAGAATTATTTTGTACTTCTCCTTAAAATAGGGAAGAACAAAAAACCAGGCTACGGTAGATTGCGTGAGTCCGTTTAAAAACACAATAGTTTCCTTAGCCTGGGCATTACCCTGCACTTCGTAATACAAATCAAGATTGTCAGAGGTTTTACAAATCATGTTTATACATAATTTAAACTAACTTTTGTTTTTGTAACAACAAGTTTCACTTTTCGTCCAAAATAAAGCGCCCGGTTTTCTTCGATATGTCCGGCCGGAAAGTTAAAGCACACAGGATAGTTGTATTCTTTAACCGCATCTATAATAATTTCCTCAGCCGTCTTGCCAAAAGGCACCTTGTTATCTTTCATGTCAGTCATCCCGCCAACAATAAGTCCTTTCAGGTGTTTTAATTTGCCACTGCGCTTCAGTTGCATCATCATTCGGTCTACATGATAAAGATATTCGTCCAGGTCTTCCAAAAAAAGAATTTTATTTTTGGTGTCAACATCATCCACACTTCCGCTCACCGCGTAAATGATTGAAAGATTTCCTCCGGTTATCTCCGCCTCTGCCTTGCCCTGCCTGTTTAATCCATGTGGCTTTAAAGGATACTTTGTTTTTTTTTCGAATAATAGATCTTTTAACGAAAGAGTAGCTTCTGCATGCTTTGTAAACTGAAATGCCATCGTTCCATGAATGGAAGCCAGTTTTAATTTATGAAGGCGATTATGAATAGCGGTTACATCGCTGTAACCAATAAACCATTTTGGATGTTTTTGAAGAGACTTGAAATCTACCTGATCAATAATGCGAATTGTGCCATAACCGCCGCCGGTAAAAATCACGGCTTTAGCAGTTTTATGAGCAATAGCCCATCGAAGGTCAGAGGCTCTTTCTTCATCAGTACCGGCAAATTGATGATGAGCTTTAAAAACATTTGGCCCAATTTCAACATTTAGTCCCCACGATATCAAAATATCAATAGCCGGCTGAATAAGTTCAGGCGTTGTTTTGCGTGCAGTGGCAATGAGCAGAACAAGATCACCCTTTTTAAGATACGGAGGCGTTTTCAAGGAAACTTATTTTTTACGCTTTGATGAAGCAGACGATTTACGAGCCTTTATAGAAGGCTTTACCTTTGCCGCTTTAGCCTCCTGATATGCAATATTTTTAAGATTTTGCTTGTATTTAGCGTGTTCAGGCTCATTATCAACCTTTACGTGAAACCATAGTTCACCTTTTTTAATCCTGTAAATCTGCATTTCAGAAACACCAAATTTTTCAGCAATCTGTTTAAAGGTAAGTTTGCGTTTTGGATCCCAGATCATTCGCTTAACCTCCTTAATGGATTTTTCGTTAAACACTTTTGCTGTACTGCTTACGGTAATAGCTTTTCGTTTACGCGAAGTAACAGAATTTGGGCTCATGCTAACATGGGTGCGATGTTCTTCCGGGGTAACCCATTTTAGATTGTCGGCGCTGTCGTTAAGGTAATTATGATCTTTTCGTATAACCATAGAGTATTTTGGAGAAGGCTTTTTCACAAAAGCTTTAGCTACCTCTTTGTAAACAAACAAGCCGTGTGACCTGCCATCAATTTTATAATTGTAACGAAATCCTCCGCGCTGTGGTTTAAACTTTCTTACTTCAACGTTACCTTTGTTATCCAGCAGTACACCAAACCTGCCAAGGTTAGAAACTGCATACTTAACGCTTGGTTTTTTACCTTTGAAAGCAATTGGCTTCCATACTTCCTTTTTACTCATCATAAAAGATTTTTAATTTACTTTTTCCGACACTTATAAGTATCTTTACGCTAAATTAATAAAAACATTGTAACAACCAATAATCGTTTTCCTCCTAACGGTTCGCACCTTTAATTTATGGCATCACAATTTAAAAGAACTTTAGTAACAGCGGCCTTACCATACGCCAATGGGCCTGTACATATTGGTCACCTTGCCGGTTGCTATTTACCTGCTGATATTTACGTACGCTACCTGAGAAGTTCGGGGCAGGATGTTAAGTTTATCTGCGGCAGTGATGAACATGGTGTGCCTATAACCATTAAGGCAAAAAAAGAAAATACCACTCCCCAAGCTATTGTTGACAAATACCATAAGATTATGGGTGATGCCTTCAAGGAGTTTGGGATTTCATTTGATATTTATTCAAGAACTTCTTCGAAAACCCATCACCAAACAGCTTCAGATTTTTTTAAAAAACTGTATGACAAGCACAGCTTTACTGAACAGGTAACAGAGCAGTACTATGATGAAACAGCAAAACAATTTCTTGCAGACCGATATATAGTAGGAACTTGTCCTAAGTGCGGTAATCCTAACGCGTACGGCGATCAGTGTGAGAAATGCGGAACTTCGCTTAACCCAACTGATCTGATTGAGCCTAAATCCATGTTAAGCGGAAACAAACCGGTTTTGAAAAAAACAAAAAACTGGTTTTTACCCCTCGATAAATTACAACCAAAAATAAAAGCCTATCTGGACAAACACACCGACTGGAAACCCAATGTTTATGGTCAGTGCAAAAGCTGGCTGGAAAGCGGCGACGGATTGCAGCCACGCGCCATGACAAGAGACCTGGATTGGGGCGTTCCAGTGCCGGTAGAAGGCGCGGAAGGAAAAGTGCTTTACGTTTGGTTTGACGCACCTATCGGATATATTTCCGCTACAAAAGAATTGCTGCCTGATACGTGGGAAAATTATTGGAAGAAGGACGATTCTCGCCTTATCCATTTTATTGGTAAGGACAATATTGTTTTTCATTGCATTATTTTTCCTGCAATGTTAATGGAGCACGGAGAGTTTATACTTGCCGATAATGTTCCTGCCAATGAATTTCTGAATCTTGAAGGCGATAAAATATCTACCTCACGCAACTGGGCCGTATGGTTACATGAATACCTTCAGGATTTTAAAGACAGGCAGGACGTATTACGTTATACGCTTTGCGCAAATGCACCAGAAACAAAAGACAACGATTTTACCTGGAAAGATTTTCAGACAAAAAATAACAGTGAGCTTGCTGATATACTCGGCAACTTTATTAACCGGGTAATTGTTCTTACTAATAAGAATCATAATGGAATTGTGCCAGAAGCAAGTGAGTATAATAAAACAGACCTGATTGTACTTGACGAACTTGCAAAAGCTCCGGCCAAAATTGCTGAGTCTCTCGAAAAATTCAGATTCAGGGAAGCGCTTGCTGAAATGATGAACCTGGCGCGCTTAGGAAATAAATACCTCGCTGAGCAGGAACCATGGAAACTCATTAAAACAGATGAAAAACGCGTGAGAACAATCATGAATATCTCGCTGCAAATTTCCGCGAACCTTGCCATTGTTTGTGAACCATTCATACCGTTTACGAGCAAAAGACTTTTTGAGCTGCTGAATCTTTCTCCTTTAAAATGGAATAGCTCAAAGAATACAAACAACATGGCCGCGGGGCACAAAATCAACAGCGGCAATGGCATTTTATTTTCTAAAATAGAAGATGCTGAGATAGCAGCGCAACTTGAAAAACTTCAGAAGAGTAAGGAAGCCAACGCGGCTCCTACAAGTGTTCCGGCAATAAAAGCTGAAACAACATTTGATGACTTTTCAAAAATGGACATTCGTGTTGCAACTATCATTGCCGCTGAAGCTGTTCCTAAAACGGATAAGCTTTTGAAACTAACACTTGATACGGGTGTGGATACAAGAACAGTGGTAAGTGGCATTGCTGTTTACTATAAGCCTGAAAAGATCATTGGTCAGAAAGTTGTTATGCTGGCTAATTTAGCGCCGCGTAAAATTAAAGGCATTGAAAGCCAGGGCATGATCTTAATGGCTGAGGACAGCAAAGGTGAATTAAGTTTTGTAAGTCCAATTAAAAAAGAAAGTGAAAATGGCTCGATTGTTAAGTAAGATTGTTTGTTTTGTTTTTGTTTTTGCCAGCTCTTCGTTAATATCACAAAATAATAATACAGATTATAATACAAAAGATTATAAAGATCCTGTTCAGTTTGAACGATTTAAGAAAAAGAAAGATGTTGTGGCTGCCTGGCAGATCAATGAGCTGAAAGAAGGGGCTCTGGTAGTTAGATTAAAAACCAATCAAACACTTATTGACGAGTTGAAGAAGAAAGGCGATGCGCAAATGGCGCTGGAAAAGCAGAAGGAACAACACGCCATCAACAAAAATACTGTGTATGCGTTTAAGGATTTTTTCAATTTCTGTAAAGTTTATTTTATTTACAGCAACTTCTCCGACAGCTTGTTGAATGGCGCCAGAACCGGTTTTTTTCTGGACACCAACCTGAATATCGATCCCACCATTACCATGAATGAAAAGTTTTACCTTTTGGCAGAGCGTGATTATGGGTACAACTCTTCCATTGGTTTCGTGAAGGAAGACTCAGCGCGTAAAGTAGTAGAAGCGGGTAATCCTGTAAGGGAAATGGCAGTTGTTATAAAAAATAAATATGGTCATCAGTTAAAAGGCCCTTTTCCTTACTTTGTAAAGGAAAAAAACTTTTTGGATGCGGGTTATGAATTTCCAATAACTGTTAATCAAAACGGTGAAAATGTTACTTTCGACTTTCCCGTTAATAAAACTTATTTTGCAGACATAAAAGAAAAGGATAAAACCGGAAAAACAGTAGTACAGGCAAAGGGAAATTCAACTGTAAAACTAAAAAAGCAATTTACCTATGAAAAAATTGCCAATACTGTTGATCAGTTGAATGATAATCTCCATCAGTTTTACAGAGGCAACACAAAACCTGATGTTTCAAGGATTGATCCAACAATAAGACCTTATCTGTATTAAGGCAACATATACCGTCACTCTAATCAATTAAGCTCCGGAGTTCAAATCGAATACCATCCGAATCACACAATCGATTTTACATTGGACAAACCGATAATTTCTCCCTACGAATCGAATACCATAATAACAGAAAGGTTAAATCAACTAAACCTTACCTGCCTTGGAAACCGGTTGGATTTATCGAAAAACCTTCACGCAAAGAGGCTTTGATCCTCGAAAGAAAATTAAAAAATCTTAATACAGAAGATCTACGAAAATTCATCCAAAAATATTTTCCCGATAAATCGTTATGATGTAATATCTTTGTATGAATTATTGGCTCCGTAGTTCAACTGGATAGAATGACAGATTCCGGTTCTGTTGGTTGTGGGTTCGAATCCCGCCGGGGTCACTCTTCAAATACTAAGACTCATCAAATTAATGAGTCTTTTTTATTATATATATCCCATCATCAAAAACCCTCCCGCTAAAGGGGGGAGAGCCTGAAAACACTCTGAAAGCGTTTGCAATTGATAGGTAATTTTGCTCAAAACTACCTCATATTACTACCGTTTATCTAAAATTTTAAATTAAACCGTTATGAGTATTACTTTTGTGACCTAAAATTTCTATTATGAAACGATTTCCCCTCATTATTTTGGTAGCCCTAGTACTTAAATTCTCAGTTAAGGCCGATGAAGGCATGTGGCTTGTGCATTTACTTGGTGATAAAGTGTACGCCGACATGGTAAAAAAAGGCGTAAAACTGTCAAAAGAACAGCTCTACAGCATGAATAACAGCAGTATTAAGGATGCAATTGTTCTGTTTGGTCCAGGTTGCACTGCGGAAATTGTTAGTAAAGAAGGATTGTTGTTTACCAACCACCATTGTGGTTACGATAATATAGCTCAGGCCAGCTCGGTTGCACACAACTACTTAAAAGATGGTTTTTGGGCAAAATCAAAAACTGAAGAAATTGCCTGTCCTGGTTTAAGCGTTCAGTTTCTTGTTAAAATAGAAGATGTAACCGCCAAAGTGATGGAAAGTCTTAAAGATGTAAAATCGAATGAGATTGCGTCCAAACTGCCGGCAATTATGTCTGAAATGTCGGCAAAAGCTGCTGAAGGCACCAACTATGAAGTACGAATTGGAAGCTTTTTTAAAGGAAATCAGTTTTTACAGTTCAGTTACCTGCGTTATAAGGATGTGCGTTTGGTTGGAGCGCCACCTGAAAGTATTGGAAAATTTGGCGGTGACACTGATAACTGGGAGTGGCCTCGTCACACCGGCGATTTCTCAATTTTCCGGGTTTATATGACTAAAGATGGTAAACCAGCTGAATACTCTGCTGAAAACGTTCCTTATCAGCCAAAACATTTTCTTCCCGTTTCCATTAAGGGAATTAAAGATGGTGATTATGCCATGATTTATGGTTATCCGGGAAGCACAAACCGTTACGAGACTTCTTACGGCGTTAAACTCAAAATTGATATTGATAATCCAAGCTTAGTAAACCTTCGCGATGCTCGTTTAAAAAGCATGATGGCGGAAATGATTAAAGATCCTGCCATAAAAATTCAGCTTGCCAGTTCTTACGCAGGTATAGCAAACTATTGGAAGTTTTTTGATGGTGAGGCCAAACAACTTGTAAAATTAAATGTGCTTGGTCAGAAACAAAAAGAAGAAGCAGCATTTGAAGCATGGGCTAAAGGAAAATCTGAGTACGACAATTTATTCGCCGATATTAAAAAAACTTACGATAACTGGCGTCCATATGCTAAACACCGCATGTATCTTTTTGAAGGAATTTACGGCTCGCCTTTAATTGCCTTTTCTACTTCATTAAAATCTATGGACGCTGCCTTATCAAAAGGTAAGCCCGAAGATATTACTAAAGCAACTCAAAACCTTAAGAATGCCTATGCGCGTTTTATCAAAGGAGAAAATATTGCTTCCGACAGGAATATCCTGGCAACAGTAATACGTATGTTTTATACCGATATTGATCCGGAGCAACGTCCTCAGGCCTTCTATACTTCCCTTAAAAATAATTTTGGAAGCCTGGAGTCAAACGACACTTATCAGAAATTCTCAAATAACGTGTTTGACAATACCCTTTTGTTAAACAAAGATAAGTTTGAAGCATTTATTGCAAACCCCGATACTGCCACTCTTCATAAGGACCCTGCCTATAAAACTGTAATGGCTTTTTCGGATAACTTTAATAATAACTACTCAAAATATTACACTGAATTTACAAACACCAATTATGGTCTTAATAATAAATATCTAAAAGGTATTTTGGAAATGAATAAAGACAAAGCTCTTTATCCGGATGCCAATCAAACTATGCGCGTAAGCTACGGAAATGTTAAGTCGTACATTCCGCGCGATGGAGTTAAGTACAGTTATATCTGTACGCTTAACGGTGTTAAAGAAAAATACAAACCCGGAGATTACGAATTTGATTCGCCGGCAAAATTACTGGAACTGATAGAGAAGAAAGATTACGGTCAGTATATTGATAAATCTGTTAACGATGTGGTAGTTACTTTTATTACAACCAATGATATTACAGGAGGAAATTCAGGGTCACCGGTATTGAACGCAAAAGGTGAACTTATAGGGCTTGCTTTTGATGGAAACTATGAAGCTTTACCACATAAGATAGCATTTGATAAGGAATTGAACCGTACCATTTGCCTTGATATTCGTTACATGCTTTTTGTAATTGATAAACTGGGCGGGGCAACTAACCTGATCAATGAATTAAACCTGATTAAATAGGTTACTTTCCTTTCATTCCGGGAGTATAATTTTTTGACGGAAGAATATATCCTATTCTAAACCCAGCGGTAAACGACATTCCGAAATTTGGAATCCTTAAAAACCCGTGGTAATTATAATACGAATTAATGTCGTTATAATAGTAATTGCCGTAAGTGCTTTGCGTGTAGGCCGGATTAGTATACTCGTATGATTGGCCTGTAAAGCCCATTCCTACATAATAATCCATCGTTAAAATATTGCCTAAAATAAACTGACGACCATAATTTACAAATCCTCCATACGCAAACATATTCAGATTAGTTGTTACTGTATTGGTTTGATTTGACTGACTAAAATAATCAACCCGGGTTAAGCCCTGATAATATAAAAAAGAAAAAGCAAGATCCAGTCTAACATACCGTCCTTTTAAAGGATGAGCATATTTTAATCCTTTCATCGAAAAATCCTGTCCCAGAAAAAACTTTACTCCTGGCTTTATATAAGCCCCGGTATATGTAATCTGCTGACTTCGGAAACTATAAATATTATTAGTGCCATTTATAAAAGAATTTATATAGCCTCCTTCAATGTCCGCATTCATTCCCACCTTTATAACCTTTTCATAGGCCAAAGAGACATGGTCGAAAGCCAGGCCAAACGGATGCACTTTAATCACCTCACGGTTTCCCAGAATTTCCTTATGTTCATTTTCAAGCAATAGTTCATCCGGAATTAATAACTCGCTATAACCATTGGCCAGTGTGTATCGAATCACTGTTGACTTATCAATAACAAATACAGGGCCATCTGGATTAGACGCCTGTTTGTATTTTATCTCAAATTCATTAATCTCCTGAATTTTACAAGGAATTTTGGTTTGCTTGTTAGTAAACAACGTGTCGGACTGTGAAAATCCGTTCAGGCAAATTATCACAAATAAAAGAACAGGCATTAATTTTTTCATGATGTTCAATTTTATATTAAAATTATAAAAAAACATCAGGTAAGCAAAAATCTAAAAGTTAATTAATAACGTGTGGAAATTATTCATCGACCCTACATAATTGAAATAAAGCTATCTTTACTTATTATTATTTACCGTTCAAATGTCTCGTCTCAACATTTTAAAAACTTATAAAATATATATCGGCGGTCAGTTTCCTCGTACTGAAAGCGGCAGATATTACGAACTAAAAAACAAAAAAGGTGAAACTCTTGCCAATGTGTGTTTATCATCGCGCAAAGACTTTAGGAATGCCGTAGTTGCTGCCAGAAGCGCATTTAATGGCTGGAGCGGAAGAAGCGCGTTTAACCGTTCGCAAATATTGTATCGGATAGCTGAAATGCTTGAAGGAAGAAAGGCTCAGTTTATTGAAGAACTTACCTTGCAGGGAATAACAGCAAAAACCGCGCAACAAGAAGTTCAGCATAGTATTGACAGGCTTGTTTATTATGCAGGATGGTGTGATAAATACCAACAGCTATTTGGAAGTGTAAACCCAGTTGCTTCTTCGCATTTTAATTTTTCAGTTCCTGAGCCTACAGGGGTTGTTGCTATCATTGCCCCTGAAAAATCTTCACTGCTCGGACTTGTAAGCGTTATGGCCCCTGTTATAGCCGGCGGTAATACTTGCGTAATTCTCGCGTCGGAAAGTCTTCCTTTATGCGCGGTAACTTTTTCTGAAGTATTAGCCACTTCTGATCTTCCCGGGGGAGTTGTAAATGTTATCACAGGAAACTCAACCGAACTGCACAACCATTTTTCTTCACACATGGACGTAAATGCAATTATTTATTGTCGTGATAATGCAGCAGAAATTAAAACCATCGGCCAAAACTCAGCGCTTAATGTTAAGCGTAATTTTTTATGGGATAAGGATTGGACAAAAGATGAAAATCAAAATCCTTACCTCATCATGGATTTACAGGAAATTAAAACAACCTGGCACCCTATTGAGAACATTGGTATAGGCGGCGCTAAATATTAAACATTGCCCTGTAACTTTTTCTTAATCACAGGCGTCTTATCCTAAACTAATTCAATGTTAAGAATAACGCTTATCTTATTTTTTCTTGTTTCAGGAATCCAAATTTTTCCACAGAAAATTTGCAAGGGCATACTGGCCGACAGTGCTACAAATGCACCTGTTGAATTCGCGAATATTGGAGTAATTGGAAAAGGTGTTGGAACCGTTACTAATGAAAAAGGAGAATATACCTTCATCATTCCCGATAGTCTTGCAGATCAAAAAATAAGGATATCTCTCATCGGATATAAATCTATAACCCTTTCTGTAAACAAATTACTTTCACTTAATAAGGTTTTACTGGCGCAGGAAGCAACAAGCCTAGACGAAGTAGCAGTCACAGTAAAAAAATTAAAAGTAAAAATGCTCGGCAATAACACCCGTCACACCAGTGTAGTTGGAGGATTCACTGAAAATAACCTTGGCGCTGAAATGGCTGTTAAACTCGACATTAAAAATCCTAAAACGCATTTAAGAAAATTTATGGTAAACATTGCCACAAACTCTCTTGATAAAGCCCTGTTTCGTTTAAATATTTATTCAGTGGATGAGAAAGGTTATCCTAAAGAGAATATTTTAAAACACAATATAATTATTGAGCCTAAAGAAAAAACCGGACTTGTTGAAGTTGACCTGAAACCTTATGGGATTTTTGTTGACGAAGATGTGTTTGTTGCATTAGAATGGATCAAAGATCTTGGGAATGCGCAAGGACTAAATTTCTCAACTAAACTCGTAGGCTCCGGTACATATTTTAGAAAAGCGAGCCAGGATAAATGGGAAAAAACACATCCTGTTGGCGTGGGCCTTCACGTTGAAGCCGCATATTAAATTGATCCTTTACTGGATTTTCTTGTTTTTTTGTGCTTAATTATTCCAGGGCAGGAATCGCATTTGTTCTTTGGTCTGAATATAAAACATCCTTGCATAGTGCTTAATGTAAGAACTGCGACAGATAACAGAAGAAGGTGTCTTTTAAACATAATACTTACTACAAATATACTGAATAATTAGTATTTTTAGTGATTGATATGAATCCATTTTTCCATATTGGGCGCTACTTTATGCTGATGTTCAGGGTTTTCAGCAAACCTGAAAAAATCAGCGTATACTGGAGGCAAACAGTTCATGAAATAAACAGTATTGGAATTTCTTCAATGCCTATCATTGCAATTATTTCTGTTTTTATGGGTGGTATCATTACAATTCAGGCAGCCTTTGGGTTTACTAGCCCTCTTGTTCCATTGTATGCCGTAGGTTTTACCACTCGAGAAAGTATACTCCTTGAATTCAGTCCTACCATTGTTTGCCTTATCCTTGCCGGGAAGGTAGGTTCCAATATTGCCTCAGAAATTGGCGCAATGCGTATTACAGAGCAAATCGACGCGCTGGAAATTATGGGAATTAACTCTGCAGGTTATCTTATTTTTCCTAAGGTAGCGGCGGCAATTATTATTTTTCCTTTTCTTATTGCGTTAAGTATGTTCCTTGGCATATGGGGCGGTTACTTTATGGGCGTGGCTTCCGGTGCTTGTACCGAATACCAGTACGTGTTTGGAATACAGGCATTTTTTGAACCCTGGAAGTTATATTATTCGTTTACAAAAGTAATTGTGTTTGCATACATCATCACTTCCGTTTCTTCATACTACGGATACTATACAAGCGGTGGGGCCCTGGAGGTTGGTAAAAGCAGTACCAGCGCGGTAGTTTACAGCAGTATTTTAATTCTGCTGTTTGGTTTAATTCTCACCAATATGTTCTTTCACCGGTGATAGAAATCAAAAACATAAATAAAACATTTGGCGACAGGCACGTTGTTAAGAATATTTCTTTTTCATTTTACCCGGGAAAGACGAATTTAATTATTGGAGAAAGCGGGTGCGGTAAAACAACAATCTTAAAGTTAATGGTTGGTTTACATGAGGTAGACAGTGGAGATGTTCTTTTTGATGGCGCGAATTTTCCAAAATTAGATGTTAAGCAAAAACAGGAAATCAGAAAACAAATAGGCATGCTGTTTCAAGGTGGGGCATTGTTCGATTCTCAAACAGTGGAAGAGAATGTTCGTTTTCCGCTTGATATGTTTACTAACATGACCAAAGCCGAAAAAGCTGAGCGGGTAAATTTTTGCCTTAAGCGCGTTCAGCTCGAAGGCAGAAATGACCTTTATCCGGCAGAGTTAAGCGGTGGGATGAAAAAACGCGCGGCGCTAGCCAGGGCCATTGCCAATAATCCAAGATATTTATTTTGCGATGAACCAAACTCAGGGCTTGATCCTAAAACGTCAATTGTTATTGATGATCTTATAAAAGACATTACCGAAGAGTATAATATTACTACCATCATTATTACACACGACATGAACAGTGTAATTGAAATTGGCGAAAATATTATGTTTGTTTACAAAGGAGAAAACTGGTGGACCGGTGATAAAACCCAAATATTAGGTACCGATAACAAAGAACTGTCAGACTTTGTATTTGCAAGTGAATTCATGAAAACTTTTTTCAGGAAAAAGTAAATTATATCGATTCCTGGATTTCAAGCCAACGCATCGATTTCTCATCCAGCTGCGCGTTCAGGCGTTTTAATTCTTCGCTTATTTCCTTGACCTTATCAAAATCAGAAGCTGATTTTATCAGTTCATTCTCAAGCTCACCTTTCATTTTTTCCAGCTGCGGTATTTCCACCTCAAGCTGTTCCAGTTCACGTTGAATCTTATAAGAAAGTTTTTTAACTCCTGAAGTTGCATCAGGTATAACAGGCACCTTCTCTTTAATAATTTCCTGTTCAACAACTGTCTTTTCAACTGACTTCTGCGCCTGTTTCCAAATGCGGTAATCTGAGTATGTTCCAGGGAAATCTTTAACTTCTCCATTGCCTTCAAACGCGAAAACATGATCTACCAACCTATCCATAAAATAACGGTCGTGGCTCACAATCAACACACAACCTTTGAACTCATCCAGAAATTCTTCAAGGGTTTGAAGGGTAACAATGTCAAGATCGTTAGTAGGCTCATCGAGTATCAGGAAATTCGGGTTCTTCACAAGAATGGTAAGTAAATACAATCTTCTTTTTTCCCCACCGCTCAATTTACTTACAAAATTATACTGAACATCAGGTGGAAAATTAAAACGGGTAAGTAATTGCGATGCAGATAAACTAGTACCGTTTGCAAGAGGAATATGGTCCGCAATGTCCTTAACAACTTCAATAATCCGCTTATCGTTACTCAACTGAATTCCACCCTGCGAATAATAACCAAATACAACGGTATCGCCAACCTGAACCTTTCCGCTATCCGGTTCAACCTGTTGTTGAATGATCTTAAGCAACGTTGATTTGCCAACACCATTTTTCCCTATGACACCAATCTTTTCTCCATTGATAAACGTATATGTAAAGTGATCCAGAATTTTAGTTGCACCAAATGATTTTGAAACTTTATGCAGTTCAACAATTTTGGAACCTAATCGCTCCATCTTTACACTAAGTTCAATTTTTTTGTCAATGCGCTTTTGCTTTGCTTTTTGCTCAACATCATAAAACGCGTCTACACGTGCTTTTGCTTTAGTTCCACGGGCTTTCGGCATTTTTCGCACCCACTCCAGCTCTCGTCGGTACAAGTTACGCGCTTTATCAATTTCTGCGTTCAGAATTTGTTCCCGCTCCGCCTTTTTTGTAACGTAATATTCAAAATTTCCTTTATACTCTACAAGCTGACCACTATCCAGCTCAATGATCGTATCACACACCTCATCCAAAAAATAACGGTCGTGAGTTACAAGCAATAAGCTAAGGGTTGAACTTGACAAGTAATGTTCAAGCCACTCAATCATCTGAACATCCAAATGATTTGTTGGCTCATCCATAATAACAAGATCAGGTCGGTTAATAAGCACAAGAGCCAGAGCAACACGTTTCTTTTGTCCACCACTTAAGGTTGAAATTTGCTTTGTAAGGTCATTTAATTCAAGTTGCGAAAGAATCTCCTTAATATCATTCTCATAATCCCATGCTCCAAGTTCGTTCATTTTATTAAGAGCTTCATCCAGCTTCTCAGCGCTTTCAGTTCCGGGATTTGTTTCAGATAATTCCAGTGCATGATCATAATCTTTAATGCACTTAACGAAAGGGTTATCCGCGTTGTCGATTAATTGCTGAATTGTTTGATTTTCATTCAAATTAAAATCCTGATCAAGAAAAGCGGTAGAAATGTTTTTTCTGAATACAACTTCCCCTTCATCGGCAATTTCCTTCCCCTTTAAAATTTTGAAAAGGGTTGATTTACCAGAACCATTTTTAGCAACGAGTGCTACTTTATCACCATGGTTGATGCCAAAATTTATTTTATTAAATAAAACTTTGGTGCCGTATGTTTTAGAAAGGTTGTTTACTGAAAGGAGATTCATGTGTTATTCAGGGCGTTTAGGGACTTTATGCGTTTCGAGCATGCACGGGGCATCCCATGAACAGTTAAGTATTATTGGATTATCTGATTTTTGAGTAAGTTTTGATTTTGTCACGGTCACTTCCATAAAGTATCTTTTCCATTCTTCTTCAAGGCAGGATTTATCAAACTCCGAAAGCGGATCTCCTGTTTGTGTGCTTTTGTAATATCTCCACGATTCATAAAGTTTATATTTACCTGCAATCAATTTTTTCTTTATAATTCCAGCTTCGTTGCTTTTTACCGAATCTACTTTTCCGTTTTCGGAAACAATTATTACCGTTTTATGGGCATAAGGTTTAGGCTTTTGTGCTTCCGCCTCCATTTCAGGAGTTGGCCTAGCACCGCCACAATACGGTTGTAAATAACTGATTTTAATGCTTTGTAATTTTTTCTGACAACTAGCGGTAGTTCCCGTCAGCAGAAATAATATAAAAACATGAAGAATTAATTTCATTTCTTAAAGGTACACTTTGTAAGGCTAATTATTGGCTTTTTACACAAAATTATGAGCTAGAACAACAGGCGATACTGAGGAATTACGAAAAACTTCAGCTGATAATCTGTTTTAATTGTTTCGTTTTTTATATCATAGGCTTGCTGAAAAACATTCAGGTGGCGGGTTACATTTTGAATATCCACACTGAATTCATGCGTTAATTTTTTTGTATTGAAGCGATATCCTGGTTTAACATCCAACCTGAAATATTCCGGATACTGAAGTGAATAAGCTTTTGTTTGATCTATTATTTCATTTTTTGCAAGAATGCTTGCCTGTATATCAATTGGGGTATATCGTTTCCCGCCCGCGTAAGTTCCGCGTACATCAATACTGATGGTATGCTTCTGATTAATTTTGAATTCTTTCCCCCCAAGAAGATTAAGCACGTAATTGCCATTAAAAGCTGTGTTTCGCTCAATATCGTCGCTTCCTTTGTACTTACTTTCAAACACACTTCCTGTAAACAAAAAATAATAACCCTGACTGTAGAATTTTTCAAGTGTGAGTTCAAATCCGTAATTAGTACCTGTTCCTTCACTTACCAGGTTGGTAACATTCGGACTATTAAAATCAGCGCCAAGATTTAACGCTGAAAAGTAAGACGGATAATTCTTTACAGGGGCGTTATAAATATACTGATAGTAAACCTCCGTCCTTAATCTGAAATTTTGCGCGAAACTATTATCATAAGCAATAATCCCATGAGCAGCCCTTGTAAAGTCAAGGGCTTTGTTGGTTTCCGTTCTGGCGCCATTTGCAGTTTCACTGGCAAAATAAATATACACTGGTTGAAGCTGACTGTGCATTCCTCCACCTAAACTTAAACTTTGCTTTTTATTAATGGAATATTTCAATCCCAAACGAGGTTCAACTGCGTTAGAACTGTTGAGTAAAAAATATTGATTACTAACACCAAGCGTTATTAAGAAATTATCGGTAAACTTGTGTTGCCACTGGATAAAGCCTCGTAATAAACCGCTGTTGCCTTTATAATTTCTTAAAGTAACAAATGTATTATATCCGAAAAGTTCATCAGTGCTGTCTACAAACAAAGTATTAAACAAATCAATATAAGCGCCAAGATTCACAAAGTCCCGCGAATTAAATTTTTTATTGTAAGTACTGTTGAATGTATAATGAACCGTTTGTGTTTCCTGCCGATATTCCGGTTTCAGGTTTTTAGGAGTTTTAAAAGAGGTGTCAATCCTGTCTGCTGAAATGTAATTGTACTGTCCGCTAATACCTGCATTTGTTTTGAGGTAAGCATTGTTTTTAAAAAGATAAGTATGTGAAATTCCGCTTGCCCCTACATTAGAGCGGAAATAAGTATCACGTGAGCTATAGCCGTACAAATCCTGTCCTTCTTTTTTATCACTTTCAAGAAGCGCTACATAACTGAGCCCTCCAATTCCCCACACAGAAAATTTACCGGCTTTTTCTGTATTAAAATCAGCTTTAAAAGTAATGTCCTGATATTGCGGAACAGCATCGCCGGTTCCAAAATCAATATTCAATGTTTTGAAAACTGATAAGGTTGAATAACGATAATCTACGAGAAAAGAAGCATTTTTCTTTTTACTCAAAGGCCCTTCAGCCGCAAGTTCAAATCCATTAAAACCAACCTGAGTAAGAAATTCAAACTTTTCATTATTTCCCTGTCTCATTCTCAAATCAAAAACTCCGGCAGTTGCGTTTCCGTAATCAGCGGCAAACGCGCCAGTCATAAAATCTGAATTGTCGAGTGTATTGTTGTTAAGAATACTTACCGGGCCACCAGTTGAACCGGCATTTCCAAAATGGTTAGGATTTGGAATATCCAAACCGTTTAACCGCCACAAAACTCCAAGCGGCGAATTACCCCGAATAATAATATCATTTCTTGAATCGTTGGCTCCGCTAACACCTGCAAAGTTAGCAGCCATGCGTGCAGGGTCGTTTCTGCTTCCGGCATACCGTGCGGCTTCCTCAGCACTAAACACCCGCGAACTAACGGTGCTCATTTTGTTATTGTTTTTGGTTTTGTCCTGTTCGGCTACCACCACAACCTCTTGTCCCTGTATTACACTTTCCTCCAGCTCAACGTTATGAACCGATTCTTTTCCGGCATTTAAAATAGTGGTAATATATTTTTCTTTATAACTAATTACCTGAAATTTTAATTGCCAGCGCCCGATAGGAACATTTGAAATTTTAAATTCCCCCTTTTCGTTGGTTGAAGTACCAAGTAAAGGATCTGAATTCAACACCTGCACTACAACACCCGGCAAAGGCATCTGGCTTTGCTTATCAACCACAACGCCACGAATTGTTTGAGTGATAGTTTGAGGGTATACTTTAAAAAGAAGAAATAAACTTATTATCAATAAATGTATTCTCATTTCCGTTTAATCTCATTTGGCAAGTGCCTCACTTTTAAACACGCATACTGATTAGGGCAACGGCTTGCGCTTACTTCATAATATTCCATTTTAAAATCCCCTTCAACTATTGTAAGCTTGTAATTTGGTTTTGTCCACTCCTTAACTAAACAATCTTTAAAAAAATCTGTCATTGACGAGCCATCAGGAGTTTTTTTAAAGTGTTTCCAGGGTTCAAATAATAAGTAGGTTCCCGGATAATATTTCACAAATACCTTTCCGCTGTCGTTTGTCTTAAGAGAGTCAACAAGTTTGTTGTCTTTGTAAACATAAAATTTTTGATTTGCCAGAGGAACTTCTTTTTTGAGTTCTTCCTGAACCTTCGCGTTAGCTTTGCCCTGCGCGCAGTTCGGTTTTATGTATTTGAATGCTAACTCAACCTTAAATTTTACCTGAGCCTGATTTATGCCACACAGACATAACAGAAATAATAAAATAGATTTTTTCATTTTTTATGGTGTTGTTGATGAAACTGAAATAATTTTTCCATTAAAATAATTCTGACCTGTTAAGGCAAAATTACAAATATACTCCGCCATTTGTTTTGGCTGAAGTGGCGCTTTATATCCGGGAAAAGCCTTACTTAGCATTTCAGTTTGTACAGCACCCAGTGCAAGACAATTAAAAGCAATGTTTTTCCCTTTAAATTCTTCGGCAAGGCATTCGGTTAAGCCACACAAAGCGGCTTTGCTGCTGCTGTAGGCACTGAGACCCGGAAATTTAGAACTTCCCTGTACTCCGCCAATGCTGCTAATATTTACAATGTGGGCTTTATTTTTTTTACTTAGCAGGGGTATCAGATTTTGAGTAAGAATAAAAGGTGCGAAAACGTTAGTTGCATAAACTGACAATAACTCTTCAGGCTTTATCTTCTGAAAAGGTTTGTTTACAATATGTCCGGCATTATTAATGAGGACATCAATGCGTAATCCAAGTTTTTTCACCGTATCTACAATTCGTTTAACATCCGCTGCTTTTGTTATATCTGCTTTAACAGGTAATATGTTTGTACTATTAGTTTCCTTTACCAGGGAATTAAGTGAAGAAACATTACGGGAAACAGCTATTACCAGTAATTCGGGTTGAGCCGAAAATTTTTTTACGATTTCAAAACCTATACCCTTTGATGCACCCGTAACTAATATTAGCATATTTTGTAAATTTGTGTAACGAAGATACTTTATATTTGACTTGGTAAAATTGAAGAATTTTTTTTATATCCTGTTTATTTTTATACTCTTTGGTAATACTCTTGTTGCTCAGGTTGACAGTGTATATGCCGGTGAAGGAATTGTAAAAAAAGGAAAAGATAAAAAACCGAAAGACCGCAGTGAGTTTTGGGACAAGGTTTTTTACGGCGGCAACTTTAACGCGCTTTTCGGAACTTATACTATTGTTAGTTTAAATCCAGTTATAGGATACAGAATTTCAGATAAATTTCATGTTGGTGGCGGCGGAATCTTTAATTACTATGCAGTAAGATATTCAGGTTACACTGTTAGCCAGGTATTTTACGGATCGCACACGTTTGCACGCTACTTTATAACTGATAATATTTTCGCACAGGGCCAGTATGACCGGCTTTATCAGCCAAAAATAAATTATGCAAAGGGAACACTTGAAAAAGGATGGGTAGATTATGTTTTAGTAGGTGGTGGTATACGTCAGCCAATTGGCGAGCATGCTTTCTTTGTTGCTTCACTTATGTATAACATCAATGCCGATCCAAAACAAATCTCAGCATATTACAATCCCGTAGTTCAGGTTGGAATTATTGGCGGGTTTTAATAATCCTTTGCGGCATACGAACTTCGCAAATCCGAAAGAATTTATTTTTTGTTAGCGGCGTTGAACCGTGCAAGTCCTTTATCAAGCCATTGTACATACTTATTGATGTCCGGATCGTAACTGGCTGAATCGCTGTAACGTTTTTCATCCCCATCAATAATCCAGTATTGAGGTTGCGTGCTATCGTTGAACTTCGTGTTCTGAAGGAAACTCCAGCGATCGCCCACCTTTACCAGTTTTCTTTTTGAACCGTTCCAATCAACTTCTTTCTGAAGTTCAGCAGGCAATATTTTCTTATCATCAACATACAAGGACACAAGAATAAAATCTTCGCTTAATCTTCTTTTCACTTCAGGATCACTCCAAACCTGTCCCTCCATTTTCCGGCAATTTACGCAAGCCCAGCCGGTAAAATCAATCATCAGAGGTTTGTTTACTTTTTTGGCATAATCCAACGCTATGTAGTAATCATCAAACGCTGGTATGCCATTAGGGCCTTTATGGGCATGCTCAGGTAAATCCGAATGCTGACCGCTTGAACTAACGGTTTTCACCTTGCTACCTCCGAAACCATCAGGTGCTTCGCTATAAAAATCAGGAGGAGGAAATCCGCTGATCAGTTTTAAAGGAGCACCCCATAAGCCCGGAATCAGATAAATAGTAAAGGCAAACGATACAATTGCAAGTAATAATCTTGGAACCGAGATGAATTTAAGTTCGCTATCGTGGGAAAGCTTAAACCAACCCATCAGATACATTCCAAGCAAGCCGAAAATAACAATCCAGATAACAAGAAACACTTCTCTGGTAACAATACCTGCCTGAACAACCAGATCGGCATTAGACAAGAATTTCATTGCAAGTGCGAGCTCGAGAAATCCAAGAACAACTTTTACTGAATTTAACCACCCGCCTGATTTAGGGAGTGAGTTAAGCCATCCTGGAAATGCTGCGAATAAACCAAAAGGCAATGCAAGCGCCAGTGAAAAACCTAACATGCCCATGAATGGACCGGCTAATGCCCCTGTGGCTGCAGCCTGAACAAGCAATGTTCCAATAATAGGACCGGTGCATGAAAAAGAAACAAGACTAAGGGTAAACGCCATAAAGAAAATACCAAGCAGTCCTCCTTTATCAGATTTAGAATCTATTTTGTTTATAAAGGAGCTCGGCAAAACAATTTCAAAAGCTCCAAGGAATGAAATAGCAAAAACAACAAGAAGAACGAAGAAAGCCAGGTTGAACCAAACGTTGGTGGCTAGATTATTCAAGGCATCTGCGCCAAAAATAAGTGTCACCCCCAAACCAAGCGTGATATAAATTCCAATAATGGATAAAGCATATATTAAGGCATTACGAATACCTGCCGCGCGTGTTTTGCTTTGCTTGGTAAAAAAACTTACCGTCATTGGTATCATTGGAAATACACACGGAGTAAGCAAAGCGGCAAGCCCGCCAAGAAAACCCGCAATAAGTATTCCCAGGTTTGATTTGCCGTCTTTTTTAGGTGCCGCTTCAATTGTTGTTACCCTTGGTGTTTCGGTAGCACCGGTATCTGCTTTGTGCTCTACCCCAGCTTTATTTACAGTATCAGGAACACTTTCTAATGTGTTGGTTTCAGTAGCGGTAATTTGAGCACCTTCAATCTTAAACGAAAAATCAACCACCGGTGAAAACTTTTGGCATTGAGTTTCATTGCAGGCCATTCCGTCAATAATTCCTTTTACAACAAATGGTTTATCAGTTAAGGCTTTAATCTTTTGCCTAAACACAGCTGAACCAGCAAATGAACGCACTTCTTTATTGTCCCATACAGCTTCCTTCTCTACGATTGGTTTTGGTTCCCTTGTTTTACCAATTAATTTAAAGTCTTTCGAGGGTTCAAATTCAAAAATTGTTGGTAAAGGGCCATCTGGTGTTTCTATTTGAGAATACAAGTGCCATGTAGGCTCCATTGTTGCCTTAAAAATAAGCTCAAATTCATCAGGGCTTATTTTTTTTTGGGAAAAGCTCCAGGTAACGTACTGTTTGTTTTGCGCTAAAAGAGTACCAGAGAATTGGAAAACGAAGAATAGAAAAAACAGCAGGAACTTTTTCATGGCCAATGATTAAAACGGTTTAAAAAGTAAAAATACTATTATTTTTTTATTGAGCCTTAACGCTTAAATCAAGTGTTTTAGGAGGCAGGCACATCATGTCATTACAACACATATATTCTACCTTAAAAAGAATTGCAAAACCGCCTTTTGATTTAAGTTTAACCTTCTGTTTAAACTCCGCCTTGCCCGAAAACACAAACACCTTAGCTTCAAATGCTTTTACATATTCTTCATGCGCGTTGCCCTCTTCTGTTTTTCCAACCAGCTCGTAATCCTTACTTTTTGGAAAGGTAAAAGAAGTTGGAATAGGCCCCGCGTCGGTTGGCCTCTGCGAATAAGTGTGCCAGCCTTTTTCGATATTAGCAGTAATGGTTATTTCACCTTCTGTTGCCGATAAAGCTTTGTAAGCTGCTGTCCACGTTACCGGATTTTGCGTTTGTGCTTGTATGAGCGAAGTAAAAATAAATGAAGCTAAAACAATAAAAAGCTTTTTCATAATATTTAAGTTTAAATTAAAATTCACGATAATATTCTGATAAGGCAACAGGCTAAACAAAGTTTAACATTTATTTACCAAGGTTGCGAAGCTGGCGGTAAATGATGCCAAGATCATTTTCGATGCGATAATCTTTAGAGTAATTTAAAAATGCTTTATTGATTCTTTCATCGGTAAGTGGTTCTTTCAGTTCATCAGCGGGAGTTAGAACCGATGGCCTGATTGAAGGAAGATCCTTTCTCTGACTTTTGCCGTATCCAACCCAGGAATAAACTCCAAACAAAACCTTAAAACAATTAAGTAAAAAGTTAGACTTGTTTTTTTGAATCCAGATAAAAATCCAGAAAAACAATAAGAGCCCACTACTTACAATGATATCTAATAAACGTTTTTTGCGGCGGTTTTCAGAGCGACCAACGTTATTAATATCTATTACATATAAATCTCCTGCTGTATCAATGCTGTTACTGCCAATAATAGAAAGGCTTTCAGGAGGGGCAATTTTAAATTCTATCCCCTTTGTAACAAGCGTAACCATTTTATCGATTATTTCCTGCGAAGAAATATCGCGGGCGCAGAAAATGATTTCACGCACCTGATGAACATCAATTACTTCGTTGATCTGATGAAAATGCCCTATGTAAAATTCGTTTTTTACGCCATTGTTTTCACTGCTAACAAAGCCAATAAACTCAGCGTGAATTTTTGTATGTTTTAATATCTCATGCACGCGGTTAAACTCTTTTTCGCTGCCAATAATTGCAATTCGCGCGTTGTTTTTTAATACTCCCAACTGAAATTTTTTAAGTTTTAAGGCATGATAAATTAACCTGGTTACAATATAAACCAACAAGGTATAAGCTGAGCCAATGAGTATTAGCGCCCGGGAGAAACGATAATACTCCGGTAGCAAAGAATAAAGTATGAGAATAAATGCCGAGCCTGCAATTACACCGCGCACAATTCGCGTAAGTTTAAGCGGTACATCGTATCCTCCACTCAAATAAGTAAAAAACATCCAGATAAGTGTATATAAAGGGAAAAACAGGTTGAGCATTTCCTTTGAATAAAAATTTGGATACAGTTTAAAATTAACCTCATACAGGTTTTTGCAAAAATATAATCCTAAGAGAATAAGTATAAAATCAATTGCCGGAAAAAATAATTGTTTTATAAACCGACCGATGATAGCCGCTGCCGCACGAAGATAAATAGCAATGTAAATAAGAAAATGAAATGCGCGCGCATGGCTTTTATCAAAATGCTTTTTCGCAAATATGGCCATGGCTTTGTAAAACACCAACACGTAATTAACGCTGCTTTTTTTGGTACTCTCACCCTTGTAATGAATAATACTGCTTTCAGCGAAATAGTAGTTGGAATATCCTCCCTGGGTTATACGATAACTCAGATCAATGTCTTCGCCATACATGAAAAAGGTTTCATCAAGCAAACCTACTTTATCCAGAGCTTCTTTACGCATAAGCATAAAGGCGCCACTTAAAATATCTACTTTATTATTTTGGTTTTTATCAAGATAGGTCAAATGATATTGCCCGAATTTTTTTGAACCCGGAAATAGTTTAGCTAATCCAAAGATTTTATAAAAAGCAACCGCAGGAGTTGGCAATCCGCGCTTACTTTCGGGCAAAAAATTACCCTGTCCGTCAAGCATTTTTATTCCCAGTCCTCCCGCATCAGCATGTGAATCCATAAAGGCAAGCGTTTTGGTAAAAGTATCTTCCTGCACCACTGTATCAGGATTAAGCAGCAAAACATATTTACCCGATGACTGTATAATAGCCTGATTATTTGCTACGGAAAAACCAGTATTTGTTGTGTTAACGATAAGCTTTACCTGTGGAAATTTTTGACGGATAAGCGGAACTGAGCCATCAACCGAATTATTGTCGACAACAAAAACTTCGGAGTCAATACCTTTTAACGCTTTGAATACTGAGTATAAACACTGCTCTAGAAAGTGTTTAACGTTATAGTTAACTATGATAACTGAAAGTTGCAGAACAATATAAACGACAAAGCACTAAAATAATTATAATTGCTTGAAATAATTCTTTTTTTTACCTTTGCCCTCCTTAAAACAATTTGCTCCCATAGCTCAGCTGGATAGAGCACAGGTTTTCTAAACCTGCGGCCCCTGGTTCGAATCCAGGTGGGAGTACTTTCCTGCTTTTTTACTTTAATGATTTACCCGCTCTAAAAGCGGGTTTTTTATGTCTTTAAATTCAAAACTGAGAAGATACTGGTATAAATTTTAAGTTATCAGAATAATAATTTAAAAACGCTGATATTATGGAACAAAAGCTGGAAGGAAAAAAGGTAGCTATTTTAGTTACACACGGATTTGAGCAATCGGAATTTGAAATGCCCTATGAAACATTATTAAAAGAAGGGGCGCAGGTAGATGTTGTTTCTCTTGAAAAGGGAAAAATTAAAGCGTGGAAAGACAGGAACTGGAGTGATGTTTTTGAAGCCAATGTTGCAATTGAAGATGCCTCCTGTGAAAATTACGATGCACTTGTATTGCCCGGAGGGGTATTAAACGCCGATAAGCTGCGTGTAAATGATAATGCCGTTACCTTTGCCGGATGTTTCCTTGAATTGGGGAAACCCATTGCCGCAATTTGCCATGGGCCCTGGCTACTTGTTGAAACCGGGAAACTGGAGAAGAGAAGGATGACCTCACACAGATCAATTAAAACTGACCTTATTAATGCCGGAGCGGAGTGGTACGATGAGGAAGTAGTTGTTGATGAAGGCTTGGTTACAAGCCGCGGACCTAAAGACCTTGATGCGTTTTGCAAAAAGATGGTGGAACAAATACGAGAGGGCATTCATCAGCACCATCACCATTAATCAAACTATAAAAAATTATTTCTGAAAAGTGTTTGTACAGAATGTACCTGAATACTCTGGAAATCTTTATTTTAAGTCAAGCGCCTAAAATGGGTTTCGCAGGTTAAAATTATTCATAGTCGAATTAATCCCTTCCTACATTCTCGTCTATATTTTCACGTTCATCGCCACCAAGGCTGTAATAATTATTTTCTTCATCGGGAAAAACATCCGTCAGATTTTCTTCATCCTGCTCGTTGCCTGGAATATCAAGATCTTCACCGGTTAAAGATTCATCAAAATCTTTTTCATTTTTTAAATCAGGATCTTCAACGCTGGTTTTTTTCTTTGTCAGATCTTCCGGATCAATATCTTCTTCTTCTTTCTCCTGATTATATATATCTTCCTTAGTAGGATAATGGCGGTATCCCGGAAAATCCTCACCTTCCACTTTTGCTTCCTTTTTAATCTTTTCTTTTTTCATAATATTCCCATTTAAAACAAGTTGACTATAAAGCCGTGCCAGAAAAATGGATGTCCTGAACAATCTCCGAAAGCTGAATTTCAATGGCATTAAGGTTTACAGGATTAGAACGAAATTTAACAAAGGCTGTTATTAATAGCCAAAAAATGAGAATATTGAAGTGTTTAGTTAGAAAAAGCTTTGTGAAAAAGAAATTATTAAGTAACTTTGAAAAAGTAAAAACCAATAATTAGAAGATTGTACCTCAATCTATTTGTATTCACCCCCTAAATTGCAATTCGATCACACTACAATTTCTTATTTAAGTTTAACCGGGAAAGCATGACTGGGAAACGTGCGTTCTTTAATTAAAAATCCCAATAAATAATAACACGCCCTTAGGGCACAAAACAACAAAAAAAATGAAAAACGGAACAGTAAAATTTTTTAACGAAGAAAAAGGCTTTGGCTTTATTAAAGAAGATAACGGACAAGACATTTTTGTTCATGTATCTGGACTTAAAGCAGAAATTCGCGAGAATGACAGAGTAACTTTTGAAGTTGAACAAGGTAAAAAAGGATTAAACGCAGTTAACGTTCAGTTAGCTTAATACTTTTTTAACTATACTTAATCAGAAGGCTTCCTTTAAAAGGAAGCCTTTTTGTTTTATAAATACCTTGTTAAAAAGCAGTTATGTGTTTTCTGGTGAAAAAATAAGAATTATCTTCACCCCGATTAGTATTTTTGAGCGGCACCCCAGTCGTTCTCTAAAAAGCTAATTAAAAAAGAATGTCGTTTACCCCCATTCGCTTTAGCCACAGCGATCCAAAAAAGGCCATGTTTTTTGCTGATATGCGAAAACGTGTGGATTTGTATTTCAAAGAAAACGGAATCTCAAAACACTGTAATACTTCTATGGTAATAAAAACCATTATTTTATTATCCGCTTATATTTTACCCTTTGTTTTCCTTCTTGTTTTTAAACCCTCGCCAGGCATTAACATGCTATTATGGTCGGTTATGGGTTTTGCACTCGCCGGAGTTGGAATGAGTGTAATGCACGACGCTAACCACGGCGCATACTCTTCGAGCAGCAAAGTTAATTTTTGGTTGGGGCATACTTTAAATCTGCTGGGAGGATCGGTTTTTAACTGGAAACTTCAGCATAATATTCTGCATCATACCTATACAAATGTGGCTGGCCTGGACGACGATATTGACGATAAACTTATTATGAGGTTTTCACCTCATACACCAGTAAAATGGTATCACCGTTTTCAATTTATTTACGTGTTCTTTTTTTACGGTATTCTTACTTTATACTGGGCATTACTGAAAGATTTTGTTCAGTTTTTCAAATATACCAGGGAAGGGGTTAATAAGAGCTCGAAAGAACAAAACAGGATTATTTTATTTAAGCTGATACTCAGTAAAGTGTTTTACTTTTCTATTTTCATTGTTTTACCAATTTGGGTTGTTAAAATACCGGTATTTGAATTTATAACTGGTTTTCTGCTGATGCAATTTATTGCAGGTGTTGTACTAACCGTTATTTTTCAACTGGCCCACACAGTTGAAAACACCTCACATCCCTTACCAGATAATAATTTTACTATCGAGAATAACTGGGCAATTCATCAAATGAATACCACGGTTAACTTCTGCAGACATAATAAATTTATTTCGTGGTATGTTGGTGGACTTAATTTTCAGGTAGAACACCATTTGTTCCCAACCATTTGCCATATACACTACCCGCAAATAGCAGAAATTGTAAAAGCAACCGCTGAAGAATATGGGGTTCCTTATCTTGAAAATAAAACTTTTGGCAAAGCCCTGGCTTCGCACATGGCAACGCTTAAACGCTTTGGCCGCCTGCCCGACCTTAATGAAGCAATCGCCTGAGTTCCTACGTCAACATGTAGAATAAATTAACCAGTTATGGGAACCAAAGTTTTTTAATTTTAGGCCGTCCCTGCATATAATAATGTTGTACTTTTATCGTTATTTAAGTGCATTTTCGCGGAATTATGAAGAAGCTTACCTGTATTTTATTTTGTTTTATTAGCGTCCTCTGTATTTCTCAGGTAGGTCCATATACATGGCAGGATCATCTCAGCTTCAATTATTGCAACACTATCAGTAAGCTTGGAAATAGTATTTACGTTTCAAATTATAACGGGCTTTTGAAAATAGATATTAATGAATTCAGCACTCAGAGAAAAAATAAAATTACTGGCCTAAGCGATGTCGGAATAAAACTGCTAAGAACCAACCCTTATCTTAACAAGATGATAGTTGTGTATGAGAATTCGAATATTGATATCATTGACGGCGATGGCAACGTTAAAAACTATCCTGATATCAAGCTTAAAACGCTCAGTGGTAAAAAAGTAATTAACGAGATTTTTTTTAAGAACAAATATGCCTATATGGCTTGCGGTTTCGGAATTGTTAAGTTTGACATGGAGAAGCTTGAAGTGAGCGACACCTACGTTATTGGACCTAATGGCATTTATCTTGAAGTTTACCAGGTTGCCATGAACGATTCACTCATTTTTGCTGCTACTGCCAACGGTTTGCTCAGAGCAAATTACCAGACAAAAATTCTAAACAATTACAGTAATTGGGTGCATGCATTACCTTTACCCGCTGGTCCATATTCAGGAGTAATTACAGTTAAGGATAAAGTGTTTGCAGCGTACTCTCCATTTAAAACTAATATCGCAGAAACTAATAAGGACACCTTGTTCTATCTTAATAACAATAGCTGGGCCAAATACAACAATATTGGCGAACGAAAAATACGCAAGCTAGGGTATGTAATGGACGATTTTCTTACACTTTTCGGCGAGTTTGGTCCTCAGGTATGGAATGTCAGTACATCTACCCTTCATAATAACATGACCAGTTTTAACGGCTCGCCTAATAATCCACAGGATGTGCTTTTTGATTATGACCACACCACAGCTTTATCATATTGGATTGCAGATTATATTAATGGGGTTTATCAAACTTATGGCTTTCACCCTTATGAAAAACAAAATAAAATTAGTGAGAATGGTACCAACAGGAGTTTTATAAGCAATATTGACGTGTTCGAAGGAAAAGTTGTCATTTCACCATCTCATCCTGATGAAGGCGGAGGGTCGCCGTATTTACAGGAAGGAGTTAATGTGTTAAAGGATAAAACCTGGAGCCTGCTGCAAACTAACGACCTAAACAATAATATTATACTTGATATTAATAATGTTTACTTTGACAGAAAGGATAAGACACGCATGTTTGCAAGTTCGTGGTTTAGCGGATTACTAGAATTTAAAAATGATGTGCTGGTTGCAGTATACAACGCTTCCAACACCACCATGGGCGAGGCTTATCCGGGAGCGCCACGTTGTAGCGGGTTAAGTATGGATAAAGACGGTAATCTGTGGATGGGAAATAGTGATTCAAAAAAATACCTGAGTGTCCTTAAAAAAGATGGAAGCTTTCAGTCTTTTACATTTGATCAGGTAAGATTTACCAGAAAAGTACTTGTTGATAAAAACAATTATGTATGGGCATTGCATGAACGTGACCAGGGTATAACTGTATACAGAAATAGCGGCTTTGCTCCCGCTCAGCAGAATGTGAATTATAAAATCTTAACCAAGGATGTAAATAATGGAAATCTTGGATCCAATTCCGTTTTTTCAATAGCAGAAGATAAGGATGGGAAAATATGGGTTGGCACTACAGCTGGTTTACGTGTGTTTTATAATCCAACAAATATTTTTTCAGGATCTAATTTTGATGGACAGCCAATTAAAATTGTACAGGACGGAAACGTAGAACTTTTATTGGAAAAAGAAACTGTAACGGCAATTTGTGTTGATGGTGCCAATAACAAATGGGTTGGAACTCAAAGCGGAGGGCTATACTGTTTTAGTCCGGATGGACTAAAAGAGATCTATCACTTTACAACAGAAAACAGTCCTTTATACTCTAACATAATTATTGATCTGAATTACGATAAAGTTACAGGAGATATATTTATCGGAACCTCACTTGGGTTACAATCCTTCAGAAGCGTATTTATTGAGGGTGATGAACAATATGAAAATGTATATGCTTATCCTAATCCTGTAAAACCAGGATACGGAGGCCACGTATTTGTAAGAGGACTCATTGATAACTCAATTGTGAAAATTGTTGATGAAAGTGGTAATCTTGTTTGGGAAACAAAATCGCAGGGAGGACAAATTGAATGGCCGGTAAAAAATTTGTCGGGTTCGCGCGTAAATACCGGTGTATACATTGTTTACGCCGCAACAACCAACGGCGAGTTTCGGGCAATGACAAAAGTGCTTGTGGTTAACTAATGCGTATTTCAGATAAAGCAATTGTTCTTCAGGCCATTAAATATGGTGATAAAAAATTCATTCTTAAATTATTTACCAGACAGCAGGGGTTAGTTACGGTTTCGTGCATCACAGGTAATTCCCCCTCGTCAAAAATCAGGAGCGGGAGTGTGCTGCCCTTAAGTTTAATTGATACCGAAATAATAACAAAACAAAACAAAGAAGTCCAGCAATTAACAGAAGCTTCCTGTTACTATATCAATACCAGCATTTCTACCTCTCTTTCAAAATTAACCATCGCTCAATTTATTAATGAGGTGCTAATAAAATCGCTTAAAGAAAATTCAGGTAATAAAACCTTATTTGATTTTGTAGAAGGATGTTTAAAATACTTAAATGAAAGCGAAGAGTTTGTTAATCTTCATATTTATTTCCTGATAGAACTTACCAAATACCTTGGCATTGAGCCGAGTGATAATTTTTCGTTACAGGAACCTTTCTTCGACTGCCGGGAAGGTCGCTTTACCTCTTACAACCTGGCATTTCCTCTCGGTCTGGACAAAGATGAATCATTTTTATTTTCTGAGACATTAAAAATAAATTGTCTAGAAAAAACATTAAGCAACCTTCAAAGAAGCAGATTGCTGAGTATTCTCATAGCCTATTATCAATTCCACGTTCCTGGATTTAATCAGTTAAGAAGCCTGGATGTTTTAAAAGAGGTAGTAAGCGCCTAAAAATCTTTATAAGAATTCCAGAAACTTGATTTTAATGAGAATGAAACAAATGGATTTTGCAATTCATACCCGGCAGAGTTTTTTTCAGAACGTTGAATATAACACAATTCCAGTCGCAGGTTCATTGCCGGAATAATGTAATAAGTAAATTTAACGCTGCCCTGAAGAATATTATTTTGTATTCCCTGAGCGGTGTAATGTCCGTATTCAAATGGACGTGTTGTATAACTAAGAAAAATATTCTGCCCTACATTTGATTTTGCACTTAATGAGTCTTTACCAATTAAAACATACATTCCCTGTAAAGCTATCTGCCACTTATTCTTGCGGTAATTTACAAATCCGAGTAACTCTCTGAAATTAGCGCCAAACGGGTGCGCCAGGGGCATGCCATAATGCGCGTAATTTTGTTCGGGCACTCCATGAGTGTATGTATAAGGACGCGCTTCGTTGTATTCAGCCTGAAGACCTAAACCTTTTACATGAAAAGCATTAACATACTTTGCACCCAGTTGCCAGGCTTGCTTGTTTGCCCACCATCCGCGTCGGGCGCGTATTTCCTTCAAAAAAAATTCATCCAAACCAAGCTGCCCGTATAATTTGATACTCTTTAAAAGTTTTAAATTTATATTCAACCCCATAAAAGCATTGTCAGGTGAGCCCACAGAAAATTCCTGAGGACGAAAAAAAACAATGGGGTTAAGGTAATTCACTTCAAAAGTTCTTACCTGATTACTGTCTGTTCCTCGCCACACAATGTTTTCAAATATCCCTACATTCAGGCTTTTGGTAACATTATAACTCAGATAGTGAAATGTGCCAAACTTGTTTTTGAATTTGGATTGAAAACCGTTTGCGTTGTTTACATCAAACATCCACGTATACCAAACATTGTATTGCAGCCTCCAGATATTAGTGTTGATCCTGAAAAAGGGATAGGCCGGTGCAAAATCACTGAGAAGAACACTACGGTATCCATCCCCTATAAAATGTTTATCACGACCTGCCTGAAAATTAAAAATCTTATTCTGGCTTGGGGAATAGGAGATATAACCCGTGTAATCGAAAAACGAATAACCACTTTTATTTGAGCCGTAACTTTGACCGTAAGCCGGAAGAATTTTATGACTTGCAATGTTTGTATCAAGGAAAAAAGGCAAACTTGTTTTTCCTCCAAATACAGAAGCAGCGAATGTAAAATCGTTGTTGATGTTAAGTTTAAAATGCGTGCCACCTATAAATTCAGCAAGAGTTTGTTTTAAAAGATTATCATAAGCTATTTGCACATCAGTTATTGGGTGAACCTGAATATTATACCAGTTGCGCTTTTCAGGCTTTTCATTTAAAGTTTTGCTTAAAAAAAAGTTTTTGAATGGATAAATCTTAAACGGGATCACGGAATCGGTAGCATCAGAATACGAACTGCTTAAGTAAGGTTTAAAAGAAGAATGAAAGGTAAGGTTAGGCCGTGAAATATTCCAGTAATCAAAAACCTGCTCAATGTCGGCGTTAATAAACGCGTTGCGGGCCAATGGATCGTACTGGCTATGGCCTGCAGAATAAATAATAAGAAATATGAACAGAAGCTCTCGTTTCATGTTTCGTAAAAGTAAGAAAAAGCGATTAGGATTTTAAGGCCTTATTATCAATAAAAAAGCCACACCTTTTTAGGTGTGGCTCTATATAAGGTTAATTTTTTAATTACGCGGTTTTCATTTCGCTAAGCACTTTGTTCATTGCTCTAACAGCATCAGCGCTTTTATTGAAAGCCGCCTGCTCTTCGCTGTCAAGTTTATAATCAACTATTTTCTCCCAACCGTTTTTACCAATTACAACAGGTACCCCCAGGCAAATATCTTTCTGTCCGTATTCACCATCAAGGAATACACAGCATGGGAATAATTTTTTCTGGTCGTAAATAATACTGGCAACCAACGCGGCAACAGCAGCTCCCGGTGCATACCATGCGCTTGTTCCGAGCATACCTGTTAAAGTAGCGCCACCAACCATAGTGTCGGCTGCAACTTTTTTAAGAGTAGCATCGTCAAGAAACTGAGTAACAGGAACTCCAGTATAAGAAGCTAAACGGGTTAATGGAATCATTGTTGTATCACCATGTCCACCAATTACCACCCCGCTTATATCGCTTGCAGGCGCATTTAAAGCTAATGATAAATAACATTTGAAGCGAGCGCTATCTAAAATACCACCCATACCTATAATACGGTTCTTAGGCAATTTACTTTCTTTTAACGCAAGATATGTCATAGTGTCCATTGGGTTACTTACCACAATGATAACTGCATCAGGTGAATGTTTTAAAACGTTTTCAGTTACGTTTTTTACAATACCAGCGTTAATACCAATAAGCTCTTCACGGGTCATACCAGGCTTACGTGGAATACCGCTTGTGATAACTACAACTTTACTGTTAGCGGTTTTGCTATAATCGTTTGTGCTTCCTGAAATGCGGGTATTAAACCCGTTAAGGGTTGCTGTTTGCATAAGGTCAAGTGCTTTTCCCTCGGCAAAATTTTCTTTAATATCAAGAATTACCACTTCACTGGCAATACGGTTTAATGCAATATATTCTGCACAAGTTGCGCCAACATTTCCGGCGCCGATAACTGAAACTTTCATAATCAAAAATTTAAATAATTACGTAAAATTAGCGTATTTAGGGAATACCGCGATGCCTGTTAATAAAATTTCCCCGTTAAATTAAGCCTGTAACGCGTTTTCGGTGGCAAACTGACTATCGTACAGCTTTTTAAATTTACCTTTTAGGGCCAGTAATTCCTTCGTACTACCTTGTTCTATTATTTCCCCATTTTCAAATACAAAAATGCGGTTTACGTTACGTATGGTAGAAAGCCTATGAGCAATGATAATTGAGGTTCTCCCGGCAGAAATGCGCTCAGAGGCTAACTGAATCAGCCTTTCAGTGTTTGTATCAATTGTGGCTGTAGCCTCATCCAGAATAAAAACTCCTGGTTTATAAACATATGCCCTGATAAACGCAATCAATTGCCTCTGTCCTGCAGAAAGCCCCTGCCCCCGTTCCGTTACTCTATAGTTAAAACCGTCGGGAAGAGCCATGATAAAATCGTAGAGGCCGATTTGTTTTGTTGCTTCAATAACCTTATTAAGAGTAATGTTGGTATTGTTTAACGTAATATTATTATAAACTGTATCGTTAAAAAGGTGCACATCCTGCAAAACCACACCAGTATTTAACCTCAAGCTTTCAAGCGAATATTCTCTGATATTATGTCCGTCAATCAGAATTTCTCCTTTATCATACTCATAAAAGCGGCTCAATAAATTAATGATTGTAGATTTTCCCGCCCCAGTTGATCCAACAAGCGCGACTGTTTCTCCGGCCCTGATTGATAACGAAATGTTTTTCAAAACATAGTTCTCATCGCGATATGCAAACCAAACATTTCTTAACTCAATTTTATCATTAACCGTTTTAAATTCCATTATGCCGGTGTCCTCCATTTCTTCATTGGTATCTAAAACCTTGAAAACCCTCTCTGCCGATACAATTCCCATTTGCAGTGTATTTAATCTATCCGCAATCATACGTATTGGCCTGAACATCATATTTACCATCATGATAAAAAAAGTAATATCTCCCAAACCAATGTTTAAAGAATTGGTTTTAACGCCTGCAAACCAAATTACAAGAGCAATAGAAACCGAGGAGAGAATATCGACAACCGGAAAAAAAACCGAATAATAAAAAATGGATTTAATATTTGCGATTCTGTGTTTTTCATTAATAACCTTAAATTTTTCGTACTCCTGTTTTTCTTTGTTAAAAAGTTGAACAATTCGCATGCCGGTAATATGTTCTTGCGTAAAGGTGTTAAGCTCAGCTACGGCATTGCGTACCATTGTAAAAGTTGTTTTTACACCTCTTTTAAAGAGTGCGGTGGCAACAAATAATAACGGAATAGTGCTAAGCGCAAGAATCGCAAGAACCCAATTGTTCCAGAACATGGCTATAATAAAAACAATAAGCATTATAATATCTCCGGTGATGACAATGAAACCCTCAGAAAACATATCGCTAAGACTTTCTATATCTGAAATAGTGCGTGTAACAATTGTTCCTACAGGAGTATTATCGAAGTAAGAATTTTTTAAATGAATCACATGTTTATAAACCTGGTTTCGCAGATCGCGAACAATGTTTTGTCCCAATAGATTCGTGATCCTTAAATTAAAAACCTGTAAAACAGCCTCTGTAAGAAGGGTTGTAAGAATAAGAAGCGAAGCCGCATTCAGCGCCTCAAAATCACCGCCTTGTTTCACATAATTATTAAGCGTACGATTTATAAGTAATGGCCTTATAATTGACATTACCGATAGAGTTAAGGTAATGGCCACAGCGGCGTAAAACAGTTTCTTATACCTCATGGTATAACTTAAGATCCGTTTTAGCAAACCCGCTTTTAGTGCGCTATGTTTATCCTTGTTCAATAAAGAGTTCTTTTGGATATTTTATTCCTGTTAAAAATAAAGCATGAGGGGCAACATTAGAACCTGCTGCGTTCCTGTCCTTCGCTTCAATAATTTTTCTGAATTCGGCCAGCGAAATTTTGTTTTTGCCTACAAGTAATAATGTTCCAACAACCGCGCGCACCATACCACGCAAGAACCTATCCGCAGTAATAGTAAAACGCCATTCTCCTTCCCCAATTTTTTGCCATACAGCTTTTGTAATCCGGCAATTATTAGTTTTATTTTGTGTATGAAGCTTGCTGAAGCTTGTAAAATCAGAATATTCCAGCAGCGATAAAGCGGCCTTATTCATTAGTTCATAATCAATCGTCCCGTGAACAAATAAACTATAATTTTCTATAAAAGGATTTTTTTGCTGATGAATAAAATAGTAATACGTGCGTGACTGAGCGCTGTATCTGGCATGTGCTTCATCCGTTACTTTTTGAATCTCCTGAATGCTTATTGAAGCGGGTAACACGGTGTTGAACTTATAGAGCCAGTGTTTTTTATTTTCGATCAGATCAAGGCAATGACTGTTAAAATGAGCGATGTAGTTTTTAGCGTGAACACCGGTGTCCGTTCTGCCGCAGCCCGTAAGCTCTATCGATTCTTTCAGTATCATCGACATTTTTTCCTGCAAAACCTGCTGAACCGTCATAACGGTGTTTTCCTGGATCTGCCATCCGTTGAAGTTTGCGCCATTATAGGAGAGGGTGAGAAAATACCGGGCCATGACTGCAAAGGTAAAGTTTTAATGCATTAATTAATGTTAGTAAACGTTATTGACCTGTTTCTTTTGCTAATTTTACACCTCGTATTATGACTAAGATTAAAAAGAACTTTGTGCTTGAGAACCTTGAAGTGATTGACATAAGCACCGAAGGTAAGGCTATTGCAAAGCACGAAGGACTTGTGGTATTTATTGCCGGGGCGGTACCCGGAGATATTGTGGACGTGCTGGTTCACCGCAAAAAAAACAGCTTTGCCGAAGGAAAAGTACAAACCCTTAAAAAACCTTCTCCCTTCCGCGTTGAGCCGCGTTGCGAACATTTTGGCACCTGCGGCGGTTGCAAATGGCAGGATTTTTCCTATAAAGAACAACTGGAGTTTAAGCAGAAATACGTTTACGACGCCTTTACCCGAATTGGCAAGCTGGATTTTAATGAAATTACCCCGATAATTGGAAATACGGACGAATACTATTACCGCAACAAACTGGAGTTTTCTTTTTCCAATAAAAAATGGTTAACAGTTGAGGAAATTGCAAACCAGGAAGCAATTGAAAATAAAAATGCACTGGGGTTCCATATTCCGGGATTGTTTGATAAAGTACTGGATATCCGTAATTGTTACCTTCAGCCCGAACCAAGCAATTCCATCAGAAACTCTATTAAAGAATATGCTTTAAAAAACGGCCTGACTTTTTTTGATATACGGAACAAAGCCGGTATGCTGCGAACCGTTATGATACGTACCACTTCCACCGGCGAAACAATGGTTCTTATTGGAATTTATGACTGGCTCGAAAAAGAACTGTTTAGCTTGCTTGAACATTTGAAAACAAACTTTCCTAAAATAACTTCTTTGCTTTATACACATTCAAATAAGGCCAACGACACATTCCATGGATTAGACATAAAAACATACTTTGGCCGCAATCATATTGTTGAAGAAATGGAAGGTTTGAAATTTAAGATCAGTCCGCTTTCCTTTTACCAAACCAATTCACAGCAGGCCTATAATCTTTATAAAATAACCCGCAATTTCGCACAGCTAAGTGGAAAGGAAACAGTATATGATCTTTATACCGGCACCGGAACAATTGCAAACTTTGTGGCTTCAAAAGCTAAAAAAGTTGTAGGGGTAGAATATGTTGAAGACGCGATTAAGGATGCTATTGAAAACTCCGCTAATAATTCAATCGGCAACACCAGTTTTTTTGCAGGCGACATGAAAGATGTGCTTAATGAAGAATTTGTTGCTGTTAATGGAAAACCTGATGTTATCATTACCGATCCTCCACGCGCCGGCATGCATGAAGATGTTGTGAAAGTGATTTTGAAAGTTGCTCCTGAACGGATTGTTTATGTTAGCTGCAACCCAAGCACACAGGCAAGAGATCTTGCATTAATGCAAAATGATTATAAAATTGTGAAAGTTCAGCCGGTAGATATGTTTCCACAAACGGCACACGTGGAAAATGTGGTACTGCTGGAAAAGATACGCTAGTTCGCGTATATCGTCCCGTTTTTAATCATGTAATTAAATCCGTTGATATTAAATTTCTTTCCTGAGGTTTGATTAATGAGGTCTGAAATATCCTGTTCAATGGTATGAATAGAGCCTTTTGTTTTGTAGGCAATGTTCAGGTAGTCGGTGTTAATTTCCATTCCTTCAAACACACCGCATAAAATCACACGTACAGGTACTTTCACACGGGTTATAAGATTTAGGTCTCTTACTTTGGCCCAGTTATCAGCAATAAGTATAACATTATCCGGCTTTCGTATTTTTTTTAAACCGGTAAGAATGGCTTCCACTACATTTTCAGGTGAGTCGCCACCTTCGCCTTTTTTAATGGTGAGTTTCATTGTGTTTACAAGATCTTCGCACGTTTTTGCCCGGCAAATATAAATTCCTCCGGTGGCACCAATTTTTTTATCCGCATCCCTTTTTTTATCCCCATCATTAAAAAAAACAAAGTACTGTTGCGCAGTGTCTTTCATTAAAAAAAGTTTAAGCCAGGTGTTTATTTGTTTAGCGTAAGGATACATGCTTGAAGTAAGATCTGTTACAATGATATTTTTTCTCCATTTCGGATTTCTTGTAAGCACGCGATAAACACTGTTATTAATTGTGTCTTCAATATCCGGCTCAAACTCCACAGGACCGATGGTGGTACGGCTTTCAAAACTAAATTTTCCGTTTTTGTTATACACTTTGTAAACGCCGTCCAGATTTCCTTTTTTAAAATACCCTTCGGATTTTATCCTTCCATTTGAATGATAAGCTATTTCAATTCCTTCCTTTACTCCGTTCTTATAATTTTCAGTAAGTTCTTTTTTGCAACTGCGCGCATAATAGGTAACCGGTCCGTCAAGTTGCCCATTGTTATAGTAAGTTTCCTGCTTAACACAGCCGCTAGTATTATACCAGCTTATTTCCAGTCCCTGTTTTTTATTATCCCTGTATACTGTTTCGCTTTTTAATTTTCCATTTCCATAAAACTCGCGCCATACCCCTTGTTTCAGGCTGTCCTTATCCATCACATTAATAGTATCACCTTCATGTAATCTGTAACTTTTAATTTGCGCGTACGATTTGAAAGCGCTGAAGAATATGAGAATAGATAAAAGCCGCATTTATAATCTTTAAATTTGTTTATTTTTGTACACTTTATCAAGTATTAAAAGGTGAATATGCTGGAAAAGATAAACAAGTTACTGGAAGAAATAGATGAATTTGCTGCGAGCACAAAAGATCAGGTTGAAGAGTACCGGATCAAATGGTTAAGCAAAAAAGGAGAAGTAAGCCTTTTATTCGACGATTTTAAAACTGTTCCGGCAGATTTAAAAAAAGAAGTTGGACAAAAGTTAAACCTGTTAAAAAACAAGGCGCAGGATAAAATCAATACGCTGAAAGAAAAGTTTGAAGCACAGCAGGAAGCTGAAAAAAAACAAGGTGTTGATTTAACATTGCCGGCTTTTCCAACTTTACAGAACGGAACCCGTCACCCGCTATCAATTGTTAAAAATCAAATCATTGATGTGTTTTCCAGAATTGGCTTTACAGTAAGCGATGGCCAGGAGATTGAAGACGATTGGCATAATTTTACAGCTCTGAATACCCCTGAAAATCACCCTGCTCGGGAGATGCAGGATACGTTTTATGTAAACCTTAATCCTGAAATGGTGCTAAGAACCCAAACTTCCAGCGTTCAGGTGCATATAATGGAGAATCAAAAGCCGCCTATCCGCACAATTTCTCCGGGTCGCGTATACAGGAATGAAGCCATTAGCGCGCGGGCACATTGTCAGTTTCACCAGGTAGAAGGTTTGTATATTGATGAAAATGTTTCGTTTGCTGATTTAAAGCAAACCTTATTATATTTTGCGAAAGAAATGTTTGGAGCCGATACAAAAATACGTTTGCGCCCAAGCTACTTTCCTTTTACCGAACCAAGCGCTGAAATGGATATCAGTTGCACCATCTGCAAAGGCAAAGGATGCACTGTTTGCAAATATTCAGGTTGGGTAGAAATACTTGGCTGCGGAATGGTAGACCCACAGGTTCTTGAAAATTGCGGTATTGACAGTAATAAATACAAAGGCTTTGCATTTGGAATGGGAATAGAACGCATTACCATGCTGAAATATCAGGTAAAAGATCTTCGATTGTTTTTTGAGAATGATGTTCGTTTTCTGAAACAATTTACCTCAGCTTAATGTTTTTTTAATGGACAGGCTTAGTCGCATAGACATGCTTATCGAATTGCTCCGGAAAGAACCACAGGATCTTTTTCTCAATTACGCTTTAGGAATAGAGTATGTTGCAGAGTTAAGCGTAGCTGAAGCAGAAAATCAATTTAAAAAAGTGCTGACCCTTGATCCGGATTACATTCCGGCATTTTATCAGTTGGGAAAATTATTTGAATCGCAGTTAAAAAATGATGAGGCGCTGAACTACTTCAGGGAAGGTCTTTCCAGAGCAACCGCTCAAAAAAATAATAAAGCAGTGAATGAATTTAACGAGGCTATTTTTATGCTTGGAGATTAAGCTTAGCTTAATAACGGATAGCACTTTAAAATGTATGTCCTTACATAACTGTGTTTGCCTACAACGTTCAGCAGCATATTAAGAAGTTTTTGTTTCTCAGGAGCAATCAGTAGATCAATATATTTTCTTGCCTGATCAAATATATGCTTCTGGTAATGTGTTTCAGCTGCTTCATTCACAGCCGCCTGAAATTGTTTCGCGTAAATATTCATCAAAGTTTGATCAACTCCTGGAAATTTTTTAATAGCAACTGCATTCAGCAGGTGAAATTTGTTTTTTTGTTTTGAAATTTCAGTAATCAGCTCATCCCAGCGACCCTCACTGTGCAACAGAGAAGAAATTTTGTCGAAATTGTTTTTTGAGGAATGCCGGAGTTCTTTCAATATCGCATTAACGAAAGTTCCCCGTTCAACCGGATTAGTTAATTCTTTAATCCGTAAAAGAAGATTAGGCGATAGCAGAAAATCATCAATTATTATTTGTTTAATATAATACAGTTCCGTTTCGCTTTTATTGTATTCTCTGGCTTTTGAAGCGCAATATTCAAGGTAACTGATATAATTAGCCGGTTTCGCTTTTTTTAAAATTAAAAAGCCTTTGTTTAAACTATTGAATCCGGAGGTTGTTTTTCGCTTAGAAAAATTCAGTTCGGCAAGCGCCAGAAAAAACTCTGATGTTTGCCCGTAATCTGAAGAAATTTTTCTTGCAATGTGTTTTTCCTCGGCCAATACTATTTGCAGATAAGCAACAAGTTTTAAGTCAAGGCGCGAGGGATAGGAGTATCTTAATTTTCGCTTACCTAATTGTTGTTTAAATTCATTAAGATCAGCTAGTCCTGCAATTGAAACTACATAAGGAATGAGTCGGGCAAATGTGAGTGTATTAAATCTTTTAGACGATGAAAGAGAATTGTGTGTAATAAAAACAAGATAGCTTTTTTGCTCGCTGTTAAGTTGTTTAAAGTTAAGTTTTTGGAATTGTGTAAGTAATTCTGTTAATATTGCTGCTGATTGTTCACTGTTCAAACCCCATTCCGGTACATTGTCAATAGCTGCAAGAAGCAAATAATACAGCCTGTGCCTGTTGTTTTTTGAAGCTTTTTTTATCGAAGAAATTATTCCTGAAACCCTCGTTTTATCTTCCGTGTTCAATAACTGTTTAATAACAGTACTATAATTTTTATACAGTTTTTTAACCGGATTAATGTTTTCTTTCCGGGCCCCTGATTTATCAGAAATTTTATCTGCAAGCTCTGGTTGAAGAAAAAATATAGTTGCACATAAATGCTCGCATGGCTTTTTATTATTACAGGAACATTTGTACTCTGAAATATATTTGCCTTTTTTGCGAAAAGTTAATTCAACATGTTTTTTTCCTCCAAAAACAAAGTGGTATTCTCCATTGATTCGCCTTTCAAAATCAAGTTTTTTGTTTTGAAATAACGCAAAACCTTTACGAAGAAGTTTTTCCTCAAAAACTTCTTCAAACCGTTCAGTATTTATCGCATTTTTCAAAAGATCAACTACTTTATAATTGTTAAAACTACACAGAAATTTTGTGTCAAACGGTTAATTGAATGAGTCAATACTTTTAAAACTTAAAGCAAATTTACTAACTTGTAAAACTTTGAATGCCTTATGAAAAAGTTTGCCTTATTATTATCAATATTTTTAATACATCAATTTGCTTTTTCTCAAAGAGGTAAAGATGGAACAGTAACAATTGCCGGAAGCGCAACAGTGAATGTTTATACATCTTTAACCACTGACGCGTCGGCTGGTGCCGTATCCTTAAATGTGCAAAATGCAACAGGTTTTACAACCGGCGATTTGGTGTATATCATTCAGATGCAGGGCGCTTCAGTAAACTGTTACAGCAACATATGGGGAAACCCGAACAGTCCTGAACCATACAGTTCAGCCTTTGGAAAAATCACCAACTACAATAATGCCGGAAACAATGAGTATGTTCAGGTTGCTTCTGTTGCAGGAAATATAATTACAATTGATTGCGGTTTAAAAAACAATTATACCGCCGCCGGCAAGGTGCAGGTAATAAAGGTACCACGATACGCTTCACTTACAGTTAATGGCACCATCACATGTCCCCCATGGAATGGGACAATAGGAGGTGTTATTGCCTTGGAAGTTTTAGGAAATACCACAATTAATGCAAGCGGTCGGATAGAGGCCAGCGCTACAGGATTCAGAGGCGGCGCGGTTGTTCCAAGATTTACCGGCATATTCGGAGGAGGTGCATGGGGGCATAACAATCAACAGGAAGGCGCTTATAAAGGCGAAAGCATTGCTGGTGATACCGCACTTTACAATGTGTTGTTTAATGGGCAGTATTGCAAAGGGGCTGTTGCAAATGGTGGTGGTGGCGGAAATGCTAATAATGCAGGTGGTGGCGGTGGAGCGAATGGCGGTGATACCGCTTTGTATGTGGGTACCGGTAACCCCGATATTTCAGTGGCAGGATATATTACTGCCTGGAATCTTGAAGCTGCAGGCATGTCAACCACTACTTCTTCTGGTGGAGGAAGAGGAGGTTATTCTTATTCAAACGCAAACCTTAGTCCCTTAACCAACGGTCCCGGAACGGCCTGGGGAACCAACGATGATGATCGTCGTAACCAGGGTGGAATGGGAGGTCGGCCACTCAATTATAATAGCGGAAGAATATTTTTAGGCGGTGGCGGTGGCGCGGGAGAACAATATGAGCCATCGTCAAGTCCAGGCGCTGGAGGCTACGGAGGAAGAGGAGGACATGGAGGAGGAATAATTAATTTAGTGTGTTATGGTAACATTACCGGTACCGGAATGATCATAAGCAATGGCGAGAACGGAGCCAATTCCAACACAACCGGAGCAGCGCCTTTCAACGACTGTAATGGCAAGGACGCGGCTGGTGGAGGAGGTGGTGGTGGCGCAATTTATATTAATTGCCCGGGAACAATAACAACCATCACATTATCTGCAAAAGGTGGTAATGGTGGTAATCAACAAATGAAATCCGGTTTTACAGCATTTGCGCCAACTGCAATGGCTTATGGCCCAGGTGGTGGTGGTGGCGGTGGTTACATAGGCACTACAGCCGCCGCATTAACAACCTCAGTAAATGGCGGTGTAAATGGTATTGTACAATATCTGTCAGGTAACGAAAATTGCCAGATTGATAACCTGTTCCCGCCGAATGGAGCAACAAAAGGAGGTAGCGGAACTTCAACAGCTACTCTTATACCGGTAAAAACAATTACTGCAACACCTGGTGTTACTTTATGTGCAAACAGTTCGGCTACTTTGCTTGCAGGGACAACCAGCACTGGAACAATTAACTGGTATACGCAGGCCGGTGGCGGAACGTTATTAGGAAGCGGCAGTCCGTTCACAACTTCAGTGCTTACAACTCCCGGTGTATATACAGTATATGCGGGAACATGCGCTGATATTCCGTTTCGTGCTCCTGTTACCATCACAGTAAACACAACCCCTACTGTAACAGCGGCATCACAAACCATATGTACAGGTCAAACAACAACTTTAACCGCATCAGGAGCTAGCACTTATTTATGGAATACTGGAGCAACAACATCAACCATTTCAGTCACGCCTGCTGCTACAACCGTATATACCGTAACAGGGGCCAACGGCGGATGCTCATCATCTGTTACTTCTACAGTAATAGTTAACCCGGGCGGAACAATTACAGTGAATTCCGCTACGATTTGCTCAGGTCAATCCGCAACACTCACTGCAGGAGCAGCAACAAGCTACACCTGGAATACGGGGGCCAATACAGTAAGTATTTCTGTTACTCCGGCCGCTTCAACCGTTTATACTATTAATGCAACAAGCGGAACTTGTGTGCTCACAAACACTGCCAGCGTTACTGTAAACACAAACCCGACTGTAACAGTAGGAAGTTTTACTTTGTGCAGTGGGCAGAGCACCGTAATAACTGCATCGGGCGCATCAAGTTATACCTGGAATACCGGAGCAAATACAGCAAGTATTTCAGCAGGACCTTCCTCAACAACAATATACACAGTTACAGGAAGTAATGGAAATTGCAACGACGCTAAAACTTCAACAATAACTGTTAACACCACGCCAACCGTTAGTGTTAATTCGGCTACCATTTGTTCAGGAAATTCTGCAACACTTACAGCGAGCGGGGCAACAACCTATACATGGAATACGGGGGCAAACACCGCAAGTATTTCAGTGAATCCTTCTTCAACCACAGTATACACTATAAGCGGAACAAGCGCAAATTGTATTGACGCTAAAACTGCAACTGTTACCGTAAACACCACACCAACAGTTAGTGTAAACTCGGCTACCATTTGTTCGGGAAATTCCGCAACACTCACTGCGAGTGGCGCTTCAACCTACACATGGAATACCGGAGCAAATACTGCAAGCATTTCGGTGAACCCTTCTTCTACAACTGTTTATACCATAACAGGTGGTAACGGAAATTGCACAAATGCAAAAACCTCAACAGTTACGGTAAACACTACACCAACAGTTAGTGTAAACTCAACCACCATTTGTTCAGGAAATTCTGCAACACTTACAGCGAGCGGGGCAACAACCTATACCTGGAATACCGGAGCAAACACCGCGAGTATTTCAGTGAGTCCTTCTTCAACTACAGTATATACAGTAAGCGGAACAAGCGCAAATTGTATTGATGCGAAGACCGCAACAATTACCGTAAACACCACACCAACAGTTAGTGTTAACTCGGCTACTATTTGTTCAGGAAATTCCGCAACACTCACTGCGAGTGGTGCTTCAACCTACACATGGAATACCGGAGCAAATACTGCAAGCATTTCGGTGAACCCTTCTTCTACAACTGTTTATACCATAACAGGTGGCAACGGAAATTGCACGAATGCAAAAACTTCAACAGTTACAGTAAACACCACGCCAACCGTTAGTGTAAACTCAGCTACCATTTGTTCCGGCTCTTCAGCAACCTTAACAGCAAACGGAGCCTCATCATACTCCTGGAACACAGGAGCCACCAATTCTTCAATTGTTCTCACTCCTACAATAACTACAACTTATACTGTAACAGGAACTAATGCCAACTGTTCAGCCAGTGCTGTTTCAACAATAATAGTAAATGCCGGTGGAACAATCACTGTTAACTCGGCAACCATTTGCAGTGGAGAAACCGCTACTCTCACAGCAGGTGCCGCAGGGTCTTATACCTGGAACACAGGATCTAACAGTTCAAGCATAACAGTTAATCCTGTCAGCTCTGCAATTTATACAATCAATGCTACAACAAGCGGCTGCGTGCTTACCAATACCGCTGCAGTTACCGTTAACACAACCCCAACAGTTGCGGTCATAAATGCAACGTTATGTTCAGGACAAAACACAGTAATAACAGCTTCCGGTGCATCAACTTATTCGTGGAACACCGGAGCAACAACAAACACCATTTCTGTTTCTCCTGTTTCTAACACAGTATATACTGTTACAGGTACAACCGGTAACTGTTCGAACATAAAAACCACTACGGTTACGGTTAACCCTAATCCAACAGTAACTGTTAATTCACCAACCATATGCTCTGGAAGTACCGCAACACTTACGGCTTCCGGTGCATCAACTTATTCGTGGAATACAGGTGGCGCGGGGACATCGATAAATGCTAATCCTTTGGCAACAACCGTTTATACAGTAACCGGAACAACATCTGGCTGTAACAATATTCAAACAGCAACCGTAACTGTCGTAAACATCCCAACCGTTAGTGTCAATTCATCCTCCCTATGTTCAGGAAATTCCATTGTAATAACTGCAAGCGGGGCTTCGTCTTATTCATGGAATACAGGCGCAACAACAGCAAGTGTTTCGGTTAATCCTTCCACCACAACTATTTACACCGTTACCGGGTTTAATGGTAGTTGTGCAAGTGCCGAAACATCAACTATTGACGTTATTTCAGCCCCAACATTGAGTTTAAACTCTTCTACATTTATTATTTGTGGATCTCAGACAGCAACTATTATCGCTGGTTCTTCTGCAGGTACTTATACATGGAATACAGGAGTTAACACCAACTCTATTTCCACTTCAGTGGCCGGTGTTTATACCGTTTCATCGGCAAACACTTGCAGTACAAGTATGCAAACAGCAACAGTTATAGTTTCATCCGGACCGCCATCCTTTACAATTGTTCCAAGCAGCACAATTATCTGTAATGGACAAAATGTAACACTTGGTACTACCGGAAGTACCGGATCGTTTACCTGGAATACAGGAGCCACAACCTCTACAATAAGTGTAAATACTGCTACAACTATTATCGCATCTCTTTCTAACGGGTGTGGAACAGCATCCGATACTCTTGACCTTATTGCAGGCGCAACTCCTTCAGTTAATGTAACAGCATCCTCTCCAACATTATGCACGGGCGGCACAGTAACGCTTTCTGCAAGTTCCTCAGGAACATACGCGTGGAGTTCAACCACGGCTACTACTTCGGCTATTACTGTTACAAATACAGGAATTTTTACAGTGACAGTAACAAATGAATGTGGCTCTGATACTTCAAGTTTTAACGTTATCAATGGTCCGGCGCCATTAATCAATATTACTCCTTCAGGATCATTCTGCAACGGACAAACAGTAACTTTAACGGCATCCGGGGCGACAAGTTATAGCTGGACAAATGGAACCCCTGGCCCTGTTTTAACTACAACTGTTGACGGCACCTTTACCGCTGCCGGAACCAATTCCTGCGGAACAAGCACCACTACCTATAATGTTGTGTTTTCCCCTCCTCCTTCGGTAACAGTTTCGGCTTCACAAACAACTGTTTGTCCTAATGCAACCACAACGCTAACAGCAAATGGTTTAAATGGTGGAAATACATACAACTGGGCAGACTTCCCTTCAAATACCAGCAGTGTGCAAACCGTTAGTTCGGGCGGAACCTACCTTGTTACATATTCAAATACATGCGGTAGCAGCACTGCGGCCATAACAGTAGTTCAGTCAACATTAACCCCCGGCTTTAACTTCTCCCCATCAAATGGAACAATGCCGCTAACTGTTTCATTCACTAATACGAGTGTAAATAACAGTAATAATCAATGGAGTTTTGGTAATGGTCAAACCTCCGCTAATGTGAATGAAAGTGGAATCACTTATAATTCTGCAGGAATATATACAGTGACTTTAATAATTCAGAATACAGACGGCTGTACTGCTACCATATCTCAAACACTGGAAGTACTGCCAACAGACTTTGGTCCTGTTCCGGAAATTATAACACCTAATGGTGATTTGAAAAATGACGCGTTTATTATTAATGGAATAGAAAGATATCCAAACAATGAATTATTTATTTATAATCGTTGGGGTAATTTAGTGTATAAAATGAAAGGTTATAACAATACAAATGCCTGGGATGGCCATTCGAACGCTGAAAATAAAACCGGAACAGATAAATTGCCTGTAGGCACCTATTTTATACTGCTAAACCTGAACGATGGCGCAGGTCAGGTATTCAGAGGATATTGCCAATTGATGTACTAATTTAAAAATAAATTGTACATCTGGTCACGTACTTAAAAAGTTATAAAACTGAATTTTATCAGTTGATACTTAAAGATTCTGTTTTAACTTTACCCCTGTATGAATGAGTTTAGAGAGTCTTTATTGGTACTAATATCTGTGCCTGTTTACGCATTTGTTATTGGGTTCGAGTTTTTTTATTCGTATTTTAAAAATAAAGGGCTTTACAGTGGAAAAGGCGTTTTAGCCAACGTTTATCTTACCTCGTTAAATATGGGGTTGGATATTCTGGTGCGCGGCGTATGCCTTTTTATTCTAAATTATTTTTATCAGTTTCACGTGGCAGATCTTTCTTTTAACCCAATCCTTTACTGGGCTATATTAATTGTAGGCGAAGACTTTATGTTCTACTGGCTGCATCGCATCGATCACTACTGCCGCTTCTTTTGGGCCGTTCACGTAACGCATCACAGCAGCGAAGAATTTAACCTAACGGTTGGTTTTCGCTCTTCGGTATTCCAGCCATTGTATCGTTTTGTTTATTTTATTCCTCTTGCCCTCCTTGGTTTTACTGGTCTTGACATTATGTTCGCTTACAGCGCAACACAAATTTTCGGTATTCTTGTACACACGCAAACTATAAAAAAACTTGGGTTCTTCGAATATTTTTTGGTAACACCTTCACATCATCGTGTGCATCACGGAAGTAACGTAAGGTATCTCGATAAAAACATGGGTATGCTTCTTATTATCTGGGATAAAATGTTTGGCACTTTTCAGGCAGAAGAAGACAAAGATCCTGTGCGTTATGGTTTAACCACCAACATCAATACGTACAATCCTATTACTATGGTTTTTCATGAATGGAAAAATATTTTTGTAGATATAAAAAATAAAGATTGTTCTTTCTGGCAAAAGCTCGGTTATATTTTTGGCCCGCCGGGCTGGAGTCATGATGGATCAACAAAAACAAGCAGTCAGCTGCGTGATGAATTAAAATTAAAAGAGCAGGAGCATGGAAGAAACACGGTCGATCGCGCGGCTTATACATTTGAAGAAACTGTTACTGATTGAACGTGACGAGGATTTCCTTCAGTATAAAGAACAGTTTTTAAAAGCCAGTATCGAACAGAGGCGGAAAAATGGCCTCACCTGGTATCCCATAAAAATTAACAGTAATGAATTGGGCTATGCCGAACTGCTTCAGATAGAAGTAGAACGTACAACTCATATTGATACGGCGCATCAGTTTAGCAGCGGAAAAAATGTTACGTTATTTTCCAATCAACCAAACAATGAAGTTTTTGAAATTAACGGTACGATAAAAGCGGCATTCAAAAACAAACTGAAAATTATTTTGCATTGCGATGATCTGCCGGATTGGTGTTATGAAGGTAAGCTCGGAATTAATATTCAGTTTGACGATAACAGTTATACCGAAATGCAGAAAGCCCTTGATGAAGTAATCAAAGCGCGGAATAACCGTGTGGCTGAACTTCGCGAGATTCTTGAAGGTGAAATCCCGCTAAACTTTGAGAAAGAAAATAATGATATTATTATACCTCAGTTAAATTTATCTCAAAACCGCGCCATACGTAAATCACTTTCTGCAAATGATCTGGCTGTTATTCATGGTCCTCCAGGCACAGGAAAAACAACAACGCTGGTAAACGCTATTCGTATTTGCCTTCAATCAGAAAAGCAGGTTTTGGTTTGTGCACCAACTAACACGGCGGTTGATTTACTTACCGAAAAATTGTTAGAGCAAGGTGTAACAGTGCTGCGTCTAGGTCATCCGGCAAGGATTTCCGAAGAACTTGTTAATTCTTCTGTAGACGGACAAATTCAGCAGCACCAGCACTTCAACGAAATAAAAACACTTCGCAGAAACGCTGAAGAATATTTTAGGATGGCCAGTAAATACAAGCGTGTATTTGGAAAACAGGAAGCTGAGCAAAGAGCCGCTTATTATACCGAAGCTAAAACCTGTTTAAAGGATGCAAGGTTACTCGAAGATTACATAGTGAATGATTTATTCAATAGCGTACAGGTAATTTGCTGCACACCTGTTACTTCTACTCACAGAGCTCTTTCAAAAAAACGTTTTAATACGTTGTTTTTTGATGAAGCCTCCCAGGCACTTGAACCTATGGTCTGGATTCCGTTGCTAAAGTGTAATCGCATTATTTTAAGCGGAGATCATCATCAGTTACCTCCCGTTGTTAAAAGCATGCAGGCCGCAAAAGAAGGGCTTGGCATCACCATGTTAGACCGCTGCATTAAATTTGAGAACGCGGTAAGTCTTTTAAATAAGCAGTACAGGATGAACTCTCCTATCATGCAGTTTAGTAACAGTTATTTTTATAATAACCAGTTGGAAGCTGATGATACAGTAAAAGATCACGCACTTGCTCATGAGGAAGACGAAGAATTTTTTAATAAGCCGATTGAATTTATTGACACTGCAGGCTGCAGTTTTGATGAAGAGCAAAATCCTGAAACATTAAGTTCATTTAATGTACAGGAAGGCAATTTATTGTTTAAACACTTGCAACAATTACTCTACTGGCATAGTCAGCTTAATTACACACATCCAATTACTGTAGGAATTATTTCTCCTTATAAAGAACAGGTTGGCTGGCTGAAAGAGAACATGAGTAATTTTGAATTTGATCACAGCAAAATATCTGAGCTCCGCATTAAAACTATCGATGGCTTTCAGGGTGAAGAATGCGATGTAATTTACATAAGCCTTGTACGAAGCAATGCCGATCAACAGATTGGTTTTCTAAGCGATCTCAGAAGAATGAATGTGGCCATAACGCGCGCCAGAAAAAAACTGGTAGTTATTGGCGACAGTGCAACAATAGGTTCTAATCCCTTTTACAAAGCGTTTATTGAGTACTGCGAAACCAACGGATACTATCGCAGCGCATGGGAATTAGCGTGATTTTCCAAAAGTTTAAACCTTTAGAAAATCACGCTTAAAATCATTTTGCAGCAATTGTTTTTTTAGGAGTTACAGCCAGGCACGCTTTGGTTTGAGTGTTTGCAATAAAGCACATTAGGTCTTTTACATGCGGCTGCATTTGAAAAACATTTTTCAGTTCTTCTTTCCTGTTTGGTTTATCCATGCTTTGTTCATTCCCTATTGAATACAATTTTGTGTTCGTTTTGTTTTCCAGTTCCACAATAGCATCAATGTAATTCTTTGTTTCAGTAAATTGATTTAACTGTTCAGGTGTAAGCCACTGAGGAGTGATGTTTTCATCATCCGCCAGGTACGTGCGATAATCAACACCTGCAATTCCTTTAATGATAGCATCTTTTAACTTATCCGCAGAGTTCATAAAAGCGTTAAATGCCTCAGTAGTATCGTTTGTGCCAGCTGGCTGCATTACTTCACGCAGTTCAGATAAAGCAACTTCTTCATTTCTTAAAAAGTTTATTGTTTCTTTTGACAACACTTTGCTGGGCGAACGGTTTGGTAAAACCAAAAGAAACGCACTTCCCGCGATAATAAGTATTGAAGTAACGATAGTATTAACTTTTGTTGCGGGATTTTTAAGGCCAGTGAATAAATAAACGGGTAAAAATCCTAAAAGAAGAGTGCCAAAAGCGATTAATCCAAAAGCACCTGCGCCGGCCCAATGCATGAATTTGAAAAGGGCCGCGAATAACAGAAGAATAGAAACAATCATCCCAAAAACCAATACAGCTTTATCACGTTTTTCGGTTTTCTCTTTTAACTTAAGTGTAAACATAACAGGCAGAAACAACAATGAGAACAAAACAATTCCTGACATAAATAGTACGTTGGCTCCGGGCCAGTGCATTACTTTAAAAGCGCCTCCACTTAGCATGAGGCAAGCGGAAAAGAATCCGCTAACGAACATTATTTTTTTCATGGTATAATAGTGTTTAAAGGTTAACAGGGTTTGTGTTTCATCCTCCAGCTCGCGCAATTCCTTTTTGTAAAACCTGGAAATTGTTCGCTGGTAAAACTGCCCGAAGTCCCCGTTTTCTCCGAGCTCATTCTCAATGATACAACAAATATGATCCAGGAGGTTTAACTGCAGGTCCTCCGTCTCAACGCCACGTGCACGAATGTCGTTAAGAATAAAATCTATTTGTTTATCGGTGAGAGAATACATTATTGTTTCGTAATAAGGTAAAGTTTCTTGCCCTGATTACCTGGTTTACGTTGCTGGTTTTATATCTAATAGAAATTTCATAGTGTTCATGAATTCGGAGAACTCATTTACTTTTTCAAGAACTTTCTTATCTCCCGACTTTGTGAGCTTGTAATATTTTCTGACACGCTTGCCAATAAATTCTGTTTCTGTAGTTACAAGTCCTTCCGCTTCCAGTGCATGCAGGGTTGGATACAAAGCCCCTTCGGTAATTGCAATAGTATCCTTTGATAATTCCTTCACACGCTGTGTGATCTCGTATCCGTACATCTTTCCATTCTGTTTTAACTGTTGTAAAACAATGGTTTTTAAAGTGCCTTTTATTAATTCTGAAGAGTAAATCATACTATTATAATTGATTACATAAGACAAAGATACATAATATTCTTATGTATTGGTGTAATTAATTATAATAGACTGGTTTTCAATAGTATAAAATTGAACTAGTGGTTGCTTATCCAAGAAATTCTTGGGGAGAAATGGCATCTTCCACCTTATAATCACCAATTCTGGTCCTTCTCAAGGAAGTAAGATGTGCCCCGCTATTTAAGGCTAACCCAAAATCACGTGCAATACTTCGAATGTAAGTTCCCTTACTGCAAACAATTCTGAAACTAACGGTTGGCATGTTAACACCGGTTATTTCAAATTCCTTTATTTCTATTTCGCGTGATTTTATTTCAGGTTGTTCGCCAGCCCGTGCTAAATCGTAAGCGCGTTTGCCATTAACCATAACAGCACTGAATATTGGTGGTACCTGCTGCTGTACGCCTAAGAATTTTTTCGCGGTATTATAAATATCTTCTGTAGTTATGTGTTTAACAGGGTAAGTTTGATCTACAGGCTTTTCCAAATCATAACAGGGAGTAGTAGCGCCAAGTAAAAACGTTCCGGTGTACTCCTTCTCCATTCCCATTAAATCGTTTATGCTTTTTGTTTTTTTTCCGGTGCAAACAATAAGAAGTCCTGTTGCCAGGGGATCCAGTGTGCCGGCATGGCCTACTTTAGGTTTTACCTTTACACCATCAACCATTAAGGAAGGATGATGTTTAATAGCGTACTTAATTTTGTTGACTGCCTGAAAGCTTGTCCAGGTAAGAGGCTTATCAATTAACAACACTTCGCCGGTATGAAAATTATAGTCCATTATTTTTGTGAAGTGTTATTGAAAAGAAAATCTAGAATACTTCTTTGGCAACTGCTTTAGTTGCTTCTGAAGCTCCCATTGTATAGAAGTGTAAACAAGGCACATTGGCTTTAACCAGCTCTTTGGATTGCTCAATGCACCATTTAATTCCTACTTCTTTAATTTGTTTATCGTCTTTACATTTCTCAAGCTCTTCGTAAAATGGCTGAGGAATATCAATATGAAATATTTTTGGAAGGGTAGTAATCTGTTTTTTTCCGCTCAGTATTTTTAATCCCGGAATAATAGGCACGTTAATACCATTCTTCCTGCACAGGTCAACAAACTCAAAATATTTTTTATTATCAAAAAACATTTGCGTAACAATGTACTCGGCACCCGCCTCTACCTTTGCTTTCAAATATTTCAAATCGCTGATCATGTTTGGCGCTTCAAAATGTTTTTCAGGATAGCCTGCAATACCAATGCAAAAATCGGTTGGAGCGGCGTCCTTCATTTCTTCATCAAGGTACTGCGATTCGTTCATGCCCTTAATCTGCTTCACCAGATCAAGCGCGTAATTATGCCCGCCTGGTTCAGGAACAAATGCCGGCTCTGTTTTAATGCTATCGCCACGTAATGCAAGCACATTATCAATTCCAAGAAAGTGAAGATCAATTAAGGCGTTCTCAGTTTCTTCGCGCGTAAACCCTCCGCAAATAATATGCGGTACAGCTTCAACATTATACTTATTCATGATAGCGGCGCAAATACCAACGGTACCAGGGCGCTTGCGGATACTTACCTTTTCAAGGTACCCGCCATCACGCTTTTTATAAATATATTCTTCGCGGTGATAAGTTACATCAACAAAGGCAGGCTTAAATTCCATTAAAGGATCAATTCCATCATAAATACTTTGAATACTTTTTCCTTTAAGAGGTGGTAAAATTTCGATAGAGAACAGGGTTTTGTTGCTTTGCGAAAGCTTCTGAACTAACTTCATAAAGTATTATTGATTAACAGAAATAATTTCTTTTATTTCGGGAACGGCGCGTTTAATTGTTTCCTCAATGCCCGCCTTCATGGTCATGTGACTCATGTTACAGGTTTTACAGGCGCCCTTTAGTTCCAGTTTTAAAACCTGTTCGGAGGTTATTTCAATCACTTCCACGTTGCCACCATCGGCCTCCAGATATGGGCGGATACTATCCAGCGCTTCTTCAACTTTGCGGTGCAGGGGGCTTTCCATCTTACAATTTTACCGCAAAGATACGAGTAAAGAAGGAATCCGCCAAAATACAGGGGCCCGGGCATTTGCTTAAGCCCTTAAATTTAATGTACTTTGTGAAATGGAAGAACAAAACCTAATATTTGGAATGCGCGCGGTTATTGAAGCCATTCATGCGGGAAAGGAAATTGAAAAAATTCTGTTGCAGAAGGGGCTTTCAAACGAATTGTATAACCAACTAAGGCAGGCTTTGAAGGGACAAACCATTCCATTACAATTTGTGCCTCCTGAAAAACTAAAACGTATTACAGATAAAAATCACCAGGGCGTGGTGGCTTATCTTACCGAAATAACTTATTACAGCACCGAAGATTTATTAGCACAGATTTTTGAAAAAGGAAAGATTCCTTTAGTGCTTATACTTGACCGTATTACAGATGTGCGCAACTTTGGCGCCGTAGCCAGAAGCGCTGAATGCGCGGGTGTTGATTTTATTATTATCCCAACACGGGGCGCGGCGCAAATAAACGGCGATGCTATAAAAACAAGTGCCGGAGCCTTACACCGCCTGCCTGTTTGCAGAGAAGATAATTTAAAACAGGTGATAGAATATTTAAAGGAAAGCGGACTGCAAATTATTGCCTGCCATGAAAAGACTGACAGCCTTATTTACGATGCTGATTTTACAAAGCCAACAGCCATTATAATGGGCAGCGAAGAAAACGGCATAAGTGGAGAATATTTAAAGCGCAGCGATATGCAGGTTAAGATACCAATGCCGGGAAAAATTGCTTCGCTTAATGTTTCTGTAGCTACGGGAATTGTTTTATTTGAAGCTGTAAAGCAACGAATGAAGTTATAGTGCATTCTTTGGGCGTGCCCCCTGCAGCTTGCTTGTGTTTTCCATTCCTGCAGGGGTCGGGCTTTCCGCTACAAGTCCTCACTCCGTTTCACTTCATTGCGGGCTTTCCGCTGCAATCCCTCACTCAAATAACACGCTAAAAACAGCTCAAGTTCTAAACCATTCCTTTATGGAAATGACTTCTATCATCTTATTAAGTGAGGAATCTTCTACATGCCACACTCATAAAAATCTATATTAGGCCTAAATTTTTCGTTAAGACTTTTTGTGACGAGTGATTCGCAGCACCGCATAATTCTCTTCGAAAAAACACTTAATATTTTAATAAACACCAATTATAAAACCGACCGATCATGCAGAAAAAAATGAAACCCGAAAGTTTAATGATGTCATATGGTTATAAGCCGGAATTATCAGAAGGCGCCATTAAGTGCCCTGTTTTTCAAACCTCAACTTTTGTTTTTAAAAGCGCTGAAGATGGTAAAGCGTTTTTTGAAGTGGCGTATGGGCTCCGCAAGCCTACCGAAGGCGAAGAACTCGGTTTAATTTACAGCCGCATAAATAATCCGGATCTTGAAATACTTGAAAACCGCCTTACATTATGGGACGAAGCCGAAGACTGCGCCGTTTTTGAAAGCGGAATGTCGGCCATTACAACAGTACTTTTGGAATTTTTAAAACCCGGCGATTTGGTGCTTATCAGCAGTCCATTATACGGAGGAAGCGATCACTTCATTAAAAAAATTCTTCCAAAATTTGGAATACAGGTTGCTGAGTTTAAGGTTGGGCAAACAAAGGAAGACATTATTAAAATAGTTGAACAAACAGGCCTTGCGCACAAGCTGGCTATGATATACATTGAAACGCCCGCTAATCCAACAAACGATCTCATAGACATTAAAACGAGCAAAGAAATTGCGAAACGTTTTTCTACCCCTGAAAAAGAAATTTATTTAGCTGTTGATAATACTTATATGGGGCCATTGTGGCAGCACCCCTTAAAACATGGCGCTGACCTGATATTGTATTCGGCAACAAAATACATTGGCGGACACAGCGACGTTATTGCAGGCGCATGCCTGGGTTCTAAAGAACTGATAAAAAGAGTAAAGGGTTTAAGAACCTTTTTAGGAAATATGGCAAGCCCCAATACCGGATGGCTTTTATTACGCAGTCTTGAAACCCTTAAAGCAAGAATGGATGTGCAGGCTTTTAACGCCAATAAAGTAGCTGAGTTTTTAAACACGCATCCGCGCATTGAAAAAGTATATTTCTTAGGTAACTTAAGTGAAAAGGATGGTGAGCAGTATAAGATTAAACAGCAACAATGCCTGAGTAATGGAGGCATGATTTCGTTTGATGTAAAAGGTTCAGAAAGAGAAGCATTTAAATTTTTAAACGCGTTAAAATTAATTAAGCTTGCGGTAAGCCTTGGCAGCACCGAAAGTTTGGCGGAACACCCTGCTACCATGACTCACGCAGATGTTGATTTAGTATTGAAGCAGCAACTTTCTATTACAGAAAAAATGATTCGTCTTTCGATAGGTGTTGAGAATTACGAAGACATAATTTACGATATTAAGCAGGCGCTCGATCAGATTTAAAACATCACGTTGCTTTTCATACTTCAAACCCAATTAACAAAATATCATCTACCTGCTCACGGAGGCCCTGCCATTCGCGAAGATCCTGCTGAATGAATTGTTTTTGATCGTTAAGGCTTAAGTTAACCGACTCAATTAATTTTTCTTTTAATCTTTTGTATTTGTATTTCTTATTCTCGGGTCCGCCAAACTGATCGGGTAAACCATCTGAGAAAATAAAAATTCTGTCGTTAGGATTAAGAGACAGCTCATGAGTTTTAAAGTGATGGTTTTCATCATTAATATAAGCGCCCACCGGAAACTTATCAGCTTTAATCTCGGTAATTTTATCGTAGGAGAGAATATATACAGGGTTGTTAGCGCCGGCCCAGTGAATGGTTGGTTGAGAGTTGGCAGTTCGGTGAATTACAACCAGGCTAATATCCATACCATCTTTTACACTCTTTTCACTTTTGGCAAATGTTTTAACCACAAGCTCGCGCGTTTTGTCAAGTATCTGTCCTGCATCGGTAAGCATAAATTCATGCACCGCGCGGTTAAGGGCGTTGGAGCAAACCACACTTACAAGCGCGCCGGGCACTCCATGACCGGTACAATCGGCCGCAGCAATTAGGGTGAGCTCGTTATTATCCTTATGTACTTTTTCCATCCAGTAAAAATCTCCGGCCACTATATCTTTAGGCTGATAGAAAACTGAAATGTCTTTAAAGGAACTTTGCAATAAATTATATGGCGGAAGTATAGCCTCCTGAAGGCGTTTGGCGTAAGAGATGGAATCGAGAATTTCGGTTTGCTTTTCTTCAATAATATGCTTTTGCGCTTTTATTTCATGATTTTGTGCTGCAAGAAGAACATTAGCCTTTTTCTTTTGGCGGTAACTTCTAAAAACAAAAAAAGCCAATGCAATAGCTAATAACAGCCCGCCTGTAATTGCAATATTTATGGTCCGTTGTTTTTCGCCTTCTGCCTTTAGCACTTTATTTTCAGCCTCTTTTTTTTCGGTTTCGTATTTGGTGCTCATTTCAATAAACTGCTTTTCGCGTGTTTGGCTGAGTAACGAATCTTTAGCGGCGGCTGATAGCTGAAAGAATTCAAGCGCTTTAGGATAATTATTTTGCTCTTTATAAATTTCTGATAAAGTAGAGTATGCTTCGCGCAGGTCGTCAAAATCACGCAGTTGCTTAGCTATATAAATACTGCTATCAAGGTAACCGATGGCCTTTGGGTAATTTTTTTGATCTTTATAAACCAGGCTAATGTTGTGCAGGATGGCAATAACATCGGTTTTAATATTCATTTGCCTTGCGTAATTCAAATCGGCATTAAAATTTTCGAGAGCTTCTTTGTACTTGCCCAGCTCCTGATAAAGAACAGCCACATTGTTGAGGCTTTCCATAATACGCGGAATGTTGTTTATTTGCCGGTTAATATCAAGGGCCTTATTAAAATAATCAAGCGACTTTTGTTTGTTTCCCTGTGAATAATATAGCGAACCAAGGTGGCCGAAGGCTTCAGCAAGTTCCATCTTACTGTCGTTTTCTTCGGCAAGTGTTACCGCCATTTGATATTGGTGTTGTGCTTTTTCAAAAATGTCCTGTAATTCAAACACGTAACCAATATTCATGCATGTTTGCAAACGGCCCTTTATTTCTTTGATGTTATCAAATATTTTTTCAGATTCTATGTAATACTGTAAAGAACGATTATAGTCTCCTTTTTCTAAATACACATTCCCTATGCAATTGAGAATATGCGCTTCGCCAGACTTATAGTGATTTGATTTAGCAAAAGACGCACCAAGAAGCCCATACTTTAATGAAGAGTCTGTATTTAAATACAAGTAATTAAGACATAATTTATTGTACAGAATAACCTTTGCGCTATCATTTTGTGAACTAAGAAGAAGCTTCAGTGAATCCAGGTTCGTAGAATAACCCGTTAGGAAAAATGCTATTAAATGAAGTGTAATTACAAGGGGCTTCATGCTTATAATTTTAAGCAATTAATTTGCTTTTTCAAAAAAAACATTTACTTTGTATAAGTAAATTTTAAAAATTAAAAAAATATTAAACTATGGCAAAAGGAATAATTACAACAAAACCTTCGGGTTCAACACCAAATGGCAGAATAATTGTAAGCGACGGAACAGGCGCTGACCCAAGCGGAAGAACAGCAACAGCATTACAAATAGGCAGTACCGTTGATTATACGGATGCCTTTTCAGTAGGACTGGGCGACCTGGTAGAATTTGTTGTTGATGAAAAAGGCATTGCCTATGCAATTAAAGCAATTTCTACGGGCACAGTGCTTACCGGAACAGTAAGTGATAACGTAACAGTTAACGCCGGCGAATCGGTTTTAATTTCCGCTACAGTAGAAGGTAAAGTTGTAGTAAATGGTGGCTATGTAACAATTCTTGATGGTTCACGCATTGGCGGAAAGATAGAGTCTAAGGTTACAGATTCATACGTGTTTTCAAATAAAGTTTTAATTGAGGGCAAAGTTGAGTTAAACGGGGCAAGTTATTTATCGTTACAAAACACAACCGTAGAAGGTAAAGTAAGTACCGACGGAACCGTGTTTACATCCGTTAGCGGATGCACCATTAGCGGAAGTTTAGAAGTGCTGAATGCAAAAACATGCCAGTGTTCTGGCAATACAGTTTCCGGAAAGATAACTACTCCGGGTTGTACTGCATAATTAACTTTGGAAATTTATAAATTTTAAAAGCCGGTTTAATCCGGCTTTTTTTATTGTCAAAAAAATGAAGATAAAAGGCAGCCTCTTATAGGTTGTATAGTATCACAGTCGTGACTTAAGGAAGAAAAAAACTGCTAAGTCAAAAGTCTTTTTATTTCTCTTTTACTTTTCCTTAGATGAAAAGTAAACAAAAATCAAGGCCCGTCGATCTTGCTTAGCGCTTTTGATTTTTCGCCATTCTTTTTTCCTTGATAAAAAAAGAAGCAAAAAAATCAAGACTTCTGAAAAACAGCTTGAAATCTACAGACTATTTTACCCCGCAAACAAGGCGTGCGCCATTGACGCCTAAATTTAATAATTTGTTTTACGCACGCTGACGTTTGCTTAGCGCAAGGCAACCGCTTAAAATAGCCTTTGATTTGCTACGCTGTTTTTCAAAGGTCGTTTCTACGACCCCGCACTTAATTTTTCCGGAAAATTCAAGCGACGTAAATATTTTGCGCTGTTAGAAATACTACATGCGCAAAATAAAAACGCAAGCGCCCTCGCTGAATTTTCACGAAAAATTAATTCTCACCACGCACACTCGACGAAAAAAGCCAAGCCAGCGCCCTGATAAGGATTGCCCTCTTAGGTAGAGTTTTTTTATTTAATGCTTTTTGCGATTAAATAAACGTACAAAGTTATATACCAACTATAACCAACCAGGTACCAGGTTAATACCAGGGAAGTACCCGGGAGGTACTAACGGGGCTGAGGTTTGATTGCCGCCGGCCAACAATAAATAAAAAGATACTGATAATCAGGGCCATGTTTTTTTGGCAGAAAATGGCAGTTTTTTATGTGAAAAACCTAAGTATTTGATACTGATAATGGAGCTATATTTTATAGCAATTTAAAGCCGTGTTTAACAGAAATTCAGAGGTAAAAAAAGGGTTTTTTGCTAACTTAAAAGTAAAATAAGAAAGATGAAAAAGATGAAAATTTCAATTGAGCCGGCGCCATTCAAAGAGCATCCAATTGCTACGGAGAAGACGGGCGTAAACATGTACGACATTGTTGCAGAAGAAAATGAACCTGAAGATTTTTTGAAAGATAACGGATTTAACCTGCAGCAATATTGCACCAGCCTTTTAAATAAGCTGGTTACCTTAAACAAATCAAAAATAAAACCCTTTTTACAGTATCAGTGCGACCTTATTAACGAACCCCTGATATGGCTTAACAAATTAGAAAAGCTGATTGATTTGAACCGCGAACTGTATACTACCAAAGACCACAATATTAAGCTTGAAAAGGCCCTGATGGTTATTGAAGTTTTAAGAGACGCAAAACAACAAAAGCCCCTCACCCACTCCACATTTGATTTTGATAAAGTGAAAGCACAGCTTAAAAACTATAATAGCGCTGAAGATAAAATTTCGTACTTAGCAGAAAGAAAGGCTTATTACCTGCAGAATAAACCTGCATACATAAACACAAACGAAACCCCTTTTGATATTAAAGTAGATATTGAAATTGATTTAATAAAGACTCAGAAAAAACTGACACGCAAAAGAGAGAATGCAAGTTTAAAAAGAATTGATAAGGTTGTGAGCACAACAGTTGTTAAATCAAAATCGAGAATTAACACAAATGTGAACCAGTTTGTAGATGTATTCTTTCAAATGATGCACGAAAAACAAGTTGACGGCAAACCTTATTTACAGGCTGCAACAGCCGATATTGCAGAAATGATTGCTGCTAATTTTACTGATAAGGAGGGAAATGATATTCCTGTTGAAACGATTAAAACTGTATTAAAACCCTCGCGCTTTGAGAAACGACCAAAAGGAAATGCACGCTTAATTGTTATAGATTAAGATTGATTTTTTGTTTTTGATTTGGAAGCCTGCTGAATTGCAGGCTTTTTTGTTTATTGTAATGTATGATGTTTTTCTTTTGTTTATGGGGAAAGAAGATTTTCGTCTTTCTTTTTTCCTTGATGATCCGCCGCGGCGGATTAAGGCCCGTCGATTTTGCTTTGCGCTCTTGATTTTTTTTAAGTTAAACTCTTAATAAACATCTATGAGGAATGGTTTTTCGCCATTCTTTTTTCCTTGATGAAAAAAGAAGCAAAAAAATCAAGACTTCTGAAAAACAGCTTGAAATCTACAGACTATTTTACCCCGCAAACAAGGCGTGCGCCATTGCTGCCTATATTTAATAATTTATTTTCGCACGCTGACGTTTGCTTAGCGCAAGGCCCTCGCTTAAAAAAGCCTTTGATTTGCTACGCTGTTTTTCAAATGTCGTTTCTTGGCCCTCGCTGAATTTTCACGAAAAAATTAATTCTCGCCTACGCAGCCTCGGCGAAACGCCAACCCACCGCTCCGAAATCTGCCGAATTTTCGGCCACAAGATTTGCTACGCTGTGGCTTATATGATTCATCCCGATTATCTGAAATTGAACCTAAAATGGTTTTTTCTTTTTTACTTTTCCTTAGATGAAAAGTAAACAAAAATCAAGGCCCGTCGATCTTGCTTAGCGCTCTTGATTTTTCTTGAAAGGCAAGCAAAGTAAAAAATTTTTGACCATTGATAATATCAAGCCCGTCAAAAATTTTAAACGCAAGCGCCTTTGCTGACTTTCAAACAAAAAATCAATTCATTCCTGCGCACGCTCAGCGACGGGCCGGTCTACCTCGCTTGTTACGCTGTTTTTCAAATGTCGTCTTTTATAGCTTCCCTTTGATTATTAGCCGTGGGGGACCATGTTTTTTGCGTTACAGGGGTAATTGACTTTGAACGAGTTAGGAATAAAAAAGACCCCACGTAGTCCCCGGGGACCGGGGGCCAGCGAATGTTGCTGCACCTTTGTAGTGTTGAAACAATGAAACAACCAAAGTCAAATAAAAAAGCGAAACATGAAAGGCGGACTGGTACCACCGCCACAAGTAGTGCAAGTGAATTTATTGCTTTAGAGGTATCATGTGAAATGCGGAGTTCTATTCGCGATACGAATGAAACATTACGCATGAATGGCGACCGCGGCGCCTGTTGTTTTGACAAACAAATAAATGAAATAACAACATAAAAATTAAATAAAATGGCAAGACAAAAAGGAATAGTAAAATTACAAGGAACGATAGGAGACATATCGTTTTATAAAAGCGCTGATGGCTTTATGGCCAAAGAAAAAAGCGCAGTTGACGGTGAACGAATTGCAAATGACCCCGCATTTATACGAACCCGTGAAAACATGAATGAATTTGGAACATCAGCTAAATCTGCAAAGTTTGTTAGAACAGCCTTATATGGGATGATTAATACAGCAAAGGATAACAGGGTATCCAGCAGACTGATGGGCCTGATGAGTAAAATTAAAAACATGGATAGCACGAGTGCACGCGGTTTGAGAAATGTTGGAATCGGCATAGCAGTTCCGGCAGCGAAACAATTATTGAAAGGATTTAATTTTAATAAGAATTCGCCACTTGCCTCTATACTGTTTAAACCCTACGCAGTAAATACCGGAACAGGTGTAATAACAATAGCAGGCTTAAAACCGATTGACGATATAGCGACGCTGGCTGGCGCAACGCATATAAACTTAAAAGGTGCATTTGCACGAATGAACTTTGTTACCGGACAATACGACATTAAATACACAAACGTTGTCAACCTGCCAATAAACGGAGTAAGCACAAACGTAACATTAACACCTACCGGTGTACCAGGGGGAATTGGTGTTGACCTGTTCTTACTACAAGTAGAGTTCTTTCAATTAGTGAATGGTGTACAATATTCGTTGAAGAACGGAGAGTTTAATGCACTAAGTATTGTTGAAGTGGTTTAACCATTGCAATTTCCATAGCGTGAGGCTCTTTGATGCAGATGCGGTAAAAAATAAATTTTTCTGATGTCGTTTTATACGCAATCAAAAAGCCAACATTCAGCCAACTCTTCAGAGAGCCCATGCATGGATATTGAAAATAAGAAGTATTAATAATTAAAAAAATTCAAAATGAAAACACAAGTCAAAAATCAAAAAACAATTATCGAACGTATCAATTCAAAAACACCTCCATTCTTCAAAAAGCTTCGAATGGCCGGGTTAATTCTTGCAGCGGCAGGCGGAGTGTTGATTGCCGCGCCTGTGGCGATACCTGCAATACTTGTTACCGCAGGGGGATATATGATTGTTGCCGGGACAGTTGCAACAGCGGTAAGCCAGGTGGCGGTGGAAGATGAGAATTGCAATGCTCCTGAAAAATAAGATGCAATTCTTCTTCTGTTACTTTTTCTTAGTCAAAAAGTAACCAAAAGACAAGGCCCGGCAATCTTTCTGCGCGCTCTCAATTTTTTTCAGAAAGACAGGTAAAGTAAAAAAATCCTGCACCATTGATGTTTCAAACATGTGCAGAATTTTAAACGCAAGCGCCTTTACCGTCTTTCTAAGAAAAAATTGATTCACTCAGCCGCCGGCTCAGCGCCGGGCCAGTCTTACGCACTTGAGAAGAATGAAAGTTTTATGCGGTTGTAAAAAAACAAACAATGATCAAAGAATTAATAAACAAACTAAAAATTAAAATTATGAAAACTGAAAATGCAAAAACAATTGAATTTGAAATTGAAACAATCAACTCTTTAGATGGTATAGAAATTAACCATACCGCTACCAAAGGCAAGCTAACGCATGCCGATGCCGGGCGCCAGTCGATGGATGAATTAACCGTTGTGTTTGATCCATGCGCTGAAGAAAGTAATTGCGGTTGCCCTAAAGTAACCACTAAATTTTCTACCGTACCGGTAGAGGATGAAGAGCTTGAGGTGTTTAAACACTAGGTTAAATTTCATCTGTTACTTTTTCTTAGTCAAAAAGTAACCAAAAGACAAGGCCCGGCAATCTTTCTGCGCGCTCTCAATTTTTTCAGAAAGACAGGTAAAGTAAAAAAATCCTGCACCATTGATGTTTCAAGCATGTGCAGAATTTTAAACGCAAGCGCCTTTACCGTCTTTCTAAGAAAAAATTGATTCACTCAGCCGCCGGCTCAGCGCCGGGCCTGTCTTACGCACTTAAGGAGAATGGAAATTTTATGTGATGTAAAAAAACAAACAATGCTCAAAAAATTAATAAACAAACTAAAAATTAAAATTATGAAAACTGAAAATGCAAAAACAATTGAATTTGAAATTAAAACTATAAACTTTTTAGATGGTGTTGAGATTAACCATACCGCTACTAAAGGCAAGCTAACACATGCCGATGCCGGGCGCCAGTCGACGGATGAATTAACCGTTGTGTTTGATCCATGCGCTGAAGAAAGTAATTGCGGTTGCCCTAAAGTAACCACTAAATTTTCTACCGTACCGGTAGAGGAGGAAGAGCTTGAGGTGTTTAAACACTAGGTTAAATTTCATCTGTTACTTTTTCTTAGTCAAAAAGTAACCAAAAGACAAGGCCCGGCGATCTTTCTTCGCGCTCTCAATTTTTTCAGAAAGACAGGTAAAGTAAAAAAATCCTGCACCAATGATATTTCAAATATGTGCAGAATTTTAAACGCAAGCGCCTTTACCGTCTTTCTAAGAAAAAATTGATTCACTCAGCCGCCGGCTCAGCGCCGGGCCAGTCTTACGCACTTAAGGAGAACTGAAAAAAGTTTATGAATTATAAATTAAATTAAAATGGAAAATAAAGAAGTAAGAAAACAAAACGATGTAATCGTAAATTTTAAAACGATGACAAATAAAAAAAATGAAAATGTAAACGGCAATGCACCACGCAAGCTAAAGTTTGTAACTGTTGAGGTAAACGAACACCAAAGCGAACATGGTGAAATGTTTAGCATTGACCTTAACTACCGCGAGCAGCTGCAATATGAGAATAGCGAGGTGAGTGAATGAATCACGAACCTGTAAGCGGAACCCTTTTGTGTACTGTTTCAGGCACCGCCCTTAGCCTGGCCGCGCATATCGAATCGCCGGAGGTTGTAAAAACAATAACTCTTGCAGCAATAGGCGCAATGGCAAGCTTTGGTGTCTCCTTACTATTAAAATGGCTCGCCTTAAAATTCAGGCGGCCTTCCCGTCCCAACGACAAGCCAGGAGACAGAAACGGACCTGACAGCAGAATGCAGCGTTAAATTAAAAGCCACTCAGTAATGGGTGGCTTTTTTATTGATCCAAAACTTTTATTTCAAGCACCGGATGTATTTCAACATCGTTATCAGCGTGTCCGTTTCCGTGAGCGGTTTTATCAAAAAAAACGTAGCCTGTTATTTTTACTTTTCGTTTTTTCGCAAGTGGCTTTACTGCACTGCCGGGTTCTCCAATGTTATCATCAATTTCCTTCCGGCCTTTTTTAAACGCAGCTTCGTAACCCGGAAAGTTTTTAATCTTCGGGGTGTTTGGGTCGGGTATCTCGGCAATTAATGTTTTACTTCCTTTAAGCGCTTTAATCACCAGGTGGTAATCACCATCCTCTTCGGTGCCTGTATCAGTAACATAACCAATAACGGTGACTTTACGTTTTTCCGCCTCGGCCCTTAGTCCCTTTTTTCGCTCTTCGTTTGATGGTTTGGGGTTAGCAGTTTTGCTGCTAAGATTTTGCACAGTTTCTTTTTCGGCCTTGTATTTCTTTTTATAAATGCGCTGCCCCGCCGTATCAATTCCCAACTTTACATCCCAGCGGTAAGTGCCTTGTTGGGCGTAAAGCAAATTGATAGTGAGTAAAAGCGTTAGGGTTATTACATTTTTCAAACTATATTTTGATTGCATGATGGATTAATGAAGGCTTGTTTCTGTTAACAGTAGTGTTAAGGAAAGTTACTAATCGCTTCATTAATCGATTTTGACAAATAATCCAAACTTGCGTTTTTCAAATTCTTTTTTTGTCGTTTTGCTGTCGGAACATTAATTAATGAATTTAACTCAATTAGGAAATCCTTTTCGGGATACAATTTATCATAAATATGTCTTCTGTACCTTGTAGTAATATAGTGGCCAAAACGCCATATTTGATCAGGGGTTAATCGATTTATTAATCCACACACTTTTTTTGGCTCGAACTGAAGCCAGAATGGTTGAAAACGAAATTCACCACGATCATCTGAAACTACTTCTATAAATTTCTCATGTTCCTTTACAAATAAGGAAAAAACATGTAAAATATTCTCATTTTCATTTTTAACCTGTGTGTCGTCATTAACTTTTATACAGTAATGAATTATTTCAGTTAAGTCCTCTTTAAATTCTGTGTCACTACTTATTGACATATAAAACCCTAAGTTAGAAACGTAAGTGTGTGTTTTTTTAGCTTTATTAATACCACGAACAATCCTTTTTTTAAGTTTTGGTAAACTAAAACCGAGCATATTATTGAACCGCACAGCGAAGTGAAAAACGGTTGCATATTTTTGAAGTTTGTACTGACCAGAATCGGCAAGTTCTAGCATTCTTTTAGTTTCTTTTCG
>Ga0255338_1000551_pt1 | contig 111731 bp, 98 predicted proteins | sample MeOH1_35cm_T4_19_FD_203715 | JGI IMG/M metagenome (GOLD analysis project Ga0255338, IMG submission 203715) | Sandy soil microbial communities from University of British Columbia, Vancouver, Canada - MeOH1_35cm_T4_195 | ecosystem: Engineered > Artificial ecosystem > Sand microcosm > Unclassified... | reverse complement strand
ATAATGCCCAAACGCACCGACATCTCCTCCATCCTCATCATCGGCGCTGGCCCGATCATCATCGGCCAGGCTTGCGAGTTCGACTATTCGGGCACGCAGGCGGTGAAGGCGCTCAAGGAAGAGGGCTATCGCATCATCCTGGTGAATTCCAACCCGGCCACCATCATGACCGACCCGGAATTTGCCGACGCGACCTATGTCGAGCCGATCACGCCTGAAATCGTGGCGAAGATCATCGAGAAGGAACGCCCCGATGCGGTGCTGCCGACCATGGGCGGCCAGACCGCGCTCAACACGGCGCTGGCGCTGTTCAATGACGGCACGCTGGAGAAATATGGCGTCAAGATGATCGGCGCCGATGCCGAAGCCATTGACAAGGCCGAGGATCGCCTGAAGTTCCGCGACGCGATGGACAAGATCGGTCTGGAATCGGCCCGCTCGCGCATAGCCCATACGATGGAAGAGGCGCTGGAAGGGCTGGAATTCACCGGCCTTCCCTCGATCATCCGCCCCAGCTTCACGCTGGGCGGCACCGGCGGCGGCGTTGCCTATAACAGGGAAGAGTTCAAGCGGATCGTCGCCGAGGGTCTCGACGCGTCGCCTACCACCGAAGTCCTGATCGAGGAATCGCTGCTCGGCTGGAAAGAATATGAGATGGAGGTTGTCCGGGACCGGAACGACAACGCCATCATCATCTGCTCGATTGAGAATGTCGACCCGATGGGAGTCCATACCGGAGACTCCATCACCGTCGCGCCCGCGCTGACCCTGACCGACAAGGAATATCAGATCATGCGTAACGCGAGCATCGCGGTGCTGCGTGAAATCGGCGTAGAAACAGGTGGTTCCAACGTACAGTTCGCAGTCAATCCGAAGGACGGCCGCCTGGTCGTCATCGAGATGAACCCGCGCGTGTCCCGTTCCTCGGCGCTGGCGTCGAAGGCGACCGGCTTCCCCATCGCCAAGGTCGCGGCGAAGCTGGCCGTCGGCTACACGCTGGACGAGATCGAGAATGACATTACCGGCGCGACGCCTGCCAGCTTCGAACCGACCATCGACTATGTCGTGACCAAGATCCCGCGCTTCGCCTTTGAGAAGTTCAAGGGGTCCGTACCGCTGCTCGGCACCGCGATGAAGTCGGTGGGCGAGGTGATGGCCATCGGCCGGAACATCCATGAATCGATGCAGAAGGCGCTGCGCGGTCTGGAAACGGGGCTGTGCGGCTTCAATGAGGTGGAGCATCTGGTCGGCGCGCCCAAGGATGACATCGTCGCCGCGCTCGCCCAGCCGACTCCGGATCGCCTGCTGGTTGCCGCGCAGGCTCTCCGCGAAGGGCTGAGCGTCGCGGAAATCCACAATATCGCCAAGTTCGACCCCTGGTTCCTGGAGCGGATCAAGGAAATCGTCGACGCCGAAGCGGAGATACTGAGCAACGGCCTGCCGCAGGATGCGGACGGGATGCGTCGCATCAAGGCGATGGGCTTCTCCGACAAGCGGCTTGCCTATCTCGCGCTCAAATCCGCCAATCTACGCGGCATGGAGCGGGACATTGCGCGTGGGTCGGGCCTGATCCACGAAGCGGTCAAGGCGATGACCGGCGGCGTCACGGAGGACGAGGTGCGCGCTTTGCGCCACCGCCTCGGCGTGCGCCCGGTCTTCAAGCGCATCGACACCTGCGCCGCCGAGTTCGAGGCGAAGACGCCTTACATGTATTCGACCTACGAAGCCCCGATCTTCGGAGAGGCCGAGAATGAGGCGCAGCCGAGCGGCCGCAAGAAGGTCGTGATCCTGGGCGGCGGTCCCAACCGCATCGGGCAGGGCATCGAGTTCGACTATTGCTGCGTCCACGCCTGCTTCGCGCTCAGCGAAGTCGGCTATGAGACGATCATGATCAACTGCAATCCGGAAACCGTGTCCACCGACTATGACACGTCGGATCGCCTCTATTTCGAGCCGCTGACGGCTGAGGACGTGCTGGAAATCCTGAGCGTCGAAATGTCGAACGGCACGCTGGCCGGCGTCATCGTCCAGTTCGGCGGCCAGACGCCGCTCAAGCTGGCGCAGGCGCTGGAGGATGCGGGCATCCCGATCCTCGGCACTTCGCCCGACGCCATCGACCTTGCCGAAGACCGGGAGCGATTCGCTGCGCTGATCGACAAGCTCAAGCTCAAGCAGCCCGCCAATGGCATCGCCCGCAGCCGCGAGGAAGCTATCGCGGTAGCCAACCGCATCGGCTATCCGGTGTTGATGCGCCCGTCCTATGTCCTTGGCGGCCGCGCCATGGAGATTGTCGACGGCCAAGCCCAGCTTGAGGAATATATCGCCACCGCCGTTCAGGTGTCGGGCGACTCCCCGGTGCTGATCGACCAATATCTGCGCGATGCGGTCGAGGTGGACGTGGACGCGCTGTGCGACGGCGATGATGTCGTGGTCGCGGGCGTGCTTCAGCATATCGAGGAGGCGGGCGTCCATTCGGGCGACAGCGCCTGCTCGCTGCCACCCTACAGCCTGTCGGACGATGTGATCGCGGAAATCGAGCGTCAGACCGACGTTCTGGCTCGCGCGCTGTCGGTACGGGGGCTCATGAACATCCAGTTCGCGGTCAAGGACGGCGTGGTTTACCTGATTGAGGTCAACCCGCGCGCCAGCCGCACCGTGCCCTTCGTCGCCAAGGCCATCGGCACGCCCATCGCCAAGATCGCCAGCCGCGTCATGGCGGGCGAGAAGCTGAAGGACCTGCCGAAGATCGATCGCAATGCGATTTCGCATATTGCGGTGAAGGAGGCGGTATTCCCCTTCGCTCGCTTTGCCGGCGTCGACCCCGTGTTGTCGCCGGAAATGAAGAGCACGGGCGAAGTCATGGGCATCGACAGCGATTTCGCGACGGCCTTCGCCAAGGCGCAACTCGGCGCGGGCACCGTCCTGCCCAAGAGTGGCACGGTGTTCGTGTCGGTCAAGGACAGCGACAAGCCGGTGATCCTGCCCGCAGTGCGGAAGATGGCGGCCCTGGGCTTCACCATCATCGCGACCGGCGGCACCGCCCGCTATCTGGAAGAGCAGGGCATCGCCGTGCAGCCGGTGAACAAGGTGGCGGAGGGGCGTCCCCATATCGTGGACAAGATCACCGACGGCGATGTCGACCTGATCTTCAACACGACCGAGGGGTGGCAGTCGCTCAAGGACAGCAAGGCGATCCGCACCAGCGCATTGCGTGCCAAGGTCTCCAGCTTCACCACGGCGGCGGCCAGCGTCGCAGCGGCGAACGCGATCGAGGCTCTTCGCGGCCATGCCCTTGAAGTGCGATCGCTCCAGTCCTATTATCCCGTGTCGCAAGCCTGATCCCCTGCATAAGGAAGCATGCTGCGGGTGGCCCCATGGTGGGGGCCGCCAAAGGGAAGTTTTGACGAAGGATTTGCAATAATGGCGACCGTCGAGAAGATGCCGATGCTGCAAATGGGCTATGACAAGCTCAATGCGCAGCTCCGCGAGTTGAAGGCCGAACGGCCCCTGATCGTGGACGCCATCGAAGAAGCGCGCGCACATGGGGACCTCTCCGAAAACGCTGAATATCATGCGGCCAAGGAACGGCAGGGCCAGGTCGAAGCGACGATCGCTGACCTGGAGGACAAGCTGTCGCGTGCCCAGATCATCGATCCCACCACGCTTTCGGGGGACAAGATCGTGTTCGGCGCGACCGTCACCCTGCTCGACGAAGATGAAAAGCCGGTGAAATATCAGATCGTGGGGCAGGCCGAGGCGGATGCCAAAGCCGGCATGATCAGCTATAACAGCCCGATCGGCCGTGCGTTGATCGGCCGCCAGATCGGCGAAGAGGTCGAAGTGTCGGTCCCGTCGGGCGACAAATTCTACCTGGTCGACAAGATCGATTTCATCTGAAATCCATGAAACTGCCTGCTGGCCGCATGACCAACGGGATCGCGGCGATAACTTTCGTCGCATTCCTGTTGATCTATCTGACGGGGCAGGTCGACAATGCCGGGATCATCGCGGGATTTATCCCTGCGCGGGTGGAGGATGGCGCTCTTCTTGCCGGAATGGCGGCGGTGCCGGTCTGGCTGACGCCGCTCAGTTGTACGCTGGTTCATGCAAACTGGCTGCACATCGCCTTCAACCTGTTCATGTTCGTCTTTTGCGGGCGGCAGGTGGAACATGTGCTGGACAAGGGCGCCACGCTGGCTCTGTACGTGGCGGGGGCTTACGGGGCGGCAGCGCTGCAATGGGCGGTCGACCCGCACTCGACCAATCCGATGGTGGGAGCGAGCGGCGCGATTTCCGCGATCATCGCGACTTACGCGCTGCTCTACAGCCAGCAGAATGTCCGGCGGATCGGTCCGTTTTCGGCTAATTTGGTGCGCGCGCTCTGGCTGGCGGCAAGCTGGATCGCGATTCAGTTGATGATCGGCCTGGCCGGAGGATTTGGCGATCTGGGCCAGATCGCCATTGCCGCGCATATTGGCGGCTTCCTGGTGGGGCTGGTGCTGACGCGTCCTCTGCTCCGCTGGCGTTTCCGCAAGCGTCCCCAGCCCCTGTCCTGAACAATCAGGCGCCCTGAACGCCTTTATCCGGTCGGCAATTCCGGTTCCAGCAGACGGTGCAGATGCACGATCACATAGCGCATCTCCGCATCGTCGACCGTCCGCTGCGCCGCGCCGCGCCAAGCATTTTCAGCCGTGGCATAATCGGGATAAACCCCGACCAACTCGATGGAGTTCAGATCTTCGAATTCAAGCGTCTGGGGATTTTTGACGCGACCACCCATCACAAGGTGCAGCTTGCTCATGGTATCTTATGTTCTCCTGTTCGGTGAACGGATACCCTAGCAGGCCGCCCGCACCCGTCCAAGGGGGCAGGCGGCCAGATCAGCATGCTTTTGGCGATGAAGCGATTAAGCTTTTGGCAACCGCGCCTTCAACGCGTCGCTGATCGCCTCCACCTTGGCCGCGACCAGCGCGACGACATCGTCCGCGAGGCGGGAGGTCTTCCCTCCCAGATCGGCGGAAGCCACCGCATCCCGCGCCGATATAGCCGCCTCCCTGGTTCCTTCGGCGGCATTATGCAGCACTTCGCCCGTGCTCGACTTCAGGCTTTCCGTACCTTCCGCCGCCACTGCCTTGGCGGCGAGCGCAGCTTCCAGCACCTTCGCGCCAGCGCTGGATGCCAGGCTGGGCAGGGCCTTCATCGCGGCGCGGCTCTTGGGGAACATCCACGCGATGACCGCGCCCGCCGCCACGGCTCCGGCGACGGCCGCGATGGGATGTTCCTGAACGATTTCATTGGCGCGCGCCGCAACGCGCTGGGAGCGTTCCCGCGCATCGACATAGGCGGCGTTGGCCTTGTCGCGCGCATCGCCGGCCCGCTCGCGGCTCGTCTGGATCAGGCCGCCGGCGCCTTCCATGGCCCGGTCTGCCGTGTCACGGAACTTGCCCGATGCGGTTTCAGCGATGTCGTTCGCCGCCTCGCGGGCGCGGGTGAGTTGAGCGCGGATATCAGCCATCTTCAGTCTCCGAGGTCTCTTCTGTGCGGTTCCTTGTCCGAACGTATATCCGCTGGAAAAGGGTCCCAAGTGGACGGCGCAGCAAATACAGCGCCAATGCGCCGATTGCTGCCGCCGTTGCGGCCGGCCGTTGCCGGACCTTCGCGGCGGCGTAGGCGGTGCCGTCCAGAAGGGTTTCGGTCGCCTTGCCCTTCGCGTCCTGCTTCAGCCGAGCGGGCGTGATGCGCGCCTTGGCGGCAAGGGCGCTGGCCATGAAGGCAGTCTTGCAGGCGTCCGCCCGCGCCACCGCGTCGCGATAGGCTTCTTCCCGCTTCATGACTTCACCGCCTTCTTCATCCGGTCGATCCGGCCCTTGGCGGTCAGCAACGACAGCAATGCGACGATCAAGGCGCCGCCAAACACGGCACAGGTCGCCCAGCCTGTTCCCAGATGAGGCGCCAGCGCCAGGATGAAGCCCACAAGACAGGCGACGAGCGCGGCAAAGATGAGCATGACGCCCACCGCTGCGAAAATCGCGGCGTCGCGCAACCCGGCGCTGACAATGCCCGCGCGCAGTTTCTGCCGTTCGACTTCCGCTTCCGCATAGGTGCGGCCATCGGTGTACAGGCGCGTGAAAACATCCCGGACGGACTCGTCCTGTGCCTCGGTCTGCAGGGGCTCTTGCGTCAAAACTTCCTCCGCCCCGGCGCCGGGGCCCTATCGTCCGTCACTTGCGCGGGGCGTGTTCAGGCGTCTTCGTCGGAACCCTTGGCAAGCCGCATCAGCACGAAGCCGACCACCGCAGCCGCGCCTATCGCCACGGCAGGGCTTTTGCGCACGAAATCGCGCGCTTCGGTCATCAACTGGTCGACATCCTTGCTGTCCAGCGTCTTGGCGGCGCCGGCGACCGATTCGGCGGCCTGGCGGGCATAATCGCCATATTGCGGGCCAAGCTTGGCATCGACCGTGCCGGCAGTATCGGAAATCAGCTTGGCCAGGCTTTGCATAGCCGATCCGGTCTTGTCTTTGGCGACGCCGGCCGCCGACTTGGCGGTCTTGGAGGCCTGATCCTTGAACGGATCGATATGCGCTTTCCAGTCGACGGCATTGATCTTGTCGGCGGCTGCCTTCGCCGCCTTTTCGGCTTGCGCCTTGATCGGTGCGATCTGCGCGGTCCAGCCATGCGCGGCGGCCCCATTGCCGGGCGTCTTGGGAGCCGCGGCCTTGCGGGTGGCGGCGGTCTTTACGGGCGCGGCCTTCACCAACGTGCTGGAAGGAGTAGCCTTTGCCGGCTTGGCCTTGGGGGCCTTTGCCGGGCTGGCCTTTCTGGCGCGCTTGACGGGCGGGGTTTCCGGGGTGTCGGCCATCGTCCTATGTCTCCCTTTGAAATACGGTCGAATTGCGAAGCGGGCAGGCGGCTGTGCTTCTAATGCTTCGCCACCGCCCACAGTTCCGTTGCCGTTACTATTTTGAGCATCGGCATTTTTCGAGTCCTTGCAAGCCCCCGCATTGCCAATCGGTAAGGTGGTAGCTAAGCGGAGCGCGAAAAGCGACCCAGCGCCACTCCAAGGAGCGATCCATGACCGCCATTCTCGATATTCACGCCCGTCAGATTCTGGACAGCCGCGGCAATCCGACCGTCGAGGTCGACGTGATGCTGGAGGATGGCAGCTTCGGACGCGCCGCCGTGCCGTCGGGCGCTTCCACCGGAGCCTATGAGGCGGTCGAGAAGCGCGACGGGGACAAGAGCAAATATCTGGGCAAAGGCGTTCTGGCTGCCGTCGCCGCCGTCAACGACCAGATTGCCGAGCAGATCATCGGCCTGGATGCCGAAGACCAGGCCGAAGTCGACGCCGCGATGATCGCGCTCGACGGGACGGAGAACAAGTCGAACCTGGGCGCCAACGCGATCCTGGGCGTCAGCCTGGCCGTGGCGAAGGCCGCCGCCGATGCGCGCGGCCTGCCGCTCTATCGCTATGTCGGCGGCGTCAATGCGCATGTCCTGCCGGTGCCGATGATGAACATCATCAACGGCGGCGAGCATGCCGACAATCCGATCGACTTCCAGGAATTCATGATCATGCCGGTCGGCGCCGAAAGCATTGCCGACGCGGTTCGCATCGGTTCGGAAATCTTCCATACGTTGAAGAAGGGCCTGCACGAGAAGGGGCTGGCGACATCGGTCGGGGATGAGGGCGGTTTCGCGCCGAACATCGCTTCGACCCGCGACGCGCTCGACTTCATCATGCTGTCGGTCGAGAAGGCGGGCTACAAGCCGGGCGACGATGTCGTGCTGGCGCTGGACTGCGCGGCGACCGAATTCTTCAAGAACGGCAAATATGAGATTTCGGGCGAAGGCCTGTCGCTCTCGCCGGTCGAAATGGCCGACTATCTCGCCGCGCTGACCGCCGACTATCCGATCAAGTCGATCGAGGATGGCATGAGCGAGGATGATTTCGAAGGCTGGAAAGCGCTGACCGACAAGATCGGCGCCAAGGTTCAGTTGGTGGGCGATGACCTGTTCGTGACCAACCCCAAGCGCCTGGAAATGGGCATCGGCAAGGGACTTGCCAACTCGCTGCTGGTCAAGGTGAACCAGATCGGTTCGCTCACCGAAACGCTGGCCGCTGTCGACATGGCGCACCGGGCGCGCTACACTGCTGTCATGTCGCACCGTTCGGGAGAAACCGAGGACGCCACCATCGCGGATCTCGCCGTCGCGACCAATTGCGGCCAGATCAAGACCGGGTCGCTTGCCCGTTCCGACCGGCTCGCCAAGTATAACCAGCTTATCCGCATCGAAGAAGAATTGGGCGACATCGCCCTTTACGCGGGCCGTTCGATCTTCCGCTAAGTCAATTTTTCTACGGCCGGTTGCAAGGGCAATAAATTTTGCTTGCGGCCGGCCCGTCCCTGTGATTCAACTGATCCATGGCGCATATCGCGAAACTCCGCATGTTGCTTTTTTCAGCCTTCGGGCCGGCGATTGCGGTGCTTCTTCTTCTTTTCTTCGCAGGCTATGTGGTGTTGGGTTCCAACGGCGTTCTGGCCTGGGGCGACTATAAGCGCCAGCTTCATCATGCGCAGGCAGAGTTGAAGCAAATTCAGACCCATCGGCAAGAGCTTAAGAACCGGGTGGATTTGCTCAATCCCAGGCGTGTCGATCCCGACCTTTCCGATGAGCTGATCCGGCGCGAGTTGGGCGTCGTCCATCATGATGAAGTGATCGTGCCACTGAATTGATCGTCAGGGGCTGATTGATCGCTTTTGCTGCGTTTCAAGGCTCCATGCCGCGTTGCATTTGGGGGGGGACTGCCGCTATACCGGCCTTCCTTCCATCCTCACCCACGCAAAAGGATAAAAGCCTTGGCGAAACCAACAACGCCGCGTCCGTCACGCGCAAAGGCAGCCAGTACGGCTGGCGCAGACCATAACCGGCCTCGCCCCGACACTCCCAAAGATTATAAGGCCACCAAGGAAGAGCTGCTGGAATTCTACCGGCAGATGGTCCTCATTCGCCGTTTCGAGGAAAAGGCGGGTCAGCTTTACGGCCTCGGCCTGATCGGTGGCTTCTGTCACCTCTATATCGGCCAGGAAGCGGTTGCCGTCGGCATTCAGTCCGCGCTCAAGCCCGGCAAGGACAGCGTCATCACCGGCTATCGCGACCATGGTCATATGCTGGCCTATGGCATCGATCCCAATGTCATCATGGCGGAACTGACCGGTCGCGAAGCGGGCATCTCGCGCGGCAAGGGCGGCTCGATGCACATGTTCAGCGTCGAGCATAAATTCTACGGCGGCCACGGCATCGTCGGAGCGCAGGTGTCGCTGGGTGCGGGCCTGGGCTTTGCGCACAAGTACAATAATGATGGTGGCGTGTGCGTCGCCTATTTCGGTGATGGCGCGGCCAATCAGGGCCAGGTCTACGAAAGCTTCAACATGGCCGAGCTGTGGAAGCTGCCGATCATCTTCGTGATCGAAAACAACCAGTACGCCATGGGCACCAGCGTCAACCGCTCCTCTGCGGAAGACCAGCTTTACCGCCGGGGCGAAAGCTTCCGCATTCCGGGCATTCAGGTGAACGGCATGGACGTGCTCGCCGTGCGCGGGGCCACCGAGGAAGCGCTCAAATGGGTGCAGGGCGGCAATGGTCCGATCCTGCTGGAAATGAAGACCTATCGTTATCGCGGCCACTCCATGTCCGACCCGGCCAAATACCGGTCGCGCGAGGAAGTTCAATCGATGCGCGAAAAGTCCGATCCCATAGAAGGCGTCAAGAAATATCTGGCCGATGCCGGGGTTTCCGAAGACGAGTTCAAGAAGATCGATCAGGACATTCGTAAGATCGTCAGCGACGCTGCCGATTTCGCTGAAACCTCTCCCGAACCGGAACTGCACGAGCTTTATACGGACGTGCTGGTGGAGCAATATTAATGGGTATCGAAATCAAGATGCCGGCGCTTTCCCCGACCATGGAGGAAGGCACGCTGGCGAAATGGCTGGTGAAGGAAGGTGACGAGGTCCGCTCGGGCGACATATTGGCCGAGATTGAGACCGACAAGGCGACGATGGAATTCGAAGCCGTCGACGAAGGCAAGATCGGTCAGATCGTGGTGGCCGAAGGCACCGAAGGCGTGAAAGTCGGCACCGTCATTGCGACGATGGCGGGTGATGGTGCCGAGGCGGTCGCTCCCCCCCCGGTTGCCAAGGCGGAAACGCCTGCAAAGATCGAGGCGGCACCCGCGCCGAAGAAGCCGGTCGAGGTCAAGGCGACGGTGAAGGACCCGGCACTGCCCGAAGGCACGGACTATGTGAAGACGACCGTGCGCGAAGCGCTGCGCGATGCCATGGCCGAGGAAATGCGCCGTGACGAGCGCGTCTTCGTTATGGGTGAGGAGGTCGCCGAATATCAGGGCGCCTACAAGGTCACCCAGGGGCTGCTGGAAGAATTTGGCGATAAGCGCGTCATCGACACGCCGATCACTGAATATGGCTTTGCCGGAATCGGTGCGGGCGCGGCGATGGGCGGATTGAAGCCGATCGTCGAGTTCATGACCTTCAACTTCGCGATGCAGGCAATCGACCACATCATCAACTCGGCCGCCAAGACCAACTACATGTCCGGCGGCCAGATGCGCTGCCCGATCGTGTTCCGCGGTCCCAATGGCGCTGCGAGCCGCGTTGCCGCGCAGCATAGCCAGAACTACGGTCCATGGTATGCGGCGGTCCCCGGTCTGATCGTGATCGCGCCCTATGACTCGGCCGACGCCAAGGGATTGCTGAAGGCCGCGATTCGTTCGGACGATCCGGTCGTGTTCCTTGAAAATGAACTGGTCTATGGCCGCAGCTTCGACGTGCCCAAGGTCGATGATTATGTCCTGCCGATCGGCAAGGCGCGCATCGTCCGCGAGGGCAAGGACGTGACGCTCGTCAGCTATTCGATCGGCGTCGGCGTCGCGCTGGAGGCGGCCGAAAAATTGGAAGCCGAAGGCATCGGTGCGGAGGTCATCGATCTGCGCACGCTGCGTCCGCTCGACACGGCGACGGTTCTGGAAAGCCTCAAGAAGACCAACCGCCTTGTTGTGGTGGAAGAAGGCTGGCCGGTCTGCTCGATCGCGTCGGAAATCGCCGCCGTGGTCATGGAGCAGGGCTTCGACGACCTCGACGCACCGGTGCTGCGCGTCACCAATGAGGATGTGCCGCTCCCTTATGCGGCGAACCTGGAAAAAGCCGCATTGATCGACGCCGCCCGCGTGGTCGAGGCGGTGAAGAAGGTTTGCTATCGCTGAAAAAGGATGGGGACGGTATTTGCGCCGTCCCCATTTTAGCAGGATGCGATCTTCGTTGATATCAATAAGAAGGTTCGTGATCGGCAAGAATCCTTCATGCTGAATAATAGTTGCAGGTAGACTTTCCGGTGCCGGACAGATTTTGAGCATTTTGAAGGGACTGGATTGTGCGATCGCGAACTGAAAAGGCAGATGAATAACGGATGGTGATCGGGCCGAAAAATATGTTCGACATGATAGGTCGATAGTCATAGAAGATTTGAACAATCACAACAGGATTACCTGGAGTAGCTGAAATTTGGCTACCTGCGGTGCCAATGCCGCTCGTCAATACTTGACCTTCGGTACCGATGGTCTGGGCTGTGGCGACGCTTTTTATTCCTTTGCACCGCTGCCAGGTAATAACCTGATCCGTGATCGGCGTTGTGGTTGCCGCATTGTCTTCCACCGTCGATATGATGATGCGTCCGCGGTTTGTCAGATCGAGTGAATCCGCGGCAAATTTTGCGCCGGTGATGATGTCGTTGATGTCGTTTTCATCAATTCTATCCCGAACGCGGGCAACGCCATCGGCAACCATGCTCGTGATCGCACTTATTCGTGCATGCGTGATCGCGACGTTGGCAAGTTCCGTGCCCCCGAAAGTGAGCAGGATAAGGAAAGGGAGCGCATAGGCGAACTCGATCAGGGCAAGCCCGCTCTGATTGGCCCAAAGCCTGCGCAGAAGTCCAAAAGCTTCCCCTTTGCATCTGTAGGAACGTTGCGAGGCGAACATGGTCAAACTCCACACTTCACGGGGGGATCGACAACGCCTGCATAGGGTTCGTTGCGCATGAAAGTCGTCCGGGAGATCGTCACCGAATTTCCCATGCCCAAGAGCTGTGGAATAGGTGAAAGGCGGTTATAAGTTGCCGTTATTTGATAGCGGACGACATCTTCGGCTGTACCGATGCCTGAAGCACCCTGACTGGCGATGTCATAACTATTGTTGCGATTGTCATCGATGAAGCAGTCGGGGCCACTCTTGTCGTATTGGCCGTTAGCATTGACGTCTGTCGTCAGTTTTTCCGGCTTGCCGATTTTGTTGTAGGTCAAAAAGTTTGATGAACTTATTTGTAGATTGCTACCGCTGGCAACGCTGCTGAGCCGGTCCCGGACGTAGGTTTCGACAATGGATGCGCTGGCGTTTTCCAGTGTCACCTTCCGGGCCGCTGCGTTTGTCGTGCCTTGGACAACGGCGGTGGCGTAGGCTTGATAGGCGAGGTCGAGCGCGCCCAGGATCATGAAGATGAGTGGCGCCGCCACGACGGCGAACTCGACAACGGTCACACCGTCGCGATTTTGCGCGAGCCGCTTAAGGCCGGCCGGGATCATTGACCGAGCCTCAAATTGCCGACCTTGTCGGATATTTGCTTGAATGCATTGTTTAAGCCGGTGGGATCGCTGACGGAAATGGCTTGGCTGCTGTTGGACGCGCAAGACGAAATATCCGAGTCCATGGTCTGGCCCGACAGCACGGCGATGACCCAGACATCAACATTGTAATCGGACTTCGCTTTCGCGCACATGAGCTTGAAGCGCTGCTTGTGGATGGGTTCGAGATTTGTGTCCGAAGTGCCCGTTGATGCTGTTCGCCCCGCATATCGGGCCACGCCATAGGCGCTGTACGCATCCCGGAACGGGGACATTTCACCGTCGGTCATGAAGACGATGGTGCGGCGGACCTTCACATTATTATATGTGATCGGATTGCGATATCCGAAGATGCCATTGTTCGCGATCATCCGAAGGCCCCAAATGATGCCGAGGTCGTGATAGGTCGCTCCATCGCCAGTCACGATCGTATCGACCTGAGAGTCGAATTCGGACTGGCTGGCCCACGACTTCATGTGAACGGCAGGTTTCGGGCAGGCTGTCATATAATATGCTGAGCCATAGTCCTGTTCGCCAGATGATGAAAAGTCATAGGGCGCCCACCTTGTGGTATCGCTGTCAGGGATTTTGGCGATATCGAGATCCCATGCATCGGATGGTATGGTCGTGCTGGTTGCAGTAAGAGCGGTAGATGTACCGCGTTCCTCGATGCAGCCTGCCCAACTGTTGTTGAACCAGTTCGTGGACCAGTCCGTGGCTGTCTTCAGAACTCCGCTGCTATTCCTGTACTGATATGATGAACGGACATAGGCCGTGTCTTCAGCCCGGATCAGTTTGCCTACGTTTACCGTGCTGGAAAATTGCAGGAAACCGATCCTCATACGAAGATTTTTGGCTTCAAGAGCAATTTGAACTGGACGCAAGTTGGAATACAGGGTTTTCAAGGCATCCCGCATTTCCCGCATCTTCGATTTTTTGGTTCCGCTCGTGGTCTTTTCGGTATCCTGGGAGCAGGATAGCGCATCGGTCATGTAACAGTTCATCGAACCAGTCGTGTCGAGGACCAGCATCAAATCGGTATTGACGTAATATTCCTCCGCCAAGCAATTGGCGGCTACCCGGATTTCGTTGATGCCAAGAAGGCGCAAGAGGGTTGTAGGAACGGTCGTCGTTGCTTCCATCCGAAGCTGCCCGTTGTCCAGCGCAGTCGTAATGCGATTGGCGGCGTTGGCGTCCGTCGTGGACATGACCGCGGATTCCATCAACTGATTGGGGAAGTTGAAGTTGAAATAGTTCAGAGCTTGTTGTTTGTCCGTAGTCGTCAATGTGCTGCCGCTCATCGATCGCCGTCCAGCCAGCGCGCCAGCATCGCAAGCCTGCTGCATGCGCGCCTTGACCAGATAGGCCCGGCTGAAATCCACAGCGGCGCCAGCCATACCTGCCAACGGAATCATCGCCGCAGCCACGATCGCCAACGTGTTGCCCGCCTGATTGTGGTAAAGCCGCGTCAGAATGAACAGCGCGCGCTTGATCCGATCGCTCATAATCCGCTCTGCCTTTGCTTGCCCCGCACCCCCAATTCAGGCAGAGCAACCGATTGCCCATGAAGGGGCACTGGTCAGGATCACTATGTCCGCTGAGGTTAAAAAGCTGATAATTTCAGCAAAAACTATTTCCATGGATATATGTGCATAGTTGTGTCGCAGGACTCTCTCTCTCCGCTGGCTTCGCTGTTGAGCGCCTATGCCGGGCCGGATGTTGCGCGCCATCGGCTCATCTGGGCGCTCGATGCGCGGTTCGCGCGGTTGGTGGCTACGACCAGCGAGCCGATGATCGGTCAGATGCGCTTTGCCTGGTGGAATGACGCGCTAACCGACGAAAGCGGCATGACAGGACAGGGCGAACCGCTGATCGATGCGATGCGGAAGCTGGGTGCTGGGCCGCCTTCTGGGCTTTCGCAATGGCTTGATGGATGGGAAGCCCTGATCGGCGAGATCGATCTTCACGTTTATGCGGAGGGACGGGGCGGGGGCCTGTTTCGTGCCTTGGCGGGGCGGGACGATATTCCGACGTGGCTCGTCCAGGCGGGGGCGGCGTGGGCGCTGTGGGATTTGTCGGGGCATATCGACGATCGGGTCATCGCCGGCCGGGCGATCGAGATGGCGCGGGAGCATATGTTGCGCGAGAAGCCGGCCTGGCCCAAGGAATGGCGCGCTTTGCGCATCGCTTATCATCTCGCGCGCCATGACATTAAAATGGACCGTTGCGCGCCGCCGGGATTGACCCCCGCGCTGTATCTGAGATTGGTGCGTGTCGCGCTGACGGGACGTTAGGGGGATTTAAGGTGGGACGGAGTCTGGTGGGCGCGATGGCCGCTTTGCTGTTGATGGCGGGCGGGCTGTTCTGGTGGCAGGGGCACGCAAGCAATGAGGCCGTGCCGCAACCGCTGGTCGGATCGCCGCCGCCGCCTGCCGTCGAGGCGCTGCCCGAAGGCGACCCGGAAGCCATAGGCGATGCGCCGCCCATGCCGGGAGAAGCGTCACCGCAGAGCCGCGAGCAGAAGCGTTTCGGTCGTTATGACCGCAATCGCGATGGCTTCATCACACGGATCGAGATGATGGGCAGCCGGGTGAAGGCGTTCAAGGCGCTCGACAAGAACAACGACAATCTCCTCTCCTTCGAGGAGTGGGCCGTGACCACGTCGGATCGTTTCGCCAAGGCCGACGGCAATGGCGACGGCAAGCTGACTCCTGCTGAATTCGCGACGACGGCGCCCAAACGCACGGCCGTGCCGAAGTGCAAATGCTGAAGCGTCAGGCGGGCTGAAGCTCGCCCAGCCATTGACCCAGCGCGGCGCGGGCGCGGGCGGTCATGGCTTCCTTGCGCTGCTTCTTCTTGACGTCGTCCAGTGGCGGGAACAGGCCGAAATTGACATTCATCGGCTGATAATCCGTCGTCTCGACATTGCCGATGACATGACTCAGCAGCGCGCCCAGCGCCGTTTCGGACGGCAGCGGCGCCAGCGGCTTGCCCAATATCTCCGCCGCGGCAAAGCGTCCGGCAAGCAGGCCGATCGCCGCGCTCTCGACATAGCCTTCGCAACCGGTCACCTGCCCGGCGAAGCGGATATGCGGCGCGCTTTTGAGGCGCAGCGTGGCGTCGAGCAACTTGGGGCTCTGGATGAAGGTGTTACGATGCAGCCCGCCCAGCCGCGCGAACTCCGCCTTTTCCAGGCCGGGGATGGTCCGGAACAGTTCGGTTTGCGCGCCATGCTTCAGCTTCGTCTGGAAGCCGACCATATTCCATAGCGTGCCCGACGCGTTGTCCTGTCGAAGCTGAACGACGGCATAGGGCCAGCGGCCGGTGCGCGGATCGTCCAGGCCCATCGGCTTCATCGGGCCATGGCGCAGCGTTTCCGGGCCGCGTGACGCCATCACCTCGATCGGCATGCAGCCTTCGAAATAGGGGGTGTCCTTTTCCCACTCCTTGAACTCGGTCTTTTCGCCGTCGAGCAGTCCCTGGACGAAGGCCTGATATTGTTCCTTGTTCATCGGGCAGTTGATATAATCCTTGCCCTCGCCGCCGCCGGGGCCGATCTTGTCCCAGCGATTGGCCATCCAGCATTTTTCCATGTCGATACTGTCGAAATGCACGACCGGCGCGATGGCGTCGAAAAAGGCGAGGTGATCGATCCCCGCGGCCTGGCCGATGCTGGCGGCCAGCGAAGGCGCGGTCAGCGGCCCGGTGGCGACGATGGTCATACCTTCGGTCGGCAGCGTGTCGATGCGTTCGCGCACGATCTCCACATTGGGATGACCTGCCAGCGTTCGGGTGACGCCGTCGGAAAAGATATGGCGATCCACCGCGAGCGCCGATCCGGCGGGCACCTTGGCCGGTTCCGCCTGCGCCATGATGAGCGAGCCCAGCCGCCGCATTTCCTGATGCAGCAGGCCCACGGCATTCTTGTCCGGATCGTCGGAGCGGAAGCTGTTGGAGCAGACCAGTTCGGCAAGGCCTTCGGTCTGGTGCGCGGGCGTCATGTCGCCTGACCCGCGCATTTCCGACAGGCGGACCTTTACGCCGGCCTCGGCCAGTTGCCATGCCGCTTCCGATCCGGCGAGTCCGCCGCCGATGATGTGAACCTGATGCATGGGGCGACCCATGGTCCCCCGCGGCGCGGAGGTCAACCGCTCTCAGGCGACGGCCAGATCCGCTTCACCATAATAGGCGGCCTCGTCCAGAATTCCCTCCCGCTTGGCGACGATGGTGGCGACCAGCACCTGACCCGCAACATTGACGGCGGTGCGGCCCATGTCGAGGATCGGATCGATGGCGAGCAGCAGGCCTACGCCCTCCAGCGGCAGGCCGAGCGTCGAAAGGGTCAGCGTGAGCATCACGATGGCGCCCGTCAGGCCCGCGGTCGCCGTCGATCCGACGACCGACACGAAGACGATCAGCGCATAGTCCGCCGCATGGAGCGGGATGCCGTAAAAGCCTGCCACGAATATGGCGGCCAACGCCGGATAGATGGAGGCGCAACCGTCCATCTTGGTGGTCGAGGCCAGCGGAATGGCGAAGGCGGCATAACCCCTTTCCACGCCCATGCGTTCCGTCACGGTCTCTGTGAAGGGCAGGGTGCCGACCGAGGATCGCGACACGAAGCCAAGCTGGATGGCGGGCCATGCCTTGGCGAAGAAGGGTAGGGGCCTGAGGCCGTTGGCGGCCAGCAGCAGCGGATAGACGATGAGCAGGACAATGGCGAGGCCGAGATACACCGCCCCTGCGAAGCTGCCGAGCTGGGCCAGCGCGCTCCAGCCATAGGTGGCGATGGCGCTGCCTATAAGAGCGGCCGAGCCGATCGGCGTCAGGCGGATGATCCAGCCCAGGATCGCGCGCACCAGGGCGAGCAGCGAACGGACGAAGGCCAGGAAAGGTTCGGCCTTCTCTCCGACCTTCAGCGTCGCGAGGCCGACGGCAATGGAGATGACCAGCAATTGCAGGATATTGAAGGACAGGCTGGTGGTTGCGCCTGCATCCGTCATCTTGGTGCTGGCGGACAGGGCGAAGCTGTTGCCGGGGACCAGACCCTTCAGGAAATCGAGCCAGCCGCCCACGGAATCCGGCTTTCCTACGGCCAGGGCCTGTCCGTGCAAGCCGGAACCCGGCTGGACGATCAGGCCTATGGCAAGGCCGATGACGGCCGCGATCAGCGCCGTGCCCGCGAACCAGAGCAGGGTTTGTCCGGCCAGCCGCGCCGCATTGTCGAGGGCGCGCAGATTGGCAATAGAGGCGACGATCGCCGCGAACACCAGTGGCGGCACCACGGCCTTCAGCAGCGAAACGAAGATCGATCCCGTGGTCTTGAGCGCGGTCGCCAGCCAGTTGAGATCGCCGTCCGGACCCGAACCCATGGATCGCGCCAGCAGGCCAAGCAACAGGCCGATGGCCATGCCGGCAAGAACCTGAAATCCGAAACTGCGATAGTTGATGGCCATGGGCTCACATTCCTTCGGGCGACCGGCGCGCGACATGGGGAGCGACCCTGCCAAATGCGCGCAAGCAATTCTTTATGGGGGTGAATGCGGATAAGGACGCCCTCTTTCCGCAGCTTAACAGCCAAACGGATTGGCCGCCGCGATCCGCTATGCCACATGGAATGGCGAAATCCAGCATGGAGATGCGATTTGATGAAGTGGTGGCCGGTTCTGATGGCCCTGTCCTTGCCGCAGGGGGCGTCGGCGGCGGGCGATCCGGCGCTGGCCAAGGCGGTGCTGATGAAGTCGATTGCCTTCCGGACGGTGGCGGGTGAGGGGCAGGTTCCCCGCCTCGCTGCTTATTATGCGTCGGTGTTGCGGCAGGCGGGCTTTGCGACGACCGATCTGGAGATCACGCCGATAGGCGAAACGGCGACATTGGCCGCGACCGTCCGGGGCAGCGATCCCCATCTCAAGCCCCTGCTGATGATCGGCCATATGGATGTGGTGGCGGCCAATCCGGCGGACTGGACACGCGATCCGTTCACGCCGGTGGAGGAGAATGGCTATATTTTCGGCCGGGGGGCGGAGGACAATAAATATGACGTCGCCATGATGGTGGCGACGATGGCTGGGCTGAAGAAGGAATGCTGGCGACTGCGGCGGACCGTCACCTTGCTGCTGTCAGGCGACGAGGAAACCCATATGCGCACGACGCGGGCGTTGGCGGAGAAATATAGGGACGCCGAACTGCTGCTGAACGGCGATGGCGGCGGCGGCCTGTTGGATGAGGCTGGCCAGCCCGTTCTGTATCAGTTGCAGGCGGGCGAAAAGACTTATGCCGATTTCGAGATCGCCTTTACCGATGCCGGCGGCCATAGCGGCGCGCCGACGCCCGGCAATCCCATCTATCGGCTGGCGCGCGCGATCGATCGGATCGCGGCCTATCGCTTCGCGCCGATGCGCAACGAACTGACCAAGGCTTCGCTGTCATTGTCGGCCGATCGCATCGGCGGCGCGGTGGGCGCGGCGATGCGGCGCTATGCGGAGACGGGGGACAGGAAGGCGGCCGATTTGCTATCCGAATATCCCGAATTTGTCGGGCAGGTGCGGACGACCTGCGTGGCGACCATGGCGCAGGCTGGGCATGCGCTCAACGCTTTGCCGCAAAGCGCGAAGGTCGATGTCAACTGCCGCATCTTTCCGGGCATAGCCATTGATGTGGTGAAGGCGGAACTCACCCAGGCGATCGACGATCCCGGCGCGGCGATCACCACGCTCGACGATCTCAAGGCGAGCGACGCGTCGCCCTTGCGCGAGGATGTGATGAAGGCGGTGACGGCGGCGGTCGCGGCGCGCTATCCGAATATTCCCGTCATCCCATCTATGTCGGCGGGGGCGACGGACAGCCTCTATTTTCGGGCGCTGGGAGTGCCGAGCTATGGCGTGTCCAGCCTATTCCAGCGGGGCGAGGACGGCTTTGCCCATGGACTGGACGAACGCGTTCCGGTGGCGGGAATAGCCGACGCGCTCGATCAGTGGGAGCGGGTGATAAAAGCGCTGGCGGAATAATTGCCAGCGCTCCGTGCTCCTGCCCAGGCAGGAGCACGGCTTTTTGGGAGGATCAGCGTAACGCCGCTACGCTGTTCGCCGCCGACAACACCGCTTGAACCGAAGCGGTGGCGACGTCCGTGTCCGTACCGATGCCGAAGATGGTCCGGCCATCGGGCGTGCGGCATTCGACGTAAGCGGCCGCCGCGACGTCAGTGCCTGCGCCGATGGCATGTTCGCTATAGTCCGCGACCTCCAGATCGACGTCCAGTTCGTCCCGCAGCGCGGCCAGCACCGAGGAGATCAGGCCGTTGCCACGCCCGGAAATCGAGCGCTCGCCGCCCTTGTGCGTGATCTTGCCGGTGAAGATGCGGTCGCCCGCCGCGCCGCTCTCATGATAGTCGATCAGGCTGTAGGGCTGTTCGCCCGCCAGACGGTAATGGGTTTCGAAGGCTCCCCAGATGTCGGCGGCGTTCAGTTCGCGGCTGCTCTCGTCGGCCAGCGCCTGCACGATCTTGGAGAAGTCGGCCTGCATGCGCTTGGGCAGCTTCAGCCCCTTGTCCTGCTGCAACACCCAGGCGACGCCGCCCTTGCCCGATTGCGAGTTCACGCGGATCACGGCTTCATAATCGCGGCCCAGATCCTTGGGATCGATCGGCAGATAGGGCACGTCCCAAATCCGGTCGTTGCGCGCTTCCTGCGCGGCGAAGCCCTTTTTGATCGCGTCCTGATGCGAACCGGAGAAGGCGGTGAACACCAGCTCGCCCGCATAGGGATGGCGCGGATGGACCGGCAACTGGTTGCAATATTCGACGGTCTGGATGACCTCATCGATGTCGCTGAAATCCAGGCCGGGATTGATGCCCTGGGTGTACATGTTCAGCGCCACCGTCACCAAGTCGCAATTGCCGGTGCGTTCGCCATTGCCGAACAGGCAGCCTTCGACACGGTCCGCGCCCGCCATCAGGCCCAGTTCGGCGGCGGCAACGCCGGTGCCCCGGTCATTATGGGTGTGCAGCGAGATCACCACGCTGTCGCGCTTGCTGATATTGCGGCAGATCCATTCGATCTGGTCGGCATAGATATTGGGCGTCGCCGCCTCGACCGTGGCGGGCAGGTTCAGGATCAGCGGGCGCTCGGGCGTCGGCTGGAGAATTTCCATCACCGCCTCGCAGCATTCCAGGCTGAAATCCAGCTCGGCGGTGGAGAAGGTTTCGGGTGAATATTCGAAATGCCAGTCGGTGTCGGGCTGCTTCGCCGCATTGTCGCGCAGCAGCTTGGCGGCGGTGATCGCGATTTCCTTGATCTGCGGCCGGTCCATCTGGAACACGATATTGCGCCACGCGGGCGACACGGCGTTGTAGACATGGACGATGGCCTTCTTCGCGCCGCGCAGGCTTTCGAAGGTGGTGGCGATCAGATCCTCGCGCGCCTGGGTCAGCACCTGTGGGAACACATCGTCGGGGATCGCGCCGTCACGGACCAGCCCGGAGATAAAGTCGAACTCGGTCGCGCCCGCGCTGGGGAAGCCGACCTCGATTTCCTTGACGCCCACCTTCACCAGCAGGTCGAAGAAGCGGCGCTTCTTTTCCGCGTTCATCGGGTCGATCAGCGACTGGTTGCCGTCGCGCATGTCGGTCGACAGCCAGCGCGGCGGCGCGGTAATGACGTTCGATGGCCACTGGCGATTGGGCAGGTCCACCTGGGGGAAGGGGCGGTATTTCAGCGAGGGATCGTTCAGCATCATGACGAAAATGACTTCTCTGCAATCGAGCGGCTGCAGCCTGCCCGGTGGTACGACTATCTGCTTGATTGTGCCCTTAGGCGTATTGCCGCGTCATTCAAGCGAAGAGCAGCACAAAAACCACGCCTAAGGGCGTGTAAGTCGTAGCAGAGGAAGAAGCGCACGCTGCATGATGGAACGGCCATAGCCTGAATCGGCAGGGAAGCGCAAGCGTTGCTGACAAATGGGATGGGTTACAGGAAGCCTGTCAACTCCCCTCCCGCTTGCGGGAGGGGATCGCGTAGCTTTATTTCTGGAAGGCCGCGACGATCTTCAATTCCACATTGTCGCCAACCATGGGTACGCCATAACCCATGTTGAAATCGCTCCGCTTGATCGTGGTGGTGGCGACGAAGCCTACATTTTCCTTGCCGCCCATCATCGCCGGGGCTTTGCCCGCGCCGTAGAATTCGGCTTCCAGCGTAACCGGCTTGGTGATGCCCTTGATGGTAAGGTTGCCGCTGATCTCCGCTTCGGTGCCCTGCACTTTCACGCCCGTCGATACGAAGGACGCCTTGGGGAATTTGGCGGAATCGAAAAATTCCGGCTTCATCAGATGTTCGTCGAGCTTGGCTACGCCGGTTCGCAGGTTGGCGACCGGGACGTCGACCGAAACCTTGGCTGCCGAAGGATTTTTCGGATCGAGCGTCAGCGTGCCGGTCGATTCGGAAATGACGCCGAGATTGTTGGAAAAGCCCATATGGTCATAGGCGAAGAGTATCTGGGTATGGCCGGGATCGATCGCATAGGCGCCTCCGGTGACGCGGGCGGGGTCTTTCGCGCCGGGTGCGGCGGGCATCTGTTGAGCAACAACGACGCTGCCGCCGGCAACAGCGATCAGGGCCGCGACGGGGATCAGAAATTTGCGCATGCGAAATGCTCTCCAAAAAATTCGAGGGACGCCGCGAGAATAAGCGACGTCCCTCAATTGTTCCAGAGGCGTAACCGGAAACGGATCGTTCCCTTTCCGGCTCGCAAAAGGCTTTAGTTCTTGTCCTTGTCGACCAGCTTGTTGGCGCCGATCCAGGGCATCATCGCGCGGAGTTGTTCGCCGGTCTTTTCGATCGGGTGCTGGGCCTGAAGCTTGCGCTTCGCCTTCATTTCCGGATAGCCGGTCTTGATGTCGGTCAGGAAGCGCTGGACGAACTTGCCCTGCTGGATGTCGGTCAGCACGCGCTTCATCTCGGCCTTGGTCTCGTCAGTGATGACGCGCGGGCCGGTGTGATAATCGCCATATTCGGCGGTGTTCGAGATCGAATAGCGCATGTTGGCGATACCGCCTTCATACATTAGGTCGACGATCAGCTTGGTTTCGTGGAGGCACTCGAAATAGGCCATTTCGGGAGCATAGCCCGCTTCCACCAGCGTTTCGAAACCTGCCATGATGAGGTGGGTGATGCCGCCGCACAGGACCGCCTGCTCACCGAAGAGGTCGGTTTCGCACTCTTCCTTGAAGTCGGTTTCGATGATGCCGCTACGGCCGCCACCGACCGCCGAGGCGTAGGAGAGAGCGATGTCATGGGCATTGCCGGTCGCGTCCTGATGGATGGCGATCAAGCAGGGCACGCCGCCGCCCTTCACATATTCGCCGCGCACGGTGTGACCGGGGCCCTTGGGCGCAATCATGATGACGTCGACGTCGGCGCGGGGTTCGATCAGGCCGAAATGGACGTTGAGGCCATGGGCGAAGGCGAGCGCGGCGCCGGGGCGCAGATTCGCATGGATGTCGGCGGCGTAGAGGTCAGCCTGGTTTTCGTCGGGCGCCAGGATCATGAGCACATCGGCCCAGGCGGCGGCGTCAGCGTTCGACAGCACCTTGAAACCGGCGCCTTCGGCCTTCTTGGCGGAGGACGAGCCGGGGCGTAGGGCGATGGCGACTTCGGCAACGCCGCTATCGCGCAGGTTCTGGGCGTGGGCGTGGCCCTGCGAACCATAGCCGAGGATGGCGACCTTCTTGCCCTTGATCAGGCCGATGTCCGCGTCGCGGTCGTAATACACCTTCATTTGACGTTCCTTCTTTCAGTTCGGTTGGCGCCTTGCGGAGCCTGGATTTGCGGTGAGGGGAACCACCTGCGCGCGGGGGAGGGGCTGCTTGCCCTCACCCTCCCACCGCTGCGCGGCGGGCCCCTCCCTCTCCCACTAGGGGAGAGAGGTTATTCCTTCAGTTCGGCTCCTTGCCGCGGATCAGGCCGACCACGCCGGTGCGGCCGACTTCGACCAGGCCGATTTGCCGCATCAGGCCGATGAAATTGTCGATCTTCTCGGTCGTGCCGGTGATTTCGAATATGAAACTTTCGATGGTCGTGTCGACCACCTTGGCGCGGAAAACGTCAGCCAGGCGCAGTGCCTCGATCCGGTCTTCGCCTGTGCCGGCGACCTTGACCAGCGCCAGTTCGCGCTCGACGAAGGGGCCGTTTTCGGTGAGGTCGGTGACCTTGTGCACGGGCACCAGCCGGTCGAGCTGCGCCATGATCTGGTCGATCACCTTGGGCGGGCCGCTGGTGACGATGGTGATGCGGCTGATCGCATGGTCGGGGGTGATGTCCGCCACGGTCAGGCTGTCGATATTATAGCCGCGCGCCGTGAACAGCCCCGCGATGCGCGCCAATATGCCCGCTTCGTTGGAAACCATCAGCGACAGGACGTGCCGCTCGCTCAGTTCTTCCTGAATATGCATCAGTTCGTTCCGTTATCCGCTTCTTCGCGCTCAGGGCGCTGCGAAATCATGCCCGTGAAGGCGTAGTGCCATGCGCCATCGTCGCGATGCGCGATACGGACCGGAAAGCCCGCAATCGCGTCGAACATTCGGGCCAGATGCTCGCCCACATAACGTGGGCTGACCAGCAGGCGGCCGATATGGCGCTCGTGAAAGTCGAAGCCCTCATCCAGATGAACTTCCCATTCCTCATTCTCCGGATCGGCATGATCCACCGTCCAGCCCGTCAGTTCCGACGTGCCGGCGATCCGTTCGAAATCAAAGGGTTCGCTCACATGAATGCGGAGCTTCAGGTGAGTGGTCACACCAGCGCCTTCGCCTCATCCGACAGGGTGCCTTCGACCTGGCTGGGGTCGAGCAGCATGTCGGTATGCGCCGCGCCCGACGGGATCATCGGGAAGCAGTTGGACAGCTTCGCCACGCGGCAGTCCACGATCACGGGGCCGGGCGTGTCGATCATCTGACGGATGCCGGCTTCCAGTTCCTGTGGGCCTTCGATGCGGATGCCGGTCCAGCCATAGGCATCGGCCAGCTTCACGAAATCGGGCAGGCTGTCCGAATAGCTGTTGGAATAGCGGCTTTCATAGGTGAGTTCCTGCCACTGGCGGACCATGCCCATATATTCATTGTTCAGGATGAAGACCTTGACCGGCAGGCGATATTGGCTGGCGGTGCCCATTTCCTGAATGTTCATCTGGATCGAGGCGTCGCCCGCGACGCAGACCACCAGACTGTCGGGATTGCCGACCTGCGCGCCGATGGCGGCCGGGAAACCATAGCCCATGGTGCCCAGGCCCCCGGAGGTCAGCCATTTATTGGGTTCGTCGAAGCCGAAATGCTGGGCCGCCCACATCTGGTGCTGGCCGACTTCGGTGGTGATGATGACATCCTTTGCCGACCGCGAAGCCCTGTAGAGCTGCGCGATCGCCTCCTGCGGCATGATCTCTTCGCGGCTTTCCGGATAGGCCAGGCTGTTGCGCGCGCGCCAGCCGTCGATCCGGGCCCACCATTCGGTGAGGTCCGCCGCCTTGTGACCCCGATCCTTCCAGAGCGCGATCATGTCGGTGAGGGCGCTGGCGACGTCAGCGATAATCGGCAAGTCCACCTCGACCGTCTTGTTGATCGAGCTGCGGTCGATGTCGATATGAATCTTCTTCGTATGGGGGGCGAAGGCATCCAGCCGCCCGGTCACGCGGTCGTCGAAGCGGGCGCCGACGCAGACCATCAGGTCCGCCTTGTTCATCGCCCAATTGGCTTCGTAGGTGCCGTGCATGCCCAGCATCCCGACCCACTGGTCGGATGAAGCGGGGAAGGCGCCCAGGCCCATCAGCGTCGATGTGACGGGCGCGCCCGTCAGCGCCGCGATCTCGCGCAGCAGTTCGCTCGCTTCCGGGCCGCTGTTGATGACGCCGCCGCCGGTATAGAAGATCGGACGCTGCGCCGCCGCCAGCATCTCGACCGCGCTGGCGATGGCTGCCGGGTCCGCCTTGGTCTGTGGGTGGTAGCTGGCATGTTCGAATGTCTTTGGCTTCTCATAAGGCGCGGTCGCGATCTGGACATTCTTGGGAATGTCGATGACGACCGGGCCGGGGCGACCGGTGGTCGCGATATGAAAAGCCTCATGAACGACGCTGGCCAGCTTACCTGGCGCCTTCACCAGATAATTATGCTTGGTGCAATGGCGCGTGATGCCGACCGTGTCCGCTTCCTGGAAAGCGTCGGTACCGATCAGTTGCGTCGGGACCTGGCCGGTGATGACGACCATCGGGATCGAATCCATCAGCGCGTCGGTGATGCCGGTGACGGCATTGGTCGCGCCGGGGCCGGAGGTGACGAGCACCACGCCGGGTTTGCCGGTCGAGCGGGCATAGCCCTCCGCCATATGGGTCGCGCCCTGTTCGTGGCGAACGAGCACATGGCGGATCTTCGGATGATTGAAGAGTGCGTCATAGATGGGCAGCACCGCGCCGCCCGGATAACCGAACACGACTTCGACCCCCAGGTCGATCAGGCACTCAACCAATATGTCCGCGCCGCTCTTTTCGGCCACGATAGATCCTTCCGTTGGATATTTGCTGCGCCCTCTGCTCCAGAAGCGGAGCGAAGGCAAGGCGGCTGCCATTATTAGACATAAAATGGCAAGTCAACCACTATTGTTGTAATTTAATTACCAATTCATCTGCTATTTTGTCATCAATCTGCCGTTTTTCCCGCGCCCAGTGCGCCGGAGGCTGGCGGGAAAACCAGGTATATTGCCGTTTCGCATATTGGCGGGTCGCGATCCGCCCGCGTTCCAGCATCGCCTCACGGTCGATTTCTTCCGCCAGCCAGGCGGCGATCTCCGGCACGCCGATGGCGCGCATGACGGGCAGGTCGGGGGAGAGATTTCGGGCGAGCAGGGCTTCGACTTCCGCTACGGCTCCTTCATCCACCATCTGCTCGAAACGCAGGTCGCAGCGGGCTATCAGCCAATCGCGGGGGGGCAGCAGGATCATGGGGGAGAGCGTGATCCGGTGGCCTATGCCGCCGGCTTTGCGCTGCTGCCATTGTGCGAGGGGCTTGCCGGTCGAGCGGACCACCTCCAGCGCGCGGGCGACGCGGGTGGTGTCGGCCGGGGCCAAGCGGGCGGCCGCTTCGGGGTCTTCCTTCGCCAGCGCGGCATGGGCTTCCGCTACAGGCATGGCGCGGATGGCTGCGCGGATGGCGGGGTCTATGTCCGGGACCGGGGCGATGCCGTCGAGCAGCGTGCGCAGGTAGAGGCCGGTGCCGCCGACCAATATGGGCAAATGGCCTGCCTCATGCGCCCTGCCTATTTCTGCACGGGCTTCGGCGGCCCAGCGGGCGGCAGTGCAGGCTTCGCTGCCGTCGATATGGCCGAAAAGGCGGTGCGGGACGCCGGTCATTTCCTCCTCGCTCGGGCGGGCGGAAAGGATTTGAAGGTCGGCATAGACCTGGCTGGCGTCGGCGTTGATGACGATGCCGTTCGCCGCGCGGGCGAGGGCGATGGCAAGCGCGCTCTTGCCGCTGGCGGTAGGCCCGGCAATAAGCGCGACGCGAGGGCGGGATTCGCCCTTCCATGTGTCAGGAGTATCCATGTTCGTTGCGACCTTAGTGGCAAGTGGGGCCTTGAGTCAGGAAGATATTGCCGAAGCTGCCGGGCGGCTGGCCACGGCGGGTTGCACGCCGGTGGATAGCGAGTGGCTCGACGAGGGCAAGGCGGCGGACATTTTCTTTGGGAGCGATCCGATCGCGGGGCGGGCTGCTTTGACCGGCATTGGCGACAAGGTGGATGTGATCGTTCAATTGGCGGAGGGCCGCGAGAAGAAGCTGCTGATCGCGGACATGGATTCCACCATGATCACTGTCGAGTGCATCGACGAACTGGCCGACTATGCCGGGATCAAGGCGCAGATTGCCGAAATCACCGAGCGGGCGATGCGCGGCGAACTCGACTTTGCGGGCGCGCTGCATGAGCGGGTGGCCTTGCTCAAGGGGCTGGCGGATGCGGCCATCGATCAGTGCAGGACCGAGCGGGTGAAGATCATGCCGGGCGCCAGGACTCTGGTGCGCACGATGAAGGAGAGGGGAGCAAAGACCCTGCTCGTATCAGGCGGCTTCACGCGTTTCACCGGGCCGGTGGCGGAGGAAATCGGCTTCGATGCCGCCGTTGCCAATGTGCTGGAAATTGCGGACGGCGCTTTGCTGGGCACGGTGACGGTGCCGATTGTCGATGCGGCACGCAAAAGGGCCGAACTGGAAGCGGCGATCGAAGGTGGGATCGACCGTGCCTTGACTCTGGCCGTGGGTGATGGGGCCAACGACATTCCGATGATCCAGGGGGCAGGGCTGGGCGTCGCCTATCATGCCAAGCCCAAGACCCGGGAAGCGGCTGCGGCTGAGATCGTGCATGGCGACCTGTCTGTGCTGCTTTACGCGCAGGGCATCGCTTCGAGGGAGTGGGTGGACAGCTAAGGCTGCGTTTAATGCGCCATGCCTCTACGAAGGCAGGATTGCGTTCCACCTGGAGCCAGCTCAAATATTCCGTCATCGGAACGGTTAAGCGCTGCTTAGGCACGACTCGTCGTCATTGCGGACGAGTAATGGAATCGAATCCGATGCCCGGTCGTTACACTTGCGCTGCAATCCGCAGCGTCCAAATTCTAGCCGGCGCACGGTCCTCGCAGCGCCTAGGGAGAGGGTATGAAGATCAGGTTATTGGGACTTCTAGGCGGCACGGCGCTCGCATTGAGCGCCTGCGCGTCGACGAGGGATGAACCTGTCGCTCCTGCGCCGCCGGTCGGCCCTGGCGCGATCAGCGGCACCGTTGCGGCGGACCGCAATGGCGATGGCATTGTCGACGGCTATTATTCGCCCGACGGCATGTATCATGAGGTCCAGGGCCCGCCCTGTCCGCCGCCCCCGCCGCCTCCGCCGCCCTCGCGTCGTGGAGAACGCGGCTGACAAAGGCATGTTTTCGGGCGCGGCATCACGGCCGCGCCCCCTTCCTTCCAACGATCCTGCTTCCAGCGCTGCTGCTTGCCACATGGCCTGGACAGGTCATCGCACAGCCCAATGCCGCTTCGGACACCGCCCGCACCAGCGTAGCGGCGGAAATCCGTTCGTCTGTCGGCGGGAAGCTCAGGGATTTCTATGGTCCTCGCGGCTATTGGCCGCTCTGGATCGAGAAGGACAGGGTTGGTCCGCAAGGCGATGCGCTGATCGATCTGATCGAGAGCGCGGATGCGGATGGGTTGAGGCCCAGGGATTATGATCCCCGCACGCTGAAAGATTTGATGAGGGAGGCTGGCGCGAGCGGCGATCCCAAGCTGCTGGCACGGGCGGACCTCGCCTTTTCCAAGGCTTTCGCCGCGCTTGTGAGCGACATGCGCAAACCCTCGCGCAAAGTGAAGGTGCGCTATCTCGACCCGGAGGTTGAACCGAAGGATGAAGAGCCGAGGGAGATTTTGCGCGCTGCTGCGGTGGCGCCGTCCTTTGTCGATTATCTTCGGTCGGTGGGCTGGATGAGCCCCTTTTACGTGAGGCTGCGGAATGCGCGGGTGGGCTTTGCCAAGCGCTGGGCCGGTCTGCCGCAGGTCGCGGTGTCGACCGACGTGAGGCTTCGGCCTGGCATGAAATCCGGTGCGGCGCCTCTTCGGCAGCGGCTGGGGCTGGAAAGTGGCGCTGCCTATGACAAGGCGCTGGTCGCGAAGGTGAAGGCCTTCCAGGGCGATCACGGATTGAAGCCCGATGGCGTCGCGGGCGCGGCCACGATCGAGGCGCTCAATCGGGGCGATGATTATTATGAGCGGTTGATCGGGCTCAACCTGGAGCGCACCCGGCTGCTGCCCGGACCCTATGTGCGGCATGTGGTGGTGGACGCGGCTTCGGCACGGCTCTGGTATTTCAGCAAGGGCGCGCAGGACGGCATGATGAAGGTCGTCGTCGGCGCTAAGGAAAGTCAGACGCCGATGATGGCGGGCATGGTGCGTTACGCGACGCTCAATCCCTATTGGAACGTGCCGTCCGATCTGGTGGAGCGGAAGCTGGCGCCCAAGATGCTGGCCGGGGACAGCTTCACGAAGAAACATTATGAGGCACTGTCGGATTGGAGCGCCAATGCGCAGAGGGTCGATCCAGCCAATATCGATTGGCGGGCAGTGGCCGACGGGCGCACTGAACTGCGCGTGCGGCAGCTTCCGGGCGGAGACAATGCCATGGGGAAGGTCAAGTTCATGTTCCCCAATGACCTGGGCATCTACCTGCACGATACGCCCTCCCGTGATCTGCTGGCGAAACCTGCGCGGCAGTTCAGCAATGGCTGCGTGCGGCTGGAGGATGCGCAGCGGCTGGGGGGCTGGTTCTTCAGAAAGCCGTTGAAGACCGACAGCGACAAGCCGGAGCAGCATGAACCGCTGCCCCAGCCGGTGCCGGTCTATCTCACCTATCTGACGGCCGTGCCGTCCGGGGATGGCGTACAGTTTCTGCCCGATGTCTATGGGCGGGATGCCATGTAGCCAATGCTTCGTTCGAAACGGACGGAACCGGTTAGAGCATCGTGCGGAAAAGTGGGAACCGGTTTTCCGCTTAAAACGATGCGACCACAAAAACCTAGAACCCCGCCATCAGCCCGTCGATTGCGCCTTGCAGGATATAACTCGCCGCAAGCTTGTCGACCAATTCATCACGACGGGCCCTGCTGGCGTCGGCTTCGAGCAGGGTGCGCGTCACCGCCTGGGTCGACCAGCGCTCGTCCCAAAGCAGGATAGGCAGGCCCAAATCCGCTATGTTCCGGGCGAAGGCGCGGCTGGCCTGGCTGCGAGGGGATTCGCTCCCGTCGAGGTTGAGCGGCAGGCCGATCACCACGCCCTTCACCTGCTGTTGTTCCATGAACGCCGTGAGGGCAATCTTGTCCTTGGTGAACTTGCCCCGGCTGATGGTATGGGCCGGGCTGGCGATGGACCAGCCCGCGTCGCACAGCGCGAGGCCTATGGTCTTGGCGCCGACATCCAGCCCGATCAGGCGGCCGCCATGAGGCAAGGCTTCGCGAAAGGCCGCGCGGTCGGCAGTCAGGATGGGCATGGTTACTTCTTCAGAAAGGCGGCGAGCCGTTGCTTCGCGTCCTCGCGGACGTCGGCCCAGAACAGGGCATAGTCATACACATGATAGTTGTTGCCCGGCAAGGTAAAGGGGCCCATGTCGACCGGCTCCCCGATCATCAGCACCCCGCTGGTGTCACAGCGGGCCGGAACTATGCCGGGGACCAGCCGGGTCGGCTTGTCTGCATTGCGAGCGTCCAGCGTGCCGCGATTGGCGCTGGCCGGGGCGGCTCCGTTGAAGGCGCCGGTGATCGGATTGGTGCAGAGCATGTGCGTGCCCTTGTGCGGCTTGCCGGTGAAGCTGGGCTTGCGCTCGAAGCTTTCGATTACGGCGGAGGGATCGGCCGGTTCGGCATAGCTTTGCCAGCTTACGATGCAGTGTGCCTGATCGCGCCGCGCGCAGGCGGGAAGGCCAAGGGCAGGGAGATCGGCCTCCACCGAGATCGGCCAGCCTGCGGCGTAAACGGCAGCGATGCGATCGGCGACCGGCGTGCCGGCGACCCGATCGCGCAGAATCTTGAGCAGATGGAGCGACCCCTGGCTGTGCGCGGCGAGGATCAGCGGCCCGTCGGGATTGGCCTTGATGAAGGCGGCAAAGGCTTGGGCTACGTCACGATAGGCGGCAGCGAGGGATTGGTCGCCGGCGGGTTTGTCGGTCAGGAAGGCGCCGTAATTGGCCTGTCGGTAGCGTGGCGCCCAGATCGCGCCGACGGCGTTGAAGGCGCTCGCCTGATTTTTCACGAAACGGCTGGCGGTGGCGAGCGATTCCTGATCGTCCAGGCGCATGTTCCAATGCGCGGCGCCCAGCGTGGTGATGTACGAGGTCGGGTGGATGAAGAAGACCGCCGCCTTTTCCGTCGGGCGGGCATCCTTCACGCCTTCCGGGGTCCAGAGCGCGGGATTGTCCTTCACTATGTCGGGGCGGGCGATCCACATTTTCGGATCGTCATAGGCGTTGGCGGGCAGCGGCGGAATTTGCGTAAAGGCTTCCCGCGGGACCATCACCGCCCGGATCAATTGCATTCCCCAGATGCGATAGGCCAGCAATGCCGCGATCACCAGCACGATCAGGCCGGCGACGACATAGAGGAATTTGCGGGCCAACCGGCACTCTCCATATTGGGGCTATGCTGATGCGTCTCTGTCTGGCGCAAGCGTGACATGTGCGCAAGGACTTGAAGCCTGGGGGCGCCAATGGTAGCGGCGGCGCATGTCGATAGACCTTCAAACCGTAAAGAAGATCGCCAGCCTTTCGCGCATTTCGGTGACGGACGCTGAAGCGGAGGCAATGGTGCCCGAACTCAACAACATCCTTGGCTGGGTGGAGCAATTGGGCGAGGTGGACGTGACCGGCGTCGAGCCGATGACCGCCGTCATCCCCAACCATCAGCGCCTGCGAGAGGATGCCGTCACCGATGGCAATGTCCGCGACAAGGTGTTGGCGAATGCGCCGCAGGCCGAGCATGGCTTTTTCGCGGTGCCGAAGGTGATCGAATAATGAGCGATTTGACAGATCTGACCGTCGCGGAAATCCGCGATGGCTTCCGTGGGGGCGAGTTTTCCGCGCGTGAAGTGGCGGAGGCGTTCAACGCCAACGTCGCGGCCGCCAAGGCGCTCAATGCCTTCATCGTGGAGACGCCGGAAAAGGCGCTGGAAGCCGCCGATGCGGCTGACAAGGCGAAGGCGGCCGGGGATGCGTTGAAGCCGCTTTCGGGCGTGCCGATCGGCATGAAGGATCTGTTCTGCACCGAAGGCGTGCAGACCACCGCCGCTTCGCACATGCTGGAGGGCTTCAGGCCGACCTACGAGTCCACCGTTTCCAGGAAGCTGTGGGATGCCGGCGCGGGCATGCTGGGCAAGCTCAACCTCGACCAGTTCGCCATGGGCTCATCGAACGAGACGAGCTATTTCGGCAATGTGATCTCACCCTGGCGGCGGGCCGGCGGCGACAATGCCGCTTTGGCCCCCGGCGGTTCCTCGGGCGGGTCTTCGGCGGCGATTTCGGCGCGGCTGTGCCCTGCGGCGACCGGCACCGACACCGGCGGATCGATCCGCCAGCCTGCCGCCTTCACCGGCATTTCGGGCATTAAGCCGACCTATGGCCGGTGCTCGCGCTGGGGCATCGTGGCCTTCGCAAGCTCGCTCGACCAGGCCGGCCCGATGGCGCGGACGGTGCGCGACAATGCGATCCTGCTGGAAACCATGTCGGGCTTCGATCCCAAGGATTCGACTTCGCTCGATCTGGCCGTGCCGCAGTGGGAAGCCAATTTGTCGAGCGATCTCAAGGGCAAGAAGGTCGGCATTCCCAAGGAATATCGCCCCGATGGCCTGAATGCGGAAATCTCCGCCATGTGGGATCGCGGCATCGAGTGGCTGAAGGACGCCGGCGCCGAGGTGGTGGAAGTGTCGCTGCCGCACACCAAATATGCGCTGCCGACCTATTATATCATCGCGCCCGCCGAGGCTTCCTCGAACCTCGCCCGCTATGACGGCGTGCGTTATGGCCAGCGCGACCTGCCCGATGGGGCGGGCTTGCAGGACATGTATGCCGCGACCCGCGCCGCCGGTTTCGGGCCGGAGGTCAAGCGCCGCATCATGATTGGCACCTATGTGCTGTCCGCGGGCTTCTACGACGCCTATTATACGCAAGCTCAGAAGGTTAGGGCGCTTATCTCACGCGATTTCGAGCAGGCTTTCGAGAAGGTCGACCTGCTGCTGACGCCGACTGCGCCGAGCGCGTCCTTCGCGCTGGGCGAGAAGCAAGCCGATCCGCTCGCCATGTATCTGAACGACGTCTTCACCGTGCCGGCGTCGCTGGCCGGCCTCCCCGCCATGGCGGTGCCCGGTGGGCTGGACGCGCAGGGCTTGCCGCTGGGTCTCCAGATCATCGGCAAGGCGCTGGACGAGCAGACTGTACTGAACGCGGGTCTCGCGATTGAAGAACGCGCGGGCTTTGCGGCTCGGCCGGACAAGTGGTGGTAATATGACTGAATCAACCTATCGCATTCAGGGCGCAACCGGCGAATGGGAGGTCGTGATCGGCCTGGAAGTCCATGCGCAGGTGACGAGCCAGGCGAAGCTCTTTTCCGGCGCCGCCACGGCTTTCGGCGCGGAGCCGAACACGCAGGTCTCGCTGGTCGACGCGGCGATGCCCGGCATGCTGCCCGTGCCGAACCGCGAGTGCATCCGTCAGGCGGTGCGCACCGGCATGGCGATCAATGCGCAGATCAACAAATGGTCGCGTTTCGACCGCAAGAACTATTTCTACGCGGACTTGCCGCAGGGCTATCAGATCAGCCAGCTCTACCATCCGCTGGTGGGCGAGGGCGAGATCGAGATCAATCTCGATGAGAAAAACCCCGACGCGCAAACCAAGCGAATCGGCATCGAGCGCATCCATGTCGAGCAGGATGCGGGCAAGCTGATGCACGATCAGCATCCGACGCGCTCTTATGTCGACCTCAACCGTTCGGGCGTGGCGCTGATGGAAATCGTGTCGAAACCCGACATGCGCTCGCCCGCCGAGGCCGGCGCCTATCTGTCGAAGCTGCGGACGATCCTGCGCTATGTTGGGTCGTGCGACGGCAATATGGATCAGGGTTCGATGCGTGCCGACGTCAACGTCTCGGTCCGCAAGCCGGGGCACGAGTTCGGCACGCGCACCGAGACGAAGAACGTCAACTCCGTGCGCTTCGTCATGGCGGTCGTCGAATATGAGGCTAGCCGTCAGGTCGATGTGCTGGAAGCCGGCGGCAAGGTCGTGCAGGAAACCCGCCTCTATGATCCGGACAAGAATGAAACGCGCTCCATGCGGTCGAAGGAAGACGCGCATGACTATCGCTATTTCCCCGATCCCGACCTTTTGCCGCTGGAACTGGACGATGCGTTTCTGGAGGACTGCCGTCAGTCGCTGCCGGAACTGCCGGACGCCAAGCGCCAGCGTTATGAGCAGCAGCTGGGCCTGTCGCCCTACAATGCGGCGACGTTGACCGCTGACGCAGACACCGCCCGCTGGTTCGAGGCGCTGTTGGCCGAAGGCGCGCGCGTCCAGAAGAAGAGCGAAGGCGAAGTCGCCAAGGCTTCGGCCAATTGGCTGCTGTCGGAGCTTTATGGCGCGCTCAACCGCCTGGGCAAGACGCTGGAGAACAGCCCGGTCGGTCCCGAGGAAGGCGCGGAGCTGCTGGCTCTCGTCGCGGACGGCACGATCAGCGGCACCATCGCCAAGCAGGTGTTCGAGATCATGCTCGAAACCGGCGACCGCGCGCCCAGGATCGTCGAGGAAAAAGGCCTGAAGCAGACCAGCGACACCGGCGCCATTGAAGCGGCGGTTGCAAAGATCCTCACCGACAATGCCGACAAGGTCGCGCAGTATAAGGCGGGGAAGGAAGCGCTGTTCGGCTTCTTCGTTGGCCAGACGATGAAGGCCATGCAGGGCAAGGCCAATCCGCAGGTCGTCAACGAACTGATCAAGAAGGCTTTGGGTTAAGCGACAGAAAGCCCGACATGGGGATGCCGGGCTTTTCTTTTTGGGGGTGGATATGAACAGGGTGATGTTGGCCGTGGGGCTTTGCCTTGCGGCGTGCGCGGTGTCCGCGACAGCGCGAGCCGAAACGCTCAATAATGACAGCGTGGTGGCTTTGGTGACAGCTGGGCTGGGCGATGAAGCCGTCATCGCCAAGATCAAGGCGTCGCCCGCTCAATATAAGCTGTCCACTGACGATCTGATCGCGCTCAAGAAAAGCGGCGTGTCCGGCCCCGTCATCGCAGCGATGATCGAGGCGGGATCGCAGGGCATCACTTCTTCCAAGGCGGCGATGTCGGCGGACTCCCCCGATCCGTTGGTGCCGCATCCATCGGGCATCTACATGCTGATGGAGGGGGCTTCGTCCGCCCGCATGGCGCGGATCGACCCCACCATCTCCAACCAGAGCAAGACAGGCGGCATATTGGGCTATGCCTTTACCGGCGGCATCGCCTCCCTCAGCATCAAGGCGGTCATTCCCAATGTCAGCGCCCGGATCGCATCGGGCAAGGCGCGGCCCGTCTTCTATTTCTATTTCGATGAGGCCAATCGCAGCCTGTCGCAAGCGGGAACGCCTTCGCTCTGGCTGGCAGGCCCGGCTACCGCGATTACTTCGCCCAATGAATTCAGCCTGATCCAGTTCGATGTGAAGAAGGATCGCCGCGAAACCCGCGTCGGCAGCATGAATCTGGGCGGCGCCAAATCCGGCGTGATGGACAAGGACCGTATCGCCTTCGATTATGAGCAGGTCGCGCCCGGCGTCTTCAAGGTCATGCCAAAGGCGGATCTGGGGGCGGGGGAATATGGCTTTCTCTATTCGGTCAGCGCCGGTTCCGGTCCCGGCATGTGGGGCGGGGGCACAGGCGGCGCGCGAATCTTCGATTTCGCGATCCGGCCCTGAAGGACGAATAAAAGGCGCGCTGCCGGGGGAGGCAGCGCCCCTTCCGTTTAAGGCCATGACCCCGTGGGAGCGGGTTATGTCATGGCTGACTGGCGGGCCTGGGAGGGTCTGTTGGGTGCGGCCCGCCAATTCGATAATCGTCGTTCCCGAGCCGATGGATGTTTCATCCGGCTCGAAATCATGCCTTAGACGTCACAGGATGAAATTAACCGTCGCCCTTAGGGAGATGGCGATGTGATTTTGTTGTTGTTCCGCGCCGAATTCGCCGCCGACCCGGAAACTTTCGGTGCCGCCGATAAGGCGCGCCCGCCCAGTCCAGCCGTTGGTGCGCTTGTCCGCGATCAGGGTGAAGTCCTCGCCGCCGGTGAAATGCGCGGTGGTATCGCCCAGTGATCCCCCGATGATCTGGCGACGGCCGCCTTCCAGCTCGAACCGCATCCAGCCGTCCTCGCGGTTGAGGCTGCCGAAATCATAGCCGACCGTCACATTGCCGCTGGCGGTCAGTTCATCGCTGGCGCGTCCGTCGACGATCAGGTCGAACGCATCGCCGCCGCCGGTTTCGCCATAGCCATTTTCCTTGAGGCGGTAATAATCGATGCCGGCCGCCGGGCGCAAGGTGAAGCGGTTGAAGCGCATCTCATAGGAACCGCCCGCAATTGCCGAATAAAGCTTGCCCGTCCAGTCGCCCTTGGCGGTGCGCACGACATCGCCTGCTTCGAAATGGCGGCTGCCGCTGAAGTCGATCTGCGCCGCCGACAGGCGGGCATAGGTCTGGAATGGCCCCCAATCCCCCCGCCAGTGCGCCGCCAGTTCGAACTGATCGGAATCGACCGCATTGTTGGTGCTGCCCGAGGAGTCGCTGCCATGGATATAGGCGAACGACCCGCCAAAGGCGCCGATTCCCGTCAGATATTCCGCGCCGAAGCTCGCTCCCCAGCCGTTGATGTCATAGGAAGCGGTATCGCCCACGCTCTTTGAGCTGCCGAACGCGACCTGTTGCAGCCAGAAGCCCAGATGGCCGTCGCCCGTGCGATAGATGCTGCCGGGATCGGACAGGATGCGGGCGGTCGCCCGCGAACCCGCCGTCACCGCTTCGAACGCGCCACCGGCATGGTCGGGTAGCATCTGTTGCAGATCGGCCTTCAGCGTGTCGCCATCCGTGATGGCGAGATAGGTGCTGGCGAAGGCGCTGTCCTTGTCGAGCGCGTTGAAGATGGCGTCATAAGCGCGGGCCTGCGATCCGGTGAGGCCCAGTTCGGACACCGTCTTGGCGGCGATCGACAGGGTCACCTCTCCGGTCGACGCGTTGCCGGCTATGGCGCCCTTGAACATATAGGGGATCAGCGTCGTGCTGGAGAGAGCGGGCGTGCCGTTCAGCGATCCGGCGCGGACGATGACATAATTGCCCTCAGAACCGACGACGCCGCTCAACGTCGCCTTGACCTGCGCGCCGCTGGCGAATGTGGCTGCTCCGGCGACATTGTAGAGCGTGTTGGTGCCGTTGGCCGCGTCGATCGTCACGCCGATGACCGAGGAGCCGCCGACGGCCAGCGATGCCAGCGCGACCGTGCCCTTGTTGCTGGCATTGAGCGTGCCGCCATTGACGACGACGGCGGTGTTGGCGGCATTGCTGATCGCGCCGTTGAGCGCGGCCGTATCGGACAGGGTCAGGGTCGACGCGCTGCCGCCGAAATCGACTCCGCCGATGATCCGCGAGCTTCCCGCCAGGCCGAGGCTGGAGCCATTCCCGCCCAGCGTCACGCTTCCCGTCAGGGTGGATGCGCCGGACAGCGCCAGGCTGTTGCTGCCTGCCCCCAGATCGACATTGCCCATGATCGCGCCCGCGGAGACGGTCACGGCATCATTGCCCGAACCAAGCCGCACATCGCCGATGATCTTCGGCGCGGCCGCCGTTGCGGAGGCGAGCGATTGGGTCAAGGTAACGCCGCTGCCGTTGGCGGTCAGATCGATGGCGACGTTCGAGCCGGTCTTGCCGCCCGACGCCGTGATGGCGCCGCTATTGGTCAGGGCCGACACAGTGCCCGAGGAATCGAGAATGGCAATGGCCGTTCCCTTTTCAGCGCTGAGTGCCGTTGCGGCGATGGTTCCACTGTTGATGATGGAGCGGCCCACGGCGCCCGCGTCGATCACCAGCGCACGTGCTGACGTACCGGCCAGGCTGGAGCCGGTCGCGCCGACGACGCCGCTGACCTGAATGGTGTCGGCGCTCGCGCCGCTGCCCAGCCGAATGGCGGTCGCACTGCTGTCATAGGAAATTGCGCCGACCGATCCCGCAATCAACATGCCCTTGGCCAGCGTCACATTGCCGCCCAGACCGCCGATAGCGATGCCGTTGGCGTTGACGCCGTCATAAACGCCGTAACCTGCGATCGAGCCCTTGACGATCAAGCCATAGCCGGAGCTTTCCGCTGCCACCGCGCCAATGGTCGTGTCGCTCGCGGCCGATCCGATCCGCACGGCATCGGCGGAGCCATAGGCGATGACGTTGGCGGAACCCTCGCTGGCGTCGGTCAACCCATCATTGTCGATATCGGGCTTGGTGCTGTCCAGCGTCGGCGGAATGTCGAAGATCACGCCGCCCGTGACATTGCTCGCTATCGTCACCGCCGATCCGCCCTGCAGCAGATCGTCCGCGTCCAGTTTCGAAACGTCGGTGGAGCGGGACGTGGAGCGATAGCCCGTGCTGGTGATCGATCCCTGGATCTTGACCGCGCCGGTGACATCGCCCTGCAGCGCCACGCCGACGCTGTTGGCGCCTGTCACGGCAGTCGTCCCACGGATCGTCACATTGCCGGTGACGGCGTCCGTGCGCACGCCATAGCCATTGTCACCGATCACGCTGGTGGAGCCGCTGGTCGAGAGATTGCCCGTCAGCGGGCCGTCCACGCGGATGCCGGCGGATTGATTGCCTTCGATGGCGATAGTGCCGCTGCTGTCGATATTGCCGCTATGCGCCGCGCCCGCCTGGACCCAGATGCCGTTGCGGTTCGCCCCCTTGGCGAAGGCGCCGTCCACATCGCCATCGCTGTCGCTATCGGTGGCGGTATAATCTTCATCCAGCGTGATCGTGCCGCTGTGCGTTATGGTGCCGCTGGTGCCCGCCATCGCGAGAATCCCGGTCGCGCCGTCGGCGTTCGAAATCTTCAGCGTACCGGAATTGCTCACCTTGTTGTTGCTGTCCTGGGTGATGGCGGTGCCGCCCGTCAGCGTGATCGAGCCTGCTGAACTGACCGTCACGTCGTCGGCTGAGCCATTCGCTGCGGTGGAAGTCTTGACGGCGGTGGTGGTGGCGGAACCGATGGTGGTTTCCGCCGCCGCGTCGGCCACTATCAGGGCGGCCAGAACGGAAGCGATGGCCGTGCAGGCCAGTAGATTGCGCATGATGTCTCCTCTGCGTGCGCCTTTTTCGATGAGCGCCTATGCGCGGGAGACGGCGCGGAAATGCCTGTCCCGTCAGTTAAAAATAATGCGACGCAGGATCAGAAGGCGAAATCCAGCCCCAGCCGGATGGTACGCGGACGCAGCGGCGTGACATAATCGCCGCGCAGGTCGAAGGGGGTGCCGAGCGAGAAGCGGTTGCCGCTGCTGTCGAGGAGGTTGGAGAGCGACAGCGACCATTGCACCGCCCCATGCGTCAGGGCGGCGCTGAGCGCAGTATCGACATAGTCGCCCTGTTCCCGCCCCAATATCGGTCCTACGCCCAGTCGGGACTTGCCGACATAGCGGGCCGATCCGTTGAGGTGAAACTGCATGTCCTTGCCCACCGGCGCGCGATAGTCGAAGCCGATGCGCCCGCCCAGATTGGCGACATTGGGCAGGGTTAGCGACTGTCCTTCATAGGACAGCAACCGCACGAATTGGGCGGGGCGGCTAAGGCGGCTGTCATTGTAGATGATGCTGCCGTCCAGCGTCAGGCGCGGAATGGCGCGGACGGCGATACGACCCTCCACCGTATAGATGCGCCCGTCACCGATATTGGCGGTGGTTGGAATGCCGATCCGGTCGGTGACGTCGGCCTGGATGTCTTTCCATTCGGTATGGGCGACATTGCCGGTCAGCGCGATGGCATCGACGCCCGGAACGCCCTTGCGGAAGCCGAATTCCAGGGTCGAGGCGCGGTCGTTGCGAAAGCGCTGGATATGCTGATCATCGACCGCAAGGCCGCCAGGACGAAAGCCCTGCTGGAACCGGGCGTAGAGCGTCATGCCCGGCACGCTATCGGTCAGCAGCGAGAAGGAGGGCAGGAAGATCGTCTCGTTCCTGTTCGCCTGCGCCTCGGCCCGCGCGATGGCTGCCATGGACAGGACGGCGATGGGATCGAGCGCTTCACCCGTCAGGCTGCTGTTGGTCAGGCGCCCGCCGATCGTAGCGATCAGGCCTTTGACGGGTTCGAAGGAAGTTTCGCCAAAAATCGTCGCTTCGCGGATTCGGTTGCGCACGCCGGTCGAGGTCGCGGGCATGCCGCGCCCGTACATGGGCACGCCGGGAATGACCTGCGGCTGCATCACGGCCGTGCCATAGGAGGTTAGCGACCGTTGGATGTCGGACGTGCTTTCCAGATAGGAGGCGCCCAATATCCAGCCCAGGCCATTGTCCAGATCGCGCACGATGCGGTTTTCGGTGGAGAAGATGTCGACCTTGTTCCGCTGCCGAAACAGCGCCGCGGGGCCGCCTGGCTGGGTCGCGTCATAGCTTTCCGACAGGATGTTGCGCACGAATCCCGTCGAGGACAGGAAGCGCAGATCGTCCCATTGCCGTTCGACCCGCAGATTGGCGAGCGCATAGTCCGACGAATAGGGCTGGGCGACGGCGGAGGCGCGCTTGAGGTCGCCAATCTCTTTCGCGGCATATTGGGCGTCGTCGGCGTGGATCCGCTGGTAGGCCCCGGTGAGGTCGATGGTCCAGTTCTCGTCCGGCGCGAAAAGCAGCGCCGCTCGGCCGCCATAGGTGCGGGTGCGGTTGACGTCGTCCTTGTGACGCTCGACATCGACATTGTCGATATAGCCGCCGTCCTGCACGCCATAGCCGACCATACGCAGCGCGATCTTCTCCGTGACGATCGGCAAGTTGATTGTCGCGGCCAGATCGCCGCCCGGATCGCCATGCTGCGTCGCGCTGAGGCCTGCGGAAATCTGGCCCCCGGCCTGTCCCAGATTGGGCGCATTGGGGATCATGCGCACGATGCCGCCCAGCGACCCCGCGCCGTAGAGCGTGCCTTGCGGCCCCTCCAGCACCTCCACGCCCTGCATGTCGTAGAGCTTGAGGTCCGGGTCGGGCGCGGCATAATTGAGTCGCATGTCGCCCAGATATTGTCCCGTCGTCGCCTGGGTCGGCCCGGCGACGCCGCTATCGGCTATGGCGCGGATGAACAGCTTGTTCCGCCCAGCACCGGCATGGGTGGAACTGAGGCTCGCCACGCGAAAGATCAGGCTGGCTGTGCCGCCCGCTGCCTCTCCGGCTGTAAAGCCATTGTCGCTCACCACATCGATCATCCCGGCATAGCGGGGTAGGGGCGTGTCGCGCTTGGAGGCGGTGACGATGATGTCGGCGGGTTCCTGCCCCATCTCCGATGCAGGGACGGCGACAGCGATGCGGGGCTGTTCGCGCACCAGGCGATCCCGCACGATCCGGTAGGTGCTGCCATCGATCCGCCGCACGCTGGCGCCGCTGCCCTTGAGCAGCCGCTTGAGCGCGCCTTCCGCAGACATGCGGCCATGGACGGCGGGAGTTGCGATCCCGGCGAGCGACTGGTCCGACATGCCGATACTCGCGCCTGTCTGGCGGCCGAGCGCTATGGCCGCCTCGCCCAGCCGACCGGAGGCGATGCTGATTTGTTGTCTGTCCGCCGCCCGCACGGGCGAAGCGGCCGTTATGGCGAGGGCGGTGACGAAAAGGACGTCAGCGTGGCGGGCCATCCCCCTCCTTCAACAGCCATCCGTCGCCCTGTCTGACGGCGCTAAGGCCCATCAGAGGCGCGGCCTGGCCAAAGAAACGCACGGTATCGCGATCAAGGCGGATCGTGCCGGTGAAGCGCATTGCGCTCGCTCCGGGCGTAGCGCTGAGCCGCACCCCCAGCGAGCGGGCGATGTCGGCGCTGATCTGCGTGACCGGGGCATTGGCATAGGTCAGACGGCCCTCGCGCCAACTCGCAACGGCATCCGTGGCGATGTCCATGACGCGCAGGCCGCTCTCGTCGTCGCTCAGTCCCCGGCCGGCGGGCAGGGGGATCGCCTCGGCCTTTGGATTGTAGATCACCTTGCCTTCCGACACGCCAATGCGGGTGGCGCCGCCAGTGTGGACGATATTGAAGACGGTGCCCGCATCCTCGAGCATCGCATCGCCGACGGTCACGCGAAAAGGATTGGCGGCGTCATGCCGGACGGTGAAGGCGGCCTCGCCGCTGTCGAGCGCCGCGAAACGCGCATCGTGCCGGTCGAAGCGCATGGTCGTGCCGCCGTTCAACTCGACATGGGTGCCGTCGTCCAGCGCGATGCTGCGCGTCTCGCCGGGGCGGGTGGTGACGGTGTAGATGTCAGGGCGATTGAGAAGGCCGACGGACACCGCCCCGACCAGAGCCGCCGCGACCGCACCGCCAGCCAGCCAGCGCGCTGGCCTCCATCCGCGGCTTCCCGCATCATTGGCGGGCGTGGCTATGGTGACGGGCTCTGCCGGAACGATCTCGGCCAGTTCGGCATCGGCCGCCATCAGCGCGTCGTAAACGGGTGCACGCGCCGGATCAGCCTCCAGCCATGCGGTGAAGGCTTCCCAATCGGCAAATTCAGGATCGCGCGTGCGGATGACCCATCCGAGCGCCTCCTCATTCATCATGGCTCCAGCCCCGTTCATTTCAGCCCCTCATCTGAGCCAGACGCCGCCACCGTCCTCATTCCGTATCCATTTTCTGCTTGAGGGCGATCATGGCGCGATAGGCCTTTTGCAGGTCCTTCTCCACGGTGGTCAGGCTGACGCCCAGTTCCTCCGCGATCAGCCTTTGCCCGACGCCCTCGATGCGGAACCGGCGGAACACCAGTTCGACGCGGGGGCCAAGCGATCGCAGCGCGGCGCGGGCCTCCTCCAGCCTTTCGGAGAGGATCAGCCGTTCGTCGATCGCGATGTCCTCGGACGGATCGGCCATGACCCCGCCCGCGCCCTCCGCCCAATCCTGTTCCCGCCGCTCGCGCCGGATGGCGGAGCGGTAGCGGTCCAGCATCAGATTGTTCGCCATGCGGTAGAGATAGGGCAAAGGGTCGGCAATCGGACCCAGATCCTTCTCCTCCAATTTCATCCACATGTCCTGCAGCAGGTCTTCGGATTCGTCCCCGGCGCCACGGGCGCGCAAAAAGCGCATCAGGGCGGGGCGATTGTGCAGGAAGATGGCGGAAAGGCCGGTAGCCATGAAGAACTTGCGTCCAGTGGGATCAGGAGGTTGCCATAAAGGGCCGATGGAGGCGTTGCAACGGGCAAGCAGCGGAAGCGCGCTCGGCATTTACCTGTGCCCGCGGCTGTTCTAGGGCCAATGGACGGACAGGCAGGAGGCATGATGCAGGCGCCAGAGCAGGTGAACGTGCAGGTGAACGCGCAGGTAAGTGGGCCGTTGGACGTAGCGGCAGCGCGGACCGCAGGCATGGATGCCGGGAAATTGCAGGCGCTGGCCGACTTCCTGCACGGAACTTATATCGCGTCGGGCAAGCTGCCCCATATGCAGTTGCTGGTGTCGCGGGATGAGCAGCCGATCCTCTCGGTCCGCAGCGGCATGGCGCGGGCGACGGGCGAGCCTTTGCGGGAGGATGCATTGTATCGCATCGCTTCCATGACCAAGCCTGTAACCTCGGTGGCGTTCATGATGCTGGTCGAGCAGGGACTGGTGGCGCTCGATGATCCGGTGGCTAAGGTTTTGCCGGAATTCGCCGGTCTGGCCGTTGGCGCCGACGGCAAGGGCCGGATGAAGCGGTCAATGCTGATGGTCGATCTGCTGCGGCATAGTTCAGGCCTCACTTATGGCCTCCAGCGGCAGACCGCGATCGACGCGCGGTACCGCGCGCTCGGTCTCGACGAATTTCAGCAGAAGCGCAGTTCAGACGAGTTCATTGCCGCGCTCGCCGCGCTGCCGTTGGAATTTTCGCCCGGCGAGCGGTGGAACTATTCGGTGTCGACCGACGTGTTGGGCGTGGTGGTGGAGCGCCTCAGCGGCCTCGATCTGGAGCGTTTTTTCCGGGATCGCATTTTCGATCCGCTGGGCATGGCGGACACTTTCTTCGAACTGCCGGAGGATCGCGTCGAGCGAATGAGCGATGCCTGGCAATTGGGGTCGGACGGCGCGCTGTCGCTCTATGATCGCGGTTCGCGCAGTGGCTGGCGCAGGCCACTGAAGTTTCGTTCCGGCGGCGGAGGGCTGGCGTCCTGCGTGGCGGATTATCACCGCTTCGCCCGGATGCTGCTGCGGGGCGGGGAACTGGATGGGGTACGCCTGCTCGCACCCGAGACAGTGGCGGCGATGCGCGCCAATCAACTTCCGGGGGGCAAGGATTTGGCCAGCCTGTCCTCCTCCATGTTCAGCGAGGCGGACTATGCCGGGGTCGGATTCGGGCTGGGGTTCGCGACCGACCTCAGGACGCAGGAATATTATTGGGGCGGGGTGTTTTCGACCTTCTTCTTCATCGATCCGGTGGAAGGGCTGATCGGCATCTTCATGACCCAGCATTTCCCCTCCAGCGCCTATCCGGTGCGGGCCGAATTGCGGCGCGGCATTCGCGATGCGATCTTGGATCGCCGGAGAAAATTTCCCTGAAATTGCTGCGCTGCAAAATTTGCTGTTGGCGAGGGGCAGGGGCCGTGCAATCATCCGTCCGGACTCACGGCAAAGGGGACCAGCGCCATGAATCTCAAAGGCCAACCGACCCTTCCCAAGCCCGCTCCGCGGCAGGTCGACCCGGAGGTTCTTGCCCATGAGATCGTGGAGCGGCTGACCTATCGCATCGGCAAGAATGCAACGGCCGCGAAGCCGCATGATTGGCTGCATGCCGTGATCCTGGCGATTCGCGACCGGGTGATCGACGCGTGGATCGACTCCACCGAAAAAACCTATGAGGCGCAGGGGCGGCGGGTCTATTATCTCAGCCTGGAATTCCTGATCGGCCGTCTGATGCGCGACGCCGCGTCCAATATGGAAATGCTGGACGACATGCAGGTCGCGCTGAGTTCGCTGGGCGTCGACATCGACATCATCGCCGCGCTGGAGCCGGATGCGGCGTTGGGCAATGGTGGCCTCGGGCGGCTGGCGGCCTGTTTCATGGAGAGCATGGCGACGGTCGACGTGCCCGCCTATGGCTATGGCATCCGTTATGTGAACGGCATGTTCCGGCAGGAGATTTCCGACGGCTGGCAGGTGGAGCTGCCCGAAACCTGGCTGACCCACGGCAACCCCTGGGAGTTCGAGCGGCGCGAGGCGAGTTATGAGATCGGCTTTGGCGGCCGGGTCGATCCGTCGGAAAATGAGGATGCCGGCCCGCACCAGATGCGCTGGCGGCCTGCCGAACGGGTGATCGCGACGCCCTATGACACGCCGATCGCTGGGTGGCGGGGCAAGCGGGTCAACACGCTGCGCCTTTGGGAAGCGCAGCCGATCGATCCCATCCTGCTCGACCGTTTCAATGCGGGCGACCATCTGGGGGCGCTGACGGAAAGCAACCGGGCAGAGTCGCTGACGCGGGTGCTATATCCGGCCGACAGTTCGCCGGCGGGGCAGGAATTGCGGCTGCGGCAGGAATATTTCTTCTCCTCCGCTTCCTTGCAGGACATCATCCGGCGGCATATCCAATATTTCGGTGATGTGCGGACCCTTTCGGACAAGGCGGCGATCCAGCTCAACGACACGCATCCGGCGGTCGCCGTCGCGGAACTGATGCGGCTTCTCCTCGACAATCATGGCCTTGATTTCGACGAGGCTTGGGACATCACGCGCCGGACGTTCAGCTACACCAATCACACGCTGCTGCCCGAGGCGCTGGAAAGCTGGCCGGTGCCGCTGTTCGAGCGCTTGCTGCCCCGGCATATGCAGATCGTCTACGCGGTGAACAGCCGTCTGCTGGGCGAGGCGCGGCGGTCCGGCAAGTTCGATGACCGGGCGATCGGCGCGATTTCCCTCATCGACGAGGGCGGCGAGCGACGGGTGCGCATGGGCAATCTGGCCTTCGCCGGATCGCACAGCGTCAACGGCGTGTCGGCGCTGCACACGGAGTTGATGAAGGAGACGGTATTTGCCGATTTCCATCAGCTTTATCCGGCGCGGATCAACAACAAGACCAATGGCGTCACCTTCCGGCGCTGGCTGATGCAGTGCAATCATGGCTTGTTCGATCTGATCCGCGAGGCGATAGGCGACCGCTTCATGGATGATCCCGAAGCGTTGCGCGACCTTGATCCCTTTGCGGAAGACCGCGCCTTCCAGGAGAAATTCCTGGCCGTGAAGCGCGCCAACAAGGCGGCGCTGTCCAATGTGCTGCGGCAGCGGGTGAATGCCCGGATCGATCCGGCGGCTTTGTTCGACATCCAGATCAAGCGCATCCACGAATATAAGCGGCAGTTGCTCAACATCATCGAGGCGGTGTCGCTCTATGACCAGATCCGGTCGCATCCGGAAAAGGACTGGGTGCCCCGGGTCAAGCTGTTCGGCGGGAAGGCGGCGCCCAGCTATCACAATGCCAAGCTGATCATAAAGCTGGCGGGCGATGTGGCGCGCGCGGTCAATCACGATCCCGCCGTGCAGGGGCTGTTGAAGGTGCAGTTCGTGCCCAATTACAATGTCAGCCTTGCCGAAGTGATGATCCCGGCGGCGGATCTGTCGGAGCAGATTTCGACGGCCGGCATGGAGGCGTCGGGCACCGGCAATATGAAGTTCGCGGTCAACGGCGCACTCACCATCGGCACGCTCGACGGCGCCAATGTCGAGATGCGCGATCATGTGGGTGACGAGAATATCGTGATCTTCGGCCTGACCGCCGCCCAGGTGAAGGAGCGGCGCGTCCAGGGCTATCATCCGCGCGACGTCATCGGCCAGAGCCGGGAACTGGGACAGGCGTTGGAAGCGATTGCCAGCGGGGTCTTCTCGCCGGACGATCCGGATCGCTACAAGGATTTGGTGCAGGGCATTTACGATCATGACTGGTTCATGGTGGCGGCCGATTTCGACAGCTATTCCTCTGCCCAGCGGCGCGTGGATGGCATGTGGCGCGATCAGGCGCTCTGGGCGAAAAAGGCGATCCACAATGTCGCGCGGATGGGATGGTTTTCATCCGATCGCACGATAAAAGAATATGCGACCGACATATGGAAAGTGCCGGTTTGAGGGGAGGCCGTTAGCAGGGTGGGATTGACGCCGGAACAGATCGCCCGGCTGCTGGAGGGTCGCGAGGACGATCCCTTTGCGACGCTTGGCGTCCATCCGGCGGGTGCTTCTGAGGGGAAAGGGGGCTTCACCGCCTGCGTTCTGTTGCCCGAAGCGGTCAGCGTCACTGCGCACAGGCTGGACGGCAAGGCTGTTGGAACCCTGACCCCGATCGGGATTGGCGGGTTGTTCTTCGGCCAGGTGTCGATCCGCAAGCGGCAGCCGCTGCGCTATTGCGCCAATTATGCGGATGGCGGCGAATATCGGCTGATCGATCCCTACAGCTTTGGTCCCGTGCTGGGACCGATGGACGATTATTTCTTTGCCGAAGGATCGCATGCCCGGCTGTTCGACAAGATGGGCGCCCATGTCATCACTCATGAGGGGGTGGAAGGCACGCATTTCGCGGTCTGGGCGCCCAATGCGCAACGGGTTGCGGTGGTGGGCGACTTCAACCGCTGGGACGGCCGCCGGGGGCTGATGCGGCGGCGGCAGGATGCTGGGGTTTGGGAAATTTTCCTCCCGGAAGTGGGTCAGGGCAGCCCCTATAAGTTCGAGATTATCGGGCCCGATGGCGAAATGCTGCCGTTGAAGGCCGACCCCTTCGCCTTCCAGTCGGAATTGCGGCCGTCGACCGCTTCCATCGTCGCGGGCGCGCCGGATCATGTCTGGGGCGACGAGCGCCACCGTGCCCATTGGGAAAAGGCCGATCCGCGCCGCGAACCCATCTCCATCTATGAAGTCCACGCCGGATCATGGCAGCGCGACGAACATGACGATTTCCTGAACTGGGATGCGCTCGCCAATCGGCTGATTCCCTATGTGGTCGGCATGGGTTTTACCCATATCGAGTTCCTGCCGATCAGCGAATTTCCCTATGATCCAAGCTGGGGCTATCAGACCACCGGCCTTTATGCGCCGACGGCGCGCTTCGGTGATCCGGCGGGCTTTGCCCGCTTCGTCGAGGGCGCGCATCGGGCGGGCGTCGGGGTCATCCTCGACTGGGTGCCCGCGCATTTTCCGACCGATGCCCATGGTCTCTCACGCTTCGACGGCACGGCGCTTTACGAGCATGAAGACCCGCGCAAGGGTTTCCACCCGGACTGGAACACCGCCATCTACAATTTCGGGCGGCGCGAGGTGGCGCAGTTCCTTGTGAATAACGCGCTGTTCTGGGCGGAGCGCTATCATGTCGACGGGCTTCGCGTCGATGCCGTCGCCTCGATGCTCTACCTCGATTATAGTCGCAAGGAAGGGGAGTGGATTCCCAACAAGCATGGCGGGCGGGAGAATGTGGAGGCGGTCGAATTCCTCCAGCAGATGAACAAGGCGCTCTATGGCGCCCATGGCGGCATCATGACCATAGCCGAGGAATCCACGAGTTGGCCCAAGGTCTCCCACCCCGTCCATGAAGGGGGCCTGGGTTTCGGCTTCAAATGGAATATGGGGTTCATGCACGACACGCTGCGCTATCTGGCGCGCGATCCGGTGCATCGCGCCCATCATCATGACGACATCACCTTTGGCCTGCTCTACGCCTTTACCGAGAATTTCGTGCTGGCGCTGAGCCATGACGAGGTGGTGCACGGCAAATCCTCCCTGCTCCACAAGATGGCCGGGGATGATTGGCAGAAATTCGCGACCTTGCGCGCTTATTATGCCATGATGTGGGGCTATCCCGGCAAAAAGCTGCTGTTCATGGGGCAGGAATTCGCCCAGCGCGACGAATGGAGCGAGGCGAGAGCATTGGACTGGCATCTGCTCGACCATGCCCTCCATCGAGGCGTGCAATTGCTGGTGAGCGATCTCAATCGTCTCTACCGCTCCCATCCGGCCCTCCATGCCCGCGATTGCGAAGCGGAGGGGTTCGAATGGGTGCTGGTCGATGCGGGCGCGGATTCGGTCTTCGCCTGGGTCCGGCGCGCGCCCGGCGTCGCGCCGATCGTCGTCATCAGCCATTTCACGCCGCAGTTGCGCCACGACTACCGCATACGGCTGCCTTCGGGGGGGTGCTGGCGGGAAATCATGAACAGCGATGCGGCGGAATATGGCGGCAGCGGCGCCGGGAATATGGGAATCGTCAACGCCGATGAGGAAGGATGGGCGAATGTCGCCATCCCGCCCTTTGGCACATTGATGCTGGAACTGGACTATTGAAACCGACGGGCGGAAGCCAAGCGCTTGCGGGCATGAAGGAGAAGAGGCCGATGCAGCCAAGACACCAGCCGATCGCCCGTGACGCCATGGCCTATGTGCTGGCGGGGGGGCGGGGCAGTCGCCTGGCCGAACTCACCGACCGGCGCGCCAAGCCCGCCGTCCATTTCGGCGGCAAGGCGCGGATCATCGATTTCGCGCTGTCGAATGCGCTCAACAGCGGTATCCGGCGCATCGGCGTCGCGACGCAGTACAAGGCGCATTCGCTGATCCGGCACCTCCAGCGCGGATGGAATTTCCTGCGGCCGGAGCGCAACGAAAGCTTCGATATCCTGCCTGCCAGCCAGCGCGTGTCGGAAAGCCAATGGTATGAGGGCACGGCCGACGCCGTATTCCAGAATATCGACATCATCGAGGATTATGCGCCCGAATATATGGTCATCCTGGCGGGCGATCATGTCTACAAGATGGACTATGAGCTGATGCTCCAGCAGCATGTCGACAGCGGCGCTGACGTCACCGTCGGCTGCATGGAAGTGCCGGTGAAAGAAGCCAGCGGTTTCGGCGTCATGCATGTGGATGAGCAGGACGTCATCACCGCCTTTGTCGAAAAGCCGAAGAAGCCGCCACATATCCCCGGCAACCCCGGCGTGGCGCTGGCGTCCATGGGCATCTATGTTTTTCGCACCGCTTTCCTGATCGAGGAATTGCGCCGGGATGCTGACGATCCCAACAGCAAGCGCGATTTCGGCGGTGACATCATTCCCCATATCGTCAGCCATGGAAAAGCGGTCGCCCACCGCTTTTCCAACAGTTGCGTGCGCGCAGAAAGCGAGCCGGTGCCCTATTGGCGCGACGTCGGCACGATCGACGCCTATTGGCAGGCCAATATCGACCTGACCGACGTGGTGCCGTCGCTCGACCTTTATGACCGGAGCTGGCCGCTCTGGACCTATTCCGAAGTCACCCCACCTGCCAAGTTCGTGCATAATGAGGAAGGGCGGCGCGGGTCGGCCACATCCTCGCTGGTCGCGGGCGGGTGCATCGTGTCGGGGTCGTCGCTCCATCGCAGCCTGCTCTTTTCCGGCGTGCGCACGCACAGCTTTTCCTCCGTTACGGAAAGCGTCGTGATGCCGGACTGCGTCATCGGGCGCGGGGCACGGCTGCACAAATGCGTGCTGGATTCGGGCGTTATCATCCCGCCCGGCCTGATCGTGGGCGAGCATCCTGACCATGACGCGCAACGTTTCCGCCGCACCGACAGCGGCGTGACGCTGATAACCCAATATATGATCGAACGGTTGGTGGACTGATCTTGAGCAAGACGGCTACGATGCAGGTGCTTTCGGTCGCCTCCGAAATCTATCCGCTGATCAAGACGGGCGGGCTGGCCGATGTGGCGGGAGCCTTGCCCGGCGCGTTGGCCGGGTATGGCATTGCGGTGCGGACGCTGGTGCCGGGTTATCCCTCTGTTCTTTCGCGGCTGGGCAAGGCGAAGGTGCTTCGGCGCTATGACGCACTGTTCGGCGCCTCCGGCACCGTTCTTGCGGCCAAGTTGGGCGATCTTGATCTGCTGGTGCTGGACGCGCCGGATTTCTTTGCGCGGGAAGGCGGTCCCTATGGCGATCCCGGTGGGGGGGAATGGAGCGACAATTGGAAACGCTTCGCCGCCCTGTCTCGTGCAGGCGCGGACATTGCGGCCGAAGGTGTGAAGGGCTGGCGGCCCGATCTGGTCCATGCGCATGACTGGCAGGGAGCGATGGCCGCCACCTATATGCGCTTTGGACCCGCTTATGCCGTGCCCAAGGTGGTGACGATCCACAACCTGGCCTTTCAAGGTCGTTTCGGGGCGGATGTCTTCCCCCATCTCGGCCTCCCTCCCGAAGCCTGGGGCGTCGACGGGGTCGAATATTATGGCGGCACGGGCTATTTGAAGGCGGGCCTCATCTCCGCCGACGCCATCACCACCGTCAGTCCCACCTATGCCGATGAAATCCGATCCCCGATGCATGGCATGGGGCTGGACGGATTGATAAACGGACGGGCGGACCGGCTGCACGGCATATTGAACGGCGTCGATACCGCCATCTGGAACCCCGCCGCCGATCCGCTGATCGACAAGCGGTTCAGCGCGCGGGCGCTGGGAGGGAGGAAAGCGAATCTCCGGGCGCTGGAATCGCGCTTCGGCCTCGACCGCGACGACGCGCCGCTCTTCATCATCGTCAGCCGCCTCACCTGGCAGAAGGGCATGGACATGGTGATGGATGCGATCGATCATCTGGTCGGGCTGGGCGGCAAATTGGCGGTCCTCGGATCGGGCGATCATCCGCTAGAGGGCGCATTTCTGGCCGCAGTGGACCGGCATCGCGGCCGGGTAGGGGCGCAGATCGGCTATGACGAGCCTCTGTCCCATCTGATGCAGGCCGGCGCCGATGCCATATTGATCCCTTCCCGCTTCGAACCCTGCGGGCTGACGCAGCTTTACGGGTTGCGTTATGGCTGCGTGCCTGTGGTGGCGCGGGTGGGCGGATTGGCCGACACAGTGATCGACGCCAATGAGGCGGCCGTCAGCGCGGGCGTCGCGACCGGCATCGTCTTTCCGCCATCCGATCCGCTGGCGTTGCACGGCGCGATTGCGCGGGCCATCCGGCTTCATGCCCACAAGCCGGACTGGCAGGCGATGCAGCGCGCAGGGATGCGCGCCGATTTTTCCTGGACCCACAGCGCGGCGCGCTATGCGGAATTGTTCCGCGCATTGCTCCAGAACGCGGCATGAGTTCACTTGGCCCGGATATACAGGCGTGGGGAACCCGTTTTCGCGTCCATTCGTCCGATGCCGGACGGCTATGGCTGTGCCTGTTCGACGCCGATGATCGCGAGACGCGCCTGCCGATGGTGCGGGACGAGGATGGCGTCTGGTCCATCGACATGCCGGGCGTGGGCGAGGGCGCGCGCTACGGCTTCCGCGCCGACGGAGCTTATGATCCAGCCGCGGGGCTGTGGTTCGATCCCGACAAGTTGCTGCTCGACCCTTATGCAACGGCAATCGACCGGGCGTTCGTCTATGATCCGGTTCTCGCCGCGCATCGGGGGAGGGGCATCGATACCGCGCCGCTTATGCCCAAAGGGGTTGTGGGGGAGCCGCTTCCGCCGGTCGCTCTCGTGTCGCCCTTATTTCGTCCCGGCGGCCTGATCTACGAAGTTCAGGTCCGTGGCTTCACCATGCTGCATCCCGACATTCCGCAAGCGCAGCGAGGAACGATCGCTGCGCTCGGCCATCCCGCCGTGATCGAGCATCTGCGCCGCCTGCATGTCTCCGCGATCGAACTGATGCCGATCAACGCCTGGATCGACGAGCGGCATCTGGGCCCGATCGGGCTGCGCAATGCGTGGGGCTATAATTCGGTCAGCTATTTCGCGCTCGATCCCCGGCTGGCGCCCGGCGGCATGTTGGAACTGCGTAGCGCTGTGAAGGCGCTGCACGCGGCGGGGATCGGCGTGATCCTCGACATGGTCTATAATCATGACGGGGAAAGCGATGCTCTGGGGCCGACATTGTCGCTGCGCGGCCTCGATGCGCGGAGCTATTTTCGGCATGAAGCCGATGGCCGCCTGATCAACGACACGGGCACGGGGAACAGCGTCGACTGCAACCATCCCGTCGCTCAGCGGCTGATCCTGGATTCACTGCGCCATTTCGTCGGCGCGGCGGGCGTGGATGGTTTCCGCTTCGATCTCGCCCCGGCGCTGGGACGTTTGCCGACGGGTTTCGATCCGAAGGCGCCGCTGCTGGAAGCGATAGGAGACGATCCGCTGCTGTCCGACCGCATCCTGATCGCGGAGCCGTGGGACATCGGTCCCGGCGGCTATCAGCTTGGTCATTTCGGGGAAGGCTGGCTGGAATGGAATGACCGTTACCGCGACGATATACGGCGATTCTGGCGCGGGGATCGCGGCATGCTTGGCGCATTGGCGACGGGGCTCGCCGGATCATCGGACATTTTCCGCGAGGGGCCGACCGCGCGCACCGTCAATTTCCTGGCGGCCCATGACGGCTTCACCCTGGCGGACCTCACCGCCTATGAGCACAGGCACAATCAGGCCAATGGCGAGCAGAATCGCGACGGTCATGGCGAGAATTTCAGTTGGAACAACGGCGTCGAAGGGGCGAGCGAAGATCCGGTAATTCAGGCGGCACGGCGGCGGGATATCAAGGCGTTGCTCGGCACGCTGTTCTGCTCGCGCGGCACGATCATGCTGACGGCAGGCGACGAGTTCGGGCGCACGCAGCAGGGCAACAACAACGCCTATGCGCAGGATAATGCGATCGGCTGGGTCGACTGGTCGGGACGGGATCGGGAGATTGAGGCGCACGCCTTCGCTCTTGCCGGACTTAGGGCGTCGCAGCCGGACCTCAACGCGACGAACTGGCTGTCCGAAGCGGACGTCGAATGGCTCGATGAGCAGGGACAGCCCCTGACCGTCGCGCAATGGGATGACCCCGGCCGCCGCTGCCTGGCGATGCGGTTCCGCCAGTCGGGATTCGCCATATTCATCAACGGCGACGATCAGGCCCGTCACTTCGGAACGGTTCAGGTTCCAGCCCGAACGATCCTACCCATCCCGGCTGAACAGAAAGGCGGTTGATTTCGCCAACCCGTTGGAGATCGTCGCCAATGAGCGCGCCGCGCCCGGCACCTGCCGCTCGCCTGCGCGGTCCGTCACTTGCGCCACCGCTTCGGCAAGCTGCGTCATGCCATGCAGTCGCCCTTCGCCCAGCGCGCCGCCGCCGGTGTTGATCGGCAGCTTGCCCCCCAGATCGCCATGGCCTTCGCGCAGCAACGCCAGTCCCTCGCCGTCCCGGCAAAAGCCCATGCCCTCCAGCCAGGTCAGCACCAGCACGCTGAACCCGTCATAAAGCTGCGCATTGTCTATATCCGCCGGAGACAGGCCGGTCGCTTTCCACAGTCGCCGCGCTACATCTTTCGCGCCGTCCCACATATCCTCAAGGTTCATCGGCGTGCCTCCCGCCCCCTGATAGGCGGAGGCTGCAAAGCCGGTGAGCAAAGCAGGCGGCTGGCGCAGATGCCGCGCCCGTTCCGTGGACGTCAGGATCAGCGCGCAGCAACCGTCGACGGGAATGTCGCAATCAAGAATGGATATGGGATCGGCAATCATCCGGGCGCTAAGATAATCCTCTGCCGCAAGCGTCTTGCCCCGCCAATAGGCATGGGGGCTGCGCTGCGCATTGGCGCGGTTGTTGGCGATATAATGGGCGAAATCCGCCCGGCTATAGCCATAAAGCTCGAAATAGCGGCGCAGCGCCACTGCTGCCCAGGCGGGCGGCATGCTGAATCCATAGGGCGCGAGATATTGATCGCCCCCCACCGCCTGCGCCGGTTCGAAATTGATATAGCGTCCATCGGGCACATGCAGCGCGCGATAGACCAGCACATGGTCGCAAAGTCCGGCGATGATCGCCAGCGCCCCGTCGATCAGGCTCTGCGTTACCATGCCGTTGGTCGAGCCGATCCACTGGACGCCCGAAGTCACGCCGAGCAATCCGGCGAGATACCAGGGCGTCACGACGTCGATCCCTTCATCCACCCCCTTTTTGCCGCCATAGCGCGGCATGGAGGGTGAGGTCGCGATGCCCTCAAGATCGCCTCGTTGCAGCCCGGCATCGGCCAATGCCGCGTCACAGGCATCCAGCGTCAGCGCCGCCAGAGTCTGGTCCGACCGCCGCTCCAGCTTGCTGTAGCCAATCCCGGCGACGGCCACCTTGTCCCGATAGTCCCACATGGTCAGCGCTCCGGCGGGCCGAACTGCACCAGCGTGCAGTCGTCCGTCACATCCTCAAACCGCGCTTGCAGGGGCAGTCCGATGCGCAGATCGTCGGGCTCGATGCCGGTGAGGTTGCTGCTCATCAGCAGGCGCGCTTGCTCCTTCAGTTCCACCACCGCCAGGATCACCGGCAGCCGATCGCGAAAACCCGGAGAGGGCGGATCGTACAGCACCGTCCAGCTATGCAGCGCTGCGTCTCCGGAAACCGGCATGAAACGCAACTTGCTCCCGCCACAGGCCCGACAGGCGATTTCCGGCGGATAGGCCAGCCGACCGCAAGCGTCGCATCTCTGCATATGCAGTTCGTGGTTCCGGGCTGCTGTCCAAAAGGGCTGCGATAGCGGATCGGGCAGAGGCAACGGGCGTTGCGGGGAAGCTGTTTCTGGCATAGCAGTTCACAATCCCTGGAAATGTGGCGATGGCGTTTTGCGCGCGACGGCAATGCCTTCCTGATGGTCTTGGGTCTTGGCCGTCAGCGGCTGCATGGCAAATTCCAGTCCAGATACTGGTCCAGCGACAGGGCCTGTGCAGCCTCGAACTGCCGTTTGGCCATGCCGGTCGCCAATGTCAGTCCCTGCGCCAGCGATTCCGCCATCTCTTCGAAAATGCGCCAGATCTCCTCGCGCATCGCCATGATGCCGACGCACCCCTGGCTTTTGACCCGGACGGTCATTGTGTTGCCCTGCGCTTCACGGCCCCGCTCCTAAAATTTATCTTCGGTGCAATATTAAATCCGCAAAGCGTTGCACTGTCAATTGAGGAGACGCGTTGACAAGCGTATAATATTGCACGATGGTGCAATAAAAGGCTGCGTCGCCACGCGCCCCGAAGAAAGAGGATGCGATCCATGAAGGCAAGATTTTCGGCGCTCGCGGCGGGGGTCGCGGTTCTGGCGTTATCCACCGCCGTCATCTCCCGTTCGGCGGAAAGCGCGGGGCCGGCTGAGACGAACTGGTCCAACTATGGCGGCGACGACAAGGAACAGCATTACAGCCCGCTGGCCCAGATCAGCGAGCAGAATGTCGGAGAGCTTGGCCTTGCCTGGTCCCATGATGTCGACACCTATGACAGCTATACCCAGCCGCTGGCGGTCAATGGCGTCATCTATTTCGCTGTGGGACTCAGCGTCGTCCATGCGGTCGATGCGCGCACCGGCAAGCTTCTGTGGCAATATGATCCCGATGTGGCGAGCCAGCCCGAAGCCAAATGGCGGATGCGCGCGGGCTGGGGCACGCGGGGCATCGCCTATAAGGACGGCACTATCTTCACCGCCACGCGTGAAGGCCGCCTGATCGCCGTCGACGCCAGGACCGGCAAGCCGCGCTGGTCGGTCCAGACGCTCGACGAGGCCGAGGGGGGCTACATCACTGGCCCGCCATGGGTGGCGGGCGACAAGGTCGTGATCGGTTTTGGCGGCGCCGATTACAGTCCCACCCGTGGCTATGTCACCGCCTATGACATCAAGACGGGCAAGAAGGCCTGGCGCTGGTATGTCGTGCCCGGCGATCCGGCCAAGGGTTTCGAGAACAAGGCGATGGAGGCCGCTGCCAAGACCTGGAACGGCGAATGGTGGAAATGGGGCGGCGGCGGGTCCGTCTGGCACGCCATGGCCTATGACGCCAAATATGACCGGCTCTATATCGGCACCGGCAACGGCTTTCCGTGGAACATCAAGATCCGCAGCCCCGGCGGCGGCGACAATCTCTATCTCTCTTCCGTCGTCGCGCTGGACGTGAAGACCGGCAAATATGTCTGGCACTATCAGGTGAACCCTGAAAACAGCCATGACTGGAACGACGCGATGGATATCGAGCTGGCCGACATCATGATCGGCGGCAAGATGCGGTCGGTGCTGATGCATGCGCCGAAGAATGGCTTTTTCTACGCGATCGACCGGGAGACCGGCAAATTCATCCAGGCGGGCGAGTTCGGCAAGCAGAATTGGGCGAAGCGGATCGATCCGGTGACGGGGCGGCCGGACATCAATCCGGACGCGCAATACCCGGATGGCAAGCCGTTCATGATGTATCCCTTCCCCAATGGCGCGCATGGCATTCAGGCCATGTCGTTCAGCCCGAAGACCGGCTACAGCTATATTCCGGTGATGGAGGGGGGACGCGTCTTCGTCGATCCGGCGAATATCAAGGAGTGGAAATATAAGCCCGGCATGATGGTGAACACCGGCCTGGGCGCGCCGCCCGCCAACCTCGTGCCGCCAGCAGCCACGAGCAAGCTGGTCGCCTATGATGTCGCCAACAACAAGATCGCCTGGTCCGTGCCCCAGCCCGGCGTGTTCAATGGCGGCACTCTGGCGACGGCGGGCAATCTGGTGTTCCAGGGCACCAATGACGGCACGTTCAACGCCTTTTCCGCGAAGACGGGGCGCAAGCTCTGGTCCTTTCCGGCGCACAACGGCATTCTTTCCGCGCCGATCAGCTATTCGGTCGCCGGCAAGCAATATGTCTCCGTCATCACCGGCTTCCGCAGCAGTTTCCCCAATTCGCCCAATTGGGATTATCGCCAGCAGCAGCGCCGGCTGCTCACCTTCACCATCGGCGGCGTGAAAAAGCTGCCGAAGGTCGACCCGGTGGACGAACCGATCCAGGACGATCCGGCCTTTGTGGTGGATGCCGACAAGGCGAAAGTTGGCGCCGGCATCTATAACAGCAGCTGCGTCATCTGCCATGGTTCGGGCATGATGGCGGGCGGCGCTGCGCCGGATCTGCGCAAATCGGGCGTGCCGCTGGACGCCGAAACCTTCAAGTCGGTGGTGCATGACGGCGCGTTGATGGCGCGGGGCATGGGCTCCTTCGGCCAGTTGACCGATGCGGAACTGGAAGGGCTGCGCCACTATATTCGTCAGCGCGCGCGGGAAACCGCGCCCAAGGGCAAGTGATGGGAGATGCACGACCCGCTCTCCTCCCGGCGGGCGGCAGGCTGCCCCGTTCCACCTGCTGGTGGAGCGGGGCTTTCTGCGGCATGGGAAGGATGAATTGGCACTTTCATGCAATCCCGCTATGGTTCCGGCATATGGGATAAGAGTGAAATGAAGGCGATTGACTTTGGCGAGTAAAGCGAACGAAGAATTGAAGGAGAGCGGCGAGCGGCCCCAGACTTATTCCAGTCCGGCGATCATCGAGCGCCGCCGCCGAATATTGGAGGAAACCCGCAAGGTTATCGCCGAACAGGGTATTGCCGCGCTCAGCATGAACGAGATCGGCCAGCGCGCAGGCGTGGCCAAGCGCACGCTCTATAATGCATTCCAGACGCGGGAGCGGATGATCGCCTCTGCCATTCAGGAATATTTCGACGAATATGTCAGCCGCATCGCCTATTCCAGCGAGCCCGGCACGATGCAGCATAATCTGGAGCGCATGATCTCCGTCGTGCAGCGCAACCGCAAGATCCGCAATTATATCAAGGCGATCATGGCGCTCTATTTCAGTTCCGACGTCGACCATGACATCTGGGCGGCGATGCACTCGCCCGCGGTTTACCATAACCGCCAGTGGATCGAGGTGCTGGTGGCGAAGAAGCAGCTTCAGCCCTGGGTTGAGGTCGACAAGCTGGTCGAGGATCTGGTGCGCTTCGAATATGCGACGATCAACGACTGGGCGCAGGGGCGAATTCCGGACGACGAAGTCATCGTGCGGCTGGTGAGCAGCTACCTGACCAGCCTGCTCGGCGCGCTGAAGGGCGCGGCGCGCAAGGAAGTGGAGGGACTGATCAAGGACATTGCCGAACGCGGCATGGATGCCTTGCCCACCACCCATCGCCCCAGGGCAGCCGAAGCATGAATTTGCACATGGATGCAAATTTACTTGAAGAGGATTGCCTGGTCGGCTAGTTCAGTTCCTGCACTTGAAACGAAGGTGCGGGAATGGAGAGCGAGAGAGATGAACGCGGCAAGCGCAGCCCCCGAATTGCTGTTCGATCTGAACGACCGGGGGATCGCGCATATCATCCTTAACCGCCCCCGCGCAAAGAACACCGTGTCCTTCGCGATGTGGGAGCAATTTTCCGCTGCTCTCGACGTCCTTGAAAATGCAACGCCTGCCCGGCTGCTGATCATCAGCGGGGCGGAGGGCTATTTCTCCAATGGCGGCGATGTGAAGCTGCCGCCAGCGCGGGGCGAGGGCGCGCTGGCATTGGCGGCGCGTCTTGAGATGGGGCAACGGATCATTGGCCGCGTCCGCGCCTTGCCCATTCCTACGGTTGCGGCGGTAGAGGGAGGCGCCTTTGGCGTGTCGTGGAGCCTCGCCATGGCGTGCGACATGATTTTCGCGGCGGACAATGCGCGGTTCGGGGCGCCATTTCTGGAGTTCGGTCTGGTGCCCGATGGCGGCGCGGCCTGGTTCCTGACGAAGCAATTGGGCCGGGCGCGGGCGGCCGAAATCATTTTTTCAGGCCGGACGCTGGATGCAAAGGAGGCGCTGTCGCTCGGCCTTGTCAGCCGGGCGGTGACGCCCGGCACGGCCGTCGATGAGGCCATGGCGCTGGGAGAGGCGATCGGTGACGGCAACCGCCACGCGGTCGAACTGACCAAGCGGCTGCTCCAGCAGGCGGAAAGCGGCGATCTGGCGACGACCCATGCGCTGGAACTGGTCTATTGCCATACCTGCCAGGCGGGCGAGGAAGTGCCCCGCGCACGCGAACGCTTCAAGGCCCGGGCCGTCGCGAAAGCGGCCGCCAAGGCAGCGCGATAAGAGGAGGTCCGGCCCATGCAGTTCGACATGCGCGAGCTTCCGATGGTCACGCGGTACAAGATCGTCAATTCGACGATCACGCCACGCCCCATAGCCTGGATCACCAGCCAGTCGGTGGACGGCATCGTCAACGCCGCGCCCTACAGTTTCTTCAACTGCGTGGGCACGGAACCGCCGCTGGTGGTGCTGGGTCTGCTCAAGGAACCGGCCTCGCGTGGCCTCAAGAATACCGCCTCCAACATCATCGCGACGGGCGAGTTCGTTGTGAACCTCGTCTGCGAGGCGGATGCGGAAAAGATGAACCTGTGCAGCGTCGATGCGCCCGCCGACGTCAGCGAGATCGACTATGCCGGCGTCGAAACCGCGCCTTCGGTTGTCGTCGCGCCGCCGCGCATAGTCTCCAGCCCGGTCAGCTTCGAATGCCGCAAGGTCGCCGCGATGGATATCGGCGCGCTCCAGACCGTGGTGATCGGTGAAATCCTCATCGCGCATATCCGCGACGAATTCATCAGCGACCGGGAACGGGTCTATTTCGACACGCCCGCGATGAAGCTGATCGGCCGCACCCATGGCAGCGGTTGGTATGTCCGCAACAGCGACAGTTTCCAGATGGAGCGGCCCCGCTATGATCCGGCGCGCCTGGCGGGCAAGGACAAGGCGGCCGAATGAATTTGAACCTATGGTGCAAAATTACTTGCGCTCGGGTTCAAACTGGTGTTTCTTATACCCAAGAGCATTTTTCGACCCGTCGAAAGATGCGAAGCCATAAATATAATTCAGCAAAAGGCAGCGGGCCTCGCCCGCCATAGGAGTGATGAGATGCCCGGTCCCCTGGATCATCTGACCGTCATTGAACTGGCGGATCAAATGCCTGTCGCCATTGCGGCCATGCTGCTGGCCGACCATGGCGCCGACGTGCTGAAGGTGGAGCCCAAGGGCGGCGCTTTCTTCGTCCATGATCTCAGCCGCAAGAGCTGGGACCGCTCGAAGCGCAGCGTCGAACTGGATGTGCGGGATGCGGAGGGATTGCGATCGCTGCGCGGGCTGCTCGCCGGGGCGGATATCTTCATTCATGCGCTGGAGGAAAAGGAGGCTGCGGCCCTCGGTCTGGATGGCGAGAGCCTGGCGCGGAACTTCCCGGAACTGGTGGTTTGCGCGCTGACGGCCTACGGCTCCGACACGCCCTTTTCCGACCGGCCCCATGGCGAATCCCTCGCCGCCGCGCTGCTCGGAACGATGGTCGATCGCTCCAGCAGCTTCCGCCCCGGTCCGGTCTATCTCGGCCATCCTGCGCTGCATTATGGGCAGGCGTTCCTTGGCGTGATCGGCGCTCTTTCGGCCGTGCGCGCCCGCCGCCATATCGGCAAGGGGCAGCGGGTCGAGGCATCGCTGCTCGATGCGATGCTTGCCCAGTCGCCCATGAACAACTGGTGGCAGGAAGAGGGCATCAGCTACATCAAGGCGGGCGATTCCGGCGCGGTGGACCGTTTCGGCAAGACCCGGCTGGTGACAGGCATGTTCGAATGCGCGGACGGCCTTTATCTCCAGATGCACACTGGCGGCCAGGGCGGTTTCAAGGCGGCGATGGATGTGCTGGGCTTTGGCGACCGGATTCAGACCGTGACGGCGCCGGAAATGTCGGTGCCGCTCACCGACGATGAATATGATATCGCGCGCGTCGAGATATTCGAGGCCTTCAAGGCAAAGCCCCGCGCCGAATGGATCGCGCTGTTCCAGGCTGCGGACGTGGCGGCGCTGCCGGTGCTGGAGCCCGCCGAGGTGCTGCTCGACGATCAGGTGGAGTTTGTCGGCCAGCGCATCGCGATTCCGGACAAGGATTTCGGTACCATCTATCAGGCGGCGCCCGCCGTGCGCATGGCGAATGCGCCCTGCGCCGCGCCCAGGCCCGCGCCGGAGGTGGGCGCTGACAATGCCGCGCTGGCTGACCTTATGGCGCGCCGCCGCACAGCGCTCGCCGCCGACGGCAAGCCGCTCGATCGACCGCTGGAAGGCATCAGGGTGGTGGACTTCTCCTCCTTCTTCGCGGTGGGCTATGGTGGTCGGTTATTGTCCGACCTCGGCGCCGATGTCATCAAGGTGGAGACGCCCGGCGGCGACCAGATGCGCCCGCTGCCCGACTGTTTCGACGCGGCCCAGCGCGGCAAGCGGGACATCGTGCTCAACCTCAAGGATCCGCAGGCGCTCGAAGCCGCGCTCAAGCTGGTGGCGACGGCGGATGTGGTGACGCACAATCTGCGCCCCGGCAAGGCGGACAAGCTCGGCATCGGCTATGAGGCGCTGTCGAAGATCAATCCCCGCCTCATCTATGTCTATCTGCCCGGCTATGGCTCCAAGGGGCCGAAATCGCTGCTCAAGAGCTTCGCGCCGCTGGTGTCGGGCTGGACCGGCCTGCTTTACGAAGGTGGCGGCGAAGGCAATCCGCCGACCCGCGCCGTCTTCGGCAATGAAGATTACAATAACGGCTTTCTTGGCGCGGCGGGTATTTTGATGGCCCTCGAACATCGCTCCGTCACCGGCAAGGGCGATTATATGGAGATTCCGCAGCTCCATTCGAGCCTGTGGACGACCTCCGAACATTTCCTCGATGCGGACAGACAAGTCGTTTACGGCTTCCGGCTCGACCAGGAACAGGCGGGCTTCAACGCGCTCGACCGGATTTACCGGACCAGCGATGGCTGGCTCTGCATTTCCTGCCGCTCGGACGAGCGCTTTGCGGCGCTGGCCAAGGCGGTCGGGCGGGAGCAATGGCTGAACGATGCCCGCTTCGCCACGGCGCGCGACCGTTCGGCCAATGATAATGATGCGGCGCTGCTGGAAGCGCTGAAGCCCTTTTTTGCGGACAAGAGCGGCGAAGAGGCTCATGCCCTGCTGGAAGCCGCTGGCGCGCCCAGCGAAATCGCCCGCGAGACGAGCTGGGTCCGCGAAGCATTGTGGCAGGATTGGGCCACCGCCAGCAACCGTGTGATCGAGAATTTCGACTCCATGTACGGCCATGTGCGCCAGTTCGGCAGCTTCATGCACTTCAGCCGCACGCCGAGTTTCGCCAAGGGCTCTGCGCCGCGCCTGGGCGAACATACACGGCAGATATTGAGCGAGGTCGGTTATTCGCAAAGCGAGATCGATGCGCTGATCGATAGCCGCAAGGCGATGCAGGCGGCGGACGTCACGGGCCGCGTCCAGTCCCGCGTCTCAGCCGCCTGACAAGACAAAAGAGAGGAACGCAAAGGTGCAACTCAACCTTCGCTACGACATGAACCGCCCCGACTTCGGCGCGCCGCATCCCGTGCTGTACCGCACCGCGATCGAGCAGGCGCAATGGGCGGACGGACTGGGCTTCACGCAGGTTTTCCTGGCCGAACATCATGGAGCGGAGGGGGGGTATTGCCCATCCTCCATGATCCAGGCGGCCTCGATTCTGGGCGCGACGGACCGGATCGTCGCGCACCTTTCGGCGTTGGTGGTGACGATGCACGATCCGCTGCGTCTGGCCGAGGATCTGGCAGTGCTCGACAATATCGCGCCGGGCCGCATCTGGCTGACCGCAGGCATGGGCTATCGCCCGCATGAGTTCGAGATGTTCGACCGCGACATCTCCAAGCGGCTCGCCATCATGAACGAGGCGATGGCGACGCTGAAGAACGCCTGGACCGGCGAGCCGTTCGAATATCGTGGCCGCACCGTCCGCGTGACGCCAGCGCCCGCGACGCCGGGCGGGCCGAAAATCTATATGGGTGGATCGACCGACAAGTCCGCGATCCGTGCCGCCAAGGGTGGCTATCAATATTTCCCTGGCCATCCCGACCTCTTCACCCTTTACAAGGATGAGCGAGCCAAGGCGGGTTTCGGACCGCCGGAAGAACTGCGCAAGCCTGCCGCAAGCTTCCTCTATGTATCGGACGATCCCGATCGCGACTGGCCACTGGTGGCGCCGCATGTCGCTTATGCGACCAATGCCTATGCCGAATGGGCCAAGGAGCGCGGCACCGGCCAGACCCGCTATCAGCCCGCCGAAACGATCGAAGGCCTCAAGGCCATGCCCAATATCAAGGTGCTGACGCCGGACGAATGCTTCGCCTATCTCAAGGAACTGGGACGCGGCACGGCTGTCACTTTCCACGCGCTGCTGGGCGGGCTGGACCCTGAAGTTTCCTGGCGCAGCCTGCGCCTGTTCGAAAAGCAAGTGCTGCCGCGGCTCAGGGTCGAGCCGGGCCTGCTCGAAATATCGGGAGAATGAGCATGGCCATGTCGGATCTGGAAAGCCAAGATCGTCGTGGAACGCTGGCCGCCATGCTGGCTGTGCCCTTTGGACTGGCGGCGGTCGGGCAGGCTTCGGCCGCGACCGGTAGGGGAAAGGGCAAGCCGATGAGCGTGGCCGATCGACTGGATGTGATCGAATCCAAGCAGGCGATCACCGAACTGCTCTACGCCTATGCCCGCGCCAATGACCGCGCGGACGAAGCGCTGCTGCGCTCGCTCTTCTGGCCGGAATCGACGCACAAGCATGGCAAGTTCGAGGGCAAGTCCTCCGATTTCGTCGGCTTTGCCTTCAAGATCGTCTCCGGCCTTAAATATGCCTGCCATCATATCTCCAATGTCTCTGTCGAGGTGAAGGGCGATAAGGCCTTCTCCGAATGCTATTATTTCGCGCAGCATCGCCGCGAGCGGAAGGATGGATCGGGTGAGGAGGATGTGTTCTTCCAGGGCCGTTATCTCGACGATCTGGAACGGCGCAATGGCGAGTGGAAGATCATTCGCCGCCGGGGCCTGTCGGATTACACCTCGCCCGCTTTCCCGTCGGAGACGGCTTATGCGCAATGGCCCGCCGGGCAGCACAGCGAGAAATATCCGAGCGACGATTATTACAAGATGCGCCAGCAGTTCCTGGGAAGCTGACCCATGCGCGCCCTGCTTTGCGAGCATCATGGCCCGCCGGAGGAATTGCATTTCGCGGACGTGCCGACGCCTGAGCCGGGGCCGGGTGAAATCCGCTTTCGGGTGAAGGCCGCCAGCGTCAATTTTCCCGACGCGCTGATGATCCAGAACCTCTATCAGCGGCAGCCGCCCTTGCCCTTCATTCCGGGCAGCGAGGCAGCCGGCGTCGTCGATGCCTTGGGCGAGGACGTTACGGCTTTTCGCATCGGGGACAGGATCGCGACGATCCCCTTTGAAGGCGCCTTTGCCGAACTGGCGGTCGCGCCCGCGTTCCGGACGACGGTGATCCCTGACAGCATGGGGTTCGATGTCGCGGCGGGTTTTACGATGGTTTACGCGACTGCGCTCCATGGTTTGCGGCAGCGTGGACGGTTGCAGCCGGGCGAGACGTTGATGGTGCTGGGCGCGGCCGGCGGTGTTGGACTCGCGGCGGTGGAGGTCGGCAAGCGCATGGGCGCGCATGTGATCGCCGCTGCCTCGACGGACGAAAAGCTGGCCCTTGCCCGCCTGCATGGAGCGGATGAGACGGTCAACTATGCCGAAACCGATCTCAAGCAGGCCGTGAAAGCGCTGACGGGCGAGCGCGGCGTCGATGTGATTTTCGATCCGGTGGGCGGTGCGCTGGCGGAACCGGCCTTTCGCACCATGGGCTGGGATGGGCGCTATCTGGTGGTGGGATTTGCGGCGGGAACGATCCCGGCGATTCCGCTCAACCTGCCGTTGGTGAAGACCGCGGCTATCATCGGCGTCACCTGGGGCGTCCACAGCCGCGTCGAACCGGACATCCATGCCGCGAACATGGCGCAACTTTATCGCTGGTATCAGGAAGGCGGCCTGCGCCCGGAAGTGAGCAAGCGCTTTTCCTTTGAGGAAAGCCGGGAGGCGATCCGCTGGATGATGGATAGGAAAGTGCAGGGGAAAGTCGTGATCGAAGTGGCTTAGAGCCGAAAACCTTTGTGCTCATGCGAAGGCAGGAGCACGATAGGTTTAAATCTCGCGCCAATTCGCTAATGGCAGGCCCGCAACATTTGTCCGCGCCTTCACCACCATTCCGCTCGCCCGCGAAACGACATGGAGATCACGCAGATCCGCTCCGCCCCAGCAAAGGTTCGTCGGGCTGGAGAGCATCTTGCCTTCAGGATCGTGAATGATATCGACCTTTCGCCCCGCCGGCGTGATAGCGACGATCCGGTTCGCGAAGGGCAGCGTCACCCAGAGATTGCCCGCCTGATCGAAAGCGATGCCATCGCAATAGCCAAGGTCCGCGCGTTCAGCAGCCGGCATGGCGCGAATGTCCCTGGCCTGATGGTCGGGGATCACGACGCCCAGTTGCGGACCATGGTTTTCCGGGTTGGCAAGCGACCCATCAGTCTGCCGCCGCCAGCGCCGGACACGCCCTTCGGCGGTCAATGAGGCATAGACGAAGCGTTCCTCGCGATCGAGGCAGAGGCCGTTCACCCCACGCAGATTGCGGGCCACGATGGAAGCCTTGCCGTCGGGCGCCACCCTGTAGATGAAGCCCGCGGGCGTGGTCGTGCCGATATTGCCGATCGGCCCCCAACTGCTGTGCGTGCAATATATGTCGCCGTTCCGCGCGGTCGCTGGCCCGTTGGATGCGACCAACGGCCGCCCCTCCAGTTCCGAAACCAGTGTCTCGACCGTGCCCGTCGCCACGTCGATCCGCTGCAACGGTCCCGGACACTGGTTGAGCAGACCCATATTGGCGACGATGACGCGACCCTCCCGGTCGACCGCTACGCCATTGGGCGCCAGTGCTTTGCCGATCTGGCGCAGCGTCCCGTCCCGCTCCAGCACGCCGATGGCGCCGCCGCCATTGGAGATGAACAGGCGGCCATCGGGGCTGCTCGCTATGCCTTCGGGCGCGTCCAGCCCATCCCGAACCAGCGTGAAGTCGACAAGGTTGAGTGGCCGAGGCGGCGTGGTTCGGCCGATCCCTGCCGATTGCGCGCATCCGGCGAGGGTCATGGCTCCCCCGCCTGCCAGAAATTCCCGGCGGCCCAAGTTCATGGAGCGATCCTCAATCAACGGGCGCAAAGCCGGCGATCTTGTGATCCCCAGCCTTCACCGGCTGGAACCGCAATCGCATGCCACAGCGTGGTTCTACACCTTCTGCATCGACCAGAATGCCCGGCACGCGCACGCCCGGCGCGTCGTCCGGCTCGAACAGAACCACGGTGAAAGGCACTTCCGCCTTGTGATCGCCCGGCAGCAGGCTGCGGACGACGGTGGTGAAGGTGTAGGCGCTGCCCTCCGGCGACACCGGGCGCCATTCCAGCATGGCGTCGGGCTTTCCAGGGATGACCTCGGGCGGATACCATATCCATTCGCCCGTCTCGGCATCGGCGGTGATGCGCAGTTCGCCCGCTTCCAACCCGTCATAATAGCCCTGGAACAGCGGATCCTCGATCTTGGGAGGGTAAATCGGAATGCCCATGGATCAGCTCCGCGCCAATATGGTGGTGGAATGATTGTTGCCGCCCAGACCTGCGACGGCGCAGAGCTTCGCATCCGGCACCTGCCGTTCGCCCTCCTGTCCGCGCAATTGCCGCACCGCCTCGATCAGCAGGTTCATGCCCGGCACATAGCCGCCCGACATATGGCCGCCGCTGGTGTTGACCGGCATCCGCCCGCTCGGCATCCCATGGCCCGCTGCGTAAAAGCGCGGCCCTTCGCCCCGCTCGCACAGGCCCAGCATCTCGGTCTGCACCAGCGCGGAGATGGTGAAGCCGTCATAGATTTGCGCGAGATCCAGATCCTGGGGATCGCAGCCCGCCATGGCATAAGCGAGCCTGGCCGACACCTGGCCGGGGAAGTCGTAGGTGCAGGGCGTCTGGGTGAACAGCACCCCCTGCGGCCAGTTGTTGAAGCCGAGGCCCAGCCCCTGGACCGCTACAACCGGGTGCGGCATGTCGCGCGCTTCCTCAACGGCGCTCACCACATAGGCGCCGCCGCCATCGGTGGTGAGGCAGCAATCCACTGCCCGCAACGGCGTCGAGATCATGGGCGACTGGCGATAGGCGGCGAGGTCCATCGGATCGCGCCGCTGGGCGCTGGGCGTCAGCACCGCCCAGGCCCGATAGGTCATCGGAATGGCGGCCTGCTCCTCCTCCGTCATGCCATATTCATGGGCATAGCGGTTCGCCATGCTCGCGAAATAGGTGGGCTGGCCGAAGAAGCCGACCGGCATTTCGATCCCCGCCTTTTGCGGCTCGCGCGCATGGAAGGCATAGACCCCGCCCGGCTTGGTCGACTGGATCGCATAGGGAACCAGTATATGCCGGGCCAAACCGGCCTCGATCGCCATCTGCGCCAGTTGCAGCGCTTGGCCCGACGTCGCTGTGCCGCCGACGCTGTCGGTGGTGGCGCAAAAGCGCTTCTCCCCGGCTCGAATTGCGAAGGCGACCTCGTCCGACCCATGGCCTGCATATTTGTTGGAGATATAGCCGTCGATGTCCTTGGGGCTAAGGCCCGCATCGGCAATCGCCGCCAAGCTGGCGCGGGTCATCATCTTCATGACCCCTTCGTCGCCTTTGCGCAGGAAGGGGGTTTCGCCGACCCCGGTGATGGCGATGCGGTTGCCTTTCATCATGCGTCCTTCAACCCTTTGCCTTGCGCCACCAGCCGCTCTATCAGCGGGGAGGGCTTGAACGCCTCGCCATGGGCTGCTTCCAGCGCCTTCAGCTTCTCCAGCACGACGGGAAGCCCCTGCAAATCCGCCCAGAACATCGGTCCGCCGCGATATTTCGGCCAGCCGTAACCCGTAATCCAGACGATATCGATGTCCGACGCTCGCGAGGCGATGCCTTCGTCGAGGATATGCGCGCCCTCATTCACCATGGCGAACAGGATGCGGTCCTGGATTTCCTCGTCGCTCACCTCGCGCCGGGCAATGCCCTGTTTCGCGGCGAAATCTTCGATCACCTGCATGGCGATGGGGGAGGGCGTCTGCTTGCGGTTCTCGTCATAGTCATAATAGCCACCCTTCGTCTTCTGCCCATGGCGGCCCATTTGATTGAGGATTTCCCGCACATTGGCGGAGCTGGTCGCCTCCCGGTTCCAGCCGACGTCCAGGCCGACCAGATCGCGCATCTGGAAATGCCCCATGGCAAAGCCGAAATCATAGAGCAGCTTGTCCACCGCCCAAGGCGTCGCGCCCTCCAGCACCAGCCGGTCGGCCTGCATATTGCGCGCAGCAAGGATGCGGTTGCCGACAAAGCCGAAGCTATTGCCGACCAGCACGCCGATCTTGCCAATGGTCTTGGCGAGCTTCATGGCGGTGACGATGATTTCGGGCCTGGTGTCCTTGGTGCGGACGACCTCCAGCAGTTTCATCACATTGGCGGGCGAGAAGAAGTGCAGACCAACGACACTTTCGGGGCGCTGGGTGACGGCGGCAATCTCGTCAATGTCGAGATAGCTGGTGTTGGTGGCGAGGATCGCGCCGGGCTTTGCGATCTTGTTGAGCCTGGCGAAAACCTCGCGCTTGACGTCAAGATTCTCGAACACCGCCTCGATGATGAGATCGCAGTCGGCCAGATCCTCCATCGACACGGAGCCGGTCAGCAGGCCCATGCGGCTGTCGACATCCTCGGGCATCATCTTGCCCTTCTTGGCGCTGGTTTCATAATTGCCGCGAATGATGCGCAGGCCCCGGAACAGCGCTTCCGCGTTCGTCTCTACAATCGTCACGGGGATGCCGACATTGGCGAAGTTCATCGCGATGCCGCCGCCCATGGTGCCCGCGCCGATCACGCCGACCTTGGCGATAGGCAGGATGGGCGTGTCGGCGGGGATACCAGTGATCTTGGCCGCCTGACGTTCCGCAAAGAAGACATGGCGCTGGGCGGCGGACTGGTTGTCGGCCTGAAGCTCGTTGAACAATTCGCGCTCATAGACCATGCCCTCGTCAAAGGGCTTTTCCAATGTGGTTTCGATGCAGCGGATGATCTGTTCCGGCGCCTTGAAACCGCGGAATTTCTTGGCATTGGCCTTGCGGAAGTCAGCGAAGATTTCGGGCTTGCCACGCGCCTCGTCCAGTTTGTCGGTGCGGTCGCGGACCTTTAGCAGTGACCGCTTCTCGTCCAGCACGCGCTGGGCGAAGGCGATGGCGTCGGCGCGCAGTTTGCCCTCAGCAGCCAGTTCATCGACCAGCCCTATCTCCTTCGCGGCTTTGGCGCCAACGGGCGCGCCGGAGGTGATGAGGTCCAAAGCCTTCTCCACCCCGACGATGCGCGGCAGACGCTGCGTGCCGCCAGCGCCAGGCAGTAGCCCCAGATTGACCTCCGGCAGCCCGCATTTGGCCGAAGGTACGGCAATGCGATAATGCGCCACCAGCGCCAGTTCCAGCCCGCCGCCCAAAGCCGTGCCATGAATCGCGGCGATCATCGGTTTGGTCGCATTTTCCACGACCAGTTGAAGGTTCCGCAAGGTCGGTTCGACCGGCGGCTTGCCGAACTCGGTAATGTCCGCTCCCGCGAAGAAGGTGCGGCCCTCGCAGATCAGCACCATGGCGCCCACGCCGCTGTCGCCGATGGCCGTCTGCACCGCGCCCGCGACGCCCTGCCGCACGGCATCGGAAAGCGCGTTCACCGGCGGCGAATTGACCGTGATGACCGCGATTTGACCTTCCACCTCATAGGTGACGACGTCATTGACCTTCATTCAAGCCTCTATGTGTCTGGGCGCCCGGCCGGCTCGCCTTTTGGGCGGCCAGAACCTCGCGGGCGCGTTGGCGGAAATAATGTTGCAGACCTTCGATCTCGGCGTCGGTCAGTTCCTCGAAGCGAGGCATGCCCCGTTCGCGCAGGATTCCCTTGTGCAGCACTTCCTTGAAGCTGGCCGTATCCAGCGGCACGCCGGACTGGAGCAGGTCCGGCGCCATGCCGCCCGACACCGCATTGGCGCCATGGCAGATGGAGCAACGCTGTCCGAAGACCGTCGCGCCGAGGGTGGCCTTGGCAGGATCGACGGCGAAATCGGGCATATCGATCACCGGCGTTTCTACCGGCTGCACCGGCGGCAGAGTGGCTTTGCCGTCGAGTGAAAATGTGAGGACGCGCCATTGCTGGCTGCGGTAATTCCACTCGCGCGGCAGGCCGATCGCGCTGGGGAAACGCGATCCCGCGATCACCGTCACATATTGCATGCCGCGTGCGCGATAGGTGATTGGCTGCGCCATCACCGCCGTCTGCGCGTTGAAGGACCAGAGCGGCTTGCCGCTATTCGCCGCATAGGCAACAAACTTGCCCGTCGCATTGCCCTGAAACAGCAGATTGCCTGCTGTCGTCGCCGTCCCTCCGCCGCCGCGAAGGCCCTGCATCGGTACGCGCCATGCCTCGCTCTGCGTCACCGGGTTCCAGGCGAGCAGGAAGCTGGTCGCGGGCCGATCCGGCACTATGCCCGGAGGCGGCGCGCCGGTGCCCACGCTCAGCCGTTGGCCATTCAGATGCTTCCAGCCCCGCAACGGCTCGGCGGGATCGATATAGACCCGCCCCTGATCCATGGTCGGGATGTAGACCAGGCCCGTTCCCGGATTGAACGACATCGCCTCGATATTGTGCGCGCCGAACGGGGAGGGGTAGACGATCGCCGCCTTGCCGCCCGGATAGCGCGCCGCCGGGTTCTCTATGGGCCGCCCGCTCTTGATGTCGATGCCGCTCGCCCAGTTGACCGGCACGATGTTGCGGGCGGAGATCAGCTTCCCCGTCTCGCGGTCGATAACATAAAAGAAGCCGTTTTTGGGCGCGTGCATCAGGACATCGCGCTCTTTCCCGCCGATCCTGAGCCGGGTCAGCTCGATATCCATTGCGCTGTTGAAGTCCCATGTCTCGCCCGGATTGGTCTGATAATGCCAGACATATTCGCCTGTATCCGCGTCCAGCGCGACGATGGAACAAAGGAACAGATTGTCTCCGCCGCCCGGTGACCGGATCTTCTGGTTCCATGGGCTGCCATTGCCGATGCCGATATAGATGCGGTTATATTTGGGGTCATAGGCCATGGCGTTCCACGCTGTCCCGCCGCCGCCATATTTCCACCACTGGCCGGTCCAGGTCCTCGCGGCCATGGCCATCGCCTTGTTCTCGAAGCCCAGTTTGGGATCGCCCGGCACGGTGTAGAAGCGCCAGAGCTGCTTTCCCGTCTGTTGGTCGTAGGCGGTCACATAGCCCCGGATCGGCGCGAAATCCGCCCCGCCATGGCCGATGATGACCTTGCCCTTGAACACCCAGGGCGCGCCGGTGACGTAGCGTTCGTCATCCTTGCCGACGGTCTGCGCGGTCCAGACGGGATGGCCGGATTTGGCATTGATCGCGATCAGCCGCCCGTCGATGGTCCCGGTAAAGACCATGCCATTGTCATAGGCGATGCCTCTGATGCCCCAGGCGGCGCGCATCTTCTGTCCGGCGACCTTCCAGCTTTGCGGATCATAGGTCCAGAGCTTACGGCCTGTCGAAGCGTCCAGCGCATGAATGACGCTGTAGCCCGAAGCATAATAGACGACGCCATCGACAGCTATGGGCGCGGACAGGCTCGACCCGCCGCCGTTGATGTCATGATACCAGGCGAGCTTCAGCTTCCCGACATTGCCCTCATTGATCTCGGTCAGCGGGCTATAATGGTTCTCATCGATCCCGCCATAGCCGGGCCAGTCGCTCCCATCGCGCTTCGCCAAACCTGAAGGCGTGCAGGCGGCGATCAATAACAGCAAGGGCAGGACAAAACGCATGAAGCTCAACCCCCGATGGTGCGATCAGAAGGCCAAAAGCGCTGACGCAGCGCCTTCTTGTTGACCTTGCCCATGATCGTGCGGCCGATGTCGTCGACCATCTCGTACCCGCGCGGGCATTTGTAACCGGCCAGGTTTGCCCGGCAGAAGGCGTTAAGCTCTTCGGCCGTCGGCGGATCACCTGCATCCTTGGGAATGACCAGCGCCCGCGCTTCCTCGCCCATTTCGGCATTGGGCGCGGCGACCACGGCGACGTCCGCCACCTTGGGATGACGCAGCAGCACATGCTCGGACTCGGCTGGGTAGATGTTCACCCCGCCGCTCACGATCATGTCGGACACGCGGTCGGTGATGAAGAGATAGCCCTCCTCATCGACATAGCCCATCTCGCCCAGCGTGAAGACGCCCGGCGCGATATGCGCGGCGGCGGTCTTTTCCGGATCGCCGCGATAGACGATGCCATGGCCGGTTGCGTCGCGGAAATAGACCTGCCCAACCTCATTGGGGCCCAGCACTTCGCCATTCTCGCCGTAAATCACCGTTTCGAAGGGCGCGAGCGCCTTGCCGACCGAACCAGGCCGCTCCAGCCATTCCTGCGAGGTGATGAAGGTGGTCGACCCCGCCTCGGTCCCGCCATAGGCTTCCACCAGCACCGGCCCGAACCAGTCGATCATCGCCTGCTTGACCGCACGCGGACAGGCTGCGCCGGTATGGGCGAGCCGCTGGATGCTCGACACATCATATTTGGCGCGGATATCTTCGGGCAGCGCCAGCATCCGCTGGAAATGCGTCGGCACCATCACGGAGCCTGCGACCTTATATTTCTCGATCAGCGCCAGCGCCTTTTCCGCATCGAAATGCTCGACCGTGATGAGGCTCATGCCCCCGAACACATTGCGCGCCATGCCGAGCGGCCCGGTATGATAAAGCGGCCCCACGGCAATGCCCGGCGAAGGCGTAATCCTGGGCCGGATCGCTTCGGCCAGAGCCTTCACCGTGGCGACGCGGGGGAAATATTGCGGCGGCGTCTCGGTCGCCTTGGGCTGCCCGGTGGTGCCGGACGTATAGTGGAGATGCGGCAAGGGCGGCACGTTGGGATCGGGTTCATCGGTGGAGGCAGCGGCGATCCAGTCCTCCCAATGGATGACGCCTTCGCGATCCGGGCACCGCCAGCCGATCACGATCTTCACGCCCGCCTCAGCCGCAGCGGCAAGGCCCGCCTCCATGGTCTCCGGCCCAACAAGCAGCGCCACTGCACCGCTGTCCTTCAAGATATAGGCGGCCTCCGATGGGGTCAGGTGAAAGCTTACCGGCACGCTCGAAATGCCCGCCTCCAGACAGGCGACATAGGCGATCACAGTCTCTGCGCTATTGGGCGCGAACACCGCCACCCGCCGCTCCGTCAGGTCGAGGCTATTCAGCGCGTTCGCCGTGCGGTTGAGCAGCCCATCCAACTGATGCCAGTCATAAGTCACTCGCTCATCGGCAAGGGCGAGCTGGTCACGGCGCGCGGGATCGACCCCGCATAGGCTCAAAGACATCAAACGTCCTTTCGGGAGGAAATGGCGGGCGCCAGATAGCGCAGCGCCATGCGGAAGGAGATCAAGGCAATCACCGAACAGACCGTCACCACAAGGCCAAGCGACTGCCCCAGCGCGCCCTCATCATGGAACACATATTCGGTCAGCGCCGCGACGATTGCCGGTCCGGCTCCGAGGCCCAAAATCGTAAAGACGAAGAGGAAGAAGGACAGCATCCGCGCCCGGATCGTCGCGGGCGCGATCAGGCCCATGACCGACGACACATAGACCATGAAGGGCACGGTGATGAACTGCGCCACGCAATAGCAGGCTAGGAAGACATAGACGTTGGTAGCGAAGAACATGTAGCCGACGACCGGCAGGAGGCAGAGGATCAGCCAGCCATAGAAACGCAGATGGGCGTCCTTCATGCCGCGTGAAAACAGCCGGTCGACGATCCAGCCATTCACCACCAGCGACACGGCCGACACGATGTTCATCAAGCTGAGCGCCAGGCCATATTGCACCGGCTTCCAGCCGAAATGCCGCTCGATATAGGCGGGCACCCAGTTGGTCATCGAATAGCCGCACATGGCGAGGCAGGATGTGCCCACCAGCATCAGTGCGAGCAGCCTCCAATGGCTTGAGATGAAGGCGCGTATCTCGTCGGACCCGGAAGCTGGCCCCGTGCCCGGCAGGCGGCGGCGACCCGGATCGGGAAAGGTGAAGAGCAGCAGGGCGAAGAGGATGCCCGGCACGCCGACCATCATCATGACGAGCTGCCACGGCTGGGCGGGGCCATGGAAGGGAATCTGGACGCCGCTATGGGCGGTGGCGAAGGCGATCGCGGCGCCGCCCAGCGCAAAGGCGGTCGCCGAACCGACCTTGCCCGCCATCTGGAAAGTGGATGTCGCCCGCGTCAGCAGATGCGTCGGAAAGGCGTCGGCGATCAGCGAATAGGCGGCGGGCAGCAGCGCCGCTTCGCCCACGCCGACGAAAATCCGCCCGATCAGCAGCGCCTCATAGCTCTGCGCAAAACCGCAAGCGGTCGTCGCGATGCCCCAGATCACCACGCCGCCGAAGATGATCCAGCGCCGCGAAAACCGATCCGAAGCCCAGCCGAGCGGTAGCCCGAAAACCGCATAGAAGATCGCGAAGGACGTCGAGGTGATCATGCTGATCTGCACGTCGGACAGCAGGAGATGCGCCTTGATCGGCGTCACCAGCATCGACACGATCAGCCGGTCGACCCAACTGAGCACATAAAGCCCGAACAGAACCGCGACCATCCACCAGGCGCTGCTCAGATGCGGGCAGGCCTGGTTGCCGGTCTGATTGCCAGTCTGGTTCCGGGCGCTCATCAGCATGATCCTCGCCTTTCCGGTCGCAAGTTCAGCGCACCGGTAGTTCGTTCAGTTCAGCGATCTTGAGCTTGCCAAGCTGCGCCATGTGCACTTCGTCCGGGCCGTCCGCGAAGCGCAGATAGCGCGCATTCATGAAGGCGGCGGCGGGCGGGAAGTCGTTGGAAATGCCTATGCCGCCGAACACCTGCATCGCCCGATCCGCGACCGTCTGGGTCATGCGCGGGGCGACGATCTTGATGGCGGCGATCAGGTCCTTGGCGACCTTGTTGCCATGGCGGTCCATTGCGTCGGCGGCCTTCAGCGTCAGCAAGCGCGCCTGCTCAATCTCGCAGAAGGAGAGGGCGATGTCCTGCCTGATGCTGCCCTGATCGGCCAGCTTGCGGCCGAAAGCGACGCGGCTTTCCACTCGCCGCGCCATATATTCCAGCGCCCGCTGCGCCTGCCCGATAAGCCGCATGCAGTGATGGATGCGGCCCGGCCCGAGGCGGCCCTGCGCGATTTCAAACCCGCGACCTTCGCCCAGGATGAGGTTGGACTTGGGCACGCGCACGTCCTTGAAGACCATCTCCGCATGGCCGCTGGGCGAATGCACCGCGTTCATAACGTCGAGCGGCCGGACGATCTCTATGCCCGGCGTGTTCGCAGGGATCAGTATCTGCGAATGCTGCTTGTGGCGCGGCCCGTCATTGGGCGTCTTCCCCAGCAGGATGAAGATCTTGGTATTGGGATCGAGCGCGCCCGAAATCCACCACTTGCGGCCATTGACGACATAATCGTCACCGTCCGCGATGATGGTGGTGGCGACATTGGTCGCATCCGAGGAGGCGACTTCCGGCTCGGTCATCACATAGGATGAGCGGATCGTGCCAGCCAGCAGCGGCTTCAGCCACTTGTCCTGCTGTTCCGGCGTGCCATAGCGGGCGAGCACTTCCATATTGCCCGTGTCCGGAGCGGAGCAATTGAAATATTCCGACGACCCGATCACGCGTCCCATGATCTCGGCCAGCGGCGCATATTCCAGATTGGTCAGGCCGGGGCTCCATTCGCCATATTCATGCGGCAGGAACAGGTTCCAAAGGCCGGCTTCCTTCGCCTTGGCCTTGATCTCCTCCGTCCCCGGCCAGCGTTTCCACAAGTTCGCCGGATCATGGTGAAAATGGTCGCGCTCCTTCTCGACCGGATAGACATGGGCGTCCATGAAATCGATGAGTTGCGCTTGCAGCGCCTTCACCTTGTCGGAATATTCGAAGTCCATCGGATGATCCTTTGTCGAAAAATCAGGTGAGCGTGAGGCCGCCGTCGACGACCAGAGTCTGCCCGCAAATATATCCGGAGAGGGGAGAGGCGAGGAAAAGCGCCACGCCCGCCATCTCCTCGACCGATCCGAAGCGGCCCAGGGGAATCTTCGCCAGCGCTCGGCTCCGCCGCTCGTCATTCTCCATCGTCACCTTGGTCATCTTGGTATCGACCAGACTGGGCGCGATGCCGTTGACGCGGATGCCGTCGCCCGCCCAGGCAATCGCCAGCGCCCGCACCAGATTGACCGCGCCCGCCTTGGACGCCGCATAGGCGGGATTGCCGAAGGTCGCCTTGAACGCGCCGATGGAACTGACGACGATGATCGATCCCCTGGCGGCCGCCAGCGCGTCCCGGCACAGATTGGAAACATGCAGGATGGAGTCGAGATTGACTGCCATCACCTTGTTCCAGCCCTCGGCCTCGAACTCCTGCCGCCGGTACAGCACTGCCCCCTGCGAATGGATCAGCACGTCGAGCTTGTCGAAAGGCACTGGCGCCGTTGCAATCGCGGCCGCATCGCTGACATCGACCTGCGTATAGCCGACCCCCTCAAGGTCCGACCCTTCCTCGCCCGCATAGTCCGCTGCGCTGGCTCGCGTGCCCCACACATGGACCTGGGCGCCGCGCTGGCGGAAGGCTTGCGCCATGCCGTTGCCGATGCCGCTCGATCCGCCGACCACCAGCACCGTCTTTCCGGTGAAGTCGAGTTCGTTGCTCAAAGGGGATTCCTCTTCATGTCAGCGGATCAGCGCTTCGGCGCGCTCGAAAAGATGGATGGCGCGGCCATGAAGCTTGTCGCCGGTCTCGCGTGGCGCCTTCCCGGCGCAGGCGCGGGCATAGGTGCCCTCCAGCAGGATGCCGAGCTTGTAGCAGGCCAGCACATGATACCAGTCGACCGCCGACAGATCGCGCGCCGATCCTTCCGCATAGCGCGCCACCAGTTCGCCCGCGGTCGGAAATCCATTCCAGGGTTTCACCGATACGGCGCTTTCCGACTTCCCGTCGGGCCAGGTCGCCAGCACCCATCCCAGGTCCAGCAGCGGATCACCGATCGTCGCGAGTTCCCAATCGATGATCGCCGCCAGTTCCGGCCCATCATTGCGATACATCACATTGGCGAGATGATAGTCGCCATGCATGATGCCGGGCATGAACCGGTCGGGCCGATGCCGCTCCAGCCAATGCCCGACCGCGCCGATGGAAGGCAACGCTTCCGGCCCCGTCCACCCGGCAAATTCGCCATAGCCCGCAAGCTGCGACCGCCAGCGATCCACCTGCCGCCCGAGGAAGTTTTCCGGCTTCCCGAAATCGGCCAAGCCCAATGCCTGATGATCCTGCGCGCCCAGAGCTGCGATCCCGTCCACCAGAGCCAGCCCCATGGCATGACGCATAGCCGGCGAACTGGCGTGCGGTTCCGGCAATTGCCCCACCGGATTGAAGCCATCCACCGGCTCCATCAGGTAGAAGGCGACCCCCAACACGCTTTCATCGCCGCAATCGGCAATCAGTCCCGGATGCGGCACGTTCGTCCCCGCCAAGGCGCGCAGCAGCCGAGCCTCCCGCCGCATCGTCTCGTTGCTGTTGGGGCGGGGATGCGCGGGCGGGCGACGGAACACATAATCGCGTCCATCACGGCTGAAGCGCAGCAGGATGTTCTGCGTTCCCCCCGCAAGCGGCGCCACGTCGATCAACGGACCGGAGCCAAGCCCCCGATCCATCATCCACGCCGCCAGCGACTCGATGTCGACCGCCGATTCCACTCCCGATTCCACAGGGGCATCCCTCACTTATTCGACTGTTCACTCGTCGATTAGATCAATTGGATAATGCACTTGACGAACGCGCTTGGCAATGAGAAAAATGCACACATGGTCAGACTTCAACTTGCCAAGGCCGATGACGTCACGCGCAGCGCCGCTGCCGAGCAGCTCAAGAAAGTCGCCCTGCGCCTGTTCGCGGAACGGGGCGTGGATGGCGTCACCGTGCGTGAGATCGCGGCGGCGGCGGGGCAGAAGAACCACGGCGCTGTCGGCTATTATTTCGGGTCCAAGGAAGCGCTGGTGCGAGCCATCGTCATGGACGGGGCGGTGGCGCTCGACCGGGAACGCAACGCCGCGCTCGACTCGCTGGAGCGGCAGGGAGGACCCCGCACGATCCGGGAGGTCGTGGATATCCTTGTCCGACCGGTTCTTGGCCTGCCCGACGAGCATTATGTTCAGTTCATCGTGATCTTCGCAATGACCCACAGGGACATGATGCTGGATGCGATCGATCCGGCGTGGAACATCGCCTATGGTCGCTGCCTCGATCATCTGCGCCGCCTGATGCCGCGTCTGTCGCCTGGGCTTCAGAACCAGCGCTTCGTCTTCATGGGGGCCTATATCAGCGCGGTTCTTTCGGCGCGGCAGCGCGCCCTGGTCGACCATAGCCGCGCGCATCCGATGTGGGGCAGCGAGTCCAGCCTCGAACATTTCATGCAGTCGCTGGTCGCCTTGCTGGACGCGCCTGCCGATCTTCCGCAGGAAATGCTCGAAGGCATCGGCGGAGGCGCGGGCGCAATCCCCGAGCAGCCGGGGCCGGTCGGCTGAAACGGGCGCAAAGATAAGATGATGGAGCGGATGATGACAGGCAGGGACGGGATGAGCGAACGGGCGACGGCCTTGCTGGAAATGCCTTTGGCCGATTTGTTGGCCGCTGCCTCGGCATTGCGCGAGGAAGGCCATGGCCGCGTGCAGAGTTGGTCGCGCAAGGTGTTCATCCCGCTGACCCAACTTTGCCGGAATCTGTGCCATTATTGCACTTTCTCCCAGCCGCCCCGGCCCGGCGAAAATGCCTATATGACCCGTGATGAAGTGCTGGCCATCGGCCGCGCGGGCAAGGCGGCGGGTTGCACCGAGGCGCTGTTCACCTTGGGCGACAAGCCGGAACTGCGGTTCGCCGCCGCCCGTGAGGAACTGGCGCGCCTGGGGCATGGCAGCACCATCTCCTACCTCATCGAAATGGCAGCGCTGGTGCGCGACGAAACCGGACTGCTGCCGCATATCAATGCCGGGGTCATGACCCGCGAGGAAATGGCGGCGCTCCGCCGGGTGTCGGTGAGCCAAGGCCTGATGCTGGAGTCTGTTTCCGACCGGCTCTGCCGGAAGGGCGGCGCGCATTATCGCTCGCCTGACAAGGAACCAGCGGCACGGCTGGAGACGATCCGCCTGGCGGGCGAATTGCAAATCCCGTTCACCACCGGGATATTGATCGGCATCGGCGAAACGCGCGAGGAGCGGGTCGAAGCGCTCGAAGCCATTCGCGACCTGCATGAAGGCTATGGCCACGTCCAGGAAGTCATCGTCCAGAACTTCCGCGCCAAGGAGCGCACGGTGATGGCACAAGCGCCTGAACCGGACATGGAAGAACTGCTCTGGACGATAGCTGCCGCTCGCCTGATACTGGGCCCCCAGATGAATATCCAGGCGCCGCCGAACCTGTCGGCCGATGACTTCCCGCGCCTGCTGGCAGCGGGGATCAACGATTGGGGCGGCGTCTCGCCGGTCACGCCCGACCATGTGAACCCCGAAGCGCCCTGGCCCGCAGTCGAGCGCCTGCGCATGGCGACCGAAGGGGAAGGGCGGATGCTGGTCGCGCGCCTGCCGGTCTATCCTGCCTATGCGCAGGATAATGCTCGCTGGCAGGATGCGGCCATGATGCGCCACATCCTCGCCCATGCCGATTCGGAGGGCTTTGCCCGCGAGGACAGATGGTCGCCGGGCATGGCGCTCGAACCTCGAGTCACGCGCCTCTCGACCCTGCCGGTCGATCCGAAGATCGCCGCCATTGTCGAGCGTGCAATGGCGGGCACTTTGCTGCAAGAAGAGGAGATCGCCTCTCTCTTCTCCACACGGGAAGCCGACCTCGAACATGTTTGCGACAGCGCCGACGCCCTGCGCGAACAAATGATGGGCGATGAGATCAGCTATGTCGTCAACCGCAACATCAACTATACCAATATCTGCGCCTATAAATGCAGCTTCTGCGCCTTCTCCAAGGGCGACAAGGCAGAAGAGCTGCGGGGCAAACCCTATGACCTCGACCTTCAAGAAGTCATCCGCCGGACCCGCGAAGCCTGGGATCGCGGCGGCACCGAAGTTTGCCTGCAAGGCGGAATCCACCCGCATTATACCGGCGAAACCTACATCAACCTCGCCAAAGCGGTGCGTGCCGCCGTGCCGGAGATGCATATCCATGCCTTCTCGCCGCTGGAAGTCTCGCAAGGCGCGGTGACGCTGGGCCTGACGGTCGAGCAATTCCTGATTCGCCTCAGGCAAGCCGGCCTTGATACGCTTCCCGGCACGGCGGCGGAAATCCTCGACGACGAAGTCCGCGCTCGGATCTGCCCGGACAAGCTCACCACCGAACAATGGCTGGAGGTGGTCGAAACCGCGCATAGGGTCGGCTTCACCACCACTGCGACGATCATGTTCGGCCATGTCGACACGCCGCGCCATTGGGCACGCCATCTGATCCGCATCCGCGACCTTCAACGCCGCACCGGCGGCTTCACCGAATTCGTGCCGCTGCCCTTCGTCCATATGGAAGCGCCCATGGGCCTGCGCGGCGAGGCACGCCATGGCCCGACCTTCCGCGAAGTCCGCCTGATGCACGCCGTGGCGAGGCTCGCGCTGCACCCCCATATCCGTTCGATCCAGACCAGTTGGGTCAAGCTGGGCGAGGAGGGGGTGAAGGCCTGCCTTATCTCGGGCGCGAATGACCTTGGCGGCACGCTGATGAACGAGAGCATTTCCCGCGCTGCCGGCACGCAGCATGGCCAGGAAATGCCGCCCGCCGCCATGGAGGCCCTGATCCGCTCGCTATGCCGCACTCCGCGCCAGCGCAGCACCGCCTATGGCGGCGTTACCCAAGACATGCACGACCGCGGCATGTGTGCGGCGGACCTTACACCTATGATCCTCACGCCTCCGCGCAGGCGCCAGAAAGAACAGGGGCGTGACGGCAACAAGAAGCAGGAGAGGTTTGAATATGCAGAATGAAGCTCTGGCGAGCATCGCCGTCCTTGGCGGCACTGGCAAGGAAGGCGGCGGCCTGGCGCTCCGCTGGGCGCATAAGGGCCACAAGGTCATCATCGGCAGCCGCACTGCCCAGCGCGCGCAGGAAGCCGCCGCCCAGATGAACGAGGTTCTGGGGGAGGGCGCTGTCACCGGCGCCGCAAACCCGGACGCCGCCGCGCAGGCCGATATCGTCGTCCTCGCCGTGCCCTATGCTGCGCAGCAATCGACGGTGAAGGATGTCGAAGCGGCGCTGGCGGGCAAGATCCTGATCGACGTGACGGTTCCCCTGGTTCCGCCGAAGGTCAGCCGCGTCCAGCTTCCCGAAGGCGGTTCCGCCGTCGAAGCGGTTCAGAAAATGCTGGGCGAGGGGGTACGCGTCGTCTCCGCCTTCCAGAATATCAGCGCCCATCACCTGACCAAGCTGGATGAGGAGGTCGAATGCGACGTTCTGGTCTGCGCCGACGACAGCGAAGCCGCCGACAGGGTGGTCGCACTCGCGCAGGAAATCGGCCTGCGCGCCTGGAATGCAGGCCCTTTGTGCAACTCGGTCGTGGCAGAAGGGCTTACCTCTGTCCTGATCGCCCTCAACCGCAAATATAAAGTTCCCGGCTCCGGCATTCGCATCACCGGCGTCTGACAGGAGAAAAAGACATGGCAGAAGCCTATATTGCCGCCGTCGCGCGCAGCGCAGGCGGCAAACGCGGCGGTCGCCTCGCCGGCGTGCATCCCGCCGATCTCGCGGGCAAAGTCCTTGCGGGGCTGGTCGAACGCTCAGGCATCGATCCCGCCGCCGTCGAGGATGTCATCATGGGCTGCGCCTGCCCCGGCGGCGAGCAGGGCGCCAACATCGCCCGCAACGCCGTGCTGGCTTCCGGCCTGCCCGAATCCGTCCCCGGCACTCATGTCGACCGCCAATGCGGCTCGTCGCAACAGGCGCTGCACTTTGCTGCCGCGACCGTCCTGTCCGGCGTGCAGGATGTGGTGATTGCTGCGGGTGTCGAAAGCATGACCCGCGTGCCCATGGGCCTGCCCTGGACGCTGCCCGCCAAACATGGCTTCGGCACCTATCGCAGCCCCGGCATCGAGGCCCGCTACCCGAACCAGCCCTTCAGCCAGTTCGGCGGCGCGGAAATGCTGGCGAGGAAATATGGCCTGACTCGCGATGTGCTGGACGCCTATGCGCTCGAAAGCCATCGTCGCGCGGCGGCAGCGACGGAAGCCGGCAAATTCGACGCGGAAATCATCCCCATCGAAGTCATGACTCCGGAAGGCGAAACCGTCATCCACAAAGTCGATGAAGGCATCCGCTTCGACGCCAGCCTGGAAAGGATCGCCAGCGTGAAGCTGTTGACCGAGGATGGCGTGATCTCAGCCGCCAATGCCAGCCAGATTTGCGATGGCGCTGCCGCGCTGCTGGTGGTGAACGAACGAGGCCTCAAGACGCTGGGCCTGACGCCGCTTGCTCGCGTGCACGAAATGACGGTGCTCGGCCACGATCCCGTCATCATGCTCGAAGCCCCGATCCCGGCGACGGAAAAGGCGCTGGCCAGAGCGGGAATGAAGCTTTCCGACATCGATCTATACGAGGTGAACGAAGCCTTCGCCTCCGTCCCGCTCGCATGGGCGCAGGCGCTTGGCGCCGACCCGGCGAAACTCAATGTCCATGGCGGCGCAATTTCCCTTGGCCACCCGCTGGGAGGATCAGGCGCGAAACTCATGACGACCCTGGTCAGCGCGCTCTACGACCGGGGTTCCCGCTATGGCCTGCAAACCATGTGCGAAGCGGGCGGCATGGCCAATGTCACTATCGTCGAAAGGCTCTGAGATTATGGCGCGGCTCGCCCTTCCACCCGGTGACGGAGAGGAGGGCGCTCGCATGTGGTCCCTCCGCCCGGACCTTGGCGCTGCCGCGCATGCCTTTGGCGACGCGCTGCAGGCAGGGGCGCGGCTTCCAGTCCCCGTCCGCGAAGCCGCCCGCATCCGCATCGCCCATATCAACGGCTGCATTCCCTGCTCGGAAACGCGGGTGGAGGACATGGAACGGCACGGCCTGACCGAAGATTTCTACGCCAGGGTCGATGATCCCGACCGGCGCGCCGATTATGGGCCACGCGAAGCGCTGGCCATCGCTTTTGCCGAACGTTTCACGACAGACCCGGCCACCTTTGACGACCTGTTCTGGGCGGACCTCCACGCCCACTTCAGTGCCGCCGAATTGCTGGAACTCGCCACCCTTTGCGCGAAATGGCTGGGCCTCGGCCGCCTCAATGCCGTGATGGAGATCGCCACATCCTGCCCGATCCGCATCGGCGCCGGGTCGGATACTTCCTGATAATCGGGCACATCTTTTCGGCATTTCGGCTTTTTGGCATTTGGTCGACAATGCGGTGAACCGATGCTCTGCGCCAAAGCGCTCCGGGAACCAGATGCATGGTTAAGCCGTTCATCTTGCAGAAAGAATTGGAGAGGACAGATGGACGACGCGCTGAAGCCTCATGCCATGTTCGGCATCCTGTTCGGCCTGCTGGTGTCGATTGAACTATGGTGCTGCGCCGCGCTGGTGCTGACGGCCCTGACGGGATGATCTGAAGGGGATTGGTGAGCCCTGCTGGACTAGTTTTGTCCTGAAAATTCTGCTAACGAAACCAGAAAGATGTTGAATTTAAAGGCGATTGGCTTCCTTACTGTGACTCAAAGTGTGATACTTTCTACAGATAAGGACGAGCTTTTGGCCGCCGCAGTCAAATATGTGAAGGAGCGAAAAGGGGTCTTCCAATATGTGCGCCGCATACCTGAAAACGTGAAGCGTCAGGCGGCGCACTATGCTCACCATTTTGGATCAAGGCCGCTGTTCCGAGTGTCGTTAAAGACCAAGGATCAGGGGCAAATGCATATCGCAGCGATGGCGGTGCATGCTGACTTTGAGCGGCGTTTAGCCTCGATTTCCGGGGGCATCATGCCGCCAGCGCCTATGATGCTAGCCCCTACACAATCGGCTTCGCGTTCAGTAACCCATGCCGTCCTTGATGAACTGACCGCCCGCTACAGAAAGGTGACGATAGAGCCGTTCGAGCGCGCATATATCATGGCAGACGTTAGCCCGACCCACGCTGAGGAATATCAGCGTATGTTATATGATATTGAACTCGGCGCTGATGAAGCTGAAAAGACCTTAGCAGCAAGGGCGGGCCAAGAGGGCGGTGATACGCCAGCCGACATCGCTACATGGATCATAGAGAGTGAAAGCTTTGATGCACCCGCCAATTCTATAGCGTTCGGAATGGTTGTTGGGGCCATCCGTGCTGGCATCCAGCAAGGTCGCGATGACATACAGGCTCTCATAGAGGGGAAGCGAAGCCCCCGGCTTACAGAGCAGCGCGAAGCGCGGAAATCCAATGTGCCGACGCTGTGCGAGGCCGTAGAGCAATATCTTGCACATCGAAAGCTGCCGGACAGGACGGAAGGCGAAGTTCGGTCATCGCTGCGTCTCTTTGAGAAGGTCGTAGGTGAAAAGCGGCTTGATGCTTTGGCCCGCCGGGATTTTCAAACCTATGCTGAATATCTGGCTAATCAGGTGGTTGGTGGCAAAACGGCGGGAAGCATCGTTCGCCCGCCGAGTCTCGCAACCGTAAAAAAACGCATTGGCCTGCTACGTTCTGTGATCAACCATGCGATAGACCGAGATTGTTTCGCAGGTCCGAACCCTGCCAGCGGTATCAAAGCTGATGCCTATGTGGAGCGGCCTAACAGGTCCATCATGCCAGAGAAGCGGCGATTCAGTGTCGATGAAATGAATCTGATATTTCAGCATCCCTGGTTTACCGGCTGTGAATCGGAGACGAACATTCACACGCCTGGAAAACACAGGCTAAAGGGTAAAGAGTATTGGGTGCCGGTGGTCGCTGTCCTAACCGGATGCAGGGCGAGCGAACTTGGCGGCTTGATGCTCAATGAGGTTATAACGAGTGGAGCAACGCCGCATCTACTCATCAGGGACAATAAATATCGTCGGACGAAAGAAGGCTACTCGCGCAAGGTGCCTTTGCTGGATTTCCTATTAGACCTCGGCTTCGCGCAATATGTTGATGAAGTCCGTGCGACAGGTGCGGATAGGCTTTTTCCTGACTGGCTTCCTCCCAAAGGAGCGAATAGCGACCGCAACGATGATAAGCGTTGGTCTAATGGAAAAGTTTTAAGGGCTTTCAATCGAACAGTTATTCCTAATATGCTTCGCGATAGGCTCATGCCCGGTGCGAGGCTGGAAGTAACGTTCCATAATTTTCGCGGAACGTTCAAAGGTTTGCTGCAAAGTGTTGAATACAAACTTCATCCCAACCTCATAAACGAGGTTATTGGTCATTCTAAGAACGAATTAGATCGACGTTATATTGGCGAAGTTCCGTTAGAAGAGACGTATCCGGCCATTCGGTCCTGTCGATTTAAGAACCTTATTATTCCCCCTTCGGCTCAACTTCTTGAAAATGCCATTTAAATGGGGGCTGGAATTCGTTTGCTATATTTGGCTACCTTGGTAGCTAAACCATTCTAATTGCGCTCCATGGGCCTTCTGAGGGCAATTTAGACCATGTTTGTTGTTGGGGGGTCTGTCATTGGCAGGGCAACCAACATCCCGACCGGCAACCGCATGTTCATCATCACGAAAAGGGTTGAATCGGGCCTATTTCCGGGGTGGGCATGTATATCAGCGGACCCGACCCCATTGCAGACCGATCAACCCGACGACACAAGGAGGCCCGCAGGCTCTTTCTCATTGTTGTATATGCCCGGCAGGCTGGCGTCCGCGAAGGGTGGATAGGGGACTGGCGGCTATCAGCATCGCTCGGATCGTTACCAGACTTTTCTCTCACGCCGGGCTTGCGGGTAGAACGTGGTCCGTTATCAACGCCAAAATGGTAGGGAGGCAGACTGCGTGGGCCTATTGATCATTGTTGCGATGGTATCGGGTGCCCCTATGCCAGCGAAAGCTATTCATCTGAACTGCGCGGCGGAGCGGGCAAGTCCTGTAAGGGGCAAAAATGATAAATGGACCGTCAGAACGTCCTCATTTCCGATCAAATATGAGATCGATGAGGCTAATAAAAGCGTAACTGTAAAATCAGCGAGGGGCGACATTAAAACGGTCGATGCCGATTCCAAGGGTTCATCTGTCCGATTTTACGAGGGTGGGGTTGAAATGATTACGATGACCAACCTTCTGATGGCAGGGTTCGCCCAAAAAAGCATACTGCATATTTCTTCTGATTGGACTGAAGGCGCAGTGTCACAGGAAATGTATAGAAATGGCAGTCTGGTCAATACACGTCACCTGACGCTCTCTTGCGCCATCCAACCGGAGTAAGTCGACTTCTCCACTGGTAGCCGTCGCGTCATCGTCCTACCTATGCAAAGGTAGATGAGGCTTTGGCAGGCTCTTTGAACGGCTAGTTTTGGTCGTTTTTGCCCTTCCGCCTACCCAAGGGGTGAGCTTCGGCATTCCTACCGCCAATTGCTGCTACACCAGTCTGACCAACCGCCTTGTTTGCTTTCTATGTCCAGCATTTCCGTCATGGGCGAATCTTCGGTGTGTTAAATGACTACTGCACTTAAACGTAAGTCAGGCCAAAATTAACGCGGAATCAGCTATTCTTCTAAATATAGGTAAACATTACTTCCATATTACAGGAAAAGGTTACCCATATACCCCCAACCCCCTCCTTCCCCTCTTTAATACATATAAATAATAGTATAGAGTTAGGAAGGATGTTAATAGTATATGATTAATAGCCAGTGCGCTAGGCATTGCTTGGTTATTGATTCTGCATATTCTCTGCGATGCAAATGGATGCATATCACGGAGAATTTATTATCATGAATGAACAACTTTCTTTTTACTTCATGGAAGATGAAGGGTTCGATCTTCCAAGCGATGCCATACGGGCGTCCAATGACAACCCGATAACTGATCGGAAGCAGCGGCAGGATGAGCCGGAACACCTATATATGGCGTTGCATACGCAGCCCCGTTCCAGTGATGCTATTACGATGATTTCGGCCTTGGCATCGGCCATTTACGATGCCTTGGATATTCCCCGGCGACCTACAAAGGCATTTGTCTTCGGGCTGGGGGCTATAGTGTCGGACTTGTTGGAAGGGCTGGCTTACCATCCTGCAAAGCACTGTCACCGTCATCTGAGGGCAGGGAGCTTTACGGACGCCGCCATAGGCTACAAGGCTTTTGTCCGCCTGTTGGGCTTCATGCAGCTATCGGGCTTCGTAGAGGTCGAGAAGGGCAAGTGGTTTAGGCGGTCTGCCGATGGCGAAGGTAAGCTATCGGTCATCAAGGCCATGCCCAAGCTGCTCCGGTTCGCCCTTGCGTATGGCGTTACCCATAATACCCATTCCGTTCATTTCATGCGTTTGCCCCGACCCGCATCGATTGCAGCGCCTATAAAGCTGTCCAGAGAACGGGTGCGGAATTTAGGGGTGAAGCTGCCTAAGTCGGTAATGGTCATTGATCCGGCCGATATGGAAGCAAAGGCGCTATGGGAGCAGGTGAACCGCCTAAACGCCTATTTCGCCAAGCAGGATATTAGCCCTGACCGGCATTACGCTTTTCAACGGCAGTTCCATAACGGCGATACGTTGGGGTTCGACTGGAACAAGGGTGGTCGTCTATATTCCTTGGGTAACGGCTACCAGCAAATGAGCCAGGACGAACGAGCAAAGATGCTCATCAACGGCGAGCCGGGGGTGGAACTTGATATTGGATCAAGCCATATCCGCATTCTCTATGGGCTGTTCGGCCAGCCGCTGGACCCTGCTGTTGACCCATATGAAATGAATGGTTTCCCGCGTCCGGTGGTCAAGGACTTTGTCACTATGACGCTGGGCCATAACGGGTTCCAACGGGCATGGTCGCCAAGGAAGAAAGAGGAATATGCAGAGCGGGGTATCGACCTGCAAAAGTCCTATCCTATTGCAAAGGTTCGTGAGGCAGTGCTGAACCATCTGCCGCTATTGCAGGAATGGGAATCAAGCCTGATCCGCTGGGATGACCTGCAATTCGTAGAAAGCTGTGCGGTCATCGAATGCATGGAGATATTGGCCTTTGAACATGATGTTCCGGCCCTCCCGGTCCATGACAGCATCATCGTCCCGGCCAACGATCAGGCGCTCGCCATGGACGTTCTCTCTAGCTGCTTTCAAAAGCATACCGGCGCGGTGCCGATGTTAAAGGTGAAATAGGCCAAGATAGGGGTGTGAGGATGAGTGTAACCGTTCATCCGTCTGATAAAGGACACCTTCTTAAAGGGGTTATTTCCAGTAGGACATAACCCCCTTCTTAATTTATGGAAGAACACCGCTTTTACGCAGTTCATAGTTGCGATCAATCGCCTCTATTTCTCTTGCAGTGTTTTGATCCACCTTCCACGCTTGAAACTCATAATAGCTATCAGGGCCACTTGTATCTTCATGCGGGACATAAAGAGGTATGCAGTCCTGACCTCGTTTAGCATGTGCCATGCACTTTGCCCAAGCGAGGTTCGGGTTGTTGGTTTGGGCTATGACTTGCGTAGAACAAGCCATAAACAAACCGGTAACGAGCAGGGTAGTGATTCGCATATCTGATCCACCTCGCATCACAAAAGGGGTTGCTTTGCGGTCGCCGTGGACCCGTCCGAATAGGTCGTTAGAAGCTCCACGGTCTTACCCTTCACCTTGAAGGTAAGCACTTCGTCGGCAGGATGATCTCGCCAGCGACCGGGGATAACGTCAACCGACCGCCACATGATGCGGTTGCCGTCCAGCCTGCAATCGTTGGTCCACAGTTTCCCGTCATCAGGGCGGCGGTATAAGACCCGCGTGACGCCTCCGAACGGCGCGGTCTTCATGATCCTAGGCGAATGACCGAAGAGTTCGGCTATTGCCGCCTTGCATACGGAAGCAGTTTTGACGGCAGTTAGGGGTTTGGTCGGTTCGACCTTACTAGGCACGACCCCTAGATCGGCATCGGCCTTAGCAAGGTCTGCCGCCGATGGTTTTGCCTGTTGAGGGCTAGGCTTAGGGGTAGCATCCGAACAGGCTGCAAGCGCCATTGTTGCGGTCAGGGCCGTCAAAGCTGGATAGATGGATTTCATTTCGCCCCCGTTCGATCTTGGAGGCGACCCGGACGTAAGCCGGGCATGGTAATCCCTGGTCGTGGACAAGGGCGCGGACACCTTTAAGCTAAAAGCTCTGGACATACGCGCCCGCTGCCCGGCCACATGCCTGTGACCGGCCACGAACAACAAGGAGATTACCAGCCTCCACAGCCGGGACTCACCGGACTGCATCATCCTCATGGCAAAGGCAGGCGAATGGGGCAATCCCCTCTTATAACTCCTAATCATATGAAAATTATCGCCTACGCGGGATAATGGCCGCCTTCGCGGCCATGTTTCTTTCTTTCTGGCGTCCGTAGTCGTTGTTCGAGGGCTTGCTACAACGCGGCCTTGTTGATGGCGGGAACGGTGGCCTGTCATGCCTTGGACGGGACTTATCGGGCGATGGTAAATAGGTGCCGTCGCCAACGATATGAAGCCGGTGATTACCGATGAGGAATGTGATGACGAAGTGGGAAGCAATCTACCGCATGTGGTCAACGAAGCCCTCTTGGCCCGCTGTTATCGGCTTGGTTGCCTTGGCCTTTATCGTCGCTCTTCCGGCAGTCGCCACCATATTGTTCGCTCTCGCAAGAATATGAGGGCCGCTGCGATAAGTGGTTATGCGGAACGCTTTTCCACCCTTTGAATAGCAGCCCGCGATACGGCAAATTCCTTCGCCAAAGCGCCAAGGGAAACCCCTTGTTTCCGCTTCTCTATAATGTCGCGCTGCTGATCGTCTGTAAGGGCCTGTGGGCGTCCTAGAGCCTTGCCAGACGCCTTTGCCCTAGCAAGCCCTGCCTGTGTCCGTTCTATAAGAAGATCGCGTTCGAACTCTGCTACAGCGGCGATGACAGCCATAGTCATCTTGCCCGCCGCGCTGGTGAGGTCCACGCCGCCAAGAGCAAGGCAATGAACCTTCACCCCTTCCGCCGCTAGCCGTTCGACCGTCGATCTTAAATCCATTGCATTGCGCCCTAGGCGGTCCAGCTTCGTCACTATGAGAATGTCGTCAGCTTCAAGGCGATCTACCAGCTTGGCAAAGCCCTTGCGCTCCATGGCAGCGACCGAACCGGAAACCGTCTCAGTAACAACCCGCTTTGGATCGACCGTGAAGCCCGCCGATGCAATTTCCTGAATCTGGTTGTCGGTGGTCTGGTCGTTGGTCGAAACCCGGCAATAGGCGAATGTGCGGCTCATATCGTCACCTCCTGTATCGAATCGGTGTAACGATAATAGAAGTGCATTTTAGATATGTGGAGTCTAATTTTCGATACAGGGGTTAGGAATGTATCGAATAGGAACGATTTGAAGCCGCCATGGCTTGCGCATAGGCTTTGCCCCATATGAAGCCACTGAATGGAATTGTTGAAGCGCGGGGAAGACATTGATGCCGGATTGGGTTTCTATGACCGCCAGCGTTTTTGCAGGTGGGGCTCTTACTATGGCATCTGCATGGCTTGCCGATCGTAGAAGCGCGAACCGTGAGCGAGAGAAGTTGCGGGAAGAGCGTCGCGAGCGACTGACAATGCGCCGCAATGATTTCCAACGTGAGACGCTACTTGCTCTTCAAGTTGCAGCTCAAAAGTTCATACGCGGCACCAGTGCCGCGCATTATCAAGACCGGATCGCTTTCCGTCAAACCGGAGAGTGGCAGAAGCAACTCCTTGGAGAAGACCTGTCAAATAATCTCCTTCAATTCGTTACGGAGGTCATGCTGTTGGGCAGTAGGATATCCGATGGTGAGGTTAGGGCTCTAGCTAACCAGCTTCGGGAGCAAGCGTCCTGCGTAGGTCGCTCTTCCGATAAGGAGGCTGCTGAACAATGGATGCTTGCGGCAAGCGACACCCATCAGGCCATCATTGAGCGGATTGGGGTGCTCGTCCGCGAAATGGATGAATGGGCGTGACAGGTGCGACCGGCGCTGCCCATACGATTTAATGGCGCGAAGAGAATGGAACCAGCATCAAAAGCACGGCCCGGCAGTTCGGATTGTCGGAAGCGACGGTAAAGCACTATTGCACTAATCTAAATCTTTCTTAGGCAGAATTTGCGGCGTCTGCACATAAATTCTGTCCATCAAGTAGTATAACCCACGAACCGTGCTCGAAATTAGATGGGATATTGGAATATTGCATAAAAAAATGACAAATATTTTTATATAAAACTTTTCGATAACTACGTTATTAATGTTTATATTTATGTTCTCTGGAACTATTATAGACTGGCGAACGGTCACGATTATGATCGAAGTGAATGTGATCAACAAAGATATCGCGGCTAAATATCCAAATAGAGCGCAGACATACTCTCTTCTTGATAGATATTCCCAGCCCTCATCCGTCATCCACTTAATTTTGCCAACGATGATCTCCGAGTCGAGGCCGCTCTTCTGGATGGGGAATGTTGCGACCGCGACGAGGCCCGCGACGTAAAACCCTGTCAACACGGAACAGAAGGCTGCTATCTTGTCTAAAAACCCGTCTTTGGCAAAGTAGCTCGCATCGCCAAATAATAAAAATGGCACGGTAAGAACGAGAATTGTAATTATACTGAAAATAAAATCGTGAAAAAATAGCAAGCCGCCATTGTCATCGCGGAGGCGAAGATACTTGAAAGGAGCGTTTAATACACGTTCCATCATTTATGGCTTTGATAGTATTTTTTCACAACAGGAAACTATCTCATCTAACACGTCATGGGAGCATGGTTTAAGCTCAACGCTAACGGCAACTTGCTCTGATCTGACAAAAAGTATTTCAGAAGCTTCTTCTTCGCGGTCCAATTTGACAGTCCGATGCCGATCGTCATCGAGATTTATCTCGATGTAAATATCGTCCCAATCCGCCTTTCTTGCTCGCGTAATGAAATTGTTTAGCTTTTCGCGCCGATCCTTAGTGTTTATATCTCCGACTATCTTGTATTTTATTTTTTCTGTCTGCGGCTCTGCTAGCCCATCGCTATCCGGTGCATCAGGTATGTTAGTGCGAACAAGGGTGATATAGCTCAAGCTGCTCTTCTTTTTAAGCGCGCTGTCTAAGCCTTCTGACTTTACACCATCTGCTCGAACCGTGGAATATGTGGCCTGCTCTTCGCCCTTCTTGTCGAGATATGGGAACTCATAATCCCGCAATAAGATGCCAAATATTGGCCTGATAACACTCATGCTCAGCCCCGGAATTTCTTCCAGCACAAAGTCATAGGTAAAAGGCGCGCTAGCCTTTGTGCGGATGGTCAGATGGGCGGATACGGCTTGATCTTCATCCTGATCCTTCGTTCCGTGCCGAACCTGAATTTTATCTTTAACCCGTTTTCTGTATGATGGATCAGCGGCGGTGGGGCTTGTTCTATGCAAAAGCAGCGTGAGCAAACCCTTCGCCTGATCGTGCTGCGTAGCTACGATCTCTACTCGATCACCATTCGGCTGGACGGCTTCCGCCTTCTTATTGCGGATAGCTTTTTCGAGCGCATCTTTGACGCTGTATTCTGTCGGTGCGGCAACGAGGGGTAGGGCTGGGGCAGACTTTGCTCTCGGTCTGATGGTAAAACGGTAACGCCGAAAGAAACGCGAATGCTTCTCTAAAAACATGTGATCTCCCCATTCAATCTGAGGCTTAGCTCAAAGACTGAATTCGGTGAAGGGGTCATTTCTTTTACGATATAAACGTGCTTGGGCGTTAAGCCATTGAGAGCGCTTATTCACAGTAGCTGGCGAATCCATCCGGCGACCATCCGAAACATAACATCGCAGATGAGTGACGGCGCTCAACCGCCCTTCGTTCGCCATCTGAACTGTGATACATTTTGTGAGACTATTGCCTCTAAAAATCACCTAAACCATTGAAATTGTTGGTTTGGTGAGCCCTGCTGGATTCGAACCAGCGACCTACTGATTAAAAGTCAGTTGCTCTACCGACTGAGCTAAGGGCCCTCATGTCCTGAGGTCCGCACGCACTAGAGGCGGCGGTGCGGCTGGTCAACCTCCAGAAATCGCTTTTCGTGAGCGGAAGCGCAAATGGCGTATGGAAAGTCCCGAAACCGGGTCGCGCCAATCCGGTGCAATCGCGCAAAGCGGCGTCAGCACGAAGTCCCGCTCCCGAAAAGCCCGGTGCGGGATATGCAGTGACCGGCTATTCCACCGCCCGCCGGACCAGAGAATGACGTCGATATCCAGACGCCGCGCTCCCCAATGCATGAATCGCTGGCGTCCCAGGCCGTGCTCGATCGCCTGCAACTGCAAAAGCATCGTCTCGGGCGGCAAGGCGCTCTCCACCAGGACCGCGCTATTGGCGAAAATCCGCCGCGATGGGCCCAGTGGCGGCGTTTTGATGACAGGAGCCACGGCCAGAACCGTACCCGACTGTGCGATCAGGCGAACCGCTTCCTTCAGCAAGCGCGCAGGAGCGAGCCGGGCCGACAGGGGGCGGTTCGATCCCAATGCGAGCGCGTAAACATGACGAGTGCTTGTCTTTGTCATCCGACAGCGCCTATCCCGTCGCCATGACGCTGCAAAGCCCTATCCCACATAGCGAACCGCCACATGATTGTCCGCTTTGCCCGCGCCTCGTGGCCTTCCGCGACAAAAACCGGGCTGACCATGCCGACTGGTGGAATGCTCCGGTTCCCGTTTTTGGCGATCCCCTAGGCAAGATCGCGATCATCGGCCTGGCGCCCGGCAAATCGGGCGCCAACCGCACCGGTCGGCCCTTTACCGGAGATGATGCCGGCGATCTTCTCTTCGCGACGCTCCACAAATTCGGTCTTGCGCAAGGCGTATATGAAGCGCGGGCGGATGACAGCCTGAAGCTGCGAAACATCATCATCCTGAACGCCGTCAAATGCCTGCCGCCGCAGAACAAGCCGCTGCCGGAGGAAATCCGCAATTGCCGGGCCTTCCTGAAACCCGCGGTGGCGGCGTTGCCCAATGCGCAGGTCTTCATCGCGCTCGGCCAGATCGCGCACCAATCAGCGATAAAGGTGCTTGGCGGCAAGCTCCCCAAGGCGCGCTTCGCTCATTTGGCGGAGCATCGCATGCCCAGCGGCAAGATCGTGATCGATAGCTATCATTGCTCGCGCTACAATCAGAGTACGGGGCGGCTGACCGCCGAGATGTTCGAGGCCGTGTTCGAGCGGGCCGTGGAACTGGCAGCCATATAGCTGCCCCGCGTCGTCTGCGCCCGCCTGGAAGAGTTCAGATGTCCTGGGCGATGCGCACATAAAGCTCCGGCCGCCGATCGCGGAAGAAGCCCATGCCGGCCCGATGCTTGCGCGCTTGCGCCAGGTCGAGTGTCGCCACCAGCGCGCCATTGTCCCTGGCATCGGCTTCGGCGGCGAAATCGCCCCATTCGTCGGTGATGAAGCTGTGACCGTAGAATTTCTGGCCATCCTCTTCCCCGATGCGATTGGCGGCGATCACCGGCATGCAGTTGCTGACCGCATGGCCGATCATCGCGCGGCGCCACATGCGGCTGGTGTCGAGGTCGGCGTCATAGGGCTCCGATCCGATCGCGGTTGGGTAGAACAGCATTTCCGCGCCCATAAGCGCCATCACCCGGGCGGTTTCGGGATACCATTGGTCCCAGCAGATGCCGATACCGATGGTGCCGAACTTGGTTTTCCACACCTTGAAGCCGCTATTGCCGGGGCGGAAATAATATTTTTCCTCATAGCCTGGCCCGTCGGGGATGTGGCTCTTGCGATAGACGCCCATGATCTCGCCCCCATCGTCGATCATGGCGAGCGAGTTGTAATAATGCTGCCCGTCGCGCTCGAAGAAGCTGGCCGGGATATAGACGCCCTCGGCCTTCGCCACCTTGCGCATTTCCTGCACGGCGGGATGTTCGTCGAGCGGCAGCGCGTTGGCGAACAGCGCTTCCTCCTCGACCTGGCAGAAATAGGGGCCTTCGAACAGTTCGGGCGGCAGGACGATCTTCGCGCCCCGCGCGGCGGCCTTCACCACATGGCCGGCGACCATTTCGATATTGTCCGCCCGTTCGTCGGAAAAGGCGAGCTGGAGCGCGGCGACGGTGACTTTGGTCATCTGTAACACCCTAAAGACGAATGCCCATCCGGGCGGCAATGGCGACGGTGATGAGATAGAGCAGGATCGTGACCGCGCAACCCGCGATCAATGCGGGGGCAAAGGAAATCCCGCGCCGCAGCAGCGCCGGGATCAGCAGGAACATGGGCAGCGACGGGATGACATAATAGAATGTCGCCTCCGCATGGCGCGCCATATTCTCGACATCCGGCTTGTCGTTCCACAGCCAGATCATTCCCATCACCGAAATCAGCGGCAGCGATGCGATCAGCGCGCCAAGGCCCGGATAGCGCCGCGACACCACCGAGACGATGGCGATGATGATCCCGGAAATCAGCGCGCGCAGCGCCAGCATCGCGCTCATCTAAGCGGACGGCATTTGCTGGCTGCAACAGTGGAAGCTGCCGCCGCCCGAAAGAATGGCGTCGCTGCGCAGCCCAACAATCTCCCGGCCGGGGAAGAAGGGGCTGAACGCATCCAAGGCCGCCTGATCGTTGGGCTGACCATAGACGGGCACGATGACGGCTGCATTGCCGATGGTGAAATTCATGTAGCTCGCCGGAATGACCTCTCCATCCACGACCACGCGGCCGGGGGAGGGGATCGACGCCACCTCTACGCCGAAGGTCTTGGCCCGTGCGCGCGCATCGGCATAGATCGCCGCATTGGGATCATCCTCCGTGCTCGCTTCGGGCAGGGCCAGCACGCCGGGCGCCACAAAACGCGCCAGATTATCGACATGCCCGTCCGTATGGTCATTGAGCAGCCCATCGCCCAGCCACAGCATATCCGACAGGCCCAGCGATCCCGCCAGCAGTGTCTCGATCTTGCCCCGGTCCAGTTCCGGATTACGATTGGGGTTGAGCAGGCATTGCTCGGTCGTGACGAACAGGCCAGTGCCGTCCGTATCGACCGCCCCCCCCTCGAACACCCAATGCTGGGTCGAGGTCGGCAGGCCTGTCATCGCCGCCAGCCGCGCGCCGATATCCTCATCGCCGGGCATCCGATATTTGCCGCCCCAGCCGTTGAAGCGGAAATCCACCAGCGCCCGTTCGGACCCGCGCAACACTGCAATGGGGGCCGTGTCGCGCAACCATACATCGCCCAGCTTTTGAACCACGATGCTGACGTTCGGCGCCATCCCGCGGGCGACTTTCGCATCGCCTTCATTGGCGGCAACCAGCCGTACTTCCTCGCCCCTGCCGTTGGCATGAAGCGCGCTCGCAAAATCAGCGATCTGCTGCCGCGCCCGGTCAAACGCGCTTGGCCATTCCTCGGGAGAGGTGGGAAAGCCGATCCAGGTCCATTCATGCGGCGCCCATTCGGCGGGCATACGAAAAGTCATGGGCTTGGCTCCTGTCTGCGGGTGTTCTTCGCGCCTCTACAGGATCGCGGGGCGCATTCCAGAGGCATTATGATGAATAGCCGATTCGGGTGGGAAGCCGCCGTTGCAAATCCGTCATCCCAGCGAAAGCCGGGATCTCAGGCGATAGCGTTCGACCTAGCCTCACGAGATTCCAGCTTTCGCTGGGATGACGATATTATCAAGGTCCCCAATTGGCGAAAATCCGCTATTTCCCGGCGCGGCTCTTGTCGCGAATGGCCCGGAACTCGTCGCCCGGCACCCAATTGGGCCAGTCGGTCGTCGTGGCGAGCGCCCGCCCGACATCATAATAAAGCTTCAGGTCCGCCTTCACGCCGTTCCAATCCCATTTGGGATCATATTCGTCCTTGGGGCCGTGATAATGATGTTCCTCATAATCCTTAGCGGCTTTGGCGCCCGCCGTGGGGCCCCCCTTCACCAGATTCTGCCCGCCCTCGAAATAGAGCATCGGCACGCCATGCTTGGCGAAGCTGAAATGGTCGGAGCGGTAATAAAAGCCCTTTTCCGGTGTCGGCTCCAGGCTGGCGACCCGCTTCTGTGCGGCGAGCGCCCGGTCCAGATAGGCGTCGAGCTGCGACTTGCCCTTGCCGATCACGACGACATTCTTCGCCAGCCCCGCCATGCTGAGCGCGTCCATATTCACGCCGCCCACCGTCCGGCCCAGCGGGAAGACCGGGTGATTGCCATAATAGGCTGATCCCAGCAGCCCCGATTCCTCCGCAGTCACCGCCAGGAAGACCTGGCTGCGATCCGTCGGCCCGGCCTTCGCATTGGCTTCTGCCAGCGCCACCAGCGCAGCGGTCCCCGTCGCATTGTCGATGGCGCCATTGCAGATGTCATCGCCATCGAGCGCCGCTTCGCAATGACCCAGATGATCCCAATGCGCGGCATAAAGCACATATTCGTCGGGTCGCGCCTTGCCGGGCAGCAGGGCGACCACATTCTTCGAACTATGCTTGCGAATGGCATTGTCGAAGCTGAGGTTCGCCTTCACGCCCTTCAACGGCATGGCCTTGAACCCGCGCTTCTTCGCAGCCGCCATCAGCGTATCGAGGTTAAGCCCCGCGCTCGCCATCAGCGCGGCAGCCTTCTCCTTCTGCATCCAGCCAATCGCGGCTGACTGGTCGGCATTGCCGTTGGCGCTGTCCGCAACATGCTGGGCGCCGGTCCAGCTCGATTGCACGACATTCCAGCCATAGGCGGCAGGCACCGTGTCATGCACGATGATCGCCGCCGCCGCGCCTTGCCGCGCCGCTTCCTCGAACTTGTAGGTCCAGCGGCCATAATAGGTCATCGCCCGCCCGTTGAACGGGCCGCGCAGGGTCGGGGTCTGGTAATCGGGATCGTTCACCAGAATGATGACCGTCTTTCCCTTCACATTAACGCCGGCATAGTCGTTCCACTTCTTCTCCGGCGCGTTGATGCCATAGCCGACAAAGACGACCGGGCTGTCCTTCACCTCGACATGCGGCTGTCCGGTGCGATAGGTGGCGATCACCATTTCCGGCCCGTAATCGGCGGAAACCGCGCTTTTGCCGCCGGTGAAACGGAGCGGGGACACATTTTTCGCGTCGATCTCGACCAGCGGCACATCCTGGAACCAGCTACCCTTGTTGCCGGGTTTCAGCCCCAGCGCCTCGAACCGCTGCACCAGATAGGCGAGGGTCTTTTCCTCCCCCACCGTCCCCGGCGCGCGCCCTTCATAAGCGTCGGAAGAAATCTCCTTCACCACCTGCTTCATCGTGTCGATGGAAGGGCCGTCGTTCGACGACGCGGCGAACGCGGACGGGGCGCAGGACAGGGCGATGAGCGGCAGCGTGATCTTGGCGAAAGATGAGCGCATCAGGGAAACCTCGACAGATGGATTGGCGCGATGATGGCACCGCCCACCGGAACCGGCAAGCGTCGGGCGTTGGCAGTTTTACTGCTGTAAATATTCCTGAGCGTCGCAAGGGGGTAGTTTCAGTTGAGCCGCCGACGGCCGCCATTCTGCCTTTTTCGATCCCGAGCGCGCAGACCGGGTCGTCTGCCGACAATTTCCTGAAGTCTGCCCTGAAACTCGAACCGGCCCAATAGGCAAAAGGAAAGGGGCGGCCCGACCGGACCGCCCCTTCCTTGTTTCGAATATTCGCCGCCGATTAGCGCGAATAGAATTCGACGACCAGATTGGGCTCCATCTTCACCGGATAGGGCACTTCGTCCAGCGAGGGCACGCGGACATAGGTGACCTTGGCGGCGCCATCGGGCGACACATAGTCGGGGATGTCGCGCTCCGGCAGGCCCTGCGCTTCCAGAACCAGCGCCATTTCCTGCGCCTTCTTGCCCAGGGTGATTTCGTCGCCCGGCTTCACCAGGCGGCTTGCGATGTTGCACTTCACGCCGTTCACATAGATGTGGCCATGCGAAACGATCTGGCGGGCCGAGAAGATGGTGGGCGCGAACTTGGCGCGATAGACCACGGCGTCGAGGCGGCGCTCGAGCAGACCGATCAGGTTCTGACCGGTGTCACCCTTCATGCGGGCAGCTTCGATGTAGCTCTTCTTGAACTGCTTTTCGGTGATGTCGCCGTAATAGCCCTTCAGCTTCTGCTTGGCGCGGAGCTGGATGCCATAGTCCGACATCTTGCCCTTGCGGCGCTGGCCGTGCTGGCCGGGGCCATATTCACGCTTGTTGACCGGGCTCTTCGGGCGACCCCAGATGTTCTCGCCCATGCGGCGGTCGAGTTTGTACTTGGCGCTGGAACGCTTCGACATGATAATTCCTTACAACTGCTAACAACGTTATGCCCGGTATCGCCTACGATCCATATTTCAGGGGCAGGGCCACCGCTTCACCGGGATACGGGACCAATCGCGAAGCGGCGCCTATGGAGAAGGGAAGGGGACCTGTCAACCCCGAACGTCAACCCTCGACAGGCCCGGTTTCCGGCCTTAGTTCACCACCCATGAATCCTGAAAGCTACACGACCATGGCCGAAGTCCGCGCAGGCGTGGACGAAATCGACCGCCAGCTTGTCGCGCTGCTCGACCAGCGCTTCGCCCATATGCGCGCCGCCGCCCGGATCAAGCCCGAGCGTAGAGCCGTTCGCGATGAACCCCGCAAGGCTGAGGTCATCGCAAATGTGTGCGCCGAAGCGGAACGTCTCGGTGTCCCCGCCGATGTGATTGGGGAGTTGTGGGAAAAATTGGTCGAAGCGTCGATCGTCTATGAAATGAACGAGTTCGATCGGCTCCGGCGCTCTTAGTCCGTTCAGCGAGTTCGCGGATTGCCCAACGCCGACAGCACGCCGCGAAGGGTCCGCACTTCCAGATGGTTCCAGCCCGGCTTGGTCAGCAGGTTCCGCAAAGTCCGCTTGGTTGCGGGCACCCGATCCGCCGGAAAGAAATAGCCCGCGCCTTCGAGCAGCGTTTCGAACTGGTCGATCATCCCTTCCAGTTCCGCCTGCGGAGCCGGTTCGCCCAGATCGACCACGGTCGGCTGCTCCAACTCAGCCTGCTTCGACCATTCATAGGCGCACAGGATCACCGCCTGCGCCAGATTGAGCGACCCGAATTCCGGATTGATCGGCACGGTCAGGATTTTCCGGGCCAGCGCCACATCTTCGGTCTCCAGCCCCGACCGCTCCGGCCCGAACACATAGGCCGAGCGTCCCACCGCGCCATGGATTTCCCGTGCGGCATCTTCCGGCGTGACCACCGGCTTGGTCACGCCCCGCTTGCGCACGGTGGTCGCATAGACATGCGCGCAGTCCGCCACGGCATCAGCCAGCGTCTCGAAAACCGCGGCCTTGTCCAGCACGACATCCGCGCCAGCCGCAGACGGCCCCGCATCCGGATTGGGCCAGCCATCACGTGGGCTGACCAGCCGCATCTCGGTCAGCCCGAAATTCAGCATGGCCCGCGCCGCCTTGCCGATATTCTCTCCAAGCTGCGGCCGAACCAGAACGATGACGGGAGGCAGCGAAGGCACTGCCTCAGTCACTGCCGACTTCCTTCACGGTCGAGGCGAAATCCTCGAAATCGCGCGCGTCGGTAAAGTCCTTATAGACGCTGGCGAAGCGGATATAGGAAACGCTGTCGAGGCGCTTTAAACCCTCCATCACCATCTCGCCAATCGCCCGCGCCGGGACTTCGCCGTCGCCGGACGTTTCCAACTGCCGCTGGATGCCGGAAATCAGCTTTTCCAGGCGGCTCGGATCGATCGGCCGCTTGCGGCAGGCGATGCCGATGGAGCGGGCCAGCTTGTCGCGGTCAAAGGCTTCCTTGCGCCCCTCGCTCTTCACCACCCAGATATCGCGGAGCTGAATCCGCTCAAAGGTGGTGAACCGCGCGCCGCAGGCTTCGCACTGACGCCGGCGGCGAATGGCGGCGCCATCCTCCGTCGGGCGGCTATCCTTTACCTGGCTATCGTCATGGGCACAAAAGGGGCAGCGCAAGCGACCTTACCCTTCGTAGATCGGGAAACGGGCGCAGAGGGCCGAGACGCGCTCACGCACATTGGCTTCGACGGCGGCGTCGCCATGCTCACCATGATCGCGCAGGCCTTCCAGAACGTCCGCGATCATGTCTCCGATGGCCTCGAACTCGGCCACACCGAACCCGCGCGTGGTGCCCGCAGGCGAACCAACCCGAATGCCGCTGGTCTTGGTCGGCGGCAGCGGGTCGCCCGGCACGCCATTCTTGTTGCAGGTGATGAAGCTGCGCTCCAGCGCCTCGTCCGCATCCTTGCCCGAAATGCCATAGGGGCGCAGGTCGATGAGCGCCAGATGCGTGTCGGTGCCGCCCGAGACCACGGCCAGGCCGCGCTGTTCCAGCTTGCCTGCCAGCGCCTTGGCATTGGTCACGATCGCCTGGGCATAGGTCTTGAATTCCGGCCGCAGCGCCTCGCCAAAGGCAACCGCCTTCGCCGCGATCACATGCATCAGCGGCCCGCCCTGAAGGCCGGGGAACACCGCCGAATTGATCTTCTTCGCAATGGCTTCGTCATCGGTCAGGATCATGCCGCCACGCGGACCGCGCAGGGTCTTGTGCGTGGTGGTGGTCACGACGTCGGCAAAGCCGAATGGCGTCGGATGCGCACCGCCGGCCACCAGGCCCGCGAAATGCGCCATGTCGACCATCAGCAGCGCGCCGACCTTGTCCGCAATGGCGCGGAAGCGGGCGAAGTCCAAATGCCGCGGATAGGCTGAACCGCCCGCTATGATCAGGGTCGGCTTGGCCTCGATCGCCTGCGCTTCGAGGGCGTCATAGTCGATCACATGCGTATCTTCGCGCACGCCATATTGCACGGCGTTGTACCATTTGCCCGACAGCGCCGGCTTGGCGCCATGGGTCAGGTGCCCGCCGGCGTCGAGGGACAGGCCCATGATCGTGTCGCCCGGCTTGGTCAGCGCCAGCATCACCGCGCCATTCGCCTGCGCGCCGGAATGGGGCTGCACATTGACGAAGCCGCAGTTGAAGATCTGCCTGGCGCGGTCGATGGCGAGTTGTTCGACCTCATCCGACGGCGCGCAGCCCTGATAATAGCGCTTGCCCGGATAGCCTTCGGCGTACTTGTTCGTGAAAACCGAACCCTGCGCCTCCAGCACCGCCTTGGACACGATATTTTCCGAAGCGATCAGCTCTATCTGGTTCTGCTCGCGCTTCAGTTCCTTGGTGACGCCCGCGAAGACCGCCGGATCGGCATTGGCCAGGCTGCGCGTGAAATAGCCTTCCGAACGAATGTCGGAAAGGTCGGGCTGGGTGAGAGTTGCGGTGCTCATAGGGCAGGCTCCTTAAAGCGCGGGCTGGGAGAGTTTCTCGACGCGGCCGGCATGGCGGCCACCGCCGAAATCTGTGGAAAGAAAGGTGGCGACGCAGGCCTTGGCCATGTCTATGCCGGTCAGGCGCGCGCCCAAGGCAAGGACGTTGGCGTCATTATGCTCACGCGAGAGCGCGGCGGAGAGAGGCTCGGACACCAGCGCGCAGCGGCAGGCGGGATTGCGGTTGACGGCGATGGAAATGCCGATGCCCGATCCGCAGAGCGCAATGCCGCGCTCGACCGCGCCGGATGCGATCGCTGCAGCCAACTTGTATCCGAAATCGGGATAGTCAACGCGGTCGGCGGTTGCCGGGCCGAGATCGTCGACCTCATGCCCCTCGGCGCGCAGCCATTCTGCGAGTTCCGCCTTCAGATCAACGGCGGCATGATCGGAAGCGAGTGCGATTTTCACGGTAAAGTCGTCCTGTCACGCAAAAGGTGATTCGTTCCCGCGCCTCATAGGGGCTGAGCCGCGATATTGCCACAGTCCACCCGCCCACCTATGGCCATGCTTCATGGCAGGCACGATTTTATCCATATTGATGCTCGCGGGCATGGCTCTGACGGGCGGTGGCATTTATGCGATCGTCAAGAAGGGCGACCGCAAGCGCGGCACGCTGATGATCGTCGCGGGGCTGGTGATGTTTATCAACGTCGCCATCACCGCCATTCCGGGTCCGGACCTGCCCGTGCTGGAAAACAGCGGCCATTAAGCCCGAAGCGCCACCGCCGTCAGCAGGTCGGTCTGCGTGATGAGGCCGCGCAGCATCCGGTCGTCATCCACCACGATCGCCTCGCGCCGCCCTCCGCCGGTCAGGGGACGCAGCAGCGCCGCCACTGGCGTATCCGCATGCACGACATAGGGTTCCGAAGCGATGTCGCGCACGCGCTCACCCACGCGCGCCAGGTCCAGCGGGCCGACCACGCCATGCACGCGCCCGGCATTGTCCAGCACTGGCAAGGACAGCAGCCGCCGGAGGTGGAGCAGTTCCCGCACCTCGGCTACCGACTGACCTTCCCGTACCGAAATCACGTCGCGAGACATGATCTCGCCGCAGGTCAGCCGGCCATGCGCTCGCTCGGCTGCACGCATCTCCGCATCGTGCAGGACGATCTGCAAGTCGGCCGCATCCACGTCCAGCGTCTCGCCATAGGCATGCAACGCTTCTTCGACATCCTGCTCCGACGGGCTGCGCAACAGGGGGGCGGGATCGCTGGTGCCATGGGCGCTGGGTGCCTTGGGCGCGATATGAGGATAATTATGCCCGGCCATGCGATGGAAGATGATCGCGACGGTCACGAGCAGCGCCGTATTCACCGCCACCGGCACGAAAGCGAACATATAGCTCGGCGCGCCATGGGTGGTTCCCAGCACCGTCGACAGCGCCACGGCACCGCCTGGAGGATGCAGGCAGCGGAAGAGCGACATGGCTCCGATCGCGCAGCCCACCGCCAGCGCGGCGGCGATGGTCGGGTCGGGAACCAGCTTCGCCAAGGTAATGCCCACCAAAGCCGACACCACATTGCCGCCAAAAACCGACCAGGGCTGGGCCAGCGGACTGGCCGGCACGGCAAAAAGCAGCACCGCCGACGCCCCCATGGGCGCGACCAGCAGCGGATGGGCGATACCGTTCCCCAGCATCAGCCCGCATAGCAGGCCGGTAATGGCGATCCCGCCGATCGCTCCGCTCGCGGCCTTCAGCCGATCCAGAAAGCCGGGGCCAGCGGGTGCAGGGATGAAGGCGCTATAATAGCGGCTCCAGATCAGGCGGACGTCATTCTTGGGCTCACTCATCACGCGCCGCCGCTAAAGGCCGCTCTCTTCCAGGCCAAGCGCAAATTTCCTCGTCCGCCGCAAACGCAGCTTCAGCCTTATGTTCCCTACCCGTTTTGGGAGGAGATAGGAGGGACCTGTTCGCAGCCCAAAAGAAAAGGGGCCGCCTTCGCAGCCCCCAAATCTTGCAAATCTGCAACCCCAACTCACCGTATCGGAGAATCCGGCGACAGCCGCATGTCGAGATAATTATCCACCGACTTCATCAACTGCTCCAGCTCATGTTCGAAAAAGTGGTTTGCGCCACGAATCTCGTCATGATGGATGGTGATGCCCTTCTGGGTGCGCAGCTTGTCGACCAGCTTCTGCACGGCGCTGGCAGTGACGACCTCGTCGGCCGTTCCCTGCACGATGATGCCCGAGGAAGGGCAGGGCGCCAGGAAGGAGAAGTCGTACATGTTCGCGGGCGGCGCGACCGAGATGAAGCCGCGGATTTCCGGCCGCCGCATCAGCAACTGCATGCCGATCCAGGCGCCGAAGGAGAAACCGGCGATCCACGTCGTCTGCGCCTCCGGATGGAAGCTCTGCACCCAGTCGAGCGCGGCAGCGGCGTCGCTCAACTCGCCAATGCCGTTGTCGAACGTGCCCTGGCTGCGCCCCACGCCACGGAAATTGAACCGCAACACCGCAAATCCGCGCTTCACGAAGGTCTTGTAGAGCGCCTGGGTGATGCGGTCGTTCATCGTGCCGCCACCCTGGGGGTGCGGATGCAGGATCATCGCGACCGGTGCGCGCGGGCGGGGGGGAGGGCTGAAGCGGCCTTCGAGGCGGCCTTCGGGTCCGGGGAAAATTACGTCGGGCATGGCACCTGTTATGGTTCTGGGCCGTCGATACGGCGAATGGAGACGGCGCAGCAGCCAATGCTGGCGCTGCGCGACAGACCGCCTATATAGAAGTCGCCACCATTTCCGCAATCAATGAGTGTCTTCCGCCCGTGGCTTCCCACCGTCTCTATCTGGATCACGCCGCCACCACGCCGATCTTGCCGCAAGCGCAAGCGGCGATGATCGAGGCGCTGGAAAGCTGGTCCAATCCCTCCAGTCCGCATGGCGACGGCCGCGCAGCCCGTGCCGCGCTGGAGGAGGCTCGCCGTCGGATCGGGGCCGCGTTGGGGTGGGACGGGCATGTCATCTTCACCTCCGGCGCCAGTGAAGCCATTGCGATCGCGCTGACCCGCAGCAAGGCGGGACGCATCCTGACATCGCCGGTCGAGCATGATTCGGTCCTGCGCGTCACGCCACAGGCCGAACGGCTGGAGGTGGATATCAACGGCCTCCTTATCCGTCATTCCCGCTTGCACGGGAGTGACGGCGGAAAAAGCCTCCTCGCTATCCAGCATGTCAACAATGAAACCGGCGTGATCCAATCCCTGGAAGAAATCGGCCACGAGGGCGTCATATTTTTCGCGGACTGCGCCCAGAGCGCCGCCAAGCTTCCTCTTCCCAATGCCGACATGATCGCCATCAGCGCCCATAAATTCGGCGGCCCTCCGGGGATCGGTGCGTTGCTCGTCAAGGACCTGACCCTCATCCATCCCAGCGGCGGGCAGGAGCAGGGCTATCGCGCAGGCACGGAAAACCTCCCCGCCGTCCTCGCCATGGCGGCCGCGCTGGAAGCCCGCGCCGACTGGCTTCCCAAGGCGGCCACCCTGCGCGCCAAACTGGACCAAGCCATCGAAGCATCCGGCGGCCAGATCGTCGCGCGCGAGGCCCCGCGCATCCCCTCCATCGCCAGCTACCGCATGCCCGGCCTTTCGGCCCGCGCCCAGCTTATCCAGTTCGACCTTGCGGGCATTTCCGTCTCGGCGGGCAGCGCCTGCTCCTCCGGCTCGCTCAAGACCAGCCATGTCCTCCACGCCATGGGATGGGACGAAGCGCAGGCAGGCGAAGTCATCCGAGTCAGCTTTGGCCCCGCCACCGGCGAAGCCGACATAGGCCGCTTCATAGAAGCCTGGACGAGCATGGCGGCGCGCGCCCGATGACCATCTATCTTGACTATCAGGCGACCACGCCGCTCGCGCCTGAAGCCTTTGACGCCATGGTCCCGCTGCTCCGCGACCAGTTCGCCAACCCCCATAGCGCCCACCGCCTGGGCCGAGTCGCCGCCGCGCAAGTCGAGGTCGCCCGCGCAGAAATCCTGAAGCTGCTCCCGCAGGGCGGCCGCCTTCTCTTTACTTCCGGCGCTACCGAGGCGCTGAACATGGCGATCCAGGGCGCGCCTTCGGGCGGAATCGTCACTGTTGCCACCGAACATGCCGCCGTCCTTGACACCGTCGAAGCGCAGGGGAGGGCGGGGCGCGACATCGCCATCCTTCCTGTGGGCTCCGACGGTCTCTTGGATATCGACCAGGCCGCCAAAGCGATCCGCCCCGGCGTGGCGCTGGTCGCGGTCATGCTGGTCAACAATGAAATCGGCGTCGTTCAGCCGATTGCGGAACTGGCCGAACTCGCCCACCGGGCAGGCGCTCTCTTTCTCTGCGATGCCGTACAGGGCTATGGCCGTGTCCCCATTCCGCCCCTGTGCGACATGGTCGCGATCAGCGCCCACAAAATCCACGGCCCCAAAGGCGTTGGCGCTCTCTGGCTGCGCGATGGCGTCAATCTCACCCCCGTCATGCATGGTGGCGGTCAGGAAGGCGGCCTGCGTTCGGGGACCCTTTCGCCTGCTCTCTGCGCAGGCTTCGGCGCTGCCGCCCGTTTGATGCGGGAGCGCGCCGGAACCGACCGCGTCCTTGTCGAATCGCTTTGGACGGCTGCCCGCGACCTCTTCTCCCAATGGACGCTCAATGGCAGCGAAAACCATCGCTATCCCGGCAATCTCAACCTCCGCCGGGCCGGAGTGGACGGCGCGCGGCTGTTGTCGGAATGCCGCGATGTCGCTTTTTCGCTCGGCAGCGCTTGCGCAAGTGGGTCCGGGCGGCCTAGCCATGTGCTGCGCGCAATCGGCCTTTCAGACGCGGAGGCGCGTGGATCGGTGCGGATCGGCTTTGGCCGGTACACGACGCTGGCCGAACTGGAGGATGCCGCGAGGATATTGAATGGGGCAGCCCAAATATGGGCGCCTTGAAGAAAAGCGGGGAACGTCGCACCATGACCAGAATAGTCTTCATCAGCGCCGATGGAGAGCATAAGCAGGAGGTTGAAGCACCGGCGGGATCGGTCCTGCTGGACGTCGCCCAAGCCGCGGGGCAGCCGCTCGAGGGCACCTGCGAAGGCCAGATGGCCTGCTCCACCTGCCATGTCATCGTCGACGCCGCCGACTTCCCCAAGCTTAAAAAGGCGAGCGAGGATGAGGAGGACATGCTGGACCTCGCCGCCGCGGCGACCCGCACCAGCCGCCTGTCCTGCCAGATCATACTCGACGAGAAGCTCGAAAGCCTGACCGTCCGCATCCCTAGCGAATCCTATAATATGCAGGGAATGTAAACTTGCCCAAGCGCCTGATCCTCACGGCCCTGCTGCTTGCCGCCCCGGCTTCGGCGCAGGATGAATCTCCCCGTCAGTCGCTGCTCCCGCCGCCGCCCCGCTACATGGTGAGCGAATCGGCCATGAAATCGGTCCGCAATCCCAAGGAGATCGAAACCGAAACCGGCGGCCGCATGGGTGTCGCGCTGGTCGACAGCAAGGGCGCGCTGATCCTGGGCTTCAACCGGGACGAGCGTTTCGCCATGTGCTCGACCTTCAAGGCGCCGCTCGCCGCAGCCGTCCTGACGGGCGCGGAAGGCGGCAAATTCGGCCTCGAAGGGCACATCAGCTTCACCAAGGCCGACATTCTGGACTATGCCCCCATCGTCAAGAAGAACGCCAAGCGCGGACGCATGTCGATGGAGGAACTCGCCGCCGCTGCCGTCGAGGTCAGCGATAACAGCGCCGCCAACCTGCTGCTCCCGATGATCGGTGGCCCGGAGGGCCTTACGAAGTTCGTCCGCGCCCATGGCGATACCGTGACCCGCCTCGACCGCACCGAACCCACGCTCAACGAAAATGTCGAGGGCGATGAGCGCGACACCACCAGCCCCGCCGCCATGGCCGGGCTGATGGGGCGCCTGATCTTTCGCGACCTCAAAACCGAGAGCGCCGACAAATTGCGCGGCTGGCTGAACGCCAGCACCACCGGCGCCAACCGCATCAAGGCAGGCCTTCCCAAAGACTGGACGTCCGGCAGCAAGACCGGAAGCTGCGGCACGGCCTATAATGACGTGGCGCTGGTCAAGTCGCCCTCCGGAGAGGAATATATCCTCGCCATCTATCTCGACCGCCCCACCGTAGACGCCAAGGCCGCCGAAGCCGCCATAGCCGAAACCGCCCGAGCCGCGCTGGATTTCGTCGGAAAGGCGCAGAAGACGGGTCTGGAATAGCGCGGAACATCGAGGTGAGAGTCGCCTTATTCCTGTGAGGGCAGGAGCACCGATTCCCTGGCCTTGCTCTTTGCCTTTCGTGACAGTCGTCGTCCGCGCCCCCTTGCCATTCTTCCCGCCTTTCGCCATATGCCGCGCCGGGAGTCGGGCGGACGTAGTCGTCGCGAACCTGGTCAGGTCCTGACGGAAGCAGCCACAGTGATTTCGCTGCGGGTCGTTCCGGCTCCCACCTCCATGCATCACTGTGCCGATGTCCTCATCCGGCAGCGAAACAAAACCCGCCCTTCAAAGGCTTTCCGGCTTCGACAGCCTCGCCCCAAGCCGCTAGACTGACCGAATGTCCGATTCCCCTCAGCCCTATCGCGTGCTTGCGCGCAAATATCGCCCGCGCAATTTCCGGGAACTGATCGGGCAGGACGCCATGGTCCAGACGCTGGGCAATGCGATCCGGCGCGGCCGCCTGGCCCATGCCTTCCTAATGACCGGCGTGCGTGGGGTGGGGAAGACCTCCACTGCCCGCCTGATCGCCAAGGCGCTCAACTGCATCGGTCCGGACGGGCAGGGCGGACCGACCATCGACCCCTGCGGCGTTTGCGAACCCTGTCGGGCGATTGCCGAGGGCCGTCATATCGACGTGGTCGAAATGGACGCCGCCAGCCACACCGGCGTCGACGATGTGCGAGAGATCATCGAGGCGGTACGCTACGCCGCCGTCTCAGCCCGCTACAAGATCTACATCATCGACGAAGTTCATATGTTGTCGAAGAACGCGTTCAACGCGCTCCTGAAGACGCTGGAGGAGCCTCCGGCGCATGTGAAATTCCTCTTCGCCACGACCGAAGTGAACAAGGTGCCGGTTACGGTGCTGTCCCGCTGTCAGCGCTTCGATCTGCGCCGCATCCCTGCCGAACTGCTTGCCGCCCATTTCGCCCATGTGGTCGAAGCCGAAGCGGTCGCCGTCGAACCCGACGCGCTGTCGCTCATAGCCCTGGCGGCCGAAGGTTCTGCCCGCGACGGCCTCTCCATCCTGGACCAGGCCATAGCCCATGCGGAAATGGGCGAGGGCGCGCCGCTCGTCACTGCCACCCAGGTCCGCGACATGCTGGGCCTGTCGGATCGCGGTTCGACCCGCCGCTTGCTCGGGCTGCTTCTGGAAGGCGACACGGGTGCGCTGCTCGGCGCCGTGCGCGACCAATATGCGCTGGGCGTCGAGCCGCTGTCGCTGATGCGCGGCTTGCTTGAACTGGTCCACGCCGTAACGCTGGTGAAGGCCGGACGCGACATCGCCAATCCCGGGCAGTCCGCCGAAGAACGTGAAGCGCTTGCCGACTGGGCCGCGCAACTGGGCTTCGCGCCGCTCCACCGCCTTTGGCAGCTACTCCTCAAGGGGCATGATGAGGTCGCCAGCGCCGCTCTGCCCATCGAGTCCTGCGAAATGGCGCTGCTGCGGGTGATGCACGCCGCTACCATGCCCGATCCGGGCGAGGTCGCTCGCCTGCTTCGCGAAGGCGCGCCCATCGCCGCTGCCCCCGGCCAGGCATCCGCAGCCGCGCCCTCCAACGCCCCCGCCGCGAAGCTCCCGGCCAGTTTTGAGGGTCTCATCGAAGCTTTCTGGCAAAAGGGCAAAGGCCAACTCGCGCAGGAGATGCACGATTGCATCGGCGTAACCCGCTACGCCCCGCCGGAACTGGACTTTATCGGAGCATCCTCGCTGCTGCCTGGCTTTGTCGGTCGCATCACCCCGGCACTGCGCGAAGTCACGGGCGTCGCCTGGCGCGTCACGCAAAGCGACGGCGCTGCCGTGCCGACCCTGCTCGAACAGGAAATGCGCAAGGCGGCGGACGCCCGCGCGGAAATCATGGAAACCCCGGTGGTCAAGGCGGCGTTGGCCGCTTTCCCCGATGCCGAGCTTAGCGATGAGCTTGAAC